>Ga0206943_1201_pt1 | contig 14371 bp, 13 predicted proteins | sample Alteio_BWOrgHeat_7_FD_153243 | JGI IMG/M metagenome (GOLD analysis project Ga0206943, IMG submission 153243) | Enriched cells from forest soil in Barre Woods Harvard Forest LTER site, Petersham, Massachusetts, United States -... | ecosystem: Environmental > Terrestrial > Soil > Temperate forest > O... | reverse complement strand
CCGTTCAAATCCAAACCGAGAGAAACAAAAGATTTGCGATCAATCCAGCGTCGGAATACAAATATGAGTAACAGGCTGAGGGTGAAAATAATAGCGGTTGTTACTAAAAGATTGTTGCCCTTCATCAGATTTTCCACCCCGGCTATGTCCGGTCTCCCTTTCTGCAGGGCAATCAGATAAGCGCCTAAACAAATACCAGTCGTTAAACCGAATGCAATAAGAAATAATAATGCACGCAGCCAACCCTGTGGTATCAGCGCTTTAAACGAACCGGATTTATCCATAGAATAAAATTATGACCGAAAGATGATATTTTTATCCTTCATTTGACTATTAATTTTTCTTTATGTTAACTGGCCATTCATCTTCCCTGACCGATCGTTTTTTCAGATATGCCCAAATTGATACCCAAAGTAATCCGGATTCAAACACACAACCTTCAACGAATAAACAGCTGGATCTGAGCCGTCTCCTGCTGGAAGAATTAAGCTCAATGGGATTGACAGAAACGGAGCTCGATGAAAACGGATATGTATATGCGAGCATCCCGTCCAACAGTGAAAAAAAAGTTCCTGTGATTTGTTTTTGTGCACATGTGGATACATCTCCGGATTGCAAAGCCAATGAAGTAAAACCGCTGTTGCATAAGAATTATTCAGGCGGAGACATCATTCTGCCCGATGATCCTGAACAAATCATCAGAATAAACGAACATCCGTATTTACTCGAAAAAATCGGACAGGATATTATTACAGCTTCGGGGAAAACCCTGCTGGGCGCAGATGACAAAGCCGGAGTGGCTGTCATTATGGAACTGGCCGGCTGGTTCATGCAAAACCCGGAAATAAAACATGGTAAAATTCGGGTTCTCTTTACTCCGGACGAAGAAATTGGCAGGGGCGTGAATAAACTGGACATGAAAAAACTGGGTGCTGATTTTGGTTATACACTCGATGGTCCTGAATTGGGTTCTTTTGAGGAAGAGACTTTTTCGGCCGACGGAATGCATTTCATTTTTTATGGCGTATCGGCACATCCCGGTCATGCCAAGGACAAGCTCGTGAATGCAATAAAAATTGCTTCCGCTTTTATTGATGAACTCCCGACGGATGAATTCTCACCGGAAACAACTGAGGGCCGGTATGGTTTTGTGCATCCGGTGCGCATGGAAGGCAATGCCGAAAAAATGCGCATAGATTTTATTGTGCGTGATTTCAATACAGCCAAATTACATGCATATGAAGAATATCTGAAAGATAAAGCGGAAGATGTGATGAGAATATTTCCCGGTGGCAGATTTGAGTTTGAAATAAAGGAACAATACCGGAATATGAAAGAAGTTCTCGCGAAGCATCCGGAGGTTTCAGAATATGCACGCGAAGCAATTAAACGGGCAGGCATAGAAATCAGGGAATCGGCTGCACGTGGAGGAACCGACGGTTCCAGATTATCTTTTATGGGATTACCATGCCCCAATATTTTTACCGGCGAAATGGCCTTTCACAGTAAACACGAATATGTATGTGTACAGGACATGGAAAAAAGCCTGGAGACGATCATTCATCTTTCAAGGATTTGGGAAGAAAAAGCCTAGGCCGGCTGCCTTTTCTTTAGAATCGACTTAATGATCTGATGGGCATGCTCGCGGGAATTCTCTATAAACCATATATGTGTATCCATGCCGCCACAAACCACACCGGCGAGGTAAATATTCTTTTGGTTTGACTCCATGGACTCCTTATTATAGCTGGGATACCTTTTCTCGTCTTGCGACAATTCAATACCGAGTTTCTCTAAAAAAGCAAAATCAGGCTGATATCCCGTCATCAGCAAAACATAATCATTGGGTATTGTTATTATCCCTTCAGGCGTTTGAATATCCACTTCTTTTTCGCGAATGGCAACTAAAACGGAATTAAAATAAGCTTTGATGGAGCCCTCTTCAATGCGGTTCACGATGTCAGGTCTGACCCAGTATTTCACACGTTTTCCTATCTCAGGACCTTTTATGACCATTGTTACTTCAGCTCCTTTCCGAAAGCTTTCCAACGATGCATCGACTGCTGAATTATTGGCGCCCACCACCAGGAGTTTTTGCATGGCATAAAAATGAGGCTCTTTGTAGTAATGCCTTACTTTCGATAAATTTTCACCTGGAATATGCAGGAGATTGGGAATATCATAGAACCCGGTTGCTATGATGAGATTCCTTGCAGAATATTCTGCAAGTGAGCTTTTCACTTTATAATTTTCACCCTGCTGTAGCACTTCAGTAACCGTTTCGTGCAGGTGAATATTCAGTTTTTGTGAAACCGCAATACGCCGGTAATATTCCAGCGCTTCGGGTCGTGTTGGTTTGATGTTATTACTCACAAATGGTATATCTCCAATTTCGATTCTTTCGGAGGTAGAAAAAAAAGTCATGTTGGAAGGGTAGTGATACAAAGAATTTACGAGTACACCTTTTTCAAGTATGAGATAACTCAACCCTGCCCTCTTGGCTTCCAGCCCGCAGGCCAGTCCGATGGGTCCTCCGCCAATGATGAGAACATCCAGTATTTCATGCATGGTTTCAAAGATAAATCATAAATGCCCTACGCCGGAATTCGGGTTCCAATCTGCAAAAAATAGTACATTCACCGTGCCTAACATCCTGAAGCGGATCTAACAATTAATTGAAATATGGAAAATCTCGTTCGGTTCTGGTGGGTTCTTCCCATCCTGATTATTTTTTTTAGCGGATTGGTAACAGTCAGTCAGGGTTATATAGATGTTGTTACCATGTTCGGCAAATACCGGAGAATATTGCAACCCGGACTTAATTTTAAAATCCCTTTGCTGGAGCAGATCCAAAAACGAATCAGCATACAAAACCGTTCTGTGGAGCTGGAATTCCAGGCAGTCACAACGGACCAGGCGAATGTATACTTTAAGAGCATGTTGTTATATGCTGTACAGAATTCAGAAGAGGAAACGATCAAAAAAGTTGCTTTTAAATTCATTGCCGAACGTGACCTGATGCAAGCGCTCACGAGAACCATCGAAGGTAGTATCCGGGCCTTTGTTGCCACAAAAAAACAGGCTGAGATCCTGGGTCTTCGCAGGGATATTGTTGAATACGTGAAAGACCAGATAGATCATTCACTCGAAGAATGGGGTTATCATTTGCTCGATTTGCAGATTAACGATATCACTTTCGACCAGGCGATCATTGATTCCATGAGCAGGGTGGTGGCCAGTAATAACCTGAAAGCGGCAGCTGAGAATGAAGGACAGGCCTTGCTGATCACAAAGACAAAAGCGGCAGAAGCGGAAGGAAACGCCATAAAAATTTCAGCAGAAGCGGAAAAAGAAGCTGCCCGGCTTCGCGGGCAGGGGGTGGCGTTGTTTCGGGAGGAAGTGGCCAGGGGTATGACGGAAGCAGCTGAACAAATGAAACGCGCCAATCTGGACACGAACGTGATCCTGTTCAGTATGTGGACAGAAGCTATTAAAAACTTCGCCGAATTCGGCAAGGGGAATGTGATTTTCCTCGATGGTAGTAGTGATGGCATGAACAAGACGATGATGCAGATCCAGGCTATGATGATGAAAAAGGAAAACCTTAGCTAATTGTCAATTGTCAATTGATAATTGTTAATTTGATTAAAACATTAACAATTAACCATTAACAATTAACAATTGTATAGTTATTTTTACCCTCATTAAACAACCGGTACGAATGCATTTATTCTTTCTGCAGATCATCATCGATTCTTCGAAATTGAAAGACAGTCTGGCCCGGGCAGGTATCATCCCGCCACCAGGAAAACAAAATCTTTGGGATATCCTGGAAAGGGGAGGCCCCCTGATGATTCCACTTGCCATACTTTTGGTAATTGCAATATTTGTTTTTATTGAACGCGTGATGGCCATCAATAAAGCTTCCAGGACGGATGAAAACTTTATGAATATCATCCGGGATCATATTGTAAATAATAATGTAATGGCAGCCCGAAGCCTGGCAAAAAACACAAACAACTCGATAGCCCGCATGATCGACAAGGGTATTCAGCGCATTGGCAAACCCATTGACGCCATTGAGAAAAGCATGGAAAATGTGGGTAGGCTGGAATTATATAAGATGGAAAAAAATGTTTCTATTTTATCCGTCATCGGATACATCGCCCCGCTTTTCGGATTTCTGGGAACCATCATCGGAATGTTTCAACTTTTCTATAATATCGCGTCGACCGGAGAATATAGTATTTCAAATATTGCAGGTGGTATTTATGTAAAGATGATTTCATCGGCTGGTGGTTTAATTATCGGGATCATCGCTTACATTATGTACCGTTACCTGAATTCACAGATTGATAAAACAACCAATAAAATGGAAGTAGCGAGCGCTGAATTTATTGATATCCTGCAGGAACCAACACGTTAAGTTAATAGTATGAGAGTATGGGAGTATGGGAGTGCAGGAAATATTAACACAACTCATACACTCCTACTCTCATACTCCCATACTCCCATACTCTCATACTAAAAAAATGTTCTTTTGAATTTACGCAACAAACATAGAGATGAAGGCGAAGTGCATACGGGCCCGCTGAATGACATTCTGTTCATTTTGCTCCTTTTCTTTCTGATTGTATCCACACTGGCCAATCCCAATGTGATCAAACTTTCACAGCCTAAATCAAAGAGTGATACCAAGTCAAAACAGACTGTTGTCGTGTCCATTGATGTAAACCAGCAATTCTTTGTAGGTACAACGAAAGTGAATTTAGCTGATCTCAAAGCTCATTTGCAACCATTTCTTGCCAAGGAAACGGATCAGCCCTCGATCGTCATCAATGCCGATAAAACGGTGCCTATCGATGACGTGGTAGCCGTTATGCGCGTAGCGCGCGAACTGGGTGCGAGAACCGTGCTGGCAGTGGATAAAAAAGGAGTACAATAAAGAGTGACGTGCTTTGCTAAAAATAAATATGCACCCGGGCTGCAAGCAATGAAACCGGTCCGCGGTCCTGGTTATACGCCGGATTTGTAACGAACTGATAGTCGAGGGTCGTAAAAAGGTTTTCAAATAATTTTACTTCATAAAAAAATTCTGCAATATTTTCCCGTGCATAGTTGGGTAGTTTGCCGTCACCAATCATAAATCCGTATCCGCCAACATTCAGAAAGTCGCGGTGATCAGAGGATATTCCATTGCTCACCAAGGCAAAACCGATATTGTCAACAGGGCGTCCTTTGCCTATGCCATAATATCTTAATCCAAGGCTGAAGGTATTATCAATTTCAGCGAAAGCCCACGAAGCTGTTTTACCGTCATTCCATCCAAAACGGAAAAAACTGTTCAGACGACTTGAGATCGACTGATTTAAACTGATTCCGATGCCGTATTTCTTTCCCCCATACTGCTTACCGTAAATTACATCCAGTGCTGTATCAGTACCATTTTTATATTCATCAATAACAGTTTGATATGCCGGGGCTTTTGATGTATTATAATACAGGAGCAGCCTGACGGTTCCCGGAAGTTTATGAATCGAATAATCCTTTTGAATTTCTATTGTCTCGCTATTTGTCTTCGTCCAGTTGAAATTCAGATAAGGGCCGTTAGCATAGGTCGGTTCCAGAGCGGTTCCTGCACGAAAAGCCCACCCCGGTGTATAATATTCTAAAACTAGGGCACCTGTATATCCCCTTGTGTTAGCCGGATAATCATATGCACCATTATTCATTAACGACCAGTTCATGAAGTCTGACCGGGGGTCATGACTAACCGTATTCTGATCAAAAAAGTCAGCAATTCCCACTTTACCCAAATTAATCGTCAGTCTTTTGGTAGAAACCCGTTCTTTAACCTGATTGATGCCATCATCCAGTGTGTCATAATGCTCCTTGTCGAAATTAATTTGCTGTTTTAAAAAAATGCGGGCGACGTACACCACCGTCTGGTCTGCTCCAATGCGGAAGGTTTCCCCGTTTGGAAAACCTGCAATACCCAACGTGCTGCTCAAACCCTGTCCACCGGCCATTTCAGGATTAAAATAGATGGATGCTCCAGGCCAGAGTTTTCTTCCCAGAAATGCAGTGGACGTAACTGAAAACGCACGTGCAGCTTCGGGAAGAAAGCTATTCTGACCTGTGTAGGGCGAATGAAAAGGGGGATTGTATTGGATGATACCCGTAAACTGGAAATGAAAATTCCATGCGGAATCATTTAGCAAAGCGTTTTGGGCATCTATCCCGCTCTCAAATGCAATCAATAAAATGGAAAAAATTAAAAAGCGTAAAAGAGATTTCATTATTTTTTCAGATGCGCAAAAATAACAGATTGTATGCTAGTTTGGAAAATTCAAATGCGATCTGCTTTTATCATTCTGTTATTTCCTGAAAAATCTTTTCTCAATTCCAGGGAAAATCCATTTTTTTCATACCAATCCATGATCTCCTTCGCATAATCATGATGTATTTCTAAAAACACAGCTCCTCCAGGCATTAATTTTTGCAATGCCATCTGTCCAATCAGCTTATAAAATATAATGGGATCATCGTCCGGTACAAAAAGTGCCAGCCCGGGTTCGAAATCTCTAACATGTTTTTCCAGTATTTGCTTTTGTTTTTCCGGAATATAGGGTGGGTTACTAATGATCATATGCATCGATGGAATTTTTCCCCATTGATTTTGATCCCGGATATCACATTGAAAGAAATGAATGTGCACATCTTGTTTTTCGGCATTCATTTTTGCAATTTCCAATGCAGCTTCACTGATATCCAATCCCATCACATTGAAATCCTTTCTCTTTTTTTTAATATACACCGGTATACATCCACTGCCTGTGCCAATATCCATGATGATTGTACCCGGACCTCTTAATGAATTGTCTTTTAGCAGCCAATCAACCAATTCTTCAGTTTCCGGACGTGGAATCAAAACATTTTCATCCACATAAAACGGCATAGAGCCAAACCAGGCTTCATTTAACACATACTGAACCGGTCTGTGATTTACTAATTCCCCGATATAAGACATGAACAATTCTTCCTGCTTTGCCGAAAAGAGATCTGTTTTTTGCAGCAGTCGCAGATTTTTGGGCATACCCGTAAGATGTTCCAGGACCATAGAGCTTATGGATGCAGCTTCCCTCTCATCGTAAACTTCCGAAAGGCTCGAAAGGAGCAACCGGTTAGCAATTTCAATTGTCATGGGAACAAACTTACAATGAATTAAATTGCAGTCTATGTCTTCACCCATACCAAAAGTGCATGAATTAACCGGAATTCTTCCTGACGATATTTTTATGGAAAGATGCCTGAAGCTGGCCGGATTGGGTGCAGGTTATACCAGCCCCAATCCACTCGTGGGGGCTGTGCTGGTTCATGAAGGAAGAATAATAGGAGAAGGATATCATCAAAAATATGGGGGGCCGCATGCAGAAGTCAACTGCATTGGGTCAGTAGGGGACGCTGATCGTTTACTGATTCCAAATTCCAGTTTATACGTCTCTCTGGAACCTTGTGTTCATCATGGTAAAACGCCTCCTTGTACAGACCTGATCCTCCGTGAGAAAATTCCCCGTGTAGTAATTGGTTGCCGCGATCCCTTCAGCGAAGTGAATGGAAAAGGTATAGAAAAACTTTTGGCTCATGGTGTGCAGGTAGATTACCCGGTTTTAAATGAAGAATCAAAAGACTTGAACAGACGGTTTATTACTTCCCATCAGCAAAAGCGACCATATATTATTTTGAAATGGGCGCAATCTGCAAATCATAAAATGTCCGGAATGACGGGAAAGCGGGAAATGATTTCGAATGATTATTCGAATCGGCTTGTTCATAAATGGAGGAGCGAAGAAGCCGGCATATTGGTTGGGACGAATACTGCACTTTTGGATAATCCGGAATTGACAGTCCGTTTATGGGAAGGAAAAAATCCGATTCGTATGGTAGTCGATCCCCGGCTCCGGCTTCCGGATTCACTCAAATTATTCGATGGGAGCGGACAAACCATTGTCCTGAACGACACGACCGATTTAAAGGCAGGAAATTTATTATTTAAAAAACTACATCAGGGGGAATCCGGCACATCTTCCATTTTATCTACGATACATTCATTAAGTATCCTGAGTGTTATCGTAGAAGGTGGCCCGAAATTATTGCAATCTTTTTTAGATGATGAAAACTGGGATGAGATACGTACGATTACAAATAACGAATTAATGATTCCTGAAGGTATTTCTGCCCCCGATATTCAAAATTTAAAAATTTTGAGATCAGAGAATTACGGAACGGACACGGTTGCTTATTATAAATCAAGTATGGGAGTATGAGAGTATGAGAATATGGGAGTACAACACAGAAAAAAATGAAAGTTAACTTACCTGAATTTGTCGCTTACCACCAATTCTTTGGATCCGTTTTTATAATTATAAAATCCTTCTCCTGATTTAATTCCCAGATTTCCCGAGGCCACCATATTTACCAACATACCCGCAGGCGCATATTTTGGATTTCCGAATCCTTCATACAGTACTTTTAAAATAGCAAGGCAAACGTCGAGGCCTATGAAATCTGCCAATTGTAATGGTCCCATGGGATGGGCCATGCCCAGTTTCATGATCGTATCAATGGATTCTACAGATGCAACACCTTCCTGCAAACTGATAATTGCCTCATTGATCATCGGCATTAAAATGCGGTTGGCAATAAATCCGGGATAGTCATTCACTACACAGGGTATCTTATCCAATTGTCAAGTTAACTCAATAATTTTCTCTGTCACTTTCGGCGTCGTGGCAAATCCATTAATCACTTCAACCAATTTCATCAGCGGCACGGGATTCATAAAATGCATGCCGATTACCTGACCCGGACGTTTAGTTACCGATGCAATTTTTGTAATGGAAATAGATGAAGTATTAGTGGCCAATATAGCTCCGGGTGCAGTCAGTTCATCCAGCTCGCGGAATATCTGCAATTTGACTGACTCATTTTCTGTGGCTGCCTCAATAACAAGATCCGCCCCCTCAACGCCTTCCTTCAACTTTAAAACAGGTTGAATGCGAAGCAATGCATTGCCTTTCTCTTCGACAGACAGTAAGCCTTTCTGTACCCGCCTGTCCAAATTCTTTGAAATCGCTGACATCGCTTTCTCTAATTGTTTTTCATTCAGATCAGTCAATCGAACCGAAAAACCATGCTGGGCAAATACATGTGCGATGCCATTTCCCATCGTGCCGGCACCAATGACTGCAATATTATACATGGGTTAATATTTTCAGGCAAGGATACGAAGCTTCCGTCAGGTTTTTACCCTTATCTTGCAGCTCCTATGTATCCGAATTTATACTACGCGGTCAAGGATTTGTTTGGCCTGGATTTAAAGTTCCTTCATTTCATAAACTCTTTTGGGTTTTTTGTGGCTCTCGCCTTTATCGGAGCGGCCATGGTATTAACCCATGAATTGAAAAGAAAAGAAAGACAGGGATTCCTGGAAGCTGAAGAAGAAACGATTATAGTAGGAAAAATTGCCAGTCCGGGTGAACTATTTACCAATTTCATCCTGGGCTTTCTGATCGGATATAAGATCATCGGTTTGTTTACATCGAATTCGCCACTGACTCAAAATCCGGCTGATTTTATATTCTCTTCTGCCGGAAATGGTTGGGCTGGCCTCGCCCTGGGGTTACTTTTTGCGGGATTAAAATGGCGGGAAAAAAATAAGCAAAAATTACAAACCCCTGAGGAAAGAAAAATTCGAATATGGCCACACGACCGGGTAGGGGACATCGTTATTTTTGCAGCGATTTTTGGCTTTTTGGGAGCGAAAATTTTTAACAGCCTGGAAACCTGGGATGAATTCATAAAAAACCCGGTTGAATCTTTGCTTTCCTTTAGCGGCCTTACTTTTTATGGTGGTTTGATCATTGCCGCCTTGTCCGTTTGGTATTATGCTCGAAAACACAAAATAGGTTTTTGGTACCTGAATGACGCAGCTGCACCTGCATTGATGCTGGCTTATGGAGTTGGAAGAATTGGCTGCCAGGTCTCGGGTGATGGCGACTGGGGAATACCGAACAGCGCTTATGCTGTAGGACCAGATCTGAAATCGATCCCCGCGACAATGCAAAATTTTCAAATCCAGGTAGATAAAAATGCTGATTACTTCATGAGCGAATTTCATTCACTCAACGTACCCCACCTGACAGCGAAGGGCCCATCCTTTCTTCCAAACTGGCTATTCGGTTATCCTTATCCCCATAATGTGATTGGTGCAGGCATCAAGATCCCTGGTTGTAACGGACCCTATTGCAGTTACCTTCCGATCCCTGTTTTTCCCACGCCTTTTTATGAAACCGTTGTATGCCTTGGACTGTTTTTCCTGCTATGGTCGGTTCGTAAAAAATTCAAAGTACCCGGAACCATGTTTGCCTTCTATCTTATTATCAATGGAATTGAACGATTTTTTATAGAAAAAATCAGGGTCAATTCCAGATATTCAATATTTGGGTTTCATCCAACCCAGGCTGAAATCATATCCACCCTGTTGATTATTGGTGGTTTCCTGTTATATTATTTCCTCAAAAAGCAAAACAAGAGTGATCAAATAAGCCCTCCACCGATCGCATAAAGTTGCAATTATTTATTTCGCAATAAATTGATCTTCAATTTAATACAGTCGTATTCAGGCCTTTTAGTTACGGGCCCTTCCCGCCACTGATCCGTTAAATACCGCTTTTATCCCAATTCATTCCCGGACTGCAACTTTTTATTTTCGATGTGCGTCCAATGCATAGCCAGAGATTTCCCGGTCATCAATAAAATCAACCTTCCAACACATTGCATTGTTCTATGTTATGCTTAGTACCAATCTTTGTCCTGTAACTACCTAACAATAGTACCAAGCTAAACTAATTATTATGAAGACAATCATTACCATATTACTGCTAAGTATTTCAGGGTATTTGGGTGCACAAACAAAGATTCAGGGAAATGTGCGGGAGGCAAATAATGGTCCTCTCGAATCAGCCAACATTTCGCTGATCAAAGGAAACGACACAACCGTTTCAAGAACAGCCGTCACCAACAAGGAGGGTAGGTTTTTGTTTTCCGACATTCCTGCCGGAATCTATCATGTCCGGATTTCTGTTGTGGGATTTGAAACGGTTATCGGAACCAACTTCAACATAGCTGCGGGAGATAAAACATTAGAACTTCCCGCTTTTAATCTGAACAGGAAAAACAACGAGTTGCAATCTGTCGTGGTGGTTTCCAAGAAACCCTTTATCGAGCAAAAAAACGATCGCATTCTGGTAAATGTGGATGCATCGCCAGCGAATGCGGGCACGTCTATAATGGACGTATTAGAAAAATCTCCGGGAGTATCGGTTGACAAAGATGGTAATATCAGTCTCAAAGGGAAACAAGGCGTAACGATAATGATTGATAATAGACCGACTTATATGTCAGGCGCCCAACTTGCGACATATCTGAAGAGTCTGCCTTCATCAGCGATTGATCAGCTGGAAATCATGAGCAATCCGTCTGCTAAATATGATGCAGCGGGAAATTCGGGGATTATCAATCTCAAAACAAAGAAAAATAAAGCCAGGGGTTTTAACGGATCTGCCACATTTACGTATACGCAGGGTGAGTATGCGAAGCCGGGTGGCAGTCTGAACCTGAATGACCGCGAAAATAAATTTAACTTTTTCCTGAATGGCGGTTATACTTACTGGCAGGGATTTCAGGATCTGGATATCAATAGAAATTATCTGGATGCCGGAACCAAAAACATCAATTCCATTTTTACTCAGAATACACATATGAAATTTCTGTCTCCGGAATTAAATCTAAAACTGGGAGCAGATTATTTTCCCGATAGCAAAACAACTCTTGGAATTGTTCTCAGCGGTTATCAGAATAATGAAACGGACAATTCAATCAGTAATATTACCTTGAAGAATGCGAATAATGTAACGGATTCATTGGTTCAGTCCATCGGAAATATTCACGGTAAATGGTCCAACGGCGCGCTGAACCTGAATTTCAGGAGGCAGTTTGATTCCATCGGCCGCGAGCTGACGGCAGATGCTGATTATATTTATTATAAATCCTCCAGCGACCAACTTTTTCAGAATTATACTTATGATCCAAATATGAAGCCTCTGTCTTCTAACACGCTGAGCGGAGATCTTCCTTCTACCATTAACATATACAGTTTCAAAACCGACTATACCCATCCTTTTCAAAACGATTTCAAACTGGAAGCCGGATTGAAAACCAGTTTTGTTGCAACAGACAATAAAGCGAATTATTACGATGTAAGTGGAAACGAATATATTCCTGATACGACCAAAACCAATTATTTTGTCTATCACGAAAATATAAATGCTGTCTATTTCAATCTGACAAAAAAATATAAGAAATGGAATTTCCAGGCCGGACTCAGAGTTGAAAACACGAATTATGATGGGCATCAGTATGGAAATATTTATACGGTGAACAATAATGACTCTTCTTTCAAAAAATCATACGTCAATGCCTTTCCCACCGCTTACATTTCTTATGAACTCAATGATAAAAATACATTCAACGTGAATTTCGGACGACGCATAGACCGTCCGGATTATGGAGACCTAAACCCATTTTTATTTTTTCTGGACGAATACACTTATCAGGCTGGCAATCCTTACCTGCAGCCACAGATCAGTACCAATATCGAACTATCACATACCTATCACAATATGCTGACCACCACTTTGAATTACAGCAATACACAAAATTTCTTTGCAGAAACATTTCAACAGGAAGGACATGCTACCATTGTACGCAGGGGTAATATTGGGAGAAGAGAAAATGCGGGAATTGCTGTCAGTCTGAATATGCCGGTTACAAAATGGTGGAACGCGACTATCTATGTAAATGTTAATTATAATCAATTCACTGGGGAATTGTACGGTGAGGCCCTGGATATACGTGCGATTCAGGGAATGGGAAATATGAATAATATGTTCAAATTCAAACATGGATGGAGCGCAGAATTATCCGGCTGGTACAGGACAAGTGGTATTGAAGGGCAGATTTATGTTCAACCGATGGGTCAGGTTTCTACAGCCATAGCCAAGCAAATCATGAAAGAAAAAGGCACTCTGAAACTGGGACTTCGGGATATTTTTTATACCCAGCAGGTGAAGGGGTCCATTGACTTTCAACAAACCGAGGCAACTTTTCATAATTCAAGGGACAGTCGTCAGCTAAGTCTGACGTTTACTTACCGATTTGGAAAAGTGATCAGGGGCACCCAAAATAATCATCATTCGGGTGGGGCGGATGACGAATCCAGCAGGTTAAAAAAAGGCGGTAATAATTAGAAGTTGTGTGATTTAGATAATAAAGTCCTGCTCAGTACCTGAGCAGGCTTTTTATTTTTACTTTTACATACACAATCTCTGATTATGCCTTCATTTGATATCGTAAGTAAAATAGATGCACAGACGCTGGATAATGCCGTGAACGTCACCAAAAAAGAAATTCAAAACCGTTTTGACTTCAAGGATTCTCCCGTATCCATCGAATTGAATAAAAAGGAAATGAAAATCGATCTGGAAGCAGCCAGCGATATGAAGATCAAACAGATTACAGACGTGCTTATCAGCCGGTCAATAAAGCAGGGCATAGATCCGCTGGCTTATGATATGTCCAAAGAACCTTACCCCAGCGGAAAGGTCACTAAATTGGAAGTGCCCGTTAGAAACGGCCTCAAACAGGAGGACGCTAAAAAAATAGTAAAACTGATCAAAGATTCAGGAATGAAGGTCCAGGCCGCCATTATGGATGATCTTGTGCGTGTGACAGGCAAAAAACTAGATGATTTACAGTCAGTTATGCAGCTTTGTAGAACTTCTAACTTAGGTATCCCTCTGCAGTTTGATAATATGCGTTCTTAAGCCTAAAGCGCAAAGCGCAAAGCGTAAAGCCAGATAATCCGACTATTTGCCTTCGGTATTATGACCTGTTGAAACGCTATCCGAGCCGCAAATTCATGGAGGATTCCGGGAGGTTCCCGGGAGGTTCCCGGGAGGTTCCCGGGACCTGTGGCCCATAAACCTCCATTTATTTTCCAGGAACTACACGTTAGTTTCCGGAAGATTCTGCCCTCAAGGCGGTCTGGAACTATTAGGAAACCAGGGATTAGCATTCATCGCTTCATAAACTTTGGTACTAAATCCAAAAATGCTTAATTTCGCGCTCCCTTTCGTGCCGGGAATTGAAAAAGCACGGTTAAAAAAATAGTTATGAAAAAGAATCTGCATCCTGATAATTATCGCCTGGTCGTTTTTCGCGACATGAGCAACGGCACGAGTTTTCTTAC
>Ga0206943_1200_pt1 | contig 14432 bp, 16 predicted proteins | sample Alteio_BWOrgHeat_7_FD_153243 | JGI IMG/M metagenome (GOLD analysis project Ga0206943, IMG submission 153243) | Enriched cells from forest soil in Barre Woods Harvard Forest LTER site, Petersham, Massachusetts, United States -... | ecosystem: Environmental > Terrestrial > Soil > Temperate forest > O... | reverse complement strand
GCAAAAAATGCAGCGCAATTTCACGATCGTCCGGTTGAACTTATCAATCCGCTGAACACAGAGCGCGATAGAATGCGAACGAGCGTGGCGATCAATTTGCTGGAATCGGCGCGCGTAAGCGAGCGATTCGGTGCTGAAGGGCAGCGCATTTTCGAGATCGGAAATGTATTTCATTATTCAGTAAAACCGGAGCAGCTTGGTTATGTTAACCAAAGTCCTGAGCTTGGCATTTTGATCTCCGGCACTCAGGAGCCAAAGACGGCCTGAATCGTAATTGCCTATAATGCTGAGGCCATTCCGTCCGATATTTTTCTTATGAAGGGAATTGCTGAGAGCTTGCTCTCGCGTATCGGCATTCGCGAATTCGAATATTCAGCAGAAAAATCTCTGCAAGAGGAGAAACCTTCGAATTTTCTCGATCCTTCCCAAAGCATTACGGTTAGTTCAGGAATGCGACAAATAGGTCTAATAGGACGAATCGCTCCCGCATTAGTGAAAACATACGATCTTCGGAGCGATGTTTGGATTGCACTTTTCGATTATTCTGCATTGTATGAGATCAAGAGAAAATTAGTTGAGAATCCTGCGCCTGTACGTCCGTTACCCAAATATCCTTCGGTTGAGCGCGATATAGCGATCATGCTGGCTGAGGCGATCAGTGCGAGGCAAGTGGAGGAGACGATCCGTGCATCGGCAAAGCAGGAGATTCTTCGAAGTATTCGGCTTTTCGATCATTTTCAATCCAAAGAAATGAAATTAGCGAGTGAGCGAAGCATTGCATTTCATCTTGTTTTTCGCTCGGATGACCGCACTTTGGAAGAGCATGAGGTAGATGAGCTTATCATTCTGATAATTAAGCGGTTAGAGGGCGAACTTCATGCGCGACTTCGTGTTTAATAAAGTAACGAGAATGAGCGATGATCTGAATTCGACTCATTTCACTCGTTACTCATCCCACGTTACTCGAAACTGATTGTGACCCCGACCGAATCCCGAGAAGTAGTTTTAGGACTGAGCCGAGAACGGCTTGCGCGAGCGACGACCCGCTTCGAACGCCTTGCGCGTGATGCTGCAGAACGTATCAGCCATTTAAAGCAAGAGAAACAGACGCTCGAAAAGCGCCTTGTCGATCTTGAATCGCTCTATAATCAGGAGCGTCAGAACTTTGAGCAGCGGGCCTCCTTGCTCTCAAGCGTGACGAGTGAGAGTGAAGAACGAGCGAGAGAATTCACCGATCTCAATACCCGGCTCGCCGATCAGGAGCGCCTATTGAATGAACAGAGCGAGACCATCTCGCGGCTCGAATCGCAGATCGCAAGCAGTGGCGATCAGTTGAAGGATCAAAAGTCTGCTGAATCGTCCTGGCAATCAGAACTCGAAGAATGGAAATCAAAGGTCGGTCAACTCGAGGAGCGCATGGGGAAGATCAGTAAAGAGCGGGATTCTTTCCGAGCGAGGATATTTGAGGACGAGCGTATTAACGCCCAATATGCTCTGCGGCTGACTTCCGACGAGCGAGACAATGCCGCGAAAGCCATCGAATCGCTCATCGATCAATTCTCGACGATGGAATCGAGAGTGCTTGCTGCAGAGGAGAAATAACCCATGGCACAAACCGTAAAAGTAACCATCCTTGGCGCGGAGTATCCGCTTCGCTCGAACGACGAAGCGCTTACGCAACAATTAGCTCAGGAAGTCGATGCCCAATTGCGGGAACTTCAGGCAAAGCTGCCATCACAATCCACGACCACGCTTGCCGTGCTGGCAGCGCTAAATTTTGCCGAACAGGAAGCACATACTAAAGAGAACGAACGCCGCGAGATCGACCGCATTGCGCTCGATCTCGAAACGCTTTCCAGTGCGCTGGAACAGGCGATGGAATAGTCTCTATCCCACCTTCGAAGTAAGCGGCCCGCGAATACCCTCGTATTTTACGAGCTTCGCCTCGATCTCGCCGATCAGGATCTTCGATGACATTTTTACGGGCATGTGATTGTCGTCATCCGTGAGCCATATTCTGATCGTACCTTCGCTTTTGAAGAGTCCCCCTTGCACGACCATCGGCTCGATGACGGAGCATTCGAACGTGCCGACATCGGTTTCGACTTGTTGATGACCCAGTATGCGCACATCAAGCGGATGAGTCTCGCCATCGAAAAAATTCTGTAAATGCACCACATCGCCTTTGTGAGAGCGTGTCATATCGAGTGTGCGGATATAATAAAATGCGCTTACGATATCGTGAACGTACTGCGGCGTTTTGAATTCTTTACCATCGCTTGCATCTGCCGTTTGGGCGACGGGATCGAAATTGGCATCGTAATCTTTCGAATAACTTCCCTCGCGCACATGCTGCTCGAATCGCCACGGAAAAATTCCATCTGCATCCATGAACGTTTCATAGCGATCGCGTACTCGAAAGATCCAATCGAAGGAGGAACTAGAGGATGCTTCCACTCGCGTCTCCATTGTTTTTCTGCCATTGACATAACGGTAATCGGGAATGGACATGACCGCCTGCCCGCCAGTAATAACGCCCCAGTCAATATCGAACGTCAGCCGTTCACCGACCGCGAACGCAGTATTCGGTAAATGCCGAAGTTCAGATTGATTGATGATCGCGTGGCTGGTGGGCAATGTATCTGCACCGACAAATTGATGCCCGCGAGGTCCCCAAAGCCCCGCAGCAAGCAATAAAAGTGTCGAGAAAAAATGATGCCGCATCGAATTAATATAATGCCATTAAGCAGCCGATTCAACAGCCTGTTCCTGGAATTCTGAAAACAGTATTTCCACCGATTTTATTACGTTCGAAGTGTCCATACGTTCCATGCACGTGCAATGTTCGCAATTTGGGCAATCCGTAATGGGATTCGGAGAAAAATTGATAACCCGAACACCCCGAAATCCCCACCGTTCTTTACTGAGGGCGCGCGGAAGTGGAAAAAGGCCGATCGTCGGAGTGCCAAGGGCAGCGGCGAGATGCCCTGGCCCGGTGCTGCCGGCGGTCACGATCGAGGCGCGTTCGAGGAGAGCGGCTAATTCTAAAATACCATGCCCTACGAACGGAATCGCACGTCCCACGCCGATCGAGGCGGTTGCAACATTGATGATATTTGCATCCGATGCAACTCCCGTTAGCACAATGTTCATCTCATATTTTTTAACGATCGCATTACCTAATTCGATGAATTTCTGAACAGGCCATTGTTGCGAGGAACCGCCGCTTGTAATATGCAGCACAGCGAATTTGGTATCACTTTTGCCAAGCTGTTCGACGATCCACCGGTCAACAAATTGTATCTCCGGCGATCGGAGCTTGATCTGAGGCAGTGCATTCTCCTCGGCATTAATTCCCACCGAAGGCAACATGTGGAGATTGTACGCCGCTTCATTTCGTTCGGCGGTCTTCCGATGCTCGTAGATCTTATGCGTAAATAGGAAAGAGTACCACCGATACCCAGTTCCAATACGTTTTGGAACACGAGCAACAAATCCTGCTAACACAAGCGGGAATTTCGGACTGGGAAAAAACGCCACATCCATTTTGCGAAAGTGCCGGACGAGCTTCCAAAAACTTGTTTTTTCTTCAACACTTCGAACTTGATCCACATCCGGACAACGCTCGATGATGGGTCGCGTATAGTCGCGGGCAAGAAAAGTTACGCGAGTTTCGGGCAATGCTTTTTTGATAGCCCGTGCCATTGGCAGCGTGAGCACAACATCACCTAAACGGTCGGTGCGGACGATTAGAATGTTGTCTGAACCTGGATTTATGGGATGCATGGGATATTTGGGATGAGCTTGTTAGAATGAAAATGTTTCAGAATTCCTTCATCCTTCATCCTTCATCCCTTATCCTTGCCCAAAGAGCGGGAGACGGGGATCGAACCCGCGACGTCCAGCTTGGGAAGCTGGCATTCTACCGCTGAATTACTCCCGCAGCGTGGTCTGTAAAAGCAGGATTGGGGGGAAATGTTTCCGTAATACTATAAACCCTATCCTAAAAATTTATTCTGTTCTTTCTGCAGCTCTTTAATAAGATAGGCCATGTGTGGATTGTTCGAGCCATGTGCAAGCGGGAAGTAGTGTTGCTGCGTTTCCATGATGTATTTGATCGGGTTCTTTTTCACATTGAATTCAAGGCATCGGTAGGTATCGAGCCGGTCGGCGAGTTTTAGCATTCGGGCATCCTCGCTGGCAGCGAGTAGTTTCTCGATATATTCTTTTTCTACCCAATCTTTCATTGCCCCTTCGGCTTTGATGTCCTTCGTCAGCTTCTGGACGAGGTAGCTGGTATAGGAACCAAAATTCAGATCGAGGATTTCCGGTGTCAGGACATGGGAATCTTCCAGAGCGTCATGCAGTAATGCGGCGCAAAGGATATTGGCGTCTGTTTGACCGATCTCGATGAGCACGATCCTTGCCACGCGGCTTGGGTGCCAGAAATAGGGAGTGCCATCCGGTCGTTTTTGGAACTCATGCACGCTCTCCGCCATGTCATACGCATCGAGAACTTTATTTACCGCAACCGCATCGATCCCCCGCTCGCGCAACAGCGATTCCAACTCCTTCCGGGAGAGATAGGTCTCGTTATATTTAGGAATTCCTTCCTCTAAGTACATCGTAGAACCTGGATTACGCGGATTAGATGGATTCTCTGGATTACTACTCAGGCATCGGCCTGATCAAACAATGAAAAGCTTTGTGTTACTAAAGATGAGTTCATTGATCAATGCACCTATGCTTATTTAAGAAACGAACATCCGGGATTTGTAGATGGTTGATAATGCCAATAGTAATCCCGAAAATCCATCTAATCCGCGTAATCCAGGTTCTGTCCATTAAACATTGAACCGGAAGTGCATGATGTCCCCGTCGTCAACAATATATTCGCGTCCTTCGCTTCGCAGAAGTCCGGCTTCGCGGACGGCGGCTTCGGTTTTTAGGCGAAGAAAATCGGCAAGTTTCATCACTTCGGCGCGGATAAATCCTTTTTCAAAGTCTGTGTGGATGACGGCTGCGGCTTCCGGAGCTTTCGCACCTTTACGAACAGTCCATGCACGTACTTCTTTCGGTCCAGCGGTGAAATACGTTTGAAGTCCGAGCAAATCGTATGCCGCGCGGACGAGCGCGTTCAGTCCCGGCTCTTTCAGGCCAAGCTCACGCAGGAATTCGGCGCGTTCGGCCTCCGGTACTTCGACAAGCTCCATTTCGATCTTCGCGCAGATCGTCACGACGAGCGCGCCTTCTTTTTCTGCAATTTCACGAATGGTATCGATGTATGCATTCCCATGCGTAACGCCATGCTCATCGGTATTAGCGACGTAAAGCACGGGCTTCGCGGTGAGCAGGTGCATCTCGCGGAGCCAGGTTTGCTCATCATCGGAAATTAAGAGAAGATATTTTGCGAGGCGGCCTTTTTCGAGATGCTCTTTAAGGCGAGTATAGAGATCCGATTCCGCGCGAGCTTTCGGGTCACCGGTCTTGGATTTTCGCTGGGCGGCGTCAGCTTTTTTATCGAGCGTATCGAGATCTTTCAGGATAAGCTCGGTCTCGATGACCTCGATATCGCGCTTGGGATTGACCGAGCCATCGACATGGATCACATTCCCATCGTCGAACGCTCGGACGACATGTGCGATCGCATCGACATCCCGGATATGCGCCAGAAATTGATTGCCGAGTCCTTCGCCCTGCGATGCTCCCTTGACAAGACCGGCAATATCGACGAATTCTATCGTGGCCGGAACCTCGCGCGCGGGATTGACGAGCGCGGTCAGAGCGCGGATGCGCTCATCCGGCACCGGGACCACGCCGGTATTCGGCTCGATCGTGCAAAAAGGATAATTTTCCGCCGCAGCCTGCGAGCTGGCGGTGATAGCATTGAACAGCGTCGATTTCCCGACGTTCGGCAAGCCAACAATTCCGCATTGTATTCCCATCGCAGCACACTACGCAAGCGGCTCACTCAAAGTGCCCAGAACCTGAATTACTCGCTGATTTATTTCTGATTTCGCTGATGACTCTCAAAGGACTGTCATCCTGAGCGGAGTTTGTCTCGACGCGCATCGCCCACGATGCTGGGAGAATTGCGTAGTCGAGGAATCTCCTGCGGTTAAACCGTGACAATCATTAGCACACAAGGACATCAAAGAAAGGGATTTATGATTCGGACGCCTTCGATGAGTTGGTTATGCTGAAAGTCTTCGGAATAGAGCACATCACATTCTGATTCGATAGCGGAAGCGAGAATCAGGCTGTCATAATAGCCATAATGATAGCGATCAGAGAGTATTATACTTGAATCAATTATTGCAGGAGTAACAATTATAATATCCAAAAAGGAATTAATTTCATCTACTACTCTTCTAATATCCATCCATGAAAAATGAAATTTTTTCGACAAGACGTTCGAGACCTCTGAAAGTACTTGAGTACTAACCACACCATCAACACGCAGGAGCAATTCTGCGGCCTTCTCGAACTTGTTTGGCTCCGTCAGAGTATGATTATAAACGACGACGTTGGTATCGAGAAAGACCCGCTTCATCGTTCATTAGCTTCATCGCGGTTGAACTTCCATCCGCGAGTATCGATGCGAACCGCATTGAAAGCGGCATGAACCTCTTCCACAGTGTTGAAAATAGGCTTTTTCCGCTGCTCAAGAGGGTCTAATGTAACCTTGAATGGGTGTCCCCGAAGTTCTTCAGGGACTTCCAGCACGACCGAAGCATCTGTTGTGGTAATAATTTGAGTATGCTGCATACGCGTAAATCCTCCTAATTATACCAAAGCCGCATGGCCGCTATTTCGTTCCTACCGCGTAACCACCACCGGCACCTGCTGAACGCTTCCGTTCATCTCCACAACGCACTCATACATGCCGGTGGGCAAGCCGGTAAGCTTGCTCCACACCCAGCTATGCTCACCGGAAGTGAGCGCGCCCTCGAAGACCCGCGCAACTTCTTCGCCGAGAAGGTTCACAACCGTAACGCGCGCCACGCCGCTCTCCGCCGAGGTAAAGCGAATGGTGGTGGATTGAGAGAGGGGGTTGGGGTAGGTGGAAATAGAAGTTTGTATCGGCGCTGGTGTTGCAACGGCGCTCGTGTTTATCATTTCGGAAAGTGGACGACGCCAGACACCGCTGCTATTAGTTCCAGCATAGAGATTTGTCCCGCCAACTGCAAGTGATAACACTTGAGAGTCCATCAAACCGATGTTTGCCGCCTTCCAATTTGTCCCGTTGTCGGTCGAGAGAAACACCCCGAATTGAGTTCCTGCAAAGAGATTCCCTCCGCTCACCGTAAGAGTATTGACATTTTTGCCCGTCAAGCTTGTGCTCGGTACAGTCCAGCTTGTGCCGTTGTTGGTAGAGAGAAATATTCCGTTGCCCCCTGCGAAGAGGTTTGTGCCGCTCACAGCAAAGGAATTAATAATAGTATTTGCTGGAATGCCGTTACTCACATCAGTCCAGCTTGTGCCATTGTTGGTGGAGAGAAAAACGCCACCACCATCCGCCACAAAAAGATTCGAGCCGCTCGCAGCTATGGAAAGAACATAATAGTTCGATGGGAGACCATTACTGACCGCTGTCCAGTTTGAGCCGCTGTTGGTCGAAAGAAATACACCCTCCTTACTTCCTAAAAAGATATTTGTGCCAATTGTCGCAAATGCGGTGACATCAGATTCAGTCAAACCGTTGTTGACCGCCGTCCAGCTTTTGCCAGTGTCGGTAGAGAGAAAAACGCCGTCGCCTGAAAGCCCTGCAATGCCGTATGTCCCGGCAAAGATATTCGTGCCGCTTATCGTAAGGGCTGTAGCACCATTGAGCACTCCAACCCATGTCCAGCTTGTGCCGTTGTTCGTTGAGAGAAAAACACCGCCGTCCTGAGTTCCAGCAAAGAGATTAGTTCCATTTACGGCGAAACATTCAACAAAAGTGCCATTACCAGTCGGCCCGCTCGTTTGCACCCACTGGGCGCTTGCTTCGGCGCGGAAAATGAATGCAACGGATAAGATCGAAGCAACAAATATGAGTTTCTTTTTCATAATACAAAATTACTGCGGGAATTGAGAGACGAATAGGATTTCGCTGTTTCCTCCCAATTACCCACCGCTAAGGAATTAGATTTGTTCACAGAACAGGTTCACTAAGCTTCCTAAGTTAGCTTGGCTTGGGTTCAGTGTAATCTTCCCAATAGTCACGCATCAAAAAATGTCTTGACCTCCTTGGCACGTTCTTGTGGAACCTGAATGCGAGCGATGGTTTCGTATCTCGATGGAATGCTATTGCTATTCACCAATAATTCAATAACTTTACCACCAAAAGTAAGGAGTTGATCTTCAAGCTCAATACGCTTTTCACGCCCTTTTTGCATATCAAGATCTTCGCGGTTTTCCATAGTGATATTCGCGAAGTCGATTTGTCCTTGAAGGGGGTCAATCCTTCGGAATTCGAAATTTGTATTCATATGAATTTCTCCAGTCTATTAATTAATTAAAAAGTTATCCAAAAGTTAACATATAATCTGCTAATTCGTTCCTAATGTCCGCCCGTCGCAGGAGCAGAATTCGAATGTGATCCTCCCGTCAGCGCCACGCTATAAAACTTGCCGCCGTCGGCGGTGGTGAGGACGAGCTGCTCGTGGCCGGTATTCCAGGTTACGATGCGGTATTTGTTGTGATAATCCTGCGCGGGTTTACCGAGAAGTTTGGTTATCTTTTCTATTGCACGGTGGTAGGCAGCTCCGTTTTGCTCCACGCTCCGCTCTTTTGCAATAAAGTTGACGCGGGTGATATTTTCGCCGGTTACATTCACCTTGAACTGACCGGTATCTCCAAAATAGATTCCCTTGAATGCGATCACGCTTGCATTCTCGGCGCCGCCCCATTGGAGGGTGTCGAGCGGGGCATGGGAGTATAAGAAAATCTCAGCCGTGCTCATGCCGGGTCGCAGGCCGTGCATATCGAGGGGTTTGGGGGATTGAGCGGATGACGTTCCTGCAATTAGCAACGCAGCCAGAGTGATGAAAGATTTTTTGAATATCATATTTCGTTCCAAACTATCGGAGATTCCTCGACTTCGCAAAACTTCGCTGTCGCTGCGTTTTGCTTCGCTCGGAATGACAATTGAAATAAATCCCATAAATCCAATAATCCCATAAATCACGGTTTAGACAGACTTCTCGCGATGGCTTGCAAATACTCGACTTGCAATTGCTGGTTTGGCTCGTCGAGTGGGGCGAGCATCATCAGAATCGTGCGCGGAGTGAGAAATGTAGCGACGTATTCGAGTGTGCTGTCGGTGGTTTTTGCAATAAATTCGTGTCCGGCTTTGACGATGCGGCGAGAGGCTGAATCGGCGATCTGGAAATCCCCGATGGTGCTCGTAGGCACGCCGCGCTGGCCAAAGGAGACCTCCGCATCGTTCTTGAATCGTTGCCACATTCCTTGATCCACAGTTCCCACGTTCGCAGGCCGAACGGTGAGCGATAGCTTCAGCTTTTCCGGATGCGTGGGATCGCGGAATGTAAGTGCATACGTCATGCTTGAATCGAGTGTTTCCGTTGCGCTCCAGCCGGGGTTCGTTTCGATGGAGAGCGGCAGGATCGTGGGCTGGAAACGGCGGCGCAGGGTCGGGCTTCCCATTCCTGCTGTCGGGGCGTGTTTCAAAGCGAGATGAGCCGATTTGTAAGCATCGACCTCGATGTCGAATTCGAACGGGCGAGAATCGAGCAGTTTTTTTCCATTCTTCGACCACACATCGATGTAGAGAAAATACTTCGTTTTTGGGAACGTGAGCAGATAGAGCGGTTCGCGGGATTTGTAGCCGAGCAACGTATCATGCGTCTTGAAGGATGGCGTAGTTACCGTATCTTCCGTAATGCCGAGCATCCCAAGCTCTGGGAACCGGACAACGACGATGGAACGGGCGGTATCGAGCAATCGAAGAATAACGAGCGGGTGAGGGAACCTGTTGGTGCTGTCGCCGGGAGCGTTTCCTAATCCGGCCAGGTGGTAATAGCGGGGAGCCGTGTTGAGCTTCGAGATTTTTGCCGTTAATTTTTTATTGGAAAGGGATTGAGCCGATCCATCGGACGACATTGAAAACACTATGCAAAAAAAAGAAGCATGAAGGATGAATTGAAATATTCGAACTCTCATTTCATCTTTCATAATTCATCTTTCATATTTTCCCCAAAGGGACAGCCCTGCGAGGAAGACACGCCAAGGTTACTCCGGAGACCGGTGGAACGAACATGGCGCAATCGCTGCGACATGCCAGTGAGTTCCACCGGCGAGGTGGCGACGAACGCGCTCTAATAAAAGTGCATTCGACGACATCTCAGTACAAGGGAATAAAGAACCGAATATCCCAAGTATCAGCGGGCACCTGCCTTGTGTGGATGATGGATCATCTATGATGAACGATCATCCACGAAAGACCGCTGGCTTCCCCTGTCCCTCAGCCTGCGGATGGCCTTATCTACACCACGCGACGCGCTCCTGGCGGAGGCGGCTGCAATAGCGACAATGCACATCGGCTGCAAGTGGCTGTACACTCGCGGCGTATTGGAGTTCTCCGCTACCGTAAAATCGTTGATCCGAATACAAGCGCGTAACTAAACTAAGAAATCGCGCGCCGGTATGCAGTGGATCCGCAAACTTACGATAGCGGAGTAGGGCCTGTCGTTGGAATCAAGCGTCAAGCGCCCTATGGCTCACTGTTGGTTCTTTTTTCATTGTGCTCCGGAGGCCTTACGAAAATGGCAGGGCAGGATGGCTTATGGGGCCCCTGCTCTCCAGTTGGACGATTGTTCATCCGCAGCCTTGCGGTTGCGGCGATTTCTCGTCCGGTGTGTCTTCCTCGAAGGGCCGTCCGCTATTATCTACAAATTCCGGCGCGTCTGAGTTCTTGCTAATTCCTAAATTATACGGCAAAAATTTTTCTTATCGCGCGCGCATAGAATCGATCAGCTTTCCGGTATTTTGTGTTAAATGGGATTGCACGTCCTGCCAATGCGTTTCGAAGAGAATGGCATAAGCAAAATATCCGGCAAAAGCGAGCATCGCAATGCTGGTTCCCAGATTTATTTTATGAAGCGTCGAGGGCTTGAATCCACGGCGGCGTTTCGAGATCCATCGAATAAGAACGAGATACCATCCGAGCGTCCCGGCCCCCGCGCCAAGTGCGAACGATGCGTTAATATCGACGCCGGAGCCGAGCAATCCCCAACTGCGCCACAGTCCGGAAACAATGATCCATTCGGGAACCGCCATCACATTCGTTGCATACAGCAGAATTCCGATCGTAAATGGCCCGACGAGGCTTTTTCGTTCCAGATGCATCCGCTGGATCGCAGCAGCGGCTACGCGCTCGCCACGGTCAGTGGTTTCCGGTAATTCATCCACATAGGATCGCTCGTGCTCGGGTGTTTTTGATGTAAGCTGCCGAATGCCGAGTATCAACAACGCCGCAAATCCCGCGAATTCAAAGCACACATTGATGACCGGAGATGTGACGAGAAATTGATTGATCTGCGCCGCGCCGCCGCAATAGATCACATCCATCACCGCCGCGCCAATGGCGACGGCAATGCCAAATCGCGCGCTATACTTGATAGTGCGCGAGATCACAGCCGCGTTCAACGGGCCGATCGGCATGGACATCAGCCAGCCGGTGATCGCGCCAATAATGAGTGCGACGATCAAAGCGTTTGAGAGTTATGTGTATTTGTCACTTGTGCGAGAGTTCGTTCCAATTGCGCGGTGTGATTCCGGTCATGTCCTTCCATGATCTCGAGGATTCTATAAATATTCATTTCACCATATTTGGAGTGAACACCGGTAATCTCGAATTCGTGTGGTTTCATGCTTCGGATAAATTCATGTGTTTCCTTCCGAGCGCGTTGAAGTTCCGGAATGCCTTCATCGTACGGCCGGTTATTGTAACGGCCTTCGAGAGCTTCTTTGTCAGGATCCATTTGCTGAAAGTGTGTCATGGTGCCCTCGATCATTCCATGAATGCGGCGTTGCCACAGCCGCTCGACATCGAGCATGTGATAAAGGATCTCGGTGGCGCTAAAGGCTTTTTCGGAAGGTTTTTCGCGCACAAGTTCCCGTGGGTACTCGGATGCGACGTTCAGAAATACGAGAAAGCTCTTATCTAATGCCGCCAGATGTTTTTCTGGGTTGAGCGGGAGTTCGTTCATGTGTTGGAGGAGAAGTGAATCCGTTATCGCTGCTATAAATGGTGTTATCATAGCCAAGATACGAAATGGTTACTGCCGGGTGTCCGCCGATCCATTGTGCCATTGCCGGTGGTGCAAAATCGCGGATGAGCGTGGTGAGCGCTTCATTGGCCATTTTTTCGAGCGTGGAGGAATAATCCTGAACGATCTTGGAAAGATAGAGCGTATTCGCTCGGCGGTCGAGATAATTTTTGGTGGAGTCCGCAAGGAACTTGTGGAACTGGTCATCGAGTTGGCTGCTCAAACGGTCTCCGGAATAGGGTTCGGGGCAAAGCTGCGGAGACGAACGGGAACCATCGAACAGCGCAAAAAAGGCGCGGGGTTCTCGGAACTGCTGCTCCAGTATGCTATGCTCGATATCATCGAGGGAATGCGTTTGCCCGTCGGAAGTAACGATCACTTTCGCATAACGAAATCCGGAAATATCGTCGATAGATCGTGCGGGATTCATCCGGATCATATCGAGCGCATACGCATTATGGACATTGAGCCAAAAGGCGAGCAGTTCGGAGCGAGAGATGAAGGCATCGGTTCGAACGCGCGCGATCTCTTGAATATATTCGGTAAGTTCGGTATCGGAACGCAGCGTGTTGTAACTCACGGCACCATTCGGAGCAACAGCTCTCGTGAGTACGCGTTGGAAGAGCGAATCATCGAGCGCCGCTAACGGCGTTACGGTGGGCGGAAGGACAAGCGAGGTTTTGGGAACCGTGCCGCAGGATGTCAGTAGCACGAGCATGAGCACATAGGCGCTCGGGTGGGGTTTGAATTGCATTATTTATACAAACCGCTATAGCCTCGTTTATTCAGATTTTGTGGAAATGGGGTAGAGGGTGTCGTGTGTTTTCTAACGCTCACGAATCAGCAAGGAATTCCAGCAGCAACGGGAGATCATCACTTCTTCTTGCCAGGTGTCGTTTGTTTTAAGTATTCAAGTCCCTGCTTTGCACCCTCGCTATTGGGATCGAGTTTCAGCGTTTCATCGTAATACTTTTTCGCCTTTTCGAATTCGTGCAATTGGTGATAGGATTGCCCGAGTAATAACGTGAAGCTAACGCGATAAGGCGATGTGGAGGGTTCCAACTGTTTCACCGCGGGTTCCAGCACTTCGACCGTTTTCTTCCAATCCTTTAAGGCGGCATAATGAAACGCCATAAATCCGGCGGCTATGGAGACCGTATCTAATGTGGCGGCATTGCTGGACAAGCTGGCAACAGCACTCAGCTTTTGGAATGCCTCCATTGCAGTATCGGAACCGGGTCCCGCGGCAAGCGCATCGAGCGCGATCTGCATCCGAGCCTTCAGAGAATTAGGATTGATGGCAAGTGCTTTATCATAATTCGCTTTTGCGAGATCCGGTTTTTTAGCCAATCCATAAATTTGTCCGGCAGAGAGATAGGCTTCCACACTCGGTTTTGCATCGGCTATTTGCGCGAAGACTTGCGCTGACTCTTCATAGCGTTTTTGCTGATACAGCAGTTGGCCGACAGCACTCTGTGTTTGTAACTTATCCTGTGCCGATCGAACGGTATCGCCCACCAGCGATTTTTGAAGTTGCGCGATGCCGCCGGCGGTATCACCGGAAACAACAAGCACATCGCCGTAAAAGCTCAGATCTTCGGGGCCGAGCGTTTTTGCGTTGCGATAAATATCGAGCGATTTCGGATAGTCTTTCGAATAAAAATATCCACGCGCGAGCAGCAATTGCGAAAGTGCTTTCAGGGAATCATTTGAAGAAACGGCTTGCAGCGCAGGAAGCGCTTCCTGATATTGCCCCGCGGAAGAGAGTGCGCGGGCATATAGCCACTGTCCATAAATATCATTGGGTTTCAGCTTCACATATTTTCCAGCATAAAATGCGGCGTTCCCATATTGCTTCCCTAAAAAGTAGAGATTGCCAACTTGATAATAGGCATCTGCATAATTCGAATCGATCGCAATGACCTTGAGCCATTCTTTTGCGGATTCGTTATATTTGCGTGTACGCAAGTATAGCCCCGCAAGTGCAGTATGCACACGCTCGTCATTCGGATCGAGCTTCATGGCCTGTTGATACTGGCCAATGGCAAGATCGGGGATATGCTGGCGTTCGTAAAGCTCTGCAAGACCGAGATAGGATCGAACATCTTTATCGTTCAAAGCCTGCGCCTGATAGAGCGCGATCTCGGCGGCTTTGAG
>Ga0206943_1199_pt1 | contig 14454 bp, 13 predicted proteins | sample Alteio_BWOrgHeat_7_FD_153243 | JGI IMG/M metagenome (GOLD analysis project Ga0206943, IMG submission 153243) | Enriched cells from forest soil in Barre Woods Harvard Forest LTER site, Petersham, Massachusetts, United States -... | ecosystem: Environmental > Terrestrial > Soil > Temperate forest > O... | reverse complement strand
TGGCGTTGCCGGTATAAAACAAATTGCTGATGATGCGATCTCTATCTACAACGAAGAAGGGATTAAAGCGGCATCGCGTTTTGATAATAAAATGCACTATACGTATGAGTTAGCTATCCCACTAAAATACCTTGAATTTGCCACCGATAAGCCTTTAAAGTTTACTTATGACATTAAACTCAACGGCGTTATTGGTAATGGCGGCAGGATAATAGATACCGGTCGGGATGATATAATTAGTTTTGTTGGCGCCGACGGCGTAAGTTATAATTTAGGAAGTGCAACTCCTCAAAACATGAACCTGGCTGCCCCTACCGATTTTTGGGGAGAATATACTTTAGCGAAGAAATAGAAACAATTATAATTGATTTTAGTTGTTATACTAATAATTGCAAAGTGTAACAACCATCAATTAACCTGTTATGTTAAACAAAAAGAAACATTCGCGTAAAAGAAAATATGTTTTGGGGCTTATTTTAAGCTTTGGGTTACTCGTAATTTCATCAAAGGCGTTTTCGCAAAGCGCGCCGCCGCCACCGCCTGCCCCACCCTCACCCGGCGAAGTCTTTAAAAGTATAAAGAGCATAAACCCTTTTAAAAAGAGCAAAAAAGGCAAAACTGTTAAAAAAAGAAGCAGTAATCAAACACTACCTGTGCCGCCGGGAGCGCCACCACAACCACCAAATCCGTTAAAGCTGTTTAAGAAAGGGGCGGTTGCACCACCGCCGCCACCGGGTAAGGAGTAAGTCGTCCAGAGTTCTGACAAATATTTGACTCAGAACTCACTACTCAGAACTCAAGACTAAAACTACCCCTTCACATACACCACCTGCTTCGTTTCAAAAAACTCTTCGGCGAAATGGTCTTTAAGGTAATATTGCTGAACTTTGAGGCCCGACTCGGTGATCTCTTCTTGCAGGTCGCCGCCTTTTAGGTATAAAATGCCCGATGGCAGTGTGTTATTTGATGATTTGGTAAACTTGCCCCTCACCCAGGGATAAAACTCGCCCAAACGGGTTACAGCCCTTGATACTACGAAGTCGAACATTTCATTTACCTGCTCGGCCCGCAGGTGTGCCGCCTTAACATTGTTTAAACCTAAAGCTTTGGCTACTTCCTGCACCACTTTGATTTTTTTACCGATAGAATCAACCAGGTAAAATTGCGTATCAGGAAACAGTATGGCCAATGGAATGCCGGGGAAACCGCCGCCGGTGCCAACATCCAGCACTTTTTCGCCGGGCAAAAAGGATATTACTTTAGCAATACCCAATGAGTGTAAAACATGCCGTTCAAACAACTGGTCGATATCCTTGCGCGATATTACATTGATCTGGTTGTTCCAGAAACTATATAAGGCGGGCAATTGTTCAAACTGCTGCTGTTGCCGCGGTGTTAGCGCCGGGAAATATTTAAATAGCTGCTCAGATGTCATCGCGCGAAAAATGATTCATGATATTGCTCAACAGGTACCGGGCCCTGAATAATTGAGCCTTAACCGTACCCAGGGGCAGGTCGAGCTGTTCGGCTATTTCCTCGTATGATAATTCGTCAAAATACCGCAAGGTAATGAGGTTACGGTAACGGGCCGGTAAACTCTCTATCAGCAACTTTAATTCTTCGGTTTGTTGTTTTTTAATAGAGGTTTCCTCGGGGTTTAAAACATCCGCTTTTATCTGGAACGGTTTTTCATCACCCTCATCATCCGTCATCTGGTGTATTGATAAAGTATTCAGTTTTTTCTTCCGGATAAAATCGATACAGTTATTAGTAGCCACCCTAAATAGCCAGGTACTAAAGGCAAAATCAGGCTGGTATTTATCTAATTTTTCAAAAGCTTTGGCAAAGGTTTCTACAGTAAGGTCCATCGCGTCCTCCTTGTTATTAACCATTTTAAGCACCATATAATAAATGGAGTCTTTGTAGCGGTGCATCAGGTCGGCATACGCCCTTTGATCACCCTCGCGTGCCCTCACCACCAGGTGAAAATCATTCTTCGCGTTTTCGGTAAAATTTACATTTACTTCCATTTGGTAGTTTTTACAAAAGTCCCGATAAGGCCAAATACGTTTAAATAGAGATAGTAAACAAAGTCAAAAAACGGCAGGTACCATATTAATGATAATGCATCCAACTTCTTAAATGTTTTACGATAAATGATTATTTGTGCTATCAACCTGAATAATAATAACCCCAGCGCGGGCAAGGGGTCTAAGCTAAAAACCAGGCAGCATATTAACAACGCGTAAAATAAAAATCCGGTCACCGCATCAATACTTAGTAGGCGGCGGTGTTTATCTTTATACAATTTGCCAACACCCATGTGCCGTTTCTTTTGCTTGTATAATGAATTTAAAGTTGTTTTAGCGTGAGTAAATACAAATGCATCCGGGTGCACTTCAATGGCTGTATTGGTGGAGGTGGCATTTTGATTTACAAAAAGGTCATCATCGCCGGCCAATACATGCATGTGCGCGGCGAAACCCTTAGCGCCAAAAAACAAGGTTTTGGTATAAGCTAAATTACGCCCTATGCCCATATATGCATCGCCATCTAAAGCAGCCGACAAGTAATTTATGCCGGTTTTTACTGTTTCGAAACGGATAAATGAGTTTAAAAAGTTGCCTGTTTTATAATAAGGCGAATAGCCCAATATGATCTGTACCGGCCCTGCAAAATGCGATGCCATGTAGGTTACCCAGTTTACTGATGCGGCTTTACAATCGGCATCAGTAAACAATAAATGCTCGTTTTTTGCAGCTTTGATACCCAGCGTAAGTGCGAATTTTTTACCGGTTTTAAAACGGACATGCTCTGTTATAGTTACCACACGCAAATTCGGATAAGTTTTTTGTAATTCTTCTAAAACCAGGTCAGATCCGTCGGACGAGCAATCATTAACCACCACTACTTCAAAATTGGGGTAGTTTTGCTGTAATATCGAAGGCAGGTTTTCTTCCAGGTTTTGTGCTTCATTACGGGCGCTTATAACTATCGAAATAGGCAGGCTAACTTCAGGCAGTTCGTCAGTTAACTTATAGGCGGCAAAAGCGTTTTGTTTAGCTATTAAAAAGTATAACTGAACAATGAAACACAGCAATAATAAAATGAACAGGGTGGCTTGTATATAAGTTTCCAAACTAAAGTAAAAATTTGGGAGCAAAATTGTTAAAAATCACCGGGATTAATGGGTTTATGTTTAAAAAATTACATGCGGGTTAAAAGGGTTGTAATTGTTGTAAAGGTTGTAATAGTTGAAAGGGTTTTAAACGTTACAGCGGTTGTAAATGTTTCATGGCAAGCTTAACATAATGTACCACTATGGACTATGGACTATGGACTATGGACTATGGACTATGGACTATGGACTATGGACTATGGACTATGGACTATGGACTATGGACTATCATACCTCCCATCCCTATACCCTTTCATAAATTCCCGGTAATCATTTTTAACTTGTTTTGCGTAGTTTGCTGCGTATTTCAGTATGGGTAAATGCCATTTATTATCCTGCCCAAAAGCGATCATCTCATCAGCTATCGCCGAGCCTTGCCTGCCACCGCTGCGTAACTGTGCCGAAGCGGTTAACAAAGCCATATCGTCAATTACCTGGCAAATATCTCCTGAATCATTTTTTATAAGTTCAAAGTTAATGCGATCTTCCGTTGGTTGCATGTGCTGCAAAACATAGGGGTCACCTTTAAAAATAGTGGTATTTAAAAAGGCTGGCAAAGTGTTTTGCATACGCTGTTGTATATGGGTTACCCGCTCGGCTTCTGATGCCCATTTGGGTTGTTTAACCGTTGTATATGGTTGCAATGATGAAGCCTTAGCCTGCTTCATATCCAACAAAAAATACCTGTTTTTTATATCGAGGTTCTTTAGCAAAAACATATAACGCTTTACCCCCACACTCCCGGTACCGGCCAGCCTGAACAAACAGTTGATCACTTTATAATTGTATGGCGCATTGCTGCTGTGGTTTATCCATTCACTAATATGATGTACAAGTTCTTTTTTTAACGGCTTATCAATTTCAAAATGCTTCTCGTGTTTTACATATAAAACCAGTTTCTTTTTCTTTTTAAGTTCGGTACGTTTTTTTAACAGGTCTTTCTGTTTGCGTTTGGCTACAGCAGTTAAAAAATCGCAAACTATGCCTTTGGCTGTTCTGGGGTCAATAGCTTTTGGCTTTCCGCCGGTTAATATGGCCGAGTAATTTTTCAAAAACATTTGCGCTATAATCAAAGCTTTTTCTTCCTCAATATCCAGGCTGTCAAAAGCAATAAATATACTGGTTAACATCCGCGCCAGTTCCCAGCTTGCGGGCGCAAGTATGCCCTCGTCAAAGTCATTAAGGTCAAAGTAAACCAGGTGATTATCCCCTTTATAGCTGCCAAAATTCTCAATATGCAAATCGCCGCATATCCAGGTTATGGGCGCTGGCGGCAAATTATCATTTTGGGCAAGGTCCTCATAAAACAAATGGCATGTACCCCTGTAAAACCTGAATATGTTTTCGGCCATGGCTTCGTACTTAAACTTAACCATATCGGGCAGCAAGCTCTCGTTAAATTTTACTATTCTTTCGTAAATACCTGGCATATAACCCCGATTAAATTAATGGTATGATAACGCAGTAATTAATTAAAAGTTTTCCACACACATACCATCAAAACACATACTTTCGTTAAAAATACGTTATCCACATTTGTTAATTACTAATGTGAATTACATTTTTGCGTTTAGCTAATTTAGCACATTATTCGTACGCGTTTTATGGTAAAAATCAAATACATCCTCCTCTCTGTTTCCTTATTTTTTGTATGCTACGTACACGCACAGCAAAACCCTTCGTTCCAGGTATATCGCACTTACCATACCGCTATGGATCTGCTGGACAAAGAAAAATACACAGCGGCAGCCGAGCAATTCAGGCAGGTAGAAGCATCGCGGTTAAAAACAAGCAACCAGCCTAAATTTGAAACAGAGGTGTCCTTGTTACAGGAAAATGCGCAATATTATGTTGCCCTTTGCGCGCTCGAATTAGGTAACGATGACGCCGAAAGCCTGTTTTTGAAATTCATCAAAGAACATCCCGAAAACCCTTTAACCAAACTGGCTTTTTTTGAAATTGGGAAAACTTATTCAAAAAAAGGGAAGTATAAAGAAACGCTGGAGTGGTTTGATAAAGTAAGCGCGGTTGATTTGAACGGGCGCGAAAACACCGAGTATAAATTTAGAAAAGGGTATGCTTATTTTGCTTTAAATGATTACAAAAACGCGCAATTATTATTTAGCGAAGTAAAAAACAAACGCTCGCCGTTTATGGACGATGCCACTTATTATTTTGCCTACATAGCGTACCTTAACCAGGATTATCACCTGGCCCTGCTAAATTTTGAAAAGCTTAAAAATTCAAAAAAATACGAAAACAGCTACCCGTATTATATAACCGCTGTTTACTTTTTAGATAAGCGTTATGATGATGTGCTTACCTATGCCATACCTATTATTAATACTACCCACCAACAGCATGAAACCGAGATGTTGCGCATTATTGGCGCATCGTATTTTGCGAAGGCCGATTATGCCAACGCAGTAAAATACTATGCCCGTTTTGAAGGCGAGGATATGGGTAAAACGCAAAGTACGCAGGATAGTTACCAAATGGGTTATGCCTATAATAAAACCGGCAATTACCCAAAAGCTGCTGTTGAGCTAAAAAAATTGGTTGAACTAAATGATGTTTACAGCCAAAACGGCAGCTACATACTGGGCGGCGTATTTTTAAAACTGGATGATAAACAAAGCGCCCGCAACGCCTTTTTAGCCGCGTCAAAATTAACTTTCGACGCACAGCTACAGGAGGACGCCTTATACCAGTATGCCAAACTATCGTACGAACTTGATTTTAATACACAGGCGTTAAACGCTACCCGGTTATATTTAAAAAACTACCCGCAATCGCGTTCCGAAGAAATGAAGATATTGCTGGGCGAAGAGTTATTAAACTCGCGCAACTATAAAGAAGCGGTTGACATTTTGGAGCCAATCCCCAATAAAAACCTAAGCGCGCGTACAGCTTATCAAAAAGTAACTTATTACCGTGGCCTTGAGTTTTACAATGAGCGGGCATTTGAAAATGCCATTGGTATTTTCCTTCGTTCGTTAAAGTACCCTGTTGACCCCAAGATCAAAGTATTAACGGTTTACTGGATGGCAGAAGCCATGTACGAGGTACGCAAATATGGCGAGTCGGTTGACAATTTCGAGAAGTTTTTAACCATGCCCGAAGCCAAAGAAACCAACGTTTATAATTATGCTAATTATGCCATGGGTTACGCGGCTTTTGGCGGCGAAAAATATAAAAAAGCAGCTACTTATTTTGAACGGTTTATTGATGGCGATGAAAAAGATCAGAACACCATTAATGATGCTATAACCCGTATTGGCGATAGTTATTTTGTGCTGAAAAGTTATGATAAGGCCTTAGAGTATTATAATAAGATAATTGCCGAACATATACACGGCGAAGATTACGCGTTGTTTCAGCGGGGCATGATACAGGGTTTGCAGGGATCGTTAGATACCAAGATAAGCACGCTTAACGATGTGCTAAACAAGTTCCCCAATTCGGATTATGCCGATGATGCCGACTTTGAAATTGCTTATACCTACTTTTTAAAGAACGACGGCGCCACAGCAAAAGCCGACTTGCAGGCCATGATACAAAAGTACCCACGCAGTAGTTATATACCCCGTGCACTGGTTACTATAGGGCTTATTGATTATAATAATAACAATGATGATGTGGCGGTTGAGTCATTTAAACAGGTAATAAAAGAGTACCCTTCAACCGATGAGGCAAAACAGGCTTTAAAACAAATTGAAAAGATATATACAGACAAGGGCGACGCGGCAACCTTTATAGCTTACGCGGCTACAACGCCTATAGCCAATTATTCGGCTGCACAGCAGGAAAACATTATGTACACCGCCGCAAACAACCTTTATTTGCGGGGCGACTGGCAGGGCACCGTATCAGCCGTAAGCGCTTATTTTGATAAGTTTACCACCAAACCTATATATGATAAACAGGCAAGGTTTATAAGGGCGCAAAGCCTGGTTAAATTAAACAAACCTGATGATGCTGTTGCCGATTACAATGTGATATTAAACGACTGGACAAGCACCTATACCGAGCAATCATTAATAAGTATGGCTAAGCTATACATGGCGCAAAAAAAATATAATGATGCTGTTGTGTTCCTCAAAAAACTGGAGATCAATTCTGAATATAAGGCTGATTATAATTTCGCCATTAACAACCTGCTGCTTTGTTACGCGCAAATGAAAATGCCTGATGACGCGCTTAACTATGCTAAGCTGGTTAGGGAAAATGAAAAATCGGCACAGGAAGATAAATTTAGAACCGGCTTATACGCCGGCCTTGCCTATCTGCAAAAAGGCGATACCAGCAGCGCGGTAAATGAACTTGATTACACCGTAAGCAATACCAAAACGGTGGCCGCTGCCGAAGCTAAATATAACCTGGCCAACATACAGTATTTAAAAAGGCAGTATAAAGCATCGCAAAAAACCTGTTTTGATTTGGCTAAAGAAATGCCCAACTATGATTACTGGGTAGCCAAAACATTCATTTTATTAGCCGATAATTATGTGAAGTTAAAGGACGATTTCCAGGCTAAGGCAACGCTGCAAAGTGTTATTGATAATTATAAGGGCGATGACGATATTTTGCCTACAGCTAAACAAAAGCTGCAAGTATTAGACCCGGGAAAACAGTTCCCTAATACGGATGAGGCAAAACCAGATACTACACAAAACAAGAAACCGGAAAATAAAGGATAAATAAGACAGGCACATGAAACTAAAATATATATATACGCTGCTTACCTTAATCACAGTACTATACTTTGTTCCGGTTAACGCGCAAACAAATCAGCATAAAACAAAAAAGGCTGCTGCAAAAACCCATGCTAAAAAAGCGCCGGTTAAGAAAGCCCCGGCCAAACCGGTAAGTAAAAGCCCTGGTAAAACCACGGCAACGCCACCCAAAATAGATGCTAAAAACTTAGGCGATGCTGCAACGAAAGCCACAGACAACAATGCAAATAACAAACAAGACCAGTCGCCGGGGAGCCTCACAGAGGAAATTGTGGTAACAACTGCCTATAAACCCGTGCTGGCCGACGCAGTAAAAATACGCCGCAACCCCGAGTTGGAGGATAAATTTCCGTTTAAAGCGCCGTTAAGTTATGACCCTTTAGATAAGCGATTGGAAAAGAATGAGGAGATAAAACAGCTTAACGCGATGAAGATGCCTGCCGAAAAAGATTCGTTGTTGCAAAATAACTATGTAAAATTAGGTTTGGGCAATTTAAAAACCACCTACGGTGAAGCCTACATTAATAACGGGCGCGACGAAGCCCTGCAAGCGGGCGGCTATATTAAACATTTTGCCCAGGAGGGCACGCTTTACAAGCAAAACCAGAGCAAGGATGCTATTGGCATATTTGGTAAAAGTATTACAGACCAGAACGCGCTGAGCGGCCGCATTGACTATAACTACAACACCAATTATTTTTATGGCTATAATACGGCTAATCCAGCGCCTGTAGGTTTCAACCCCGGCAAACAGCACTTTAGCATTATAAGCGCCGAAGGCGAGTTAGCCAAAAACTATAAAGATGTTGAAAACGATTTTACATACGCCGTAAAAATAAAAGGCTACGCCTATAGTGATGCATACCAGGCCAAAGAAAACAACGTGGTATTATCGGGCTTTTTAAATCAAACTGTAAAACAGTTTTACGCGGGTGTAAGCGGGTCGCTTGATCTGAGCACACAAAATGATAGTTTATACTCCTATAATAACAGCTTATTAAGGCTTAACCCCTACCTTAAATTCCAGGGCAGTTTTTATAAAGTTGACGCGGGCATAAACATTGTTGATCAGTTTGGTTATACTTCAAACTTTTATATTTTCCCGGCGGTTAAAGCCGAGTTACAGGTAATACCCAAATATGTGCGCTTGTTTGTTGAAGCAAAGGGCGATGTGAATAAAACATCGCTGCGAGACCTGTCAGAAATAAACCCTTTTATTGGCCCTAATGTCCCCATCAAAAACTCTGTTGACAAGTTAGATATCAGCGCCGGGTTAAAAGGCACCTTAGCGCCGGGCCTTAGCTTTAAAGCCGACATTTACCGTAACAGCATAAGCGATATGGTATTATTTGTGAATAATTTTAGAACCACCACAAATAAATTTACGGTTATAAATGATGATGGAAGTTCGCGCGTAAATGGCTTTAACGGCGAATTGGATTATAAGCCTGCTGATGAATTAAATATTTTTGGACGTGTTGAATTTAAAGATTATCAAATGGCTACTGAGGCACAGGCCTGGAACCTGCCTAAGTTTAAATTAACAGCCGGAGCATCAATACAGATTTCTGATAATGTAAAAATTACCGGCTCATTATTAATTAGGGGCGCGGCTTACGACAAGAGTTATATTTTAAGCCCGACACCAGGGTCTTCGCCTTCTGTAGTGGCGTTACCCATAAACTCATTTGTTGATTTGAGCGGCGGCGTTGAATATAAGGTTAACAGTAAAATATTTATTTTTGGCAAAGTAAATAATATTTTAAATACAACTAATCAAACCTGGTTGTACTATCCTGACTACGGATTTAATATATTTGGCGGCGCTGGCTATAGTTTTTAGGTCCATTGCCTGGTGGCAGCAATTTTTTTGATATTTTATAATTAATCCGTTACTTTAACAGATGGACGTAAGTCTTTATATAAGCGAGCTACTTAAACAAAATGGTGAGATAACTGTGCCGGGCCTGGGCTTCCTGGTTCATGCCCGTGTGGGTGCTTTTTATAATGAAGCCGAAGGCAAGTTTTATCCCCCTCACCACCAGGTACAATTTGACCCACAGGTAATTGAGGATGATACCTTAACAGAATATGTTGCCGATCAAAAGAATATATCCCTGGCATCTGCAAAGTATTTCATCGAAAAATATGTTGAGGCTTTAAAAAACGATGCTTTAGAAAATGATGTGGCTTTTGCTGATCTCGGCTGGTTTTATACATATCAGTCGGCACTGGCGTTTAAAGCCAATGAGGCATTAACAGAAAATGCCGGCCTGTTTGGTTATGAACCTATTGAGATACAGCAGCAAAAAGCAAAACCCATAGTAGAAATCATCCAAACCCCGGTTAATACGGATGATGATATCCACGCTATCACCTTTACCTCAAAAGCTGCTGCCGACGACCTGGATGACAGGTTCCCATCACTTCTTCAATTAGATAAGGTATATGACGAAGGCGTTAGGCGCAGGCATACCGCATGGTATATCTTATTGACTGTGGTGCTTTTATTGGGAATAGGCTTTTTCGCTGTTTACCGGTTTGCACCTTCAACCTATGAAAAATTTAGAGCCTGGGAACACCAGATAAGAGGGATAAAAACAGACGATAGTACCGCACACACCGCTATAAAAACTATACCGGTTCAAAAACCTATAATTGATTCGGTAAAAGCTGATTCGATAGCCAAAGCCAACTCTGTAGCAAAGGCTGATTCAACGAGAAAAGCTGATTCGGCAAAAATGAAACAGAAGCTACCCCTGCCGGCAGTTACAAAAAAAACAATAAATACACCAACAGCAGCTAAGCAACCCGTTAACCCGGCAAAAAAAGATTCTGCAATAAAACAAGCACCAAACAATACCAAAAAGAGTCATTTTGAACTTGTAGTAAGTACCGAAGCGACGCTTGCCGATGCTAATGCACTGATCAGCAGGTTTAACAGCATTGGTGTTAGCGCCAGTTTATCAATTGATATAGCAGGCCCTAAAAGTTTTGTAATTGCAGGTATTTACCCAACCCATAAAGAGGCGGAAGCAGTAATGCTTAAATTAAAAAAAGAAAATAAAATTTCTACAACATCATACATCCAGGAAATTAAACTAAAGTAATGACACTATTATTTTTGCAAACCGTAACAGATACCGCTCATAAATTAGCGGATACCGCCAACCATGCCTCACAGCAATTAGCGGCCATACCCACGCAGGACCTTCGTTTCGGCGACTTGTTAATTAAAGGTGGGTGGGTAATGGTACCCATAGGTTTTTTAGCGGTATTAGGGCTGGTTATATTTTTCGAAAGATATTTTACCATCCGCAAGGCATCTAAAAACGAATCGAACTTAATGATACAGGTGCGCGAAAGTATCCATTCGGGTAACTTGCAGTCGGCCATAGCTATTTGCCGAAACAGCAACACGCCCTTGGGTCGTATGCTGCAAAAAGGCTTACTGCGCATAGGTCGCCCAATTAAGGATATTGAGGGCGCTATTGAAAATGTAGGCAAACTTGAAGTGGCCAAACTGGAAAAAAACATTGGCATATTGGGCATTGTTGCCGGTATTGCCCCCATGTTTGGTTTCCTGGGTACTATTGCCGGGGTAATTAAAATATTTTACGATATTTCACAAACAGATAATATCAGTATGGGCGTTATATCAGGTGGTTTGTATGTAAAAATGGTAACGTCGGCCGCAGGTTTGTTTGTGGGTATTGTGGCTTACGTGTGTTATCATATTTTAAATATGATGGTTGATAAGGTAATATTAAGCCTCGAAACCGATGCTATTGAGTTTATTGACCTGTTAGAAGAACCAAGTAAATGAACCTGAGAAAAAGAAAAAGAGGGGTATCGGCCGAGGTGCATACATCGGCCATGAACGATATCACGTTCTTCCTGCTATTGTTTTTTCTTATCGCCTCAACCGTTACCAACCCTAATGTTATTAAATTACTGCTGCCAAAATCATCAAGCGGGCAGGCGGTATCAAAAAAAACAATAGTAGTATCGGTAACAAAGGACCTGCGGTATTATGTAGATAAAAAGGAAGTACCGGTAGCTCAGTTGCAGGCAACCCTGGCAACCTATAAAAGCGTGGCTACGCAGCTGACCATTGTTTTATACGTTGACAAAACAGTTGCCATACAGGATGTTGTAGCCGTAATGGACATATCCCAAAAATTGAATATTAAATTGGTTTTAGCAACGGAACCTAAATAGAGAGATTAGTGATTAGTTAATTAGAGATTAGCTTGCAAGTGGCCTAATCTCTAATTAACTAATCACCAGTTACCAATAACTAACAAATGACTTATCAAGAAGAAAATAATTACCCAAAGGCATTTGCAGCAACAGGCATTGTTCTGGCTACTGTAATGGCTTTGTGTTATTTTATTGTTTTTCGCAACCCGCCGCCGCAGGAAGTTGGTACGGGTGGCATATTGGTAAATTATGGCACAACTGATGAAGGCTCGGGTAAAGACATTACCAGTGTTGAGCAGCCGTCGGTATCGCCAAAAGCAAATCATACCGTACCCGAAAAAGTAACCCAAACGCCACCAACGGATGAAAAAACAAAAGTGGATAACAGCGACAAAAAAATAGTTACGCAAAATACAGAGGATGCACCGGTGGTTGACAATAAATCAAAAAAATCAACAACAAACGTAGCTACCCAAACAGCTAAACCTACGCAAAAACAAGTGGTAAACCAGGCGGCTTTGTTTAAAGGGAATACCAACAAAGGCACTGGCGGCGGTGATGGTACAACTACTACTCCCGGCAACCAGGGAAGCCCTAATGGCTCTAATTTAAGCGATAACTATGGGCCCGGCGGATCGGGTAATGGGCTAAGTATGCCGCACTGGAACTACGTTAACGTGCCCGATGTAAAAAATGTACACCGCCTACCAGGTATAGTTGTTGTTGATTTTACTATCGACCAAAATGGCAACGTATTAGAAGCACATATTAACCGCAGCCGCACAAAAGCTACACTTGACCAGGTGCAGGATTGTATAGAAGCCATTAAAAATACGAGGTTCACATCATCCGTAGCTGCTTCGGGCAATACGCATGGGGAGTATGCATTTCTACTTAAAGTATATTAGTTCTGCGATATTTATCTATTGTTTATAGATTTGGGTCGGATGAATTACAACGAAACGCTCGAATATCTTTACGCTCAACTACCCATGTTTACCCGCGTTGGGCAATCCGCATTTAAAGCTAACCTTGATAATACCATCGCCCTATGCGATCTTCTCGACAATCCTCAAAACAAATTTAAAAGCTTACATATTGGCGGCACCAATGGCAAGGGGTCAACCTCACACATGCTGGCGGCCATTTTGCAAACAGCCGGTTATAAAATAGGCTTATATACTTCGCCTCATTTAAAAGATTTCAGGGAACGTATCCGCATAAACGGGCAAATGATAACCGAACAGGAAGTGGTTGATTTTGTGGCGGAACACGCTAAAGATTTTGAAACGATAAACCCTTCATTTTTTGAAATGACGGTGGCTTTAGCTTTTAACCTGTTTGCAAATGAACAGGTTGATATTGCCGTTATTGAAGTTGGTTTGGGCGGACGGTTAGATTCGACCAATATCATTACTCCACTCCTTTCCGTTATTACCAACATCGGCTGGGACCACATGAATATACTGGGCGATACCCTGCAACTTATAGCGGCCGAAAAAGCTGGCATTATCAAGCCCAATATCCCCGTCGTCATCGGCGAAAAACAACCCGAAGTAGCGGATATATTCACCCAAAAAGCAAAGCTGGAAAACAGCGCGTTAACTTTCGCATCAGAGGAATGGGAGGTGGAAGAAGTCAATGGTCAATGGTCAATGGTCAATGGTTTTGATTATTTTTTAGATGTAACAGCTACCAAAAACTCACAGCTCACAACACATCACTTACAACTCGATCTTCCCGGAACGTACCAGCTTAAAAATATAAAAACGGTATTATGCGCTGTTGATGAACTGCGTTTGCAGGGCTTTCATATTACAGACGATCATATAAAAACAGCTTTAAGCCAGGTAAAAACACTAACAGGCTTACATGGCCGCTGGGAAATCATTAATCAATCACCATTAACCATCTGCGATACCGGGCATAACGCCGAAGGGATACAGGAAGTTTTGAAAAACATTGCCCGGGTGCCTTATGCCCGCTTACACTTTGTAATAGGTATGGTAAATGATAAAGACAGCAGTAAAGTATTATCGGCACTACCAAAAAACGCCATCTATTACTTTTGCAAACCCGATATACCGCGGGGACTGGAAGCAGAAAGCTTAAAGCTCAAAGCTGAAAGCTTTGGGTTACATGGCGAAGCATATCAATGGGTAAAGGATGCCCTGGCTAATGCTCAAAAAAACGCTGGCAGTAATGACTTAGTGTTTGTTGGGGGTAGTACTTTTGTGGTGGCGGAGGTGGTTTGAGGGCAATTGATGAACATTTAAAATGTAGGTGATGAACCGATTATAGTTCTATTCGACTCAAATATGCTTATTATATGCGCCG
>Ga0206943_1196_pt1 | contig 14512 bp, 14 predicted proteins | sample Alteio_BWOrgHeat_7_FD_153243 | JGI IMG/M metagenome (GOLD analysis project Ga0206943, IMG submission 153243) | Enriched cells from forest soil in Barre Woods Harvard Forest LTER site, Petersham, Massachusetts, United States -... | ecosystem: Environmental > Terrestrial > Soil > Temperate forest > O... | reverse complement strand
GATACCGGGCTACGCTACATCCCGAAAATGTTTGTTGCTGTTATTAATTGCCTCGTTTTCTTTTACTTAAAGAAATAGGCAAGCAATCAGTAAACAATTATGATGCAAATATAATTTTGTAACTTATAAAGTCATATTTATTTGTAATTTTTAGGGAAGCCGCGAGTACCCTTGTTTTGTCTTGATTGCTTTTGATTTATTCGATATCAACAATTATTTTTGTTCTTATGATCAAACTACTCCTTACTTCTTCCGGTATTTCCAATAAAAGTATCAGGGACGCGCTCGAACAGCTCCTAGGCAAGCCCATCAGTGATTCCAACGCGCTGTTCGTTCCTACAGGCGTTTACCCATTCATAGGGGGCGCGAATTACGCCTGGTGGCCCATCGCAGGAAAGATGAAAGGCGCCCTCGTTGACCTGGGCTGGAAAACCATGGGCCTCTTTGAGCTCACCGCACTTCCCAGTATTAAAAAAGATACCTGGGTAGCTTCGTTTCAGGATGCCGACGCGCTGTTGGTTTGGGGCGGCGATCCGCTTTACCTGGCGTACTGGTTCGAACAATCAGGACTTACAGAGGTATTGACGTCTCTAAACAAAGACCTGGTATATGTTGGCGTGAGCGCGGGCAGTATGGTTGTAAACGCTGTCTTTGGCGAGACCGAAAGTAATCCGAGGGCCGGCAGCGGGACGCCGCTGACTACGGAAAATATGGTATTCAATACACCAGAAGGCGAAATCAGCAAGACGCTCTTTACAGGTAAGGGCGCGGGGCTTACCGACTTCGCGGTCATTCCACACTTTAATAACCCTGGTTTCCCGGACGCTTGCGGGTTAAATGCTGAAAAATGGGCTGCAAAAATTCCTGCAGCCGTTTATGCCATTGACGAACAAACCGCGATCAAAGTAGTAGCCGGTCAGGTCGAAGTCGTTTCGGAGGGGCAGTGGAAGTTTTTCAGCAAGCCGGCTTGACATAGCGGTGAAAACGGGCCGCTGGAAATCTCTACGCTGCCACAAGCCGGGAAGTTTGAGGTAGCGAGGCGGCAAATAAAATTACTTGACATATATTTTCCAATGAGATCTAAGTAAATTCTTCTGCCTGCAATCCCTTTTATGTCGCAGGGATTAGATTAAGTGCTTGCTTAATTATGTTTCCACTCCCTCAGAGAGTCATTCATCTTGGTTATTGTTGAGGTCAGTTGCAATGGCTCATCCGATTTCGGGTTGAAAGGATATCGCACGATCTCATCCCATAGCGTTTGGATAGACAGTGGTAATGCATCGGCAGCTTCTAAAACAAATTGGCAATCCCTACCATCCCATATCAATCTTATCGCGCGTCGATGATTAGACCAAACGATGCAACGGCTTCCAAATGCTTCAGGGTGATATTGCTCGTCTATCACATCATCATATAATTTTGCATGCAATTGTACCGCTAAGGCTTCCTTGATTTGTTTATAAGCGTGTGTGATTGGAGTAACGCGTTCAAGCATTGGCGGCCCTCCTCCATGCATATAACTTTTAGGATAAGTATGTTGCCAGTAGCTTCCATCCTCCGGGTCTTGGTAATTGGTAGTCCAACCACCATCTTCAGTGCTTACTTTCTTTAGGTAGTTAGCTACTAACCATTCAATCCTTAGTGTATTCGCATCAGCGAGCATTTTGCCATTTTCGTATATCCACTGGCCAACAATACCCCCTTCTTGCCACTTCGGCTTTCTTTCATATGGTTGTTGTGTCATAATGCGCTATTTGCTTCAATGTGAATACCGTGTTAGTTTGCTACAAGGGTCTAAGATAGATGTTATGATCAAACCGCAGGCAAAACAATATAAAATGTATATTAATCCTTTACAAAATATTATAGTCAAATACATCCATCGGTACATTTAATACGTTTATCGATATTAAATATACGTGTTTAAAAAAGTCATATCTTTAATAAAAATTAAGGCCATCTCAATTGCGGGAAGTTTATTTGATGGATTAGAGCCGGATTAGATATTGAAGACCGCGATATTAAAATTAAAGAATAAGCGTTCATAATTAGTTATATATCAATGTGTAAAATAATATGAGAAAAAGATACGCCGCCGGGAACTTATTATTTATTTCATTTTTATTGCTTGCTGTAATATCATGCAAAACGGATAGTGTTAATAATAACACACAGGCAACGAATAGCACACAGGTAGTACCCGCTATAGCCACGCCAACGCAACTGGGGTTATATGAGTCTGATTCGTCTATTTACAGAGGGTTGTTTATGGCTGTTTCGCAAATCGGCACGTCAACTGTTGATTATGGTTTATTGTTTGATACCGGCTCGGGCGGAATGGTTATTGATGCCACAGGCGTTTTACCGGCATCAATGATCACAGCCACCGGCTTTAACTTTACCGGCGACTCGACCATTGTTGATGGTATTACCATTACCAGCCAAACAAATGTTGTTGAATATGGCGATGACGCCAGTTCGTTAGATAAGGTATATGGGAACCTGGCCTATGCGTCGGTAACGGTAGGCGACCAGCAAGGCACAGTTGTTATTAAACGCCTGCCATTTTTTATATACTACAAGGCGGTTGACGCAAAAGGCAATAAATACGCCGCGCATGAATTTGACGTGTTTGGCGTATCGTCAGAGTATGATATATCGTTCAACAACGGCGCTTATATTACAAGCCCGTTCAGTTATTTTGATCCGGGCAATGGCCTCACAAAAGGGTTTAAAATGGCCGCGCTGGGCACCTCGCACTTTTCATTAGATGGTACTTTTGTGCCCGGGGTTGTCACCCTGGGTTTAACTACAGCTGATCTTTCCCCATCATCGGGTTTTACGATGAGCCAGCTTACTTTTTATGCCGGGGATGGTTATGCCCCTGTAATTCAAACATCAATAACGTATAACACCAACAAAACGGTTTCAACGCAGGCAATATTTGATACCGGGACCGAGCCCTATAGCTATATTGAAGATAAAACCGCAACAAGCAGCCTAACACTGCTGCCGCAAAACAGCCCGGTTTCGGTTACCACAAGCTCGGGGTTTAATTATGCCTATACCACTTTGGCGGCCGACAATTTAACTTATGTTGAAAACCCCACCACCACAGGAGCTTCGGTTTCTATTATAAGCCTGGAGTATTTTTTAACCGGCGAGTATATGCTCGATTATACCAATCATCGCATAGGTTTGAAAAACAATTAAGACGGCCTGCTATATACCTGGCCGGTTATTTGGGCGCTCCAATACCAGGCCCGGGCTGGGTCCTGCCGTACAATGCTGTCCAATAGTTTATAGTGCAGGTCAGTCGGCACGTTTACCAACAGCTCATCGGGCGGTTGGTTCATCATATCGTTTTTGAGTTGTTTGGTAAATGATTTGAAAAGGTCTGTTAAGATCTTGTTTTTTGAAGCATCGGCAATGGCGTGATAAAATTGGATGTAAGCCTCTACGTATTCGGCAGCTAAATTGGCGGCGGCGGCTTTTGTTTTCTTATCCAGGTAATGTTCCATTTTTGAAATATCATTCCCGTTGCGGTTGGTGGCCGCTTTTTCGGCTACCTTCATTTCCAGCAAACACCGCACTTCAGTTATTTCTTGCGGATCGGTTCTTTTAAGCAGTTGAAACATGTTTTCATGTACGCCGGTATTGTCTTCAACAAACGTTCCAACGCCTTGCTGAACACGGAGATAACCGGAGTTGACCAATGTTGTTATGGCCTCCCTTATGGTTGACCGGCCGACACCAAAATTGTCCATTAGCTTTTGCTCGATGGGTAGTTGCTGGTTTATTGCATAGTCGCCTTTTAAAATTTGCTCCTGTATCTGGTTGGCAACTTCAACCGCCAGGGATCTTCTTTGAATTAGGGGCATCGCATCATCTGATGTGTATAAAAATAGACAATTAAAATACTCATTCCCAACAGCGTAAGATTTATTTTTTCTTATTTATAAAATTTTTTTCATTTTCTGCGTTAATGCTGTTACTTCAACCACTATTCACTTTTTAAATGCCCCATGAAAAGATACTTTTCTATCGCTGCAGGCATCATTTTATCCCTTGTATTGGTTTCGTGGGGATACGAGGGCCACTATGTAGTTGCTGAAATTGCCCAAAGGCACCTTTCGCCAAATGCCCAAACTGCTGTAAAAAACATATTAGGCCACAAAACAATGGCCGATGTAGCCAGCTACGCCGATGAATTAAGATCCGACCCCGCCTACAAGGCAACCGGGGCCCTGCATTTTCTTAACATCCCGTTAGGTTATACTTTTGAGCAGTTTTCGGCCTTTGTAAAAAACGACAGGAATCAAAACATTTACAGCGGCCTGGTTGGTTGTATAAATACGCTGAAAGACCCCGCGGCGGGTAAATCAAAGAAAGCCTTCGCGCTTGAGTTTCTGATCCACTTAGCGGGCGATAGCCACCAACCCATGCACGTTAGCCGGGCCGAAGACAAGGGCGGTAACACCATCAGCGTTACCTTTTTAGGGACCGGAACCAGCCTGCATAGTTTATGGGATAGCGGGTTGATTGACCACCAGAAGATCAATTACAAAAAGCTGGCTGAAAAATATGATGACGCAACACCCGAGCAAATTAAAAAATGGCAGAGTGATAGTATCATGATCTGGCTATGGGAATCATACCAGATCACTACCATACTATACCAGGAAGCCGCCGCCAACCCTGATTTCGATGAAACCTATTACGAAGAGCACATGCCCATTATTAAAAACCGTATCGAAAAAGCCGGCATAAGGCTGGCCGGGGTTTTGAATGATATTTATAAATAAAATTTGTAAATTGTCTTTTTGTAATATTTATTATGAAAAAAACATTTATCCCGCTTTGTTTATTGATAATAACATTTTGTTCATTTGGCCAATCCTTTCATTTAGGCGTATTAGCGGGTGAGAATACATCTTCTTTCTTTTATAGACAAATTAATCTTGGATTAAACGAGTCATCACCATCTGACAATATTACGGGCTTTCATGCCGGGGTATTCGCTGAGTTTACGTATGGTAATTTTTCCATTGAACCGGAGGTTGTGTATGCAAGTATTGGAGGTAAAAGTAGTTATGATGTTTACGGTCCTTACGGTGCCTCAACAGGGACGTATAAAAATTCGGTTAATTATTTACAAGTGCCTGTAAATTTACTTAGAAATATCCCGGTTAGTTTTGGTAAGATTTTTTGTGGGGGTGGCCCCTACATAGGTTTTGGGCTTTCGGGTAAAACAGAGAATACAGGTGAAATTGTCGGGGAGTTTGGAGGAAACGCGATTACGAACGTAAATTCTGTTACCAAATATTCTTTCAGTAGTCCGGACAATCCTGATTTTGGCGTAAATTTAGTGGTCGGCATACATTTAAAAAACAGGCTACTATTTAGATTGGGCTACAACTACGGACTTAAATATCTTTTTAATTACAGCTCTCCTCATACATCTGGTTATATTGCCGGAGTTGATAACAGCGTAGCCAGTATTTCTGTGGGTTATGCATTTTTATAACGCCACTCACTAAACAACCTGCAATTGCCTTTGCTCTAAAATCAAGGCCTTCCGGGCTTTTAGCTTTTCTTTATGCAGGTAGCGCCAGTGTAATAAGCCTATCAGCAACGCTGCGATGCCCTCGCCCATTAAGGTATCGGTTGTGCCTATCCATTTAGATACCGAGCCAACTATTAACCCGCCTATGGGCTGCATCCCAAAAAACGCCATCGCGTAAAAGCTGATCACCCGGCCGCGCATATTGGGTGCTACGGTAGTTTGTATCAGGGTATTGCTCACCGTAATTTGCGACATCATACCAAAACCGGCAATAGTAACAAATATCAGCGCCAGCGGGTAACTGCTTTCGTGCGAGAACAGGATCAAACCCGCGCCAAACACCAGCGTGTTTATAAACAGTATTTGCTTAAGGTTACTGCCCGCTTTAAGTGAGGCTAAAAATATGGCCCCGCTAAACGCGCCCAGGCCAATGAAGCTATCAATAATGCCAAATGTTGATGCCGTGCCTCTAAAAACATCTTTAGCGTAATAGGGTATCAGGGTACTAAACGGCAATACAAATAAACTGATCAGGGCCAGCATCATAATAACAAACGCTATTGAGGGGGTACGTTTTATATAACGCATCCCTTCTTTTAGCTCGCCAAATACATTCTTCTTATGTGGCTTATGAACGTATTTTGGCAAGCGCATTAGCAATAATGACCCGATGACAGCCAAAAAACTAACCGCGTTCAATAAAAAACAGGCCCCATCGCCCACCTTTTCTAATATGATACCGGCAATGCCCGGCCCAATAAGCCGCGACAAGTTTACCATTGACGAGTTAAGCGCCAGCGCGTTGGGCAGGTCGGTTTTATCATCAACCATTTCATATACCAACGATTGCCGGGCCGGCACATCAAACGCGTTGATAATGCCCAAAAGCACGCTCAGGCTTAATATTTCCCAAACCTGGTAATGATTTATAAATATTAAAATGGCTAATAAGGTAGCCTGTATCATGGATGCGACCTGGGTGGTGAGCAGTACCTTAAACCGGTTATACCTGTCGGATACCACGCCACCCATTAACGAGAACAAAAACGATGGAAACTGGCTGGCAAACAAGGTTAGCCCCAGCATAAATGTAGAGTGCGTAAGCGTATAGATAACCCAGCTTACCGCGGTTTTTTGCATCCACGTGCCTATTAACGAGGCCGATTGCCCCACAAAGTATAGTCTGTAGTTCCTGCTTTTAAATGCGCTGAAGGTGGTTATTGTTAATTTCACTGGTATCTGTTTTATGCTGATAGTCCCGATCCTGATTTAGAAAACTCATTCAAAATCAACGATCTTTGTTAATGGTATAAGCGCCTGTTTAAGCAGTGCCTGTTCGTCTGGGGTACAAGTTTCTTCAATGGCCTTGGTTAGCCATTTATCCCGCTCATTGCGCATCTGCAATAATATGTTTTCGCCCGCCGGGGTTAATGATATAATTACCTTTCGCTTATCGGTTTTTGAATCCGTGCGGATAATATAGCTCAGCGCAAGCAAATGATTTAATATTTGCGACATGGATTGATTGGTGATCTTTTCCATTGCCGCCAGTTCGCTTGGCAATAATTCTTTGTACTGGTACAACAGTGCCATGGTTGACCGCTCGGTAAGCGATAAATGTTGCACCGTGACCGACTCTTTTCGCAGCTTCTTTATCAGCCTTGTTATTACCGTTCTAAGTTCAGATACAAACTGATGTTGGATATTATCATCCATAGTAGTAAGTTTTACTTGTAAGTTTACCTTACAAATATCGGGTTAATTTTACTATTAATTATCATCGCCCTATCATTTCAATTAAAAAAAATCGTTTTGTTTACGTTTTGTATGAATTTTTGTACTGTAAGTATATCTTTACAAGCACATTTGCGTTTTAATCTGCAACGATAGTTAATTTAGTAAAATGTACTCGTCAGGTAACTATACACTCTTAATTGGTAAGATCAATACCTTCATCCGGAAGTATTATCTTAATAAATTATTGAGGGGCGCTATGTTCCTTGGGGCCGGGTTGTTTTCGGCGTATGTGGTTATTACCTTAACCGAGTATTTTGGCAACTTTAACACGGTTTTTCGCTCTATACTTTTCTATAGTTTCATTGTATTAAACCTGTCGCTTATTGGCTGGTATATTGTTCCGCCTTTGTTGGCCTGGCTTAAATTGGGCAAATCATTAACGCACGACCAGGCTGCCGAAATTATTGGCGAACACTTTAGTGATGTTAAAGACAAGCTGCTCAATACCCTGCAGCTTAAAAAACTGGGCGAAGAAGATATCCGCCACCGCGAATTGATTGAAGCCAGTATCGACCAGAAGATAGAAACCTTGCGCCCGGTTCGGTTTCCATCGGCCATAAATATTAAGGAAAATACAAAATACATTAAATGGATATTGCTGCCGCTGGGTATAATTTGCATTATTGGCTTTGCCGCCCCATCGGTGTTAACAGAAAGCACCAAAAGGCTGTTGAGGCATAACGAATACTTTGCACCCGTTGCGCCGTTTAAGTTTATTGTTCAAAACAAAGCTTTGGCTGTGGTGCAGGGCGAAGACCTTAACCTGGATATAAAACTGGAAGGAAATAGCCTGCCGGCAGATGTATATGTAGAAACTGCCAATAATACCTTTAAGCTTGATAAAGAAAACATCAGCAAGTTTCATTACCTGTTTACCAATATTCAGCAAAACACCACATTCCGTTTAAGTGGCAATGGTTTCTTATCGGTGCCGTACGAGATAAAGGTTAACCTGCGCCCGTCCTTACTTCATTTTGATGTTGACCTCAATTATCCGGCCTATCTGCATAAAAAGAACGAAACATTAGCCAACGCGGGCGACTTAACAATCCCGGTTGGCACAACCGTGGCCTGGCATTTTCATACCCAAAACGCTACCAAACTGCTGTTTTTCATGAACGCGCAACTGTCGGCTGTTTATCCCGCTGGGCAGGACTTGTTTACGCATAGCGAAAGGATATTTAAAAACTCCATTTATAAAATAACGCCGCTAAATGCCCTGGTTAACCATACCGACTCGGCTTTATACCGGGTAAATGTGATTGAAGACGAAGCGCCATCGATCAGCGTATTAGAAAAACCCGACTCCATAAGTTTAAAAACCATCTACTTTAACGGTAAAATACAGGACGATCATGGGTTTTCGGAACTAACCTTTCATTATACCATTGGTCCCAAAGGTGATAAAAACTCGCGCGAAATTGTTAAGCCGGTAAAAGCCGACCTTTCTCAAACGCAGGCCGACTTCTTCTATTTATGGAGCTTAAAAGAAATGGGCATTAACCCCGGAGACCAGGTTACCTACTATTTTGAAGTTGCCGATAATGACGGCGTTAACGGGCCAAAGAAAACCCGGTCGCCCGAGCATACGCTGAATATCCCGAGCGAAAAAGAGCTGAACAACCAGTTGAATAACAGTACTGAGGTTATTAAACAACAAATGCAATCGGCCAGTAAATTAGCCGGGCAAATTGAGCACGACTCGCAGAAACTGAACCAGCTTTTGCTGAACAAGAATAGCCTGTCATTTGATGAAAAGAAGCAAATAGAAGACCTGCTGCAAAAGCGCCGCGAGCTGGATGATTTGGTAAAACAGATACAGGACGAGAACCGTAAAAATGCCTACAACCGCCAGGAAAGTCAACAGCAAAACCCGGAAATGGCCGAGAAACAACAGCAAATGGATCAACTGCTGAACAACGCGCTCGACCCTAAAACCCGCGATATGCTGCAAAAATTACAGCAATTGCTACAGCAGGATCAAAAGGAAGGGACACGTAACGAACTGACCAAAATGCAAAATGACAGTAAATCGTCAAAACGCGAATTGGACCGTATGCTTGAGCTGTACAAGAAACTGGCATTTGAGCAAAAGCTAAATCAAAACATATCGCAGCTAAACCAGCTGGCCGATAAGCAACAGAAATTAGCCGATCAAACCACACCGCAACCGCAGGATAAAAATCAGCAACAAGACAAGAATCAGCCACAGGATAAAAACAACCAACAAAACGACAAGAATAATACACAAAATGGCAAAGATGCTGACAATAAAAACAACCAGCAGCAAACAGACCCGCAAGCGCTGAAAGAACAACAGGATAAGCTAAACCAGGAGTTCCAGGATTTAAAGAAAGCACTGGAAGACCTGCAAAAAGCCAACGAGCAGGAGCAGCATAAACAGGACTTTGAAAACCCTAAAAATGAAGAGCAGAATATTGAGCAGCAAATGAACCAAAGCTCGGAGCAGTTGTCAAAAAATGACCGGCAAAAGGCTTCAAAATCGCAACAATCGTCATCAAAACAAATGCGGCAGCTTGCCCAAAAAATGCAGCAGCAGGAGCAGCAGGAAGAAGACAGCCAAAACGCCATAAATGAACAGCAATTGCGCGAGCTGCTTAAAAGTTTGGTAAATAGCTCATTTGACCAGGAAAAAGTAATGCTTGACCTAAAAAGTATTAGCTTTGCCGACCCCAACTATGTTAGCCTTGCCCAAACACAAAAAAACATAAAAGATAATTTGAAGACCGCCGAAGACACGCTATACTCTATAAGTAAACGTATCCCGCAAATACAATCAACTGTTAACCGTGAGGTGGAAAGCATAAACACGCATATTGACCAGGCCTTGGATAACCTGGGCGACAGGAGAACTGCCGATGCCAACCGCAACCAGCAATATGCTATGACATCTATGAATAATTTGGCATTAATGTTGAGTGACGCCTTAAAACAGCTACAGGCCAGTAAAAGCGCCAAAAGCGGCCACGGAAAATCAAAACAAATGTCAATGTCGCAATTGAGCCAAATGCAGCAGCAGCTTAACCAAAATATGCAAAAAGCCAAAGAGCAAATGCAACAGCAGGGCGGCAACCCCAGCCAAAGCCAGCGCGGCAGCATGAGCGAGCAATTAGCTAAATTAGCCCGCGAACAACAACAAATACGACAATCATTTGAGCAAATGAACCAGGAAGGCGCTAAAAATGGCGGCAACAACCTTCCAAACGCGGATAAAATTTCGCAACAAATGGAACAAACTGAGAAAGATCTCGTAAACAGAAAAATAACTGATGAGGCGCTAAAAAGGCAGCAGCAGATTCAAATCCGGCTTTTAGAGGCTGAAAAAGCAGAGCAGGAGCGCGAACAGGATCAGCAGCGGCAAAGTAAGGTGGGTAAAGATATGCCGCCAGGCTATATTAAAGCGCTGCAAGATTACCAGCAAATTAAAGCAAAGCAAACAGAACAGGTACGCACCGTTCCGCCTACGCTAAATTTGTATTATAAACAAAAAATTAAGACCTATTTTGATCAACTCAATGCCAGATAACATGCAACAAGCCCCTATAGATACCGTTAAACTATATACCTTGCAGCTCCCGTCTAAACTGGAAAGCATAACAGCGTTAGAAACGTTGATAGAAGAAATAGCCGATAAATACCAGGTCAGCGAAGATACGTTTGGGAATATGATGACCTGCCTTAACGAAGTGGTTAATAATGCCATTGTACACGGTAACAAGCTCGACCCGAATAAAAAAGTGATCGTAAATGCCGAAGTGGACTCCAAACGGGCTATATGGACCATTACCGACGAGGGCCCGGGCTTTGATTATAACCACCTGCCCGACCCAACCGCGGCCGAAAACCTGGAGAGCCTGAGCGGCCGTGGTGTTTTCATTATTAAGATGCTGGCCGACCAATGCGTGTTTAATACCGCCGGTAACGAGGTTGAACTGTTGTTTAAGATATAATGCCGCGCATAAGTTTTTTTGAAGAGGGCATAAGCTATTCATTAAAAAACAAGCGCCCGGTAAAACAGTGGATAAAAGATACCATTATTGCCGAAGGTTTTGAACTGGACGAGCTCACTTATATTTTCTGCTCAGACGCTTATTTGTTGCAGATCAATCAGCAATACCTGGATCATGATACCTATACAGATATTATAACCTTTGATAACTCCACCGCCGAAAAGGAGATAACCGGCGATATCTTTATATCGATTGACCGCATCCGCGAAAATGCCGCTAAGTTTAACCAAACCGTTGCTGATGAGCTGCACAGGGTAATTATACATGGGGTTTTGCATTTGCTTGGCTATAAGGATAAAACCCCGAATGATAACAAAAAAATGACACAAAAAGAGGATGAGTATTTGGGCAAACGAGGTTTTTAATGCCTAATTTTACCATGTCGCTTCACATTGTAACCAATATTTAAAAAAATGAAAATACTAGTATTCCTATTCGCGCTGCTGTTTGTTACAGCACCCGCATCTGTTTATGAGTTTAAGCTCAAAACCATTGACGGTGATGCCTTTTCACTTGCAAAATACAAAGGCAAAAAAATACTTGTGGTTAATACCGCTTCAAAATGTGGTTATACACCCCAATACAAAGAGCTGGAAGCACTGGCCGAAAAGTACAAAGACAAATTGGTGGTAGTAGGTTTCCCGGCCAATAACTTTGGCGGACAAGAGCCCGGCACCAACCAGGACATTAAAACCTTTTGCCATGACCTGTATTCGGTTACTTTCCCAATGAGTGGCAAGGTAAGCGTTAAAGGTTTGGATATCGATCCGTTATTCCAGTACTTAACCACTGCCGAAAACCCTGATTTTACCGGTGATATTAAATGGAACTTTGAAAAATTCCTGATTGACGAAAACGGCAATTTAGTGCACCGTTTCCGTTCAGGTGTTACCCCGCTTTCGCCCGAGCTTACAAAGTATTTGTAAACGGGTTAAATGAAAAAACGCCCACGGAAAAGCTTCCGTGGGCGTTTTTTTGTGCCTGTGTTTTTAGGGTTGCGTTAGTGTCAAATGTGTACTTGTCGCTTTCGGTTTTTACTTTAGCGTATATGAAAAGGTTTCGGTGCCAACAACGGTGCTTCCTGTTATTACAGAGGTCCGGCTCACCGGGTAATCGTCTGCATTATAAGTATAGGTGTAGGTGGTTGTTTGGGTTGAGGGGTTACCTCCGGTTGTGATCATGGTAGAGGTAAGCATATTATTTGCAAACTCCGGCCCAACACCGTAAATATTGGGGTTCCCTTTTAAATTTGAAAAACTGCTTTTTTTATTGTCATAGGTGTAATTATACGTGTATGACGGCGTTGTGGCTGTTGGTATTGGATAACTGCTATAGCTCGATACGTTACCGGCGTTATCATAAGTATAAGTTTCATAGATGCTTAGATAGGCCCTCTTTATAACCTGCAGATTGCTATTTAGCGTTAACACAGAACTTGCCGAAATCGTAGTATTACCCGTATAAATTTTGCTTTGTACATTAACGATGCCCGTGCTATAAGCATAGGTATCTGTTTCCATCAACACACCGCTACCATAGCTATCTGTTTCTGTCAAATGATCATTGGTATCATAGGTTAGCCTCACTTCTGCCGGGAATGGATAATTGTTAACAACATCAATTAACCTGTTTTTAGCGTCAACTTGATAGGTCACCGTCTGTGGTCCCCTGGTGTTCGTAAAAACATTTGGCAGGTAAACGGTAGCTGATGGCGATGTTGGTTTATTTGTAATGGCGCCCTTTTTGCACCCGGTGGCAAAAGCAACAATTAAAAGGCATAGCGATAGCTGTTTTTTCATTAAACGTTGTTTTAACAGGTAGAAAATCAGCTATAATAATACGTGTTATTTTAAAAACAAACAATTTTTAACCTGTTAATAAGTGATAGGGACGGTGTTAAATGCTGGTGTATCGATCTGTTTCGGTACTTAACCTCTGTGCCCCATCATAATCCTTCCGCCATTGCAGGTGGGTTATGATAGGGTGTAATGGCTATTGCCCCTTTGCCGCCTTCTTAGCCATCTTCGTCGAATCTTTCTTAGCCGTTTTTACATTCTTTATCGAGTCGCGTTGCGCTTTCGTCTTCTTTTTGCCAAAAAACGGTTTCAGCAAAAAGCTGTTTTGAGCTTTATTCAGGCTTTGGTTTACGGTTGTTGTTGTTTTATGAATATTATCCATCGTGCTTTTTGCTGATTGAACTGTTGCATCAAGATCTTTGGCCATTTTATCATTGTTTATTAAACGCCCAATACTGCCTTTACCCGAGTTGATTTTGGCCACAATTTGCGACATGTTGTCAATCAATGACCCGGCATTATCCTCTATTTTTGTAAGCTTCGCGATAATTTTATCTACATCTATCGGGTTAACAGAACCTATCTGATCGCCATTGTTTACCTCACCATTACTGCCATCCCCCGCCCCCGGAGCCACAACTACTAGTTTATCGCCCATCAACCCATCACTGCCGATGCTCATTTTAGCGTCCTTTTTAATAAATCTTTTAACACTGTTGTTAATGGTCAAAACAACCTTTACCGTGGTGTCATTCATGATCTGTATATCATTTACAACACCAATATTTATGCCGGCAAAGCGTACGTTGTTGCCAACTTGCAGGCCATTTACATTTTTAAACAAGCCGCTCACCTTAATGGTTGAGCTGAAAAGGCTTTTCTGGTTGCCTATAAAAAAAACGGCAAACACCAGTACCAATAAGCCGATAATGGTAAATAGTCCTATTTTTATTCGTTGTCCGGGTGTTGTTTTCATGATATGTCTTTAAAAAATGCTTGTACAATTTTGTTTTTTGATTTATGAAGTTCCTCAAATGAACCTTCGGCAATATATTCCCCCTCATCCATTATCAATATCCTATCAGCTGTAATGCGGGCGCACTCCATATCGTGGGTAATAATTATGGAAGATGTTTTATACTTCTTTTGCATGTCTAATATCAGCTCGCTTATTTCGCGGGATGTTATCGGGTCGAGGCCTGTTGTTGGCTCATCATACAGCATAATTTCGGGCTTTACAATAAGCGTTCGGGCAAGCCCGGCCCTTTTACGCATACCGCCCGAAAGATCTGAAGGTAGTTTATCAATAGCGTCCAGCAAGC
>Ga0206943_1195_pt1 | contig 14518 bp, 12 predicted proteins | sample Alteio_BWOrgHeat_7_FD_153243 | JGI IMG/M metagenome (GOLD analysis project Ga0206943, IMG submission 153243) | Enriched cells from forest soil in Barre Woods Harvard Forest LTER site, Petersham, Massachusetts, United States -... | ecosystem: Environmental > Terrestrial > Soil > Temperate forest > O... | reverse complement strand
ATGGAGCTGTCTCCGGAGGCCAGAGCCGCAATTGCAGCCTATGACGTCCATCGCGAACGTGCGGCTGAATTGAGCGCTGAGCTGCTCGCGGCGAATCGGGCCATCAACGTCATCAAGGAGCAGGCTGCCGCAGGAAACGTAACCGCACGCCAAGCGGACCTTGTTCGCCTCCAGGCGACCAAAGAGCGCCAAGACCCAACCGTGGCGCCGCTTTGCGATGCCTACTCGGCGGAAAAGGCGGCGAAGACTGCGAGTGAACAGCAGCGCGACCAAGCCCGCCAGGCACTGGAACAGTATCGTCGCAATGTCTTCCCGAATCATCAGAATGCCATCAACCAGTACCTCGCTCGCTTCAACGCCGGTTTCCGGCTGGAGCAGATCCAGCCGACAAATACGCGCGGCGGCTCCGCATGCTCGTATAGCCTCCGAATCAACAACGTCATTGTTCCGGTGACGGCCGATGCTGCACCCGGGCAACACTCGTTCAGCAATACCCTCAGCTCCGGCGATCGCAATACGCTGGCGCTCGCGTTCTTTTTTGCCTGCCTCGACCAGGACCCGAACCTCACGGGAAAGGTCATCGTCATCGACGACCCGGTATCGAGCCTCGACGCCAACCGATCGCTAACGACCGTGCAGGAGATTCGTCGGTTGCTGCCGCGCGTTTCTCAGGTGATCATTCTTTCGCACAGCAAGCCGTTCCTATGCCAGACATGGGAAAGTTCGGACCCGACTCAGCGATCCGCCCTCCAGGTGCGGCGGGACGGCCCTGCCAGCTCGACAATCGACGCCTGGAACGTGGATGCGGACCTCGTAACCGAATACGACCGGCGTCACGAGAAGCTGCGCACCTATTTGCAGACCGGAGCCACCGGCAACCTGCGTGATATTGCAATAGATATCCGGCCCACTCTGGAGTATTTCTGCCGAGTCGCTTATCCGGCCGACTATCCGCCCGGAGATCTCCTCGGAAACTTCCGCGACCGATGCCACACGCGGCTAAATCAGGGCAACCCGGTAATGCCGGCGGCGGATGTGCAAGAGCTTCGCGATCTCACAGACTACGGGAATCGCTTCCATCACGATTCCAACCCGCAGGGCTACCTCACAGTAGTAGTGACCGACACGGAGCTACAGGGCTTCGTTCAGCGGACTCTCACCTTCTGCAGCAGACGCTGAGAAAAGGGCGGCATTACGCCATCGGGCGCAGATATCAATTCTTCTTGTCTTTGAGTTTCTTGCAATAGTCGTCCTGCAAGTGAGTTACCGACAGCCTGTGTGAGTCAAGCAACTTCTGGATATGCGCCTCCGACAAGTCTTTGAAATCCTGATTCTCGAAAGACTTGAAGAATCCCTTAATGGCTTTCACAAAACGCTTGAGCTCGCTTTCCCGGACCGCCTGTACGTCGTGCGTGAACGCCGCGGCGCTTTCGACAACATAGGCCGGGTGGATAATAAAGCGTCTGACATCCATCCCGGCATAGTGCTTATCGAACCAGGCACTGGACCGATTCATCTGTTCGGCCTCGCGTTTGTTGATTTCAGCGCGATGTATGTCCACCTCGCTCTTGCATTCCCAGATGATGTACTGCTTGTCCGAAAGCGCCCAAAGGTTATCCGGCCCCTCTTTCCACTCCTTATCCGGGCGCTCCCCGGCAAAACCCAGTGCACGACTCAAATCATCCATCGCCTGCTCGAATTTGTCGGCCTTCGTGCCGAACACGAGGCTACTGGCAATGTCGGAGACGACCACGTCAAGTTGAGCATAGTTGTCATACTGGCGGACCCATTTCTTGATCCGCTCGGTTCTTCCCTGACTAACTATTTTCAGTTTCGTTACGGTAACGCCGGAGGGTGGCTTCAGCAAGAGCCGGTTTTTGCCGTGCGCGGCGACCTGCAGTCTTTGAGACTCGGTTCTGTTTGCCCGGTATTGATAGCGCGCCATCTCCTGCAGGTACCATGCCGAGTCTTCGCGATCCAGCTTGCCCTTATCTATCAGCGCCTGCAGGGCATCGCTTGCTCCGGCGTAATCACCCGCTATGTATGCCTGTTCCGCCGCCAGTTCAGTCGCGTATGTCCGAAGGATGTGTTCATTTGCTCCAACAGGTTTAACTTTGTCCATCTGCTCGACGTAGTATGCTTTCCAGTCGTCGTCACGCTTAATGCATTGCCCAATTAGATTAAGAAGCGCGTTGAGGGGCTTCTCGCCCTCCTCAACCTCTTGTTTCGCCATTTCGGCGATCTCGAGACCGATTTCGATCTGCGCCGACATTTGCGGGGACAGGAATCTGCGGGACTCTTTGTCTCGAACCAACCGGGTGATGTCCGCGCCTGTGATGAGGATCACGGAATAGTCCTTCTCTCCGCGGACGCTGCGTCCCATTCCCTGCTCTATGGAGCGGACCGTGCGCATGAGTGTCGCCTCGCTGTTCGGCCGGCACATCTCTTGGTACAGATCAACCAAGCTTTCAGAGAATGGTCTGCCGTCGAAGATTAGGAGGCGGCACATGGCGTCGGGGAGATCGATACCGTCATACCGGTTCACGAGAACCACAGTCCTCTCGTACTCGCCCTGGCGAAGGAGTTCTATCACTTCGGCGACATTGTCCTTGTTGGCGACAATTGCGCCGTAAGTCTCCCAATCCTTGGTTCTCTGAAAGCTCGATGTCAGGGCGACGCGTCCGTATAATCGCCGCTTTGGGTTCGATGTTCCAAAAGCGTGAACGATTTCCCCGCGTTCCAAGTCTTCGTGAATCAATGATGGCAGCAATACCATCTTCTCTCCCGACCACCGCTCCTTGGAATAGTGCAGGGGATTAACGATCACGTCCGGCGAGAGTTGCAGACCCTTCACTAGAAACGCGTCATCGGTGACTGTCGCGGACATGAAAACGCGGTGCGGAGCGTCCCAATAACTTCCAAAGGCGTGAAGCGGCGGGATATATGGTTCGATTTCAAGCGCTACTCCCGAGAAAACGCATTGGCAATGGCCCAGGATATCTTTAATCAGCGGCCAAGCGTATTTGACCGACTGCTTGTCCGAAGTTGCGGAGAGAATACTCGCCACTTCGGTCTCGTGTTGCATCCATGCCCAATACGGGACGGGGAGGAACGCATCCCGCTTGTCATTGCCGATGTCGGCGTAGGTGCCAACACCTTGCTGCTCCAATTCAGCCGCGAAGAGCGTCTTCAATGACGCATAAGCCTGTTCGGTATTTGGTATGCGAATCTTGCAGGCGTCACGAATCGCATCGGAGCACGCATGGGCATCATCCATGAGCAATGATCCGACCTTGATCGATTTGCGATTGAGGCCGAATTTTGTTAAGCCGTTGAACAGCTTCTGTACAGAAGTCACGAGAATCTTTTCGCTGTTCAAAAAGGCTTCCGGTAGGTCCGGATCGGCTTGGGAGGTCGCAATCCCAAATTGCTCGGCTTGGTCCCTTGTCTGGTCAATAAGAAAATTGTTTGGGCATAAATATACGGCTGGCCCCTGACCCGCGTTCAGGCGGGACTGAAGCATTAATAGGCCAATAAGTGTCTTTCCCTGGCCGGTGTGAAGCTTGACGATCACGTCACGAGTGTTTTGATGCGAGGCGTGCCATTCCTTAAGCACGGACAACTGAGAGGGTCTCAATGGTCCCTTATCAACTGCGCGGTCCAGTGTGTCGTAAAGTTTGATCGGGTCGGTTTCTTTTCCGACCTTCTTATTGGCGAGCCTTTTCTTGAAGTCAATCATCTGGACTTGCCCTTAAAATGAATGATTTTGTGAAAGTGATTTGATCCATTCTAGTACTTCACATGGAATGTCGGGCTATCCTCGGGCCTGGTCTTGCGCCGGTCGTAGAGCCGTGTCGTGGACACGTTAGCATGGCCGAGCCACTCCTGCACCTTGCCGATGTCCGCCTCGTTTGAAAGCGCATTCGTCGCCGCGGTCGCGCGCAGCGAATGCACACATACGCCAATGGCCTCCGCGCTGATGCCGGTCGCCCTCGCGTATTTCATGACGATGTTGCGGTAAACCGAGCCTGGATCGAGATGCCGGTTCAGCGTGCCGGTTCGGTTATTCTTTACCGGCCGGAAGAGGGGACCATCGATATCAAACTCAAGCCCCCCGCCGTGTTTCCCCATTTCGAGGTATTCGCTAATCAGCCGCAGCACCAGCGGGTGGATGGAGATATACCGAATCTTGTCCCGCTTGCCCCGTATCACGAATTGCATTACACCCTGGCGGCTCTGCATGTCGCGCGGGCGCAGCCGGCAGAGCTCCTCGCGGCGAATCCCGTGATAGAGCAGGGTGGCGAGAATCGCCCGGTCCCTTACACCCTTCAGCGTGTCCGGGGGAGGGGCCTCGAGCAGCCGGCGGGCCTGGTCGTCGCCGAGCGCCGGCGTGCTGCCTTCGTTGTTGTTCGTGACCGGGCGCTTGACGCCATCGACGGGATTGCCGGCGACGGCGTTGCGCTCGCAGAGATAATCAAACAGCGACGAGAGCGCTGAGAGCTTGCGGCGGATGCTTGACGGAGACAAGCTCCGGGCATCCATGTCCTTACGCCAGGCAATGACGTGCGCGCGCGCCACGGTGCGCAGCCCGGTATGATCCGGCAGGCCCGTGAAGGCGATAAATTCCGCGACATCGACCTTATAGGCGCGCCGGGTTTTGAGATTCGTGATGTTGGCGAGCCATTCGAGCTCGGGAGGCACATCGGCCAGGTCCCGATATTGATCAGGCGTCAGGGACGGCGGGACAGTTGTAATGAGATTACCGGCCATTGGACGTGCCGGCAGCGGGTGAAACAGGGGGCGGCACGCTAGGCTCAGGCGCGGTGGCGTTTTCGACGAGCTGCAGCGCTTTGCGGAAAATCGTATCGGCCAGCTCAGCTTGGCTGCCGTATTGTGAGGCCCCCAGACGATCCGACCGGATGTCCTCGAGAAGCTTCCGGGGCCACGCGGGGTCGGATTCATGCAGGCGCTGGATGACGATCGTCACCAGATAGGAAAGACCATGGACATGGATCTCCAGCTGGCGCGACTGCATACCAACGGCCCCGGTTGTTTAAACGCGATAATGTATTTTATCGAGTTAGAAGTCAACGCCCTTCACGAGCCTTGCCATCAATATGACCCGGCGTCAAAGTAGCAGTAACAAATTAATTGATGTTCGACTTGCCTTGGGAAATCCATGATCAACAGAGACGAAATCGAGGCAAAGGCGTCCGAATTCGGCCTGCATCCCTCCAATATCGAACGTGACTACGTTTTTGGTTGGCTCCTGACCGGCGTCTACAGCCAGAGCACACTGAGGGATGCCCTTATCCTTAAGGGCGGCAATTGCTTCCGCAAAGCGTATTTTCCACACACGCGGTTTTCCAATGATCTGGATTTCTCCAGCACCGTCGCAATCTATGAGGATCAACTCATCGCCGAGTTGAATCGCATCTGCGGTTTCGTTCGGGATCAAACCGGAGTTACATTCGAAACCGAACGGAATTGGGTGCGTGAGAAAGCCAATTCCGACAAGGACCGTCGCATCTTCGAGGGGCGGCTGTATTTCAAGGATTTCTATGGAAATCCGCACACGACCACCATCAAGGTGCATCTGGATGTCACCGAGTATGACCGCATCTTTTTGCCTGTACAGGACCGATTCCTCATCCATCCTTATTCCGACGGCGCGCAATGCAACGTACCAATCAAATGCCACAAATTGGAGGAACTATTGGCGTCGAAGTTGAAATGCCTGCTGCAGCGCCGCCACTCATTCGATTTGTACGACTATGTCTACAGCGTCTTTATTAACCGGGATATCGAGATCAATCGCTCGGAAGTGCTCCGCACTTTCTTGAAGAAGACGATTTTTGAACCCAGCCCGGGGGTTGCGAAGGGTCTGCTACTCGATCTGCCTCTGGAGGCGTTCCGGGCCATCTGGCGGAAGTACATCGTGTGCCCCGCTCAGAGCCTCTTTGATTTCGATACAGCGCTTGACCGCTTCAAGGAGAATATTGAAGCGCTATTTGCGGGCCTGCATCTCGACTACTACGGTCAGATTGCATTCTTCCCGTCAGGGCTGCGCAATACGATTATGGAAGCCGCCAGTGAACTCAAGATGCTGGATATCACTTATGACGGTCAGCGCAGACTGGTGGAGCCCTATTCCCTTGCTTTCAAGCGTCGCCGTGACGGCTTCGGCCAGGAATATTTCTATGCGTTTGATACAACTGGTGGGAGAACTAGCGGACCGGGCTTGAAGTCCTTCCTGCACCCCAAGATTCAGGCACTCGCACTTGCCGAACACTCCTTTGAGCCGCGATACCCCATCGAGCTTGGCAAGGCCGGAGAATTTGCCGGCAAAACCTACTTCGGAGGCGGCGGATTCCGTAGCGGAACATTTCGCACCTCGCGCCGTGCGAGTTCAACTCACGTGTATCTGGTGGAGTGCTCCTATTGCGGGAAGCGCTTTCCACGCAAGCGCTATAGTACCCGGCTACGCCCGCACAAAGACCAGCATGGGAATAGATGCTATGGCCGTTCCGGATACATCGCCTATTAGCATGTGCCTGGCACACACAAATGGCGGCGAAGTTTGCACCGGGCCAACCGCATGAAGAACTATGACCGGGATTGACGGAACATTCTGGGGCACGATAGACCTTAGGAGCGCATCACCCAACCGCATGTTAGGGAGGCAAAATGCCGAGCGAATACGGGCAGCAGCTGGATCAAATCATAAAGGCCTTGAGCCGCCCGTCCACGCCGACATGGTTGGTAGCGATTCTTTCTGCGTTTTTGGGGTTTGTTGCGTCGAGCGCGAGTCAGATTTTTCAACATTGGTACGGGGAGCGCAGGGCTTGCAAGAAAATGAGGATGATCATTTATTCCGAGATCGGTGCGATGTATTCCTCACTTGTCCATTTCTACAACCTGAAAACTCGTGAACCCGAACGGGACGACATCGAATGGAGGAAAAAGCAACTTCGAGAGCGGTTTCTGAAGTTTGAGGGCGAGAAATATGCTCAGGACAACAAAGCCGTCTTCATCCAGTTGAGAGAGCGATCCACAATAAGCGAACTTTATGGCGCGATCCTCGAGGTGTTCGGCCCTGAAGAGGAATACGGCTTCTTTATCAATGCTGGTCTCGCGATTGAAATTATTGAGGATTGTGTGCGGCTGGATGACCTTCCAGATCGATTTGTAAAGCGCTATATGAACACTTCTGATGTCACCGCCCTTTCAGAGGCTAATAAGAGACGCCTTGCAGCAGGAGAAGCAAAGAAACAATAACTGCGTATGTCCGACCAACACCCACTAGACCTATATTCGCTTATTCTCAAGATCGGCGAGACCGAATGGATCGACGAAGTCAGGATCTTCGGTTCACGGCGCTATTTGTCGAACGCCAGTTACGGGTCAGACATAGACCTGCTCATCGTCCCTAATCGTCAAATCCAAATTGATAAATTGCGCGCCATCATTCGCGAACCTTACGTCGACGCTTTCTTGCTCGATGGCCAGGTTGCGATCAGTGCCATGAACGACACACGCATCAATTTAGGCGAAGCAGGTAGCGACAGAGGCGTCGACGCTGTGACGCTTTGGTCGAGGGGGAAGGGGTGGCTCACCGGAGAGGACTATCGCACGCTTGACGTTATTCCCGATAAGATTCCGGCGATGACTCGACCCAATGTGGAAGCCATCATCATTTTCTGTGCCCTGGCTTCAGAGTTTGAGGCAGTCAGGCATCGACTTACCGGAGGAACGCAGAAGACCCACCCGCGCATCCCTCCTTACTATCGCTCTTACGTAAAAACCTCCTCCGGAAAAGAGCGTTTGGTTGTGGCCGTCCAAACAGGGGTTGCGGGCGTGAATGCAGGAATATCTGCTACCCGCATCCTTGACTACTTCGATGAGCCAGCCTTTGCGATTCTCGTAGGGATTACTGCAGGACTCAAGGATGAAAAGCAATCCCCAGGTGCCCCCACTCTAGGCGATATTCTGGTGCCCACTTCAACCGTTGACGTTGAGGCCGGGAAAGTCACACCAAAAGGAAGAGAGCGCGCTGGTCAAACAATTTCGATGTCCCCATACCGGCAGCGGGCTGTGGCCTCGTGGAGTGGGTTTAACGCATGGGCGGACCGATGGAAACGGCGAGTCAATGGAATAGAAACCCCTCCGAAAATGTTCGCTGACTGCACCCTGGCGTGCACTGCAAGCGTGATCGCCTACAACGACTACGCTCAGTCTTTGAAGCAACATGACCGTAAAATCGCAGGGATAGAGATGGAGGCCGTTGGTGTCGCGACCGCATGCCAAGGCCGCTGCGAACTTTTGGTCGTAAAAGCGATCTCGGATTGGGCCGATGAAGATAAGGGTGACAGCCTGCACGAGTACTGCGCTCAAGTAAGCGCGGACTTGGTTATCTCATTGATCGAGGATGAAACAATTTAGGGACGGCATACCCGACCGGCAGTGATGCAAACAGCGCGCCGTTCCTCCGTGTTTTTGCCGCTCTTTACGTTATCACTGCCATAGTCTCCTTCCCGTAAGTCACCCCTGCTCTCTCGCTTTCTTCCGGCGACAGTGCGTGCGGCGCTCGCGCGTCAATGACGCATTTTCCCCTCTCGCTGCACTCGATTCCTCGCGGTTGCTGCGCTCCAAAATGCTATGACCCGCTTCGCTGATGCCGCCCGCCTTTCCTGCGCCGCAAGCGAGACCGCAGGGGCGGTCTCCCGCAAACGAAAAGGAGACGAACATGGCTATCATCGAGAACTTCACAAGCACGGCGAACCACCATCGCAACACCGTCCTTCAAGGCGACTGCCTCACCATCCTGCCCACATTGCCTGCGCGCAGCGTCGATTTCATCCTCACCGATCCGCCTTACATCACGCGCTATCAGTCGCGCGACGGACGCATCGTCCCGAACGACGACAACGACCGCTGGCTCAAGCCCGCCTTCGAGCAGATGTACCGCGTCCTGGCGAACAACGCCTTCGCCGTCAGCTTCTATGGCTGGCCGCAGGCGGACAAGTTCCTGCAGGCCTACCGCGCCGCTGGCTTCCGCGTCGTCGGACATTTCGCCTTTCCGAAGCGCTACACCTCGCGTTCCCGCTTCGTTCGCTACCAGCATGAATGCGCGCACCTGCTCGTGAAGGGCAATCCGCTCTGCCCGCAGGACACTATCGGTGACGTCATCGACTGGACATACAGCGGCAACAAGCTGCATCCGACGCAAAAGCCTTTGTCGGTACTGCTCCCGCTGGTAGAAACCTTCTGCCCCGCCCAGGGCACGGTGCTTGATCCCTTCAGCGGCTCGGGCTCAACGCTGCTTGCGGCAAAGACGCTCGGACGCTCGTACATTGGCATCGAGCTCGATGCGAAGTATCACGCCATCGCAGCCGACAGGCTGCGAGCGGCCTGATCCATTGAGAGGACGCGCTCTTACCTGGCGCGTCCTCTCACCCCATGAGATTCGTTGACATCACGAATGTCCCATATTAGGACAGTGGACAAGCAATATCTGGTTTAACCGCGCCGTAAGTTCCAGGGCGCGTAGTAATGGGCCTCAGTAAGTAGTGGCGGACAGCAGGAAGCGCAGCGGCAGTGAGAAAAGGAAACGCGGACCTATTATCGGGTTTCGTGCTTCGGATGACGAACTCGCCAGGATTAAAGCCGCCGCCGACCGAGCGGGGCTGACGGTCGGCTCCTACGTTAGATCTCGCGCGCTGGAAAAGCCCACGACGCGCGCTGTGCGCCGCCCTCCGGTGGAGGCGGCGCAGTTGGCGCGGCTGCTCGGGCAGCTTGGCGCTATCGGCGGCGCTGTTACCTTACTCATGGAGCAGCGGGGAAACGGCGTTGCCGTTTCCCCTTCTGATATTACCGAGACGCTGACGGCCTTCAGGCAGGCCGCGAGCGTCATCATGCAGGCTTTGGGAAGACGGCCTCATGATCATTAACGGCGGTTCGCGCAGCAACGGCGCATTTTTTGCGAAGCATCTTGCGAATGGCGAGCACAACGAGCGCGTGACGCTGTGCGGGATACGTAATCTCGCGGCAACGAATATCGCGGATGCATTCCGGGAGATGGAAGCCGTCGCGATCGGCACTCTCTGCCGGAATTACTTCTACCACGCGAACATCAACCCCAGGGAACACGAAACCCTCACGCAAGGGCAATGGGACGCTGCTGTCACCACGCTTGAGCGACATCTCGGGCTTGAGGGGCATGCCCGTTTTGTCGTCGAACACCAGAAGCAGGGACGTATCCACCGGCACGTAATCTGGTCCCGAATCGACGTCAGAACCATGCGTGCCGTCGTGATGACGGACGATTACCACAAGCACCAGGCAGCGGCGCGGGAACTGGAGGAGCGATTCAATCTGGACCGAGTAGCAAGCGTGCTCGGAAGGTCGCGCGCCTCCGGCCCGCGCCCTTCCCGCCGACCCAAAACCTGGGAGAGTTTTCGAGGACAGAAGAGTGGTATTGATCCACACGCCATGAAGGAAGCACTGACGCGACTCTATTGCGAATGCAGCCACGGTGCGGAATTCGCTGCGCGGCTCTCCGAACGGGGCTGGAAGCTTGTTACTGGCAGCCGAGCGGATTTCTGCGTCCTCGACGATGCCGGGCACCTTCACAGCCTTGCGCGCCGTATCGACGGCGTTACCGCTGAGGCGTTGCGTGCGTTCATGAGCGATTTTCTCGCGGTGTAGCTGCTCGAGCTGCGAGTCCTTCCACTCTTAAGCGGCCTTGGCACACGTTTCTCCTGTCATCGTCTACACGCCGTGTCGCCATCTCCTTTTGAACCGGAAGCCCCTGCCCTCTCGCTCTTTACCGGCGACTATGCGCGCGCCGCTCGCACGTCAATGACGGATTTTCCCCTCTCGTTGCACTCGATTCCTCGCGGACGCTCCGCTTCAAAATCCTATGACCTGCTTGCTGTCTCGCGCGCCTTTGACGCGCCGTAAGCGAGGACGCAGTGGGCGGCCTCCTTCAACCTCAAAAGGAGAAACATCATGGCTACCATCGGACATTTCACCAAACAGGAAAACGGCAACTTCGTCGGCACTATTCAAACCCTGAGTTTCAGCACACGCGCTACGTTTGAAACGCTCACCAAGCGCAACGATAAATCACCCGATTACCGCATTACCGCCAGCCTCAGCGATCTCGGCGCTGCCTGGAAGCGCACCGGCGACAATGGCGACGAACATTTCTCCGTTCGCCTCGACGATCCGAGCTTCGCGGCTCCGATCAACTGCCGCCTGGTGAAGACCGGCATCGAGCACGGTTACAGCCTCATCTGGGAGCGTGAGCGCAAGGGCTCCTGACGTGAAAGGGGCGGCTGCGCCGCCCCTTTCTTCCCATCCTCGAAATCGCTTGAAATCCCTACATCTATGGGTACAGTAAGGGCTCAAACCACTACAGGTAGAGTTCGTGCATGACCCAAGGCGCGCATCATCACGCCGCATCGCACTGCAAGCAAGCCTATCACCGTCCCCACACGGCGCTGGGAGCGACCGGACACTGGATCAGGGAGGCGGGCATTCTAGCGCCGCTAATCATCAGCGAATTTGTGAAAGACCCGCAGCGCCAGTGGCGCTATATCCGCATGGCCTCCATTGCAACGGCTCTCCTGTCCCAGGGAATGTGGACAACGAAGATTCACAAAGAACGCGAAGCCACGCGCGAGCATGAACTCATGTGCCATAGTCAGGGTTGAGCATCCACTCGGATGTACGCGTGCCACCTGGCCCTGGCAAAAGTATGTTTGCTTCAACAAGCCTGCGCAGCGCGCGTGAGATATGCGTTCTCTGCTTGCCTAGGAGTGCGGCGATTTCCATCTGCGGCACGTGTACGGGTTTCTCGAAATTCAATCTCGCGCTCATGTAAAGAAACACCCGCAGATCCATCCCTTCAAGGCCAAGGTTCATGGCGACGGCTTCACTGAGCCTCCGCCGCGCGGCTTCCTCCGTCACGAAATGTCTAGTTGTTGTCGATGCCTTCTCCGCCATCTAGACGTGTCCCCTATCGTCCTTTTCGGACTAAAACCATAGCTTACCGCGTGCGCGGGAAACTGCGGAAACACGGCGGGGGAAACTACTAGTTACGTAATATTGTAACTGTTAGGCTAAAATTATACGAGATTTGGAAGCCGATTGAGCCGGAGGTGTAGCAAAAGTCAGCGGCTTATTCAGAGTGTTGGACGTTATTTTTCTAGCGGCTCCGTCGAAATCCACAGCGCCTCGCTTTGAGTGACGTCATATGGTCACTAAAATGCAGAGCCTTGAGCAGCCCTGAGCCCTTCAGCTCGGGAATTCCCGCTAAAAAGGAGCACCCTGCGATGAGCAGTTTTCTGCGCAAGATCGCCTTTAACGTCATGGTCTGTCTGTCACTGTTATTGCTACCCGGAACAGTCCGGGCAGATCAATATGCTTATGTTCCCGCGAGGGATTACGCGTATGTCAACGTGGTGGACATAACCACCCATACAACTCTCTCAGGTACGGGATATCCCATTAGTGTTGGCAGTGATCCCTGGGCCTCTGTGATATCGCCTGATGGCACGAGGGCTTACATAGCGAATCTGGGATCGAATTCCATTTCAGTCATCGATACAACGAGCTCTCCGCCGTCGGTTGTGACTACGATTACGGATTCGAGTTTCAACGGTCTCGTGAAACTCGCCATCTCCCCCGACGGAAAGACGCTGTACGGGGCAAATTACAACAGTGGCGTCGTCTCGGTTATCAGTACCGCAAGCAATACGGTCACGGGAACGGTTACCGTGGGGAGTAGCCCTAGCTATGCAAACGGCATCGCGGTTACGCCAGATGGCAGCAAGGTCTATGTTGCTTTGTCAGCTCTAGACGCTGTTGCCGAATTCAACACGGTCGGCACACCGACCGTCCATACAATCTCCTTGGCGTACAACAGCGCGCCATACGATATTGCCATCACACCGGACGGGTCAGAAGCCTATGTAACCCTCTCGAACGGTAATGGTGTGGCCGTCATTAATACTGCATACAATGCTGTATCGACAACCATCAGCCTGTCCGGCGCGCCATACAATATTGCCATCACCGCTGACGGGACGACCGCCTATGTTCTCTATCATGGTAATGGTGTTCTACCGATTCACCTTGCCACTAATACCCCGCTCACTGCCTTCTCTCTTGACGGCAATCCTGTGGGTTCAGGCTGGACGTTCGGTTCCATCGCAATATCTAAAGACCAAACCCAGGTATTGGCTGCAGCTCCCACCTGTGGTTGCTTTGCCTATTTCGCAACCGGAAGCAGCAGTCCAACAGTAGGCACTATCGCTCTTGCTAGCCCGACCGGCATATCTGTTCAACCGCCAAGACGAAGAGTCATACCGACTGCATACGTGGCGAACTACAGCTCGAACAACGTATCGGTCATCAACACGGCAAGCAACACGGTCCTTGCCACGCTCAGTGTCGGCAGTAATCCCTACGGCAGCGCAGTAACCCAGGATGGCAGATATGCCTATATCGTGAACTACGGCAGCAATTCCGTCTCTTTCATCGACACCGCCACCTTCGCTGTTTCCTCCATCAGCGTCGGCAGCGGCCCCATCAGCGCCGCCGTCAGCCCCGACAGCTCCACGGTCTATGTGACCAATGGCGGGGCGGGCACGATTTCCTACTTCCCGACCGGGACGGCCAGCCCCACCGTGAACACTCTGACGGTCGGCAGCGGCCCCACGGGTGTGGCCTTCTCACCGGACGGCAGTAAAGCCTATGTCGCCAATTACACCGCCGGAACGGTGTCCATCATCACCACCGGCAGCACACCCAGCATTTACGCTACAGTCACCATCGGCAGCGGCACCGATCCTTACGGGATAGCAGTCAGCCCGGACGGCAGCACCGTGTACGTTGTTGACTACGGAACCAACCAAATCTCCTACTTTGCCACCGGCAGCGCATCACCGACAGTGCACACCCTTTCGGTCGGCAGCGCTCCAAACGAAGTGGCATTCACCCCCGACGGCACCTACGCTTATGTGACGAACAGCGGCGGCGGTACGGTCTCGATGATAAGCACTGGCAGCACGCCGAGCGTGGCGGCGACCATCAACGTGGGCAGCGGCAGCGATCCGGCAGGCGTATCAGTCACTCCTGACGGCAGCACGGTCTATGTCTGCACTGGCGGGACCAACACCGTTTCCTACTTCCCGGCAGGCAACGGTTCCCCAACCATCCACACTATCTCGGTCGGAACTGCTCCACTCAATTTCGGCGCGTTCATTGAACCGGTTCCAGTTCCACCGACCGCATATGTGGCGAACTACAGTTCGAACAATGTATCGGTCATCAACACGGCAAGCAACACGGTCCTTGCCACTCTCACTGTCGGCAGTAATCCTTACGGCGCTGCACTGACTCCGGATGGCAGATACGCCTATATCGTGAACTACGGCAGCAATTCCGTCTCTTTCATCGATACCGTAAGCTTCGCCGTTTCCTCCATCAGCGTCGGGAGCGGTCCTATCAG
>Ga0206943_1194_pt1 | contig 14547 bp, 16 predicted proteins | sample Alteio_BWOrgHeat_7_FD_153243 | JGI IMG/M metagenome (GOLD analysis project Ga0206943, IMG submission 153243) | Enriched cells from forest soil in Barre Woods Harvard Forest LTER site, Petersham, Massachusetts, United States -... | ecosystem: Environmental > Terrestrial > Soil > Temperate forest > O... | reverse complement strand
AGCCATACGTTTTACTAAAACTTAAAGTTGATACACATAGCAGGCCCGCGCATAACGGCACAGCAATAAAGTACTTTAGCCTGGCTAAACTACCCGAACGTTGTTGGTTTAACATGATGATCCTCTTTTTTAACAGGTTATAATTGAAAAATGAATTGGTGACAGGTGAACCGCTTATACCGTAAGCGTTATTAACTAAAAAGGTTGAGTAGGTGAGGGTATCGTTTTCAAACGCGGCTGTTTGCTCGTCGGCAATATATTCGTGCACCGTTTTAAGGCTATTTTGCAAAAGATATATCACCGGGTTAAACCAGTTTATGATCTTAAACAGTTCAAGAAATAGTATATCTACAGAGTGTTTTTGGCGGATATGCACCAGCTCGTGCCGTTTAATAGTTTCGGTTCCCGGCGCTTTTGTGCCTACAAACAAATAATTAAAAAATGAAAAAGCGGTGGTTGAATCTTCTAAATAAATCAACTTATATTGATCACTAACCTCTGCGGGTTTTGCCCCTGCCAGCTTTTGCAGCTGAACTAATTTAATACCCAACTGCACTATAAAAATAATAACACCAGCGAGGTAGCAATAAAAGATACCTTCCTGTAAAGTGAAATTTTTGTCGGCTACCGGGTCAATTATTGCGTTTTGAATTGCTGGCTCAGCAGGTTTTAATAAACCAACCTGTACAAGCGGTATTATGCATGATATGATGCAGCTGAAAAGCAAATACACACGGTTAAGCGTATAATGCGTTTCTTTATTTAAAAACAAACAGTAGCACACGTAAAATACACTGAGGTATATATTAACCTCAACCAGGTAATGCAGCCAGTTCATGATCTTTTGTTTTTAAGGTTATCTAATAAGGCGGTTAACTCGTCAAGCTCTTTGATGCCTAATTTTTTCTCGTCGGCTATAAATGATACCAGGCTTTTGTACGAGTTATCAAAGTAATTATTCATCATTTTATCAAATGTGAATTTTTTATAAGCCGCCTCGCTGATAAGCGGGAAGTAAACATGCGAATTGCCATAAGCTTTATGGTCAATAAACCCTTTGCCTTCCAAAACCCTTACCACGGTTGATACGGTGTTGTAGGCGGGTTTAGGCTCGGGCATACGCTCGATAATATCTTTTACGATGGCCTCGTTTAATTGCCACAGGATTTGCATTACCTGTTCTTCTGCTTTTGTTAATTCTTTTAAATTCATGACAAACTATTTTTGTAGTTGGGTTAAGTGAAGGTATAAACTATTTTGATAGTTTGCAAACTATTTTTATAGTTTTTTTTTGAGATTTCAACGAATCAAGACAATCGCGCTATAAAAATTATCCCCCTGGCCCATCGAACCCATTCCTTTGTAGCCAAAAAGGATAAAAAATAAAATTGCGCCGGAGGTGCAACCCTAAATTTAGCAGACTGATCAGGCATACCTGCGAAGGGTAGCGCCGATGGCGCAAAAAAGGTGTTGTTTATATAGCTACAAAGGGATAGGCCCGATGGGCCATGTAATTAAGGAAAAGAGAATGAAAAATCAACCTACCGATCGCTATCGGGCGCGGTCGAAATACTTCTTTGGAGGCGAATACTAATGAAACGATATTACCGGTAATGCTTGCCCGGAAGGGTAGATGTTAAGTGTTATAAATATTGTAAAGGCCGGTAACCACTACAACTTCTACAACCCTTACAACCTCTATAGCTTAACTCTATTTATTCCCGGCTTTTTTTAAACTGTCGGCTTTTGCCTTGGCTTTGTCTTTGAAGAAACCTTTTGTAAAAAAGTTATGTTGTAATGCTTCCAGGTCTTCATCTAATAATACCGAACCCTTTTGAATATTATTGAGCGTACTTTGCATCTGTGTTGCCGCTTTGGGATCATTTATCAAAATGCCTAAAGCATTGTCAGACCTGTTTAGCTTATCACTTGCCACTTTCAGGTTCTCGCTCATTTTCTGCGCATTTGTGGTTACTGCCTGTAGCTGATTAACTGCAGCTTTTAATTTGCTGAAAGTAACTGTATCGGTAAATATCTTATCAGCCAGGCCACCTTTGGTGTTTACTTTTTGGCCAAATACTTCTAACTGGGCCGCCATGCGCGCGGTGCTTTTTGTTGTTGCCGCCAGGTTGCTCATAGCATTACGCAATTGAATAGCCATAATGCTATCGGCCATTAAAGCACCCACGGTACCCTTGCCCTGTAGTATTTTATGCCCCAATAATTTAAAATCGCCGGTAATGGATAGCAAGTTCTGGTTGTTTTGCTGTAATGTTTTCAGCAGGTCATCGGTAGTGATCAGTTTGGCAGCCTGTAATACATCGCCGTCCTGCACAATGGGGGCCTGCGGGCTGCCACCGTCAATAACAATAATTTTATTGCCTATTAGCCCATCAGAGCTTATCCTTGCGCTGGCGTTACGATGGATATATTGTTGGGTTGCGGCATCAATACGCATCTTTACATCTACCTGTGCCGGGCCGCTAAAACGGATACTGCTGATAGTGCCTATTTTAACACCCGAGAACCAAACATTATTGCCCGCTTTTAAGCCTTCCACATCGTCAAATGTTGAACTGATATGCAAACTTTTTGAAAAGGTTTTTTGCTGACCGCCTAATGTAAAAATACCAACTATAAATACGAGGAGGCCCAACCCTAAAAAAAGGCCAACCAGTACCGCTCGTCTATTATCTTTTTTATCCATTGTATTGGGTATAAATCTACTGTATAAAGTTGTAATCAAAAAAAGGTTTTACACGCACATCATTTGTATCAAATACTTCGTCAAATGTGCCTGTGCGCTGAAACTGCCCGTCAAGCAGCATGGCTATCCTGTCGCCGGTTTCTTTGGCGCAGGTTAAATCGTGCGTAATGATGATAGACGATGTTTTAAACCGCTGCTGCACCTCGTTTATCAATTCATTGATCTCGATGCAGGTAATAGGGTCAAGCCCCGCTGTGGGCTCATCATATAGCATTACTTCGGGGTTTAATATTAGGGTACGTGCTATACCGATACGTTTGCGCTGCCCGCCCGAAAGTTCAGACGGCATTTGGTTAATGGTATGCAACAAGCCAACTGCGTCCAATACATTTTCAACTGCGCTATCCACTTCATTTCGGGTAAGGTTTTTGCTGTTGCGTACCAGCGGAAACTCCAGGTTTTTACGTACCGTCATACTATCGTATAAAGCACTGTTTTGGAACGAAAAGCCTATCCGGATACGCAGTTCCTGTAATTCTTTATCACTTATCGTTTCCAGTTCATGCCCCAATACTTCAACGGTACCGGCATCGGGCTTTAGCAAGCCTGATATGATCTTGATCAATACGGATTTACCTGTACCTGAGCGACCAAGCACCACCAGGTTTTCGCCCTGGTACAGGTCGAGGTCAATACCACGCAGCACCGCATAATCTTCAAAGGATTTTTTCAACCCTTTTATGCTGATCACTTTATTGTTATAATCTATCTGTGCTTTAGGTTTTTCCATGTTTGCTGTTATCTAAACCAACCGGCTATCTGCACAATTATTATTTCTTCAACAAATATCAAAAACATGGCCGTTACCACCGCTCCATTGGCAGCTTTGCCCACGCCTTCGGTGCCGCGGCTGGCGTTGTAACCCTGGTAGCAACCTACTATACCAATCGTAAAACCAAATACAATTGCTTTTATTAACGATGCTATAAAATCAACAAAGGTTAAGGGCTCAAAAACCTGTTCAATAAAAGTGGTGTAACTGGTGCCTTCGTTAGTAGCTACATTTAAATAACCGCCTAAAATGGCTATAAAGCCTGTATATGTGGCTAAAATAGGTATAGTTAAGGTAGTGGCTATAACACGGGTGCAAACCAAAAACTTAAAAGGTTTGGTACCCGATACTTCCATGGCATCTATTTGTTCGGTTACCCGCATGGAACCTAACTCGGCGCCAATGCTTGAGCCTACTTTACCGGCAGCTATCAATGCCGTAACCAATGGCGCCAATGCGCGCATAATAGCTATTGATACTAACGACGGCAACCAGGACGACGCGCCAAATTGTAATAATGAGGGTCGCGATTGCTTGGTGAAAATAACACCCACAATAAAGCCGGTTAAGGTGATCAAGGTAAATGAACGCACACCAACCTCGTAACACTGGCGCATTATCTCCTTAAACTCAAAGGGAGGGACAAATGCTTCCCTAAAAAAACGAAGGATAAACTTGTTAATATCGTACAGCGATATAAAGAAACCGGTAACGCGTTTTTTAAACTTCGCGCCTCTTTTGTGTACGATGGGGTTTGTGCTGTTTACGGTATCCATTTAGTTGTGCAAAGGTATTACTAATACCATATAATCCTGACTAATTTCTACAAAAAGTTAGGAATGTTGTTTTTATGACTTTGAATTAATATTAAAAGAGAATCAAGAGCAAAGAACCAAGAATCAAGAAAACAGAAAAATAGGAAAGAATTGCATTGGTATAGGGCAATACTAAACCTGTTTTGTTTTTATCTTGATTCCTGACTCTAATATCTTGGCTCTTTATTTATGTAATTTATATTAAATTAGGCAACTTTAGCGCATACACCATTGGGAATTTATCAAATAATATCTGTATTGGTATTTTTAGCAGCCATATTTGCTTATGTAAATGACCGCTGGATAAAATGGCCGCCCACCATTGGTATTATGGTGCTATCGTTACTATCATCTATTTTGATAGCTATAATAGGGCATAGCGTGCCGTTATTGTCATCAAAAGCATTGGCGCTGGTATCAAACATAAATTTTGAGCAGGTGCTGATGAAGATCATGCTGAGCTTTTTGCTTTTTGCCGGCGCTTTACATATTGATGCCAATAAACTGAATAAAGAAAAATGGCCGGTACTGGTATTGGCTACTGTTGGCACGTTTATATCTACTTTTTTAGTAAGTGTAATGGCTTACTACCTTTTTATATTGTTTGGTTTACAGGTACCATACATTTATTGCCTGCTGTTTGGCGGTTTAATTTCGCCAACCGACCCTATTGCCGTTATGGGCATATTGAAGCGGGCGGGTATCCCAAAATCATTAGAGTTGAAAATTGCAGGCGAATCGCTTTTTAATGATGGCGTTGGTGTGGTGATCTTTTTAACCATAATGGAAGTAGCTGTAAATGGTATGGATAAATTTTCGGTAACAGGCACTGCGATATTGTTTTTAAAAGAAGCTGGTGGCGGCTTGATATTTGGAGGATTATTAGGCTATGTGGCTTATTTGCTGATAAGATCGATTGATAATTATAGGGTAGAGGTTTTAATAACACTAACTGTAGTTATGTGCGGTTATGCTGTGGCCGATCATTTTCACCTGTCGGCGCCGCTGGCCATTATTGTGGCGGGTATTATATTAGGCACTAAGGGAAAAGCAGAGGGCCTGTCAGAAATTTCAAGAGATTACCTGGGGAAGTTCTGGGACCTGATAGATGAAATATTTAACGCTATCTTATTCCTGCTTATAGGCCTGGAAATGCTGGTTATAAAAATGGATAGCACCATTATGTTGATAGGATGTGTGATGATCGTGTTGGTTTTGTTGGTGCGTTACCTGTCAATAACCATCCCTGTTTTATTTTTACGGTTATGGATAAAGTTTGAAAAAAATGCCACCCTGATATTAACCTGGGGAGGTTTAAGAGGAGGGATATCCGTAGCGCTGGCCTTATCATTACCGCAAAACATGCATCATGATGAGTTCGTGCTGATCACTTATATTATTGTGGTATTTTCTATCGTAGTGCAGGGGCTTACTATTGGGAAGGTAGCTGAAAGGGCGGCGGTGTAAGGGTGCCCTAAACGTCATTGCCACGCTATCGCTCAGCAATGACTTTTTTTGGGGTTAACAATCCCCGCCCGGTTCGCAGCTTTCGCCTTCAATAATAGTTAGTTTCGGGTTTTCTGTTTGCCACTCATTGTATGATTTCTCAAGTGTTTCGGCAAATACAGGCACCATTTGCGCGCCCGATACCGCATACTTACCATTCATCACAAAAAACGGAACGCCCCTTATACCTAAATACCTGGCTTCGGCTATATCATGTTTTACATCTTCGGCATAAGCCTCACTCGCAAGGGTTTGTTTTGTTTCGGTTTCATTGAGGCCAATAGCTGTGCCCAATTGGGTTAAGGTGGCATGGTCGGCAATGTTTTTGCCTTCGGTAAAATAGGCTTTAAACAGGGCTTCTTCGGCCTGGTCGCCTAAGCCGTGTGCTTTTGCCAGGTGGGCAAAACGATGCGCGTCAAAACTATTGGCAACTACGGCTTTATCAAAATCATAGGTTAAGCCAACCCCGGCTGCCATTTCGGTAACGTTATTGTTTAATTGTTTGGCATAATCAAGCGTCCAGCCTTTGGCATCTGCCAGGTACTGGGTAATGTTAACGGTTGTATCGGTTTTAAGATCGGGGTTAAGCTGAAAGCTTTTCCATTCTATCTCCACATCATTTTTATGGGTAAACTGTTCTAATGCCTCTTCAAACCGGCGTTTACCAATATAACAAAACGGGCACATCACATCCGACCAGATCTCTACTTTCATATCTTTAAATTTGCTGTTGCAAAGGTAGCCCGGTATTACAAAAGTAAGATCATTACAAAGTAAAAAGCCCTTCCGGTACGGAAGGGCCTGTAAATATTGAATATAAGGGTCTCTAAAAACTCGTTTTTTAGTTAGCCTCACCTTTAATTCCTCTCCGGTAGAGAGGAAAAGGAGAGTTTTTAGAGGCACTGTATAAGATCAGTTTTTAATTAGGAACACGTTTAAGCATGGTATGGAATTTGGTGCCGTTTACCTCGGCATCAATACCTATCGAATCAACATAATATTTACCGGTATTTACAATTGGTGTTCCGTTAAAATCAAGCTTAAACGAAAAGTCATTACCATTCACCTTGCCTTCGGTTATGGGTATATCGCCCTGCTGCCCCTGCAAAGCGCCGGTTAGGGTTGTACCATCCACTTTAAAAGTATATGTAAGCGGAAATTCGGCGCCGTCGGGTGTTTTTAACATGCCGGTCCATTTACCTGTTAAATCAACTATAACAGCAAAGCAGATCATAGCACTGCAAATAAGCAATGTGGTGACAGAGAGTATCTTTCTTTTCATGACTTAAGGTTTTATATCTAAAATTATAAATATTTATTCAATAAATCATACACATTTTACGGGGTATTATTAACAATTATTTACCGGGTATTTTATAATAATATATGGGGGAAAACACCCCTTCGCTGGTGGTATAGTAGCCTTTACCGTTGGGGGTAAAGCCAATGGCTTCGCCTTGTTTTTCTACCTGGTAAGGTAATTCGCGGGGCTTTCTTTGCATGGTTTGCCAAATGGGTTCATTATTTGCACGTTGCCAGTAGTAAACCTTCTGGTAGTTTTTAAGCAGTATTTGCTGCCCGTCTTTTGAAATATCGCCTGCGGTGACCCATTTAAAAGGTTTAATACCTTCAAAAAATAACTTGCCGCGTTTGGTGAGCAACAGGGTATCATTGGCTTTATAGCTTAACGGCGTGGTATATATCTTTACGGTATCTTTCCTTTTCGAAACGATGTAAATGAGCTTTTCAACCGGGTCTATCATTAAGGTTTCCGCATCTTTTGGCCCATCGGGGTATTTTAAATGAAGCGGAACGGCGGTGGTATGTGTGAGGCTATCTTTTGCCCATGAAGGTTGCTCTTCCATGCGGTAAATGGTAATGTACTTTCTTACCGCGTCATTATCGCCAATATCGCCCATGTAAACGTAGCTTTTACCATTTACCGGGCCGGGGCCAACGGCTATGTCTTCACAATCAACCACAGCTTGTTTTACAGTAGGGTCGCCCTTATAATAGATGGTGGTTTTTAGCGTGCCATCGGGTGTTATGGCAAAAAAACGACTGGTATCGCCGCTATCATTATGGATGTAGTAAATATCTTTAAACACGCCGGATGCTGCGATGCCCGAAATTTCGTCCATCTCTTTGTCCCGCAGCTGGCCTGATATTGTAATTTCTTTTGCCTCATACCTATGCCTGGCATAGGAAGCACCAAAAAGAACAACAATAATTACTATTAATATATTTCGTTTTTTAAGTCGGGGCATTAACTTTTAATACTGATACTTTGCAAATTTATAGATATAACGCGTTATCCGGGCAAAAATTTGATGTATTAGCTATTAAGATGTTTGTAATTGCTATGAACAACAATCCGTTTTTATTGATTAATAACGTCTTTTTGCATAAATTTGATAGGATTTTAGGGAGTGTATTTTATGGAAAAAGACAAGCAAACATTTGACCAGGCTGAAATTGAACTTTTAAAAGAAGGTTTGAAACGAAGCTACAAAGAGCGCTTTGAAATGGCTACCCGGCTATATAAGATACAGCAAACCATGAATAAAGCTACAATAGTTCATAAACTATATATCAGCAAATTCTAATATTTAATCTGTGCCGCGAATTTTTTTGATTTTCTCCAATTCACTAACATCAACCTGATCTTTAGGGCGATTTACTATTTTTTTATTGATGATCAATTGATTGATGTGTAGAAAAGGTATTTCGATGCCATCAAGATCGGCTATAGATGCCTGTTCATGACATTCTCTAAATGTCAAATTTTCCAGTCCTTTCATATTGGTCATTATATCCAATACAATTCCATCCCCTACATAAAAGTTTGTCCAGCCCGGAACAAATTCCATTGTTTCTAATGAAGGGAAATCTCCATAATTTAATTCTTTGAAAGCAGCCCTGAGATTTTTTCGATTTTCTAATGTGTCCTCAAGCCATAAGTCTAAATCTTCCGTGTTGCGATTGAAGCCATGAAAGCGTGTAGCAAATCCGCCAACCATAATATAGTTGACTTTGTGTTGAAAAAGACTTTTCCAAAATCGAAGTAAATCTTCGTCAAGCATGTCCATAGCCCGCTTACTTATGGGTTACTTTTATCCTGTTATAGATTTTGTTATTACGAAGCATTTGGGTAAATAACCTGAATTTCTCCATATCCGGGCGATATATGTCTCTTCGCAAACGCTCATCTTCTGATTCGGTGACAAAACCGGCCTGTTTGCCAGCTTCGGGAAGTTCTTTTTTTGGTGATGACATATAATCTGATTTTAATGCAAGATAAGAAAATCACGCCAATCTATAAATTCAAAAGGAATAACCCACAAAAAAGGGCTTCTTTCAAAGCCCTTTAATATTTTAGTTTAGTTGCATTTCCACATCCGGTTTGGATACATCGGTAAGGGCTACTTTGCCTCTTTCTTTTCTCAATATCCTGTTGAATAGCGATATCTCCCTGTCAAACAAAAAGCGGAAGAATAGTTTGGTCCATGATTTATGAAAGTATAGCGTATCATAATACTCGGGGGCGGTTTTCTTTATTTCCGGTAGTTTATTCCATGGTATGGAAGGGAAATCATGATGCTCGTTATGAAAACCTACGTTAAAAGCTACCACATTAAAGTTACCATAATAGCTATAGGTCTCCTGCTCAACGCTATGGGTTAGGTAATGTTCCTGTATCCAGCGGGCGCCCAATGGGTGCAAACCAACCGAGAAGGAGAAACTCAATAACAAAAACGCTAACGAGTGCCAGCCTAAAAAGTACCATACGGCGGCAGTAAAAATTACCTGTACCACCAGGTTGATCACTATCCAGATATCAAATGTTTGAATTTCGCGCAATCTTGATAAACGGAACAGTTGGAATACCGGGAAAAATAGCAGCCATAAAGCTTTACCTAAAAACGAGTTGTTGATCAGTTTTGCTTCCCATTTGTTAGGCAGATCGGCATCAAGCTCGTGTATGCCCTGGAATGAATGGTGCTTAATATGGTAACGTTCGAAGGATATCGAACTTGGAAAAACTTGCGGCAAATTGGCAAATATACCAGCCCAGCGGTTGGCCGATCGGTTTTTGAACAGCAGTTGGTGCGCGCATTCGTGTATCATTACAAACAAGGCATGATCAGCAAAAGCGCCCAATAAATAAGCAGCGCCAAATACCCACCACCATGATTGATCGCGCAGCAGCCACGCCAAAACTATTTGAAATGCAACCAGGCCAATAATAGCAAAAATAGTATTCGGATTTTTGCCTATCAGGTTCCTTAAATTAGGAAACTGCTTTAAAATTTGCTTGGTCCGCATCCGGTGCGGCTCAGAAACCTGCGAATAAACAAAATCAGTCTTTTTAATCATAAACTTTTATGAAGATCAAGTAATTTAAATCAGGTTAAACAGGGGTATTTCTAAATAATTTAACTTGAATTTAAATTACTTAATCTTCAATAATAAATATATTTTTTTACAATACCACGTATTATTTTATTGTAGCTTGTAAACCAATACTTTAAATGTGTTAGGCACTACTTTACGTGTGCCTGTTTCGTACGTGGCCACGCTTAAATATATTTTATGGGTCTTAGCATCCAATGCCATTGTTTTAGCACGATTTTGTGTTGCCAGGGTTTGTATCACGCTGTATTTATCGGCCGACTCCTGTTTAATAATGGTAGTAGTGGCATCGCCGTTTGAGCAAAATATCAGCTTAGTTTCCGGGTCATAAGCCACCGCGTCAACACCTGCGCCTATGGGTATGGTTGCAATTACCTTGCCGTTATTAATATCTACAACTTCCATGCCTTTATTTTGGCGGCATACAGAAAAAGCGCGGCGATTTTTTTCATCCAAAGCTAAGCCTGTTGGGCCGCCACCGGGCGCTAACGGGTAGTTTTTAATTACCTTTAATGTTTTAGCGTCAATCACATTCAGGCTGTTTTTGTCTTCGAGGTTGTTGTATATTAACCCCTTACCGTCTGATACGGCAAACTCAGGCGCGCCGCCCAGGGCAACTGTTCCAACTTGCTGAAGCGTATTTGGGTCAACAACAGATGCGTTATTACTTTCGCCGTTAATACTAAAAATACGATCGGTATAAGAATCATACATAATTGCATCAGGGCCCTTGGCATCAACCTGTATGGTTGCCAGGGTTTTTAATGTTTTTTAAATCAAAAGCTACAACAGCGTTTGCTTTGCCATCGCTTATAAAACCCCGATTAGCTTTATTATCAATAGCAATACCATGTACGCCTTTCATGTTTTCAATTACGCCAATTTGTTTTTCGGTAGCCAGGTCAACTACATTAACCATAGTACCATGTGAAGCATATAAACGATTATTTGCTTTGTCGATCGATACATAATCATAACCTCCGTCGCCTGTAAGGTCAATAGTTTTATCTAATACATAGGTTTGCGCGTGCAAAACTTTTGGCGCTAAGCTAATTAAAAGTAGTCCCGCGATAGTTAAAATAGTCTTTTTCATTTTTTAGGTTTTTTGATTTAAATATCTCCAATAATTCTGTACAAAACCTGTACTTGATCCCATTTAGTTTCCGCATATCGCATCAGCGTTATCATTTTTTACGCCGTTTTCGCCTGTTATATTGTCCGTTTTCGAAAATTTTGTCCGTTATCGGTCGCTTTTTTAATCTATTAAAAATGTAAGTGCCTTATATTTAAATATTTAACATTGGTACGTATGTTGCTAAAACTATGCAATACAAGGTACTATATGGATACAGAAATTACACAAGAAGTTACGTCGAAAAACAGGAAGAATGCGGTTGTTATTACGCTGATAAGTGTAGCAGCGCTTGCCGGCGCGGTATGGTTGGTTAGGACTACATTTAAGTCAACCATCAAAAAATCAGAAATAACAACCGCGGTTGTAACTACCGGGAATATTGAAAACACCATAAACGCTACGGGCGAGGTTTTGCCCGAGTTTGAGGAGATTTTAACGAGCCCCATCAACGCTTCTATAAAAAACGTAATTATGGATGCCGGTAATAAAGTAAAAGCGGGCCAGTCGATATTGACGCTTGATAAATCGGCCACCCAAACCGATTATGAAAAGTTGAAATTTCAACTGGAATCGAAGCAAAACGACATCAGGAAATTAAAGCTCGACCTCAATAAAAGCTTCTTCGATATTCAGTCAAACAACGATATCAAACAGCTGCATATCAGCAACCTGGCCGATGCGGTTGAAAATGCCAAACGCTTATTTGCCGCCGGTGGTGGTACCCGCGAAGGTATTGAGCAGGCCGAGTTGAACCTGAAAGTAGCGCAGCTGGAAAAAAAGCAGCTTGAAAACGAGATCAAAAACAAGCAGCAAACCATGCAGATAGAAATTAAGGAAGCCGAAATTGCTGCCAGCATATTAAACGGCGATCTGGATGCCCTTCAACGCAAACTAAACCTGGCCGACATTATTGCTACCCCGTGCAGGCGTGGTAACTTATGTAAATAAAAACATAGGCGCTAATGTTAAAGAGGGTGAGGCTATTGCCCGCATTGCCGATTTGGGAAGCTTTAAAGTACAGGGCAGTATCTCGGATAATTCTTTAGATCAGTTACACGCCGGGATACCTGTCATTGTGCTTGTTAATGACGATCAATTACGCGGGCATGTGGTAAACGTTTCGCCATCCATACAAAATAGCATTATCTCGTTTGATATTCAGTTAGATGAACGTAACAATAAACAGCTTCGCCCCAATATGAAGGTGGATGTTTATTTGATTACAGCTACACATAGTCATATCATGAAGGTAGCCAACGGCCCGGCATTTAAGGGGCCAACTTTGCAGGATATTTTTGTGCTAAACAACGGAAAAGCCGAGCGGCGTACCGTGCACATTGGCCTAACCAATTTTGATTTTGTGGAGATAAAGGATGGGGTTAAACCGGGCGATGTGGTGATAACCTCAGATATGAACGAGTATAAAAATTCAAAGGAAGTTGAGGTTAAAGATTAGAGATTAGTTAATTGGTGATTAGAGATTAGTTGCTTCAAAGATCATGAAATCCTAAAATCTAAATAATCAAGGTTCAGACAAAAAAGATGAAAACACTATACATTATTATATTACTGTTTATGAGTTGCAACGGAGTTTTTGCAGCTGATGGCGATACCACCAGGCTATCGTTGAAACAGGTTGTTGAAATGGCAAAAGATAATTCCATTGCTGCCAAACAGGCTGCTACTACCAAAGAAACCAAGTATTGGCAGTGGCGTACCTTTAAGTCAAACTATCAGCCGCAACTATCATTAAGCGGCAATTTGCCGGGCTATAGTAAAACCAGCACACCGGTTGTACAGCCGGATGGCAGCATATTATTTCAGCCCATACACTATGATAACTCGGCGCTTACTTTAAATTTTAGTCAAACCATCACAGCAACCGGGGCAACTATTTATGGTGCCACGCAGCTACAGCGGTTTGATGATTTTAATTCAAAAAGTGTGTTATACAATGGGCAGCCTTATGCCATTGGTTTTAGCCAGCCGCTGGGCCAGTTTAACGTTTTAAAGTGGGACAAAAAGATACAGCCTTTATTATACAACGAAAGCAGGCAGGCTTATATTGAAGCGCAGGAACAAATATCAATTACCGTAACCGGCTATTTTTTCGACTTGCTGCTTGCCCAGGTGAACCTGGAGACAGCTACGGCAAACCTTGCAAATACGCAAAAGATATTGCAGGTCGCCAACCTGAAATTTGAACTTGGAAAAGTATCGAAAAATGAAATTTTGCAATTGCAGCTGGAGCAGTTGAATGCCAAAAAAGCAGTGGGCACAGCCAAACGCGATGTAGAGATAGCAACCCTTAATTTGCGCAGCTATACAGGCCAGGAAGGTGAGAATAAAATTGTACTGGTAGTGCCCGAAACCATAAGCCAGATGACTGTAACAGCCGACAGGGTTTTGACAGAAGCCTTTGCAAACCGATCAGATGCGATAGCATTTATGCGCCGTGTTGCCGAAGCCAAACGCGATGTTGCTTTGGCCCGCGGGCAGACTGGTTTAACGGCAACCTTAACAGCGAACCTGGGCACTTCAAACTCGGCCACCAGTATTCCAGGCATTTACCGTTCGCCTCAAAACCAGCAACTACTTGAACTGCAATTCTCCATACCTGTACTGGACTGGGGGCGGTCAAAAGCTAAAATAAAAACTGCCGAGGCAAATCAGCAATTTACCGAGTATTCGGTTGAACAGGACAAGCAAACTTTTAAGCAGCAAATAGTAACGCAGGTTTCCTTATTTAATGTGATGAAAGAACAATTGGCTTATACCGCCGAAGCGGATAGCATTGCCTCAGAAAAATACAAAATAGCCCGTGAGCGGTATGTATTGGGCGACCTGAGCATAACCGACCTGAGCATTGCTTTTACAGAGAACGACCAGGCCAAAAGAGATTATGTACAATCGCTCCGCGATTTTTGGAGCGCTTATTATCAATTGCGCTACCTGTCATTATATGACTTTGAACGAAACGAAAAGATAACCTATAAATAGATCAATAATTCACTAACTCAATAATTCAAAACTAACAAAATGATAAGTTTACAAAACATCGAGAAAGTTTACCGCACCAACACGGTAGAAACCTTAGCCTTAAACAGCATTAGCCTTGACATAGCCAAAGGCGAATTCC
>Ga0206943_1192_pt1 | contig 14660 bp, 10 predicted proteins | sample Alteio_BWOrgHeat_7_FD_153243 | JGI IMG/M metagenome (GOLD analysis project Ga0206943, IMG submission 153243) | Enriched cells from forest soil in Barre Woods Harvard Forest LTER site, Petersham, Massachusetts, United States -... | ecosystem: Environmental > Terrestrial > Soil > Temperate forest > O... | reverse complement strand
ACTTCGGGATACTTTTTTTGCCTGAAGGAAAATATCTTATCAGCAAAACTATTTACATACCTCAGGGCATTCGCATGATTGGTTATGGAACAAATCGTCCTTTGATTGTATTAAGGAAAAATTCACCCGGCTTTCAACAACCGGATTCTACTGATAAAGGTAAAGCTAAATATATGTTCTGGTTTATTCACAGTGTGCCCAAACCCGGTGAACAGGTTCGCGATGCAGGTGCAGGTACATTTTACAGCGCAATGAGTAATGTTGATTTACAAATTGATGATGACAATCCTTATGCGGTTGCTTTGCGAACACATTATGCGCAACATAGTTTTATTGCGCATGTTGATATTCATATCAACAATGGATTGGCTGGTATGTTTGATGTTGGCAATGAAATAGAAGATGTAAAATTCTTTGGTGGCGGGTACGGCATCTATACAACAAAGCCTTCGCCAGGTTGGCAATTCATGATGACCGATACCTATTTTGAAGGTCAGCGAAAAGCGGCTATTAAAACACAGGAAGCGGGTTTAACTATTGTTCGATTGCATGCGAAACACGTTCCATCGGTGATTGAAATCAATCCAAATTATATTGAGAAGTTATTCATGGAAGATTGCCGTTTTGAAGATGTACAGGAACAAGCTGTTCTTGTTAGTCTTCCGGAAAATGCGGGCAATCAAATCAGTTTAATAAATATTGATTGCAGTAATGTACCCGTGCTTATAAATTATCGCGACAGCTCAAATAAAGTAGCAGGGAAAGGAACAACATATAAAGTGAAAGCATTTAAGCAGGGCCTGCAGATGGATAGCCTGCATGCAGACCCGGTTATAAAAACAATTTCCGATATCGAAGCATTAAAAACCTTACCGGCGCCCGTCCGAAAAGATATTCCGGATTTTGCTTCCATTGACACATGGGTTAATTTAAAATCATTAGGCGCGTTGGGTGATGGAACAACAGATGATACAAAGGCAATCCAGGATGCGATTGATAAATACGAAACCATTTATGTGCCGCAAGGCTGGTATCGCGTAAGCGAAACACTCAAACTAAAATCCAATACTGTTTTAATTGGTTTAACACCTGTCGGCACACAATTTATGCTGGCTGATAACACACCGGCATTCAGTGGATTTGGTGCGCCTAAGGCCTTGCTTGAATCATCAAAAGGTGGCAACAACATTGTAACAGGGATCGGGCTTACAACAGGCTTTGCAAATTATCGTGCAGTTGCGTGTAAATGGATGGCTGGTGAACATTCCTATATGAATGATGTGAAGTTTATTGGCGGACACGGAACGATGCAATGGATATGGAAACATAAAAGTGAAGTGAAAAATATTTACGGCGATAATCTGGAAAATGGTTTTGACCCTTTGTGGGCAACGCAATACTGGAGCTTATGGATTACAGATGGCGGCGGAGGAACATTTAAAGATATATGGACAGCAAACACATGGGCAAGCATCGGTGCGTATGTTTCCAACACATCAACACCTGGGCGCATTTATGCCATGAGTGTTGAACATCATGTACGTAATGAAATTCGCTTCAACAATGTTTCCAATTTTAAAGTGTATGCATTGCAGTTGGAGGAAGAAAGCCGTGAGAGCTCAGGATGTCAGCCTATGGAATTAGAGAATTGTAAAAACATGTTGTTTGCAAACTTGTATATGTTTCGTGTAATAAGAGTGAACGTGCCATATCCTTATTCCATCCGCAATTGGGGTTCCGCAAACATTGAATTTTTAAATGTGCATAATTACAGCCAGATAAAATACACAACCAGCAATACATTGTATGAAGTGAACGCAAATACAACAGTCCGCCCTTGGGAGTTTAATAGATTATACATTGACAAAGCAGCTTCAGTTACGGCTATGAATGATGATGCATTTTATCAAATCGCGAAAGGATTTGAATTTGCAGAAGGTATTTGTCGCGACAGTAAAAACAATATTTATTTCTGCGATTCAAGAATGAGAAGAATTTATAAATATGATGCGACAGCAAAGCAAACAGCTTTATTCGCGGATTATCCGTGGGAGCCTCTTTCACTGGCTTGTGATAAGAATGATAATTTGCTTGTAGTGTTTAAGTATAATCCGCAAAAAGGTTTTATGGTGAATGGGAAGCAGGAAGTATTTGCCAATCCCCCGGATGCATCCGGAACATCATTTAGTGGTTGGGGTAATTCAGGTTTTGCAACATGGGTTTATTCGGTTGATGCATCCAATCCCGATGAAACAATTCATTTGCTTGATACTGTAATAATGGGCAGCGTTCAACATGTTTACAAAGCTTTATATCCGGGTCATCGCTGGAGAGATCATCATGACTTTAATTCCATCACTGTCGCCAAAGCGGAACAATGTTTTGTCGCGCCGGATGGTGTTACCATCATACCGAGAGTATATGACCTCGCACGGGCAACTTGTTTGTCCGAGGCATTTACAAACAAGCCTGCTTACGTTACCGATGAGTATGAAAAACGCACTGTAAAATTGGACGTAGATGCAGGAGGTTATGTCAACAACTTAAAATATTTTGTTGATAAGGGTGAGTTTGGGACAACGGAGGACAGCAAAGGAAATGTATACATCGCTGATGGGGAAATTTATGTATATGATGCAAAAGGAAAATTTATAAAGGAAATTAAAACACCTGAACGACCGACATCAATTGTTATCAGCGGTGATGATAAGACATTGTATATAACAAGTGCCGGTTCGTTGGTTTGTAAAAATCTGCGGTGAGATAAGTAATATGCGATGGAACAATGGTTTCGACTCCAAGGCCGTTGACACTTGTTTCCTCACAGCAAATTTCAACTGGAGGACTTATTATGACATTTAAAGCAAGATAGAATCTTGAATTAACGGTTCGGACAGAGCCATAAGGTCCGTTTCTTTAACTCAAACAAGGCGAATTATTGAACCAATACGAACAAATTGTTATTGCCAACTACTGAGCTGTTTCGTAATACAGAATAAGGCAATAAGAAATGTCCATGATAGCCCCATGGTGTGCCCCATGAGTTTTGCACGATGAAATAACCTCCGCCAGTAGCACTGGTCGAAGCAGTTCCGTCATCGAAATAACCGACCAGGGGAACAGCATGTCCGCCCAACGCGCTCAACCCTTTGCTGATACTACCATTTGTTAATGGGTTGTAAACGTAACTGGTTGTGCTCAGACCTTCAAATACCGAATAGGAAGAATTATCATAAACGGTGAAGCCCATTAATACCGGCTTGTTGTTGAGGATTGCATACTTGCAATTGTTGACTTCATTCACATCACCTGTACCCGCAATATAATAGTAACCAGCAGTTGTTGATCCGGTTGTGGTTGTAGAACCGCCCTCTTTAGCAATGGTGAAATTAACTGCATTACTGATGGCACTTGAACCCGGGGCGGTTTTAAATTGCCTGGAAGTAGGTGATGCTATATTGTATCCCTGAGAATTAAGTGTACTCGGGTAGGGATAAAGATTTTCTGTACTTTCTCCATATGGGCTGATAGATGTTCCGGTTCCGGAATTGCTGGTCAAACCCTGCAGTGCCTGGCCAATATTAACCATATTGGCTCCCGGATCTGAAGAAATGGATCTGCGTTCAATTTTAACCCGCTCTACATAATATAAGAAGAGCGGAGCAAGCGCGCCACTGGTGCCGAAAAAGCTGGTTGGACTACTGAATTTATTGGAATTTACGGCTGCAACAGCGCTCGATGTCGAATTGATGACAGGTTGTGCAGCGACCACACCGTTTTTTGCATAGTACTTAAGTATTTCATTTGCCTCAGTGCCGCAGAAACCGGTGCAGGAGCCAATCTGGCCCTGATCTCTGATTGCCGGAGTGGTCATTAGGTAACTGGCAGGTAATGTGCCTGAATAACCCAATCCATTTGTTATTTTACCGCCGCTCAATAATTCAGGCGTAAATAGCGGAACATTCCTCATTTCTTCATCCGATACCGGCAACAAACCATATACGTGGGTTTGGACAGAATTGGCGTTGGCAGATGATGAATTTCCGTTTAGGCTGGTCTTAGAGCAGCTGAATAACAGACATATACCTGCGAGAGGCAGGCAAATACGGGCTTTTAAACTGGTAGTTTTTCTCATGTGCAATGTTTTAGCGAAAGTTAATAAAGCTCCTGCGACTGAAAAGAAATCAAATTACATAAAAGCCCGGAAAATACTCATGTTTTTTTGCACGTAATAAAAAAATATTCTAGTCACCAATCTGTCACTGGTACCGATGAAATCCACTGGTATCCGGGGGTGGTAAGGATTCACTCAATTCAATACTTTTTTAGAACCTTTTCAACCTCATGACGGTACATCCGGCTAATGGGAAGTTCCTCTTTCCCGATGCCAACCACTTCGTTTTTAAAATAGTCAATCTTGTTAACCGCAATGATATAGGATCTGTGAATCCGCAGGAATCCCGGATTGGGCAGGCTTTCTTCCAGCGATGAAATGGAATGTTTTGTAAGAAATGTTCTGTTTTTGGCTACCACTTTAATATAATCTTTCAGACTTTCGAAATAAAGAATATCATCCAGCGCAACTTTCAATATTTTCCTGTCGGCTCTGAAATGAATATGGGTATTGACAATTTCATTTTCACCGGCAGTTCCACCGTCGCCAAAACCGTTTTGTTTGATAGACGTTTTCATGACTTTATTTACAGCCTTCAGAAACCGCTCAAAGGAGATAGGCTTCAGCAGATAGTCCACGGCATCCAGGTCAAAGCCCTCCACGGCATATTTGCGGTAGGCTGTCGTAAATATTATTTTTGGCGGATTAGTAAGAGTGCGGATGAAATCGGTTCCGAGAATCTGTGGCATCTGGATATCCAGGAAAAGTATGTCGATAGGCTGCTCCTGAATAATGGCCAGAGCTTCTACCGCGTTTCCGCAAATACCCGACAGACTCAGAGAAGGGATAGATTCAATATATTTCTTTAAAACATCAAGCGCCGGTGGCTCATCATCGACTACAAGGCATTTTATTTTAATGTCAGATGGCATAGGAGATGTTTTGGTTGTTTTGCTTTGTTGAAAATATATCCGGTTCCGTTTCCAGCAACAAATAATCCGTCAGTAAAATGTCCATCTGTACCGTAAAACTGTCCTCCGTCGTCAGGATAAGCAGCGTGTGTTTGTCAGGATACAAAAGATCGAGTCTCTTTCTTACGTTTTCCAACCCGATGCCTTTTCTCAGATCCTGATTTTCAACGGTTGGCGGCTTACTATTATTCAGATAGAAATGAAGCATATTTCCTTCTACGTAAATTTTCAAACTGATACGGGGGTGATCCAATATCTGGCTCACACCGTGTTTAAAACTGTTTTCTACAAAAGGAATCATTAAAAGGGGTGCGATCAAATGGTTACCATCCGGATTCATCAGCTCAACTTGCATACTTAACCGGTTTCCATATCGGATTTTCTCCAGCTCGATATAGTTGGCAATCATATTCAATTCGTTTTTGAGTGGAACGTAGGCATGATTGCATTCGGCGACCATATAATGGACTGTCTGCTTCAGTTTTTTTACGAGGCCCGGGGCTTCCGGTTTATTGTTGATTGAATAAGAATAAATATTATTCAGGGTGTTGAACAGAAAATGCGGATGTATCTGGGATTTCAGCAATTGCAGTTCCGCATTGGTGTTTGCCCGCATAAGTGCCTCGCTTTCGATTTTCCTCAGATACCAGTTTTTAAGACTTTTCAGGGACAACAGAAGACCGCAGACCAGGGGAGGATTTCCAAGAATCCGGATTAAATTAGGCAACTGAAAAAAATCATGGCTCCGCACTCCGGCAACGAAATTAAATGTCTTATTCAACTGATAGTAGCTTTGAACGGCATTTATCATATATATGGCACAGTATACCAACAGAACCGACAGACAAAAGGAAATATACTTCTTCTTATACAGGTACTTCGGTACGAAAACGTAAACAGTCAGGTAACTGAATCCCAGAATCATGGAAGCCCAGTAAAGGGTCCATGAGACATACGAGCCAAACATGGCCCGGAAATGATCAACGGGGTACATGATCCCGATACGCAGAAAACTGTACAACAGGATGGCTGAGCAGAACAGGACATGCCTGAGCACTTTATATTTTTTATGTTCAGAAAAGATCAGTTCATGAAAATTCATGTGCTAAGTTTGGCGACCAGGATACCGTATGCTGGTTATTTTCTGGTCCGTTCATATTTAGCCGTAATTCGATCTGGATTTCATGGCTATCTGATTTTAAAAGCAACTGATGATCGTTCGGATACAGACTTTCGATCCGCCTGGCAATGTCTGCCCAGATCTGTTTCTGGAAGGAATTATTTTCAGACGAATATTCTTCAAAACAGGTCAGGCTGAAAAACAGGGTTTCCTCATTGGCATTGATCACAACGTTTATGCTCTTATCTGAATCATCTTTAGTGGTTAGATAATCGAAGCTCGTTTCCACAAAGGGCAGCAGGATCAGGGGAGCAATATACAGGTTGAAGGAAGGAATATTGATTTCAAGATTTGCCCGGAGACTATCCGGAAAATTGTTTTTTTGCAATTCCATATATTCACCGATCACCTCAATTTCCTTTCCAACCAGCACGTAATCACTTTCGCTTTCATAGAGTATATAACTCAGAATATCTGCGAGTTTGAGTATCAATCCGGGGGAATCGGCCTGTTTTTTTTTCAATTTGTCTTCCAGCGAATTCAGGGAATGAAAAAGAAAACGGGGATGGATCTGCGTTTTCAAAAGTTTTACTTCACGCGATATTTTTTGCTTAACCAGCAGCTCATTGGCCTTTTGCTGCAATACCCATTTTTTCGTCAGCCGGATACCACCCGAGAGACCCATAACGATCAGCGGAATCCAGAATCCATTGACGATGGCATTGTATTTATTGGCGTCAAAATGTATTTGATCGTAGGGCATACCCGTCGATACATGTATATACAAAATACCCGTGTAATTGGCGCAAATCAGATTAAACGTCATTAATCCTGAAAATGCAAGAACGAATGCTGTTATTTTTTTTTGAAAAAGGAAATGAGGTATTACCACGTACATAAAAAAATAAGCGGATAGCATAAAAGCCGGAACAAAAAATGCGTCGTATTGAATAGTCGCCGGGATGCTTCGATAATGTAAAGCTTCACGAGTTCCTCCGATCAGCATGTTCTGCAAACTATAATGAAAAATGAATACTGCCCAGAAAGCAAGATGCCTCAGGAGACGATGCAACGGCCTGTTTGAAAATATAAATTGGTATCCTTTCACAAAATGATTCCTTCTTAAAATTAAACAACTATAAACAGATTCGGGGGTATTCCTTCCACTCAGATACGAAACGAGCCGAATCGTCGACGAATGTCATTGATCGACTGTGGTTACTCATCTCTGCATGAATGGGAATAAGTGTTTGAAAGGGTCTTTTCCGTCGATTAAATTATTTATTCATTACGGTCGCTTTTATTTTTATCAGGTCATAATCAAAGTCCTCTCTGAAAGCTTTTGTTCTTGCAAACGGATCCTGCCCCACGAACACATCAGCATCTTAGTCAGCCTGAACCTTTCATCATTTAAAAAAATTAAAACAGCTTTTTATGAAAAGAAAAATCTACGTTCAACTCGGAGTTGCTTTTACGGCGCTCATTCTTTTAAATTCATGCATTAAAAATTCACCGGGTTCTTTATGTAAATGCAGCCCGGACAACCTGGTAATAAACTCTTCTGTATTTTCTACCGGGTTCAACAATCCACGGGGTTTGAAATTTGGCCCTGACGGATACCTATATGTTGCGGAAGGCGGCGTGGGCGGAACATTCATGAGCACTACCTGTATACAGGTACCGGCAGCCGGCCCTTATACAGGAAGTGATACGGGGTCAAGGATTTCAAGAATAGACAGGGGAGGTAACAGAACCACTTTCGTGGACCATCTCCCTTCCAGCACCACAAGCCCGGCTATTGGAGCTGATGTAAGCGGTGTGGCAGATGTTGCATTTATCGACCATACTCTCTATGGACTACTCACAGGGGCAGGTTGCTCTCATGGAGTACCAAACATTCCGAATCAGGTATTTAAGGTAAATCACGACAGGACCTGGACTACGGTGGCAAACACCAGCAATTTCCTGATGAATAATCCGGTAGCTAATCCGGACCCGGCGGACTTTGAACCGGATGGTACTCCATACAGCATGGTGAATGTGGATGGAAAGTTGTATATAACACAGCCCAATCAGCAGGAAATTGACAGGATATCCCCCAATACGGGTTCCATCAGCCGGGTCATTGACATATCAGTATTATATCCCGGACCTACCAATTGGATAGGACCGACTTCAATGATTTATCATGACGGGAATTTTTATTTTGGAACACTGACTCCATTTCCTCTTGTCCAGGGTGCAGCGAACGTTTATAAACTGACTCCTGATGGGCATTTAAGCGTTTTTGCTACCGGCTTTACGGCCATTCTTGGAGTCGCCTTTGACGAAATTGGAGGTCTGTACGTGATTGAAAACTCAATTGGAAATCCATTCCCTGCTCCCGGAACCGGTGACATCATCAGGGTTGATCCTTCAGGAGAAAGGCTAACAATTGCTTCAGGACTCAATTTGCCTACAGCGATGACATTTGGCCCGGACAATAAATTATACGTTTCAATCTGGGGTTACGGAGCAGCTCCGGGAGGAGGAGAGATCTGGCAATTTGATGTCACCTGCGCAAAACAATCACACGGTATTAAAAAATAACTTTATACGAAGTAGCAGGTCGAATCAATAAGCAATAAGCAAAGGCCTTTCCAGGCCTTTTTTTCTTTTAAAGACATATGTCACTCGTCGACAATCAAAGTATTTCATAGAATAAAAGAAAGTAATGCGCTTCAAATCGTAGTTCTGTAGCGAATGATAAAATAACTTTAGTAAATGTTCTCAGTCATTGGCCAATTTGCCCAGTCAGGTTATGGAAAAATCTACCGATAAATGGGTATTTAATATTATTAGTCAATGGTTGATTTTATTCTGTAAATTTAAAAAGCTGCCGTCTGAGCTGAAAATACCCATTTACCATTTTTGAACCAAAACCTTAACCATGAAAAAGCTAATTACGCTATTCATCTTCACAGTAATTCTTTGTAATCATTCTGTCAGATCCCAGGGCTGCGTAGCGATCCGAAATCTCGCAGGGTTTGGCCAGTTTGCAGTTCTTGGATATGCCCAAACACCAGATACATGGAGTCTGGACATTAATAACCGTTACTTTGAAACCCACGAGGTATTTTATGGAAAGGATAATAAGGGTTATGATGGGATAGATGGTTATGAATATACCGTAAACTTTGGACTAACGAAGATTTTAACCCATGGATGGTCACTGGGCCTTGATATGCCAATCGCTGCAAATACAGGAGTCAGTTCTATGAATGCTCAGGGTGGGCGTCATGATGTGCACGCCTTTGGTATCGGAGATATACGTTTGACTGCATACAAATGGTTATTGGATGTGAATGAACGCAGGAAGGGAAATATTCAGGTTGGCCTGGGTATTAAATTCCCTACCGGTAATTATCATTCTGAAGATTACTGGTATTATAGTGAAAATCCTTCTGTCAAATCACTGCAACCCCTGGCTGAAGCGCTTCAGATCGGCGATGGCGGAACAGGTATTACTGCAGCAATCAATACATTTTATATTTTCAACCGGAATATCAGTGTCTTTGGAAATTTTTTCTATCTGATCAGCCCGGTGAATACCAATGGAGTGGCGTCCTTTCCGGCGGGTGTGCTTCCGCCCTTACAGGACTCATTAAATATAGCAACGACAAACAACGTAAACAGCGTTCCGGATGCGTATACCTTAAGGGTTGGCGCGAATTATACTTTTGACAGACTGGTAGGAACGGTGGGGTTGCGATTTGAAGGTTCTCCCGCACATGATCTTTTTGGTGGAAATGATGGCTTGCGCAGGGTGGGATATATCTTTTCGATTGAACCGGGTCTTCAATACAAATTTCAAAAATCTATTTTATACACTTTTGTATCGCTTCCCGTGACCAGGGCAACCATTCAGACGGTTCCTGACAAGCGACAGGAACAGATCACCGGACAGTATACTATTACACCCGGACATTTTGCTAACTGGTTAATATATGTTGGTTATACATTTACCTTTTAATTAAGATTCATCTTTTTCAACAATGCCTGGAACCGGGGTTCATTCCGAATCGGTTCCAGATTGACATCAATATTCAATACAGTCGTCGAGAGAAAATGATTGGCGTATGAATATTCCAGTTGATTCAATGCCTCATTGGTATCTCCGAGTGCCAGGTGTACATAAGCTAAAAAGTAAGCGCATTGTAAACGGTCAGTGGCTGGGATTTTATTTAATAACTCCTTTGCCTTCATTTTGTCTCCTTTCACTGCGTAGGCATAAGACAAATAGGCAAGTCCGTTACTTCCGATGTCAAATGGACCAGGGGGTAGCTTTGAAAAAGCATCTATTGCTTTTTGATATTCCTTTTGATGAATAAAGGCTAATCCCAGAGAGGTATAAGCACCATTTACTTTTGAATTCAGAAGAATTGTTTTTTGAAGTTGTTCAATGGCTGAATCATATTTACCGGCGAGATACAAAGTTCTTCCTAATACCATATTCCCTACGGCGGAAAGCGGATCAATACTCAATGCCTTTCTCTTTTCATTCAGGTCAGCTTCATGATCGCCTAAACAGCCCAATGAGTTGCCCAGATATAAATGGGCCTGGGCGTAATTCGGATTTTCACTAATAATTTTATTAAAAACAGAAATAGCCCCCTTCAAATCAAAATCAAAAAAACTTTTAATAAATGCCAGTGCTGTTTTTGCTTCCGTCAATGAACTATCCAGCGATAAAGCTTTTAACGCATATGCTTTTGCAATCGGGATTGCCTCCATTTGTGTTAAACCTTTCTGATTGAATGTGTAACAATCTGCCAGGCCCGAATAGGCTAATGCATAGTCCGGATCCAGTTGCAGGGCTTTATTAAAATACAGTTCCGCGCTGTCATAATTGGCTTTGTTTCTCGTGTCCCAAAAAATTCTGCCCCTGCGATATAACTTATACGCTTCTGGATTTTCAGTGTTATTTCTTGTAATATCCTTCTTTTCCTCTGGTGACAAATTGGCTCTCAAAGCACTTGCAATTTGTAAGGCGAGTTTTGACTGAATGGATAAAAAGTCATTTCCGGAGTATTCAAATTTATCTACCCATAACAATTTGTTTGTCCCGACTTCAATTAATTCTGCCCGGATACGTGTTTTTTGATCTTCTGTTTCGATTGTTCCGGACAGGATAGCGGCCACATCCAGTTCATCCGCAATTTCTTTTAATGTTTTGGATGTCTTTTTAAAAATTTTTACGGAACCCCACCCAATCACTTTTTGTAAAGATGAAATTTTAGAAAGATTGCTGATCACATCCTGTGTGATCCCGTCAGAAATATATTGTTCACTGTTATCGGATCCGATATTTTCAAATGGCAAAACAGCAATGGATTTTTCAGTACCGGTAAAAACGGCATTGTGCATTCGTGCCCTGTAAAAAAAGAAACTTACAGCAAGTAGTACGATGATCGCAGTCAGGGCCAACCATTTCCTCCGGGTTGACTTTTGTTGAATTTCTTTCAGTTTCCCGCTCATTTCTTCCCGCTTCGGCACTTTGAGTCCCGGATTTGTCAGCGCGAATACTTCCATTGGCTCCTCTACACTTTTAAATTCAAACATTCCCAGACATACCGTATTGAATTCGGGTTGATTTTTTATTTTATCAAAAACCTCTTTGGAGAACAGGATGCTGTTGGCAAGACCAAGCGACTGTATACGGGAAGCCACATTCACCCCGTCACCCATTACTTTTTCGCCATCGAAAATGATTTCTCCTACGTGGAGACCCATGCGAAGGGGTACGATTAAATCTGTTTGCAATACCTGTTGAACACACAAGGCACACTGAACAGCTTCGGTGGCGCTGGAGAAAGAACAAAGGTTGCCATCACCATAATCATTCAGGATTTTACCTCCATGATCCGTTATCAGTTTATTCAGCATACAGGTATAACGATCCATGATCAGTAATGCATTCTCTTCGTTTTGTTGCATCATGCCGGTATAACCGACAATATCAGTAAAAAGGATTGCAGCGAGCTGACGGGTGTACTGGGGCATTAGTAATGTTCAGGTGACGGGAAAAGGAAAGCCTTCTAATATAGGCAAATTTTTGCGAAGGGTGGTCAGCAAACGGATAGGTGCATACTACGTCAGGTTCATCTCCAGGAATTTTTACACCGTAAAATGTTTTTTAGTAGCCCATTAGGGTTGAGACATTGGACAATTTTTGTGGTTGATCCATTGAACAAAATAAATTCCCGGTTGCAGTGATTGTGATTTATAGTAGGTTTGGTTGTCGATTGTCTTATAATCTGACTAAAATTGATTACCATGCAACCCCTCCATTCGGCCGGACAGGTAGAAGAAAGCATTCAACGTTCGTCTCGCTTCGGTGTATTTAATATTTTCAGACGGGACTATAAACGCTACGATGGTGTTCCAAGAATAAATATCTACCTGCTGAGAATACTTTTCACTTTGATGTTTCTTTTTGTTAGCTACGATTCCTGGAAACATATATTTAATCATACCGGCCCCTGGGATAATTTTAATGCCGCGGCCTGGTGTATGTGGGGCTCGTACTCTGCGATCTCCATTATCGGAATAGTCCGTCCCCTTAAGATGTTGCCAATCGTGTTATTTGAGGTAATATATAAATTGGTGTGGCTAGCCATAGTTGCCTATCCTTTGTGGGTGAAAAACGAGTTGATTGGTTCGCCTGCGGAAGGTATGACGCGTGTCTTTTTGTGGGTTGTGATACCAATCGTTGCCATGCCCTGGAGATATTTTTTCCTGACGTATATTTTGGGTAGACGGACGGCATAATCAAAGTAATATTCCTGCCGGGTTTAAGTTGCACGTTTTATGAAAAATAAACGAAGAGATTTCCTGAAATATTCCGGACTTGCCGGATTGGGTATGGCCGGGGGGATCATGAAAGGTTTTGCATCAGACAAGACGACGGATCATTTGCCGGAAGCTTCGGGCCACACAGGTTCTGAAGATTTTGCAGATGACCAACTCACGATGATCGGCCTGTACGGTCCCTGGGCAGCGTCGCTGACGTCGAATAAATTGCCATCTCTTTCTTTTAGAAACACGGAATGGACAGACATTGAATCCTGGCGCCCGATGGCAAGGCAGCGGGTGATGGACAGAATGGCCATTCCGGATATCGGTGGACTTCCGGATATACGGGTAATCAGAGAATTTGTATACGACGGTTTGTTGGTTAAGGAATTGGAATGGCAACTTCCTTATGGTCGCCCAACACAAGCAATACTTCTCAAACCCGTAAATGCAAGCAGACCCCTCCCCGGCATACTGGCTTTTCATGACCATGGAGGAAATAAATATTTTGGAAAAAGAAAAATTACCAGGACAGATAATAATCCACACCCTTTAATTACTGCCCACCAGAAAGAATATTATTCAGGACTGGCCTGGGCCAATGAATTGGCAAAGAAAGGATATGTTGTCCTCGTCCCTGATGCTTTTTCTTTTGCGAGTCGTCGGGTGATGCTGCAAGACGTTCCCAAATCTTTGAGACAGGGACTAAACGACGAAGACCCGGAAAATCCAGCCAACATTGCAGCCTATAATAAATGGGCCGCTGACCACGAACACATAATGGCCAAATCATTGTTCAGCGCAGGTATCACCTGGCCCGGACTTTTTTATGCGGAGGATCGAAAAGCGCTGGACGTACTCTGTTCCCTGCATGATGTGGATATGAAGAGGGTTGGCTGTGCAGGACTCTCCGGTGGCGGCCTGCGGACGGCCTTCATGGGGGGACTCGATCCCAGGATACAGTGCGCGGTTTGCGTAGGATTTATGACCACCTGGAAAGATTTTTTGTTGTATAAATCTGTGAATCATACCTGGATGATCTATACACCGCTGTTGCCTAAAGAACTGGATTTTCCTGAAATACTGGGTATGCGTATACCTTTGCCGACCCTTGTATTGAATGATTTGGCTGACGATTTATATACCCTCAACGAAATGAAGGAGGCTGACAGGATCCTGGCTGAACTTTATCATAAAGTCGATGCCGATAACCATTATAAGTGTTCCTATTATCCGGGACCACATAAATTCGATGCGGCGATGCAGACAGAGGCTTTTGCATGGTTCGATCGCTGGCTGGCCTTCTCTCCATAACCCATTTATAATGAATGATTTGTAGAACGTTTTCTGGCATTATAGTTGTTTTTATATATTGAACTAATAATCCGAATTTATGAAAAAACCATCTTCACTCCACGTTGGAGAAACAATCAGAATCTATTTAATTGCAGCAGCACTTTTGACAGGCGTGATGGTTCTCGCCTTTATTGGTTGGCAGGGACAATAGACTCCCTCAAGACTTGCTCAATTTTATCTCGCGACATTTTTTATCGCGCGGAAATTCTTCCTGCGCATGAAAAAGAGAGTCGTATTTTATTGTAACCTCACATGCCCGGTATTA
>Ga0206943_1191_pt1 | contig 14687 bp, 10 predicted proteins | sample Alteio_BWOrgHeat_7_FD_153243 | JGI IMG/M metagenome (GOLD analysis project Ga0206943, IMG submission 153243) | Enriched cells from forest soil in Barre Woods Harvard Forest LTER site, Petersham, Massachusetts, United States -... | ecosystem: Environmental > Terrestrial > Soil > Temperate forest > O... | reverse complement strand
GGATTTAACTTTAATGGATCCTCCAGAACAAAAGATTCTAGCAGAGCCTGTTACAGCAACAGATAAAAAAGACGACCTATTTTCCGTGTTTCATGGTCCCCAAGCTTACGCTTACCATCATCAGCATAAGAAGCAATTGCCTCCATTGCCTCCTTTGATTGATGTAGCTGATCTTCTAACAATAGCAGAAACCTCATCAGAGGATAGCAGCCACAACAATAGTCCCAGCCATTCTTCTCCTTTATCTTCTTTATCTTCTTTATCATCACACAGTAGAACTTCTTCTATTGCTTCTTCTGACGTTTCAGAAATGGAAGATTTACAGGTTAGCTCACCCGCTCTAGTGATAGATTCAAATCCTCCTTCACAAGAGCAAGAGCTAACTGCACTACCATCTACATTAACTCCTAGTAAAATGACAAAAAAGTCTGGGCATTCACAGCAAGATAAACGCACTCCTCAAAAAAAGCAAAAAAACAGTGTTCCTCCTATTAAAAAAGAAAAAGCTGCAGAATCTTTGCCAATGGCACAATCTATTCAATCATTGCCTCGAGTATCACGATTACCACAAAGTGAGTCTCCGGCTATACCAGTTAGCAGCGCTTCTTTACCATCCGACAAACCACACAGTGTGCCTAGCGAGCAAAAAGTCCAAGTAGCTAGTTCTTCATGGCTTCCATACTCGCTCGAAGCAGAAAGCAGAGACATATTTATCAGCGAGCCGCTGTTCAATAAGCTAGGATTGGTTGCGTTACGTACTCCTGACACTGATACCGATGAATTAGTCAGCGATTCATTTTTTACCCTTGGCTCAAGAACATTTAATTATAGCACTAGAGAAGAGTATGAACTCGCTCTAAAAGAGAAAAAAAGACAAGCCGCCTCTAGAGAAAGCTATACCAAAGGCATAGCTGCCATCGAGGAACTACAAGAATTTGCCACACCTTCTCGTGCTCACGTAATAAGGCTTGCATTAACACCCTTATTACCAGAGCCAGCGCCTGCCGCTGCTGCATATAAAAGAAAAAAACTAAAGCTACCCTCACAATCATCGGCGCTTGTGCTGCAATTGATTGAAGACTATGCTGCCGGAGATGAAGAAGATAAAATGCATGCGCAGGTAATAAAAGCCAAAGAAACAAAATCAACTACAATGGTTATTTATAACCCGCAGCGTAGAGAGGAAATCTTTTTCCCCATGCTATTTAAACATAGTCCTGAAGGTTCCGATTCTGCAGATCCATTAATTTTTGCTCTCTTTGTACATGTTTGGTGTTCGCATGGACCAAGCAAGTTTGATAAGTTTTCTGGCTGTACATTATTTTATTTTGCACAATGCATGGCTGGAGCGGGTCTACAAGGCCAAGATAATGAACGCAATTCTCTAGAGTTTGTTAAACACGATGTTCATTTTTTTCCAGGCCAAAAAATTGAATATATTTTATGTGAAAAATTAAGTATCTATGAAGCTGTACAATATCAAGAAATTAAAAGACAAGTTGATGCGATATCTTCTTTGTCTCAAGGAGAAAGTAAAGAAATACTTTGCCATTTACCGCATTGGGATTACAATTTATACGCTGTTCAATTATTTATTCATGGACGTATTACACTAAAAGCACTTGAGGTATTTTTTCAAAAAATGTATGAAAAAAACCAGAGTTATGAAAAACGTTTAACTGAACTTTGTGCAACCCGCGGTATCAAAATCACCTTTGAATCACCATTTGATAATATTTTCAGAGAATTAACCACTGATACACCAGCCATCCTAGGTGCATTAGGATTATCAGCCAGTACATCGGATTCTGTTATAGGTGAAGAGAAAGAGCAGAGAGAGGCGGCAGCAAAAAAAGAAGCTGTATTAATAAAACACTGCTTAGCATTACTTACCGATGGGAGCAAACCCTATAAAAGCACTCATCAAAAAGTATGGAAGGATTTTCTAAGTGTTTGTAGCGATACGCTAGAAACCATAGAAGACTTATTTAGAATTGGAAATGCAGTCGAGGTTGGTGTAGGCGCTCTTGGAAAAGAAAATCATGAATTTGGCATAATGCTACCTGTTTCAGAAAAACAAATACCTTTGGAGTACGGCAAATACGCTAAGTTATTAGCTAAAAAAGGAATATCATATCCTGTAGCAATTGTTTTAAATTATGTAGAGAGTTTGGGTTATAGCCCCGCTAATAAAGGTTCAATGTTTTATTATAAAGATCCGCAAGGTGCTGTTGTAACAATCAATTTAACAAGAAGAGGTTTCTTTGGACAAGCAAATAAGAATGCTGTTGCACCTAATTCTATTTCACTAACTGCTGCCTTAGGGGAAGTTCCATCCTCTCCTCTTCAACGATCATTTGTGTAGCTTAGTAAGACATATGTCTAATAGGTAGGAGAGTTTTTTACGTGGAACTATACACTGAAGCAGGTAATTTAAAAAATTTAACTCAGCTGCTTTTAAAGAAATACAATGCTTTTCTTGAAGTATCATCTTCAGATGCCATTTCTATTGAAAGTATCATAAATTCTATAGATAAATACTATGAAGATATTATTGGGTGTATGGCAGGGAATATCTATTGGTTTGATAAACATTGTCGCACAGTGGGCTGTAACAAAAATGTATTAGCTATGTTTGGATTACAATCTGTTGAAAATTTTAAAGGGTTATCATTTGAAGAACTGGGAAAAATAGGGGGATGGACTCTAGAAGCAACTCAATCATTTAAAAATGATACTTTAGAGATTCTGCAGACTGGTAAACCAAAATTAAATATAGAAGAACCACCCATACCGCATGAAGATGGGAGAGTTATTTACTTTTTATCAAGTCGCGTACCCTTATTTAATTATAAGAATGATGTAATAGGTGTGGTTGGTGTTTCAATTGATATTACGGAACGCCATCAAGCTGAGAAAGCACTAAAAAAAGCTAAATTGGAAGCAGAAGCAGCAAGTTATGCTAAAACAGAATTTATTTCAAATATGAGCCATGATATTAAAACACCTTTATCAGGGATAATTGGACTAGCTGATGTATTAATGCATCGATTAGAACAAAAAGAAGATATCGATTTTGCCGAAAATATTATTAATGCTGGACAACAACTGATGGTTTTTTTTGATAATTGCCTTGAGATAGGCAAAGCTGAAACCTCAAACCTCAATTTGGCAAATGAATACTTTAGCTTAAAAAGCGTAACACAAGAATTGTATGATTTATTTTTACCTGCAATTAAAAAGAAATCATTAGAATTTTATTTGTTTCAAGATGATAAAGTGCCTGACTACTTGCTAGGGAGCCGCAGCGGCATTTATCGTATCTTAATGAATTTAATTGGTAATGCTATTAAATTTACTGATACAGGCTCAATCACTCTTCGTATAGAATTAGGTGAAAAATCTACCTCTAAAAACACTATTATTAAGATTATTGTTAAAGACACAGGAATTGGGATCCCTGTAGATAAACATCAGCTGATTTTTGAACGCTTCATACGACTTACGCCATCTAGCAACAACCTTTACTCTGGTAGTGGACTTGGGCTTTATCTCGTACAAAAAATGGTGGAAAGTATGCATGGAGAAATACATCTTAGCAGTGCAGAAGGTAAAGGTAGTCAATTTACTGTAGTCTTGCCCTTTGTCGTGCCATTACTTACATCGCAAGAATATAAGCAAAGCGAGATTACCTCATTAGTCAGTTTACCCGCTTTTTCAGATAATATATTTAGAGCAAAAGATAGAAAAACCTCACCATGCATTTTGTTAGTTGAAGATAATATATTAGCTCAAAAAATAGCTTACTCAATGTTAACCTCTCTACAATGCCGAGTCGATATCGCTGATTGCGGACAAAAAGCAAAAGAGCTATTTACACCTGGGAAATATGATTTAATCTTTATGGATCTTGGCTTACCTGATATGAGCGGCCAAAATATTACACGTTATTTTAGAGAGATAGAAAAGGATACCTCCCATTCTATTCCTATCATTGTACTCAGTGCTCACACGACCATTGATCTTAAAAAGTCCTGCATTGAGCATGGCGCAAATGAAGTACATAATAAACCTTTGTCTAAAATACAAGCTAAATCCATTATTGACTACTATTTAACAAAATCGTAATTTAGCATTTATTTTTTGTTACTTCTCCTACTATGCTGATTCTCTTGGCTTTCTCCAACACCTGCCGCCCAATACTCCGGGTTCATGTGTGTAGCCCCCATATAGGATAAAATATTGTCGTACCTTTTGGCACACAAGGTACCCCTTCATTTCCAAATCTACATCGGCTTGTCTGGCTGCATAAGGGCCTGGTGGATACATACGTGCACTTTCTCTTATCACAGCAGTAAGATATTTAAATTTAGATAAATCTTGAAATTCAGGCTAAAGTGACTGTCATTCTCATTGCAAGCGCTTTCATTCTTTCTTGTATTTTAAGTATACCCCCTGTCGTTGTACTTTCAAGAAGCCAAGCATCCATCTGCTGATCAAATTGTTTGATCAGCACACTTATGTTTTGTTGTACTAAACGGGGAGAAAATTCTTCAATTATAAATTTTCTCAGTCTCATATTATAATCAATAGGAAGAAACAAAAGATTGCCAATGATAGGTTCAAGAAAGCGAAACAAAGGTTCCGGTTTATCAAATATTCTAGAACATGATTTTAATATAGCAGCAACCGTCGTTGAAACAGCCTGTGTATCAGTATCCAATTTAAATCTAACCAAAGAACCATACTCTTGATGGATAGCTCTCTGAAAATGCGCAAGATCGCCTTTTACATCACTTTGTCCTTTTATGTCTTTAGGGCCTGGGATCTCATGAATTGGCTTTAGTATTTTTGGTGTAACTTGCCTCTGCATATAACCCTCCAAAAATGATTTTTTTGCTTTACTCATATGTAATGGTTTACTCATCGTCTCATCAATATGCCAATCAACATAATTACTTCTAACATTTTCATCAGCATGTGTAGTTAATACAATAAAAGGCTACCGAAAATAACTTTTTCCCCCATTTTCGATATAACATATATAATAATATTTTTATATTTAGGCACCCGGCGACTTTCAGGATAGCTATTGAAGGACTCAGATTAAACTTGATTAACCGACTAAAAATAATATTAATGTAAAAATAAAGCAACTATTTTTTATTTTTTGGTACTCGCGTAGCATCTTCGATATCTAAAGGAAATCGCTCGCTTTTCTGCCTCAGCTGTATTCCTAAACACAGTGCGTATGTATTTTAACATAATATTTTTAAACGGTATTTATCTTTAATTGTATCCATATTTTTTATGTTTAAGGTAATAGACTACACCCTCTCACACCCCAAAAATTGCATAAATTAAATGTTAATTATTTAATTATGCTTTATTAAAAAACATTAATAGTTTTTAATTATCTTTTCTATAAAAACCTTTAATTTCACACCCTAAACCAGTTATAGTTATCAAATAAGCACAAGGATTATACGAGGAAAATTAAAAAATTTCTCGTATGTTGTGCTGAACTTATATTAATAGGTTATCTCCTATGACAGTTCCGGATACAAAGGAAGTATCAAAGCAGCCTAGTTTTGCTAAAAAACTTGAGCAGCATAGAAAAAATATAATATCGCTCATACCAATAGCAAAACCAAACCATGTTTTTTATAAAAATAATTCTTTTATAATCTGCTTGGGGAAAAAAATATCTCTTACAACCTATAGACCTTATACTATAAAAAATTTTTTACCTACTATTTTATATATTCCAGGCACAGCATTTATTGCTAATTCACCCGCTTATACCGATTTAATTTGTAGTCATATGGCACAGAAATCCAACTGTCAAGTCATTGCTATTGATCTTCCCCTAGCACCAGAGTATCAGTTTCCTCATAATATTTATGCGGGTTTTTCCGCGCTTAAATTTTTATTAAATTCACCCTCCGTATGGACTAAAATTGATTTAGAAAAAGTAGCTCTATTAGGTTATAGTTCTGGTGGAAACTTTGCTATTTCAATGGGAATTTTAGCAAAAAAAGATAATTTACCTATTAATAAGCTTATTTTGATTAGCCCCGCATTAGATTTATCTCTTAGTATTAAAGGCTTTGAAGAAAAATATGAAAGCAAAGATAAAACTATTCCTACTTCATTTCTTGATTGGGTACTAGACCTCTATATCCCAAGTGAAGTTAAACGTGACGATCCATTACTCTCCCCATTTTGGCAAAATGAAAGAGAATTACAAGGCTTGCCGCAAACTGATATTATTGTAGGTGAATACGATAGATTTCGTGGAGATGCAGAAGAATTTTACCGTAAATTGCTTAGAGCAAATGTTGTGGTGAATAAACTGGTGGTGCAAGGAGGAGATCATTCATTATGGTGGCAGCAAATAGGCATTGCGCAAGCCATTGCCAGACGAATTGGGGTTTCGTTTAATTCGGCGCAGCATTCTGACTTTACTTCTCATGCAAAGCAAAGTAGGGCATTTCCTCTTTAACACACACTAAAGTATATTATTTTAGGCTGCTAGGAGCACTCCTTACCCGCCGTCTACGGCGCCAGCCTCTCTCACAAGGGGAGAGGCTATGCTATGGGGTCAAATAGTGTGCCTTCACAGGGCAAGGATGACAGTAGAATTGTACTGTTTATTACAGCGTCGGCGAATCATCATGCAACAATGCTTTACGCACAATCTTGATAGGTGGATAACCCTGTCGCATAAAATCATCATGAAATTTTTGCAGATTAAATGCCGTCCCTTCTTTTGCCTGCAGATCAGCGCGTAATTTGAGGATCTGTAGTTTCCCCAAGGTGTAATAAAGATAAGTAGGGTCAGATGTCCCGCGCTTCGCTTCCATAGTACCAACGGTACGTGATTGATAACCTTCTTTGACAAAAAAGTCTATCGCCTGATCAAAGGTCATTTGACCTGTATGCATTTCAATACCAACGATAAAACGTGCATTGCGCCAGAGTGCATCAACCAATTCACTGAGCCGCATAAGCTTAGCTTCACGTTCATCTTTTACACCATATTCTGGTGTAGCCAAACCTTCATCTAGCATCATCTGCTCACAATAATGCGCCCAACCTTCCGCATTCGTCCTAGCACCCAGGAATTGACGTATACGGTCATGCACCTGATGTAACCAAAGAAATTGTACATAGTGACCAGGATAAGCTTCATGTACAGCGGTATTACTAATAGAGGGATAATTAAATGTAGTCATAAAATCATTTATTTTTTGCTGGCTCCATGTTGGATCAGGCAGCGTAACATTAAAGTAAGCTTCTTTTGCTGTCTTCTCAAATGGACCTGGTGTGTCCATGGAAGCAGACGTGATAGCGCGTAGAAAAGGCGGTGATTCTTCCATTATAGGTTGCACATCCGAAGGGATAGTGATGATTTTTTTATCTTGAATAAATTTAATTAAATTATTAAACTTGGCACTAAATGAATCTAGTAACTTCTCAGGTGCTGGATGATCACTGGTTAATGCGGCCAATATTTGTTGTGGGGTTTTAGTAGGATCAATCTCTTTGGCAATCCGCGCAAATTCTTTTTGGTTTTGACGCATATTTGCCATATCAAGTGCAATTAGCTTATCCAGTGGTGTATCAACCATTTCATCGTATTTCAACTTTTTCTCAAAAGTAGTTTTGCCTATGCGGAAATCACCTTGTGAATGTGGTAAAACCTCTTTCTTAAGCCATGCTTGATAATCCATTAATGCTTTAATAACAGCAGCATTAGTTTCAGTAAATTGTTTTTTTAATACCTCGTCATTTGCATTAACAAAAGCAGCAGGAACATCATTTTGGAAAAATTTTACTACTCCTGGTAATTGTTCTAAGGTAATTTCCGTGTAAATTTTAGGCGGATTTTTAAGATTCTTGTGTGCTTCCTGCAATACCGCTGGCATTAATTTTTCACGTGCAACCAAGGAGCGCAAACGATCATTAGCAGAAGCAAACTGCCGCTTCATTAAAACAAATGCGCTATTGGTAATTCCAGTGGAATAAGTGTCAGGATCTTTTTCCCATAGTCGTATAGTTTGTAAGGAAAGTAGCTGGCTACGGATTTCATTGAGTACAAGTTCACGATCACCCTGAGTTTGTTCATCTAACTGCGCAGGGTTTATAGCATTTACTTTTGCTTCAAATTTTTTGAGCGTAGCAATCTCACGATTTATCCCTGCTTTAGAGTAGTTTTCCAACTTATCATCATAAGTGTGAATACCCAGTTGCGTTGCTTCAGAAGGGTTTTCTGGAAAGAAAAAGGTATCAAAATAATCGTCAGCTAATTGCATAAAGGCTGCATTAGAGGAAGAGGGTGGTAATGCAGCATTGGCTACTCTAATCGAGGTAGCTATGAATGTTATTGATAATAATGTTAAAATTATTTGTAATACTAAAGATTGACGTCGCATTTTTTTCTTCCTCTATATAATAATATAATGAGTCGCTAGCGGGAAATTGGCTTCAGGATGACAGCTTAGCATAATTTTAAGACCCCGCGACACCAGAGAAAAAAGATGTGTGTTTTTCAATACCCAATATCACTTTAAGCTTATGCACCACTTCTGGCGGGCAAAGAAAATCAATATAAGGTGGCACTGGGATAATACCATTAATGATATTATCAAATTCCTGCTTTTCAGTAATATATTGGTAAAGAGGCTGCTCGACTTTTTTGACGAAAGACAGTATGTTTTTCACCTTACTCTCCCACTGAGAGCTGTAAGCTAGCAAATCTCTACTACTAATAGTCCCGCGACAATTTTTTGCTCCACAGCGACAATTATACAAGTCGTGAATAATATTGTTTGTAGCATAGTCATAAGTAATTTCTTCATTCGCTTGAATATTGCGAATTGCAATAGCTACATCAGTACCACCTATATTATGCAGTGGCGGATCACAAGAGTGGTTACAGTAAATATCAATATCACACCCTAAAATAAAATCGCCATTGCGATCTATATAAGGATAAATTTCCATAAAAGGATAAAAATCGGAAGGCATTTCTGCTACTTCTTCAGGAGTAAAGCGCGTATCCAGGCTACTGAGAGTCCAAACTATGGTTCCTTTGGGAATAAACTGAGTTGCAAAAACGCCATAACCTACCTCATCACTTATAAACCGTCTTTCTGTATTAGGGTGTATCATAACTTCCTTTATCACCTAACTAAATTGTCCATATATAAAGCAATATGTGCATAAGAATAACTGCCAATAGTGAATTATTCAAGAAGAGTCGAACGGAAAGAGAGTAACTGTTACCAGCAATCCAATTGCCTGCCAAATCACTGATTAGGTTTTGATTCATTTTAGAAATAGCGTCAGCATAGTTACCTAAGTAGCTATGCTTGCATCAAAGTTCTTTAGTCAATTTCTTCTAGATCATGAATACGACGTCTACAACGATGCTCAATCAGTGTACCAATAATTTCGCCATTACTTTTATTGTCAATAATGATCTTTCCCCAATCTTCATTTAGCGCCGCTAATTCAAATTGCTGAAAGTTATTATAATGGAGGGAGCGGAATTTCCTGAAAACAATAGTATCATGGTCTTTTAACCTAGCGGCTACAAATTCACCCGGACGAGGCTCTATGCTTGGATCAATCACAATAATGTCACCCGGTGTAAAAAGCGGCGCCATACTATTATCTTTTATTATTAAAGCAAAAGAATGTGGGCTAGCAATCTTAGCTAGCTGTTCATCTAAGCCTATATTTGAAATAATCTCTTTATCTTTTTCCATAGGGTTAACTGCTTGAGAATAGCTCAGTAATGGTACAAAACAAGCATTTGAAGTGAAGTCAGCGGCTTGCATTGGCCTCATGCTCCCCCTCCCAAACTGCAACCAGTCAGGGGTTACATTAAGAACTTTTGTCGCCTTAAGTAAATTGGCGGCTTCTATACCCTTCGTTTTGCTTGATTCCCACTGAGTAATAGCAGTACGGGAGATTTTTTTCTTATCAATAAGCTGGCTCATTGCCTCAGCTAAAGCTTCTTGGCTTAAACCGGCTTCGAGACGAGCTTTTTTAATTCTATGGCCAAAAGTTGACATAAATGTGATTTATTATCTTTTATACTTTGGGCTGTTATTGTAACACTATTTTATCTCTGAGTTAAAAGTAAGTATATAGACAAAAGCTATTATAGTGACGTTCGAAGGTTGTTTTATGTTGCTTTTTGCTAGCTAGATTATAGGATAGAGGACTTACGCACTGATGGATTAGAATTAGGCTCTACATTGATCGAAGGTGTTACTTGCTTTAATTTTCTGGAAAAAAGATGCTGAGGAAATTGTGTAACATACTGTTGTGCAATTTGATATCGATTTGTATCTGCTGCTTCTCTAACTAACTGAAAAAATGCTTTTGTGAGATCCCAATTTTTATATATCCATACAGGAAAAACAAATGCCCATAAAAAATCTGTTTTATCACGCTCACGAAGACAAGCTATGCTCGCACTCATGACATTTTCCCTGGAAACCGTCTTATTAAGTGACTGACGAATAACTGCTGTGGAAACACGATCTTGTTCTTCTATAGGCAGTGCTGCGAAGGCTTTTTTTTCTTCTAGAAGCAACACTCCACAATTTTTATCCGCATCTTGTTGTAAGAAAAAATCATATTGTAATATTAACTCAATCAGTGGTCGGGGCAGAGTGTCTTGTAATTCAGCAACCACTAATTTCATTCTTTCTGTTTCCTGAGGAAATCTCAGCATTATCTTTGCTGATAAGAATCCTCCATGGTCGAATCGCGTAGGAAGTCTAAGTAAACTAAGATTATCTTTAACAGCTGACGGTAACGATGATGACACTCGCATTGCATCTAAAAGAGAACGTCCTTGCTCTTCTAAGAAATAAAGAATTGAGACAAGTTGCGAAGAGCTTTCTTCCCCTAAAAAACCACCTTGTCTAAAACCACGTACAATTATCTCTTCGTATCCTTTATGTTTTCTCATTAACTTACACAATAACGTACTCTGTCCACCACGCGCTGCACCTAAAAATACACTTTTAACTATTTTTGGATCTGGAGCACTTTTTTCCTCGCTTTCTAGAATAGCAAAAACAACTTCAACATGCCCGGCAATAGCGGCACCTTCAGCAATCGCTTTTTTTATTATTAAATTATTAGTAACTGTTTTTTGATCTTGAACAACTTCTTTAATCGCCACTACCTGTGTATGTAAGTAGTTATATTCACCAAAATATGCAAGATGAAAGAATCCTTGTACTTGAGTTCTCCTGTCTATAGATAAGATATCTTCTTTGCCTTGTTCTACAGTGTACCCTGTCGTAATCACTGCTTTTTCTTCGGGGAAAGCACCGTATTCGCTTTCCACATAAGCAGCCAATTCAAACCGTCCTCTTTGCTTAAAAAGTTCATGCAAACTCATACCGTCTACGATCATATTGATGGGATGATTCTTGGGTAAAGGTAACCGTGGCCTCGACTCAATAGCCTGAATCGCTGCCTCTCGGGTACTTCTCAGTTGCGCTTGAAAGTCTAAATCACTACGTAACATGGGTATTAGCTACCTAACTAAATGAATAAAAGCATTTATTTAATATACAAAATTATAGCATTTAATCATTTTTTATGCTACTTTATTTGCCATTCTAAATAAAAATAAATTTTAAATTTACACAAAACAAAACGAGGAAAAAAATGAATTCACGTATTCTATCCGTGCCTATTGCTATTTTTCGGGTAATTATCGGGGATAATATCATTATCCGATCAATAGGTGCCATTATCAATAAAGCCGGCGATCTATTAGTCCGAGATAAAAGTACAACGACAAGTTGGCTACAAGCGGCAGATCAATTGAAATCATCTGAACTTGCAAAAAGCACTGCACTGACTACTGCTCCATCCTATATTCATACCGCAACACGTCTTATTTTAATCGGGTTATCAGATATTCAAAAAGACAGAGGAGACTTAGCAGAAGAACGAAAACAATCCGCCATGAGTTCAGTACCTGTACAAGGTCCTAGTTCCGCATTAGAAGACTTAGATGAAGAGGAAGAAGAAGCAAAGAGTACATGTAATTATAATTGTACGAAGTATTATTTTTTCAAGTCAACAGCGATAATAGCCGTTGGTTTTGATACTGTGAGTGCATACTTTTATACACTCCAATTCATTAATTTTGCTAATTCAGCTACTGCCTATTTTGTCCCTGGACTTTGTTGTATTGGTGGTCCAGTACCATATGTACTTGCCACTATCAACGCAGGTTTATATTCTTATATGTATTACAGTAAATTGACAACGATACCTGAAGAATTAATTTCTTGGGAAGGAATCACCAACCCAGAAGCCTCTTGTTACAGTAACCTCAGGATCGTAGGAGATGCCATAGCAACCGCCGGTATTGCTTATGGCAGCAGTTGCATGATTGGGAATCATTTATTCCCATCCCGTATGGAAAATGCTTCCAGAACAGCACAAGAAACTATTCAAATCACCCTCGGTGTTGTTGGAGCTATATCAAAAGGATTATATAGATTCGTCGATAATGGCAAACCTCTTAAGAAAGACATGGGAGGAGAATTAGAACCTTCTAAAAGCTGGTGGGCACAGCGCCATTATAATATTTCACGCCTATTGGCGGGAACGGATTCCTTTTTTACAGGCTGGAATGGAACCAATGGTCTGATTACAATGGCAGATGATATTGGACATTATGCTGGATTTTCGTGTACTGTAAGCGATCTAACATGCTCTGGGAAACCAGTGCAAAAAGCTTATATTGTTACATCACTTGCAATTAATATGTTGGTTGGAGCACCTGCTACTTATGCCAAGCATAAAGATTACATTAAAAAAGCGTATCGAGTAATAAAACAGCCAGATTGGATAACACCACCATCATCTGTACATTTATCTCCACGCTCGCCATCCATAGCTTCGCCTTTAATAATGGAGCAAAAACATAGCAGTCATTACGGTACCTTTAATACTCCTGCAGTAACGTCACAGTTTCATTCTAGCATAGACGGTGCACCGCTGCTGGAACACAAGTTATTGTCACCTGTGCCTACAGATGAAAAAAATTCTTTTATAACTTCCTATGTAGCACCAGTAGCGCCACCACAACCTACAGAACCACGCTCTATTTCTCAACTGCCTCGGCATCAAAGTTCCATGTATGATGATTCTTCGGATAATTCGATAGAAATATCACCATTGCTTACAATAGAGCACGAAGAGTTTCCTTTTCTTATTTTCCCTATTGATGATCTTGGAGAGGATGTAATAGAAACGCAACGATCCAATTCTAACAGGCATGGTATCCAAGAATATAAATCGCCATCTTTACCCTTACCTCTATCCAGAACTTTTAATCGACCTATGATAGGTGATGATCATAGCCCTCCATCAAGGCATAAATTATTTAAACCACGCTCATGTTTATCTATTTATCTAGAGGTTGATTCTCCACCGCAAGAAGATGAAGATATAGAAGTGTTCACAGCGTCAACTGCTAAAAGAGTAAAAAGAAGCAGTGGGGGAAAATAGCTAAAATTAACTAGGGGCTTGACAGCGGCGCTGTCATCCTGAATGCAACTTGATCTAAACCATTTTAAAACCTTATTTTTCAGGGATGAAAAATCAGAGCGTACAGGGACGTATTTACAGCGTGTTTTAAAATGGTATCGCCAAAGTGAAATCCCTTATCGAAGGCACGATTGGGCTTAGCGAGTTCGGTGGCCTGAGCTATTACCTTGATTGAGGCCCTTATGGTTGAGCATATACGAGTATGTTTATACTTGATAACGCAAAAAGGCAAAAATTAGAATGTCCAGGTTTTAGGGTTAGCAACACGCTCTTTACGCATTAAAAACTTAAGCCCTTTTGCTGTGCGAATTAGCCACCAGATAATACAGAGCGGAACAAGTAATATCCCAATACCAACAGCAATTAAAGCAATGCTGACTATAAAATATAAACATCCAATCCAAAAAGTACGGATGATATACTGATAATGACTTTTTAAATTCGTCTTAGCATCATTTTCAAAAACATAGCCGAAGATAACGCCAACAATAGGTAACATCGGCAATATAATAGCTGCCAAATAAATTATATAAATACAGTACGCCATTTTTTGAGTAGCTGAATCTTCTTTATCTCGACCAGAGGTAAGAGCATTACTTTCCATGTTATCAATCTCGCTAATGATGAGAAAGAATTAATAGTAACCCGTTTAAAACAATGATGCAATCTATGGCTTAAGTAGAATACACTTCATTAGATAATACTCTAGCCTAGGATAGGATAGTATCTATGCAAGATACACAAATAAATACCCTACATTACTGGGTATACATATTGCATTGTGATAATGGCAACTATTACACAGGCTACACAACAAATCTCTTGCGACGCTATCATGAGCATGTGACAGGAACAGGCAAATGCAAATATACTCGTAGCTTTAAACCAGTAGGTATAGCGCAATGCTGGCAAGTTTTTGGCAACAAATCAACCGCAATGAAAGTTGAAAATTTTATTAAACAACTCTCTAAACAAAAAAAGAAACAATTACTTTTAGCTCCAGAACATCTATCCAAATGGTTTAATTGTAAGCCTTTCGATTTCTCTAGGTTACGGCTTTAAAAAACTTGCGAAGTAAATAAAAA
>Ga0206943_1185_pt1 | contig 14727 bp, 18 predicted proteins | sample Alteio_BWOrgHeat_7_FD_153243 | JGI IMG/M metagenome (GOLD analysis project Ga0206943, IMG submission 153243) | Enriched cells from forest soil in Barre Woods Harvard Forest LTER site, Petersham, Massachusetts, United States -... | ecosystem: Environmental > Terrestrial > Soil > Temperate forest > O... | reverse complement strand
AGCCGCGCCACGCTCAGCCCCGTAGCCAGCCCGTATGCACCCCACACTACCCACGGCTTATGCGGATACCGGTGCGCAATCGCAGCCGCGAAGGCGAAGCTCGTCGTCGCGTGTCCTGAAGTAAACGATCCTGCACGGGTCCTGTAGAAGAATGCTCCCGTACTGTTCGGCTCGTACGGGTACTGCCGGCGGAACCCTTCTTTAATCCCGAGGTTGATCAGCTGCCCCATCCCCGCAGCCACCAGCGCGGTGAACGCCGAGTTCGCAACCGACGGATGATCCTCGGCGCACCCCGCCACCCACGCGATCCCGCCGGCGCCCAGTTCAAGCCCGATGCCAATGTCAGACCACAGACCGGCTTCCCGTTGCAGGGATAGTGATTGGAAGTGATCCACTGTCGGACGATCCGCCTTGGCAATCAGCAGCCCGGTCGCCGCTGCTACCGGCAGTTCCCAGGCAAGGTTCTTCGGACGAATCGCATTTCGCGGGGCACTGGCGAAGCCGTGCAGCATGGTTTTTCCATCGCGTCCAAGGGCGCGTCCCACCGCACCCGCATGGCACGGTGGAGGAGGAACATCCTGTGCAAATGCAAAACCGCTAAAGAGGGAAACGAGAAGAAGGGCAAACCCCGAGGTGTGTCTCACCCGAACTACGATGCAGAATAGAACCAACGTGCCGTAACCAGAGCCGCGCTAAATGAACCCATTGTCTACCGCAGCTGCAGGATCGGGATAAAGGCACATACGTTTATCGTCAGATGGCAGAGGCCCGACACCGTAAGCGACCTGTACTTCACGTACAGAAGCGCGAGGATCCCATGAATTATCAGAGCGAAGACAAAGTTGGAATGGAGGGATGCGGCTAGCACGCTGACCGCGATAACTCCTAGGATTGCACTGCGCGGGATGAGAGTCTCAAGTAGAAGACCCCTGAATAGGATTTCCTCAGGCAGCACCGTCGTGATGGCAGAGCAAAATAAGATCGGGTCGTGTCTCGGCCAAAAGAAAGTAATTTTATGCGCGGGCATCAATCCCAATAAGACCGAGGTCAACATCCCAATCCCGACCGCGGTTGACCCGGCGAGAGCACTGACCCTCCAGCGCGATGGGGATCGCAAGTCACTGAAAATCACGCAACAAAGTGCTGCTGCGATGGCAATATCGAGGTTCCAGAACCGCCACCAATGCCAAACGTCGCCCAGGAAGCTTAAGGAAAACCACACCAGAATGACAAAAAATACCCGGGAAAGAGGACGATCGGATGGTGGTGCGTTCGATTCGCTAGAGTTTGGCTCCAAGTGATCGCGCCTCACACCCATCTGTTTTGTTAAGTGGTGGTGCCATGTCAATTTGCGAAGGTGGGCCGCGCTTCGAGACTTTCGCTAGATCAGCTGCAATTTCTCCGTAATATCCAGCCCCGTCCGCCGCAGCAGTGCCGCTACCGTCGACTCATTCAGCCGGGTCGCGTCGTACTCCACCCGCACCGTCCGCTCCTGCTCCTTGAACACCATCCGCCGGATTCCATAGACCTCGCGCAGGCTGTCAAGGGCGCGCATCTCAGACTCACCGGGCGCCTGCCCATATCGGAAAACTACATCCACAGATGTCATTTCGGTTCTCGCCTCTCCAATGCGTGTCGCTAAATCCTAAAGCGGCAGTCCACTCACGCCGCATAATCGCCTGTATCAATATAAGGCATCGGTGGGCCCGCCTCCCAGACCTTCCGCCGCCTGTCATCATGCCAACCCGCCGCAAGCCAATCCCGCAGCCCGACGAAAACACTGTCGCACTTCCAACCCAGTCCGTATCCGATTCGCTCCCACCTCCCAAGCGCCGCAAACGCTCCAGTACCGAAACGAAACCTCCCGCTGCAAGGAAGCGCCGCTCCACCGCTGCATCAAAGACACCTGCTCCCACATCCGATATCGTAGGTTCGTTCGGTCCTGAAGTATGCGACCTCGTGTTGCCCGAGATTCCTCGGACCGCTACGCCCTCGAACGCCGTGCGTTTCGTCGGTGGAGTGCCGCAGGAGTTTTCTCGCGACATTGAGATTTTTCTCTCGGGCGATGTCGAGCCGCAGTGGCCGAAGTTTTATCCGATGCCGGAAGGGAAGAGTTTGGAACGAGTGAAAGACGTTGTCTGCGGCATGATGGTCGACCCCGAGCGCTCGGCCGGGGCCCTCGATTACCGCGGCAAGAAATATCACTTCTGTGGCAAGAACTGCATCGCCCGCTTTGAAGCCGATCCCGAAAAATTCCTCGACCCCGCCTACAAGCCCGGCGGCATGAAGCCTACTCCCATCACCATCACTGCCGCCCCGCTCACGCAGATCGGTACCGAACCCGCGCCTGCCACCGTCGCCGTCGCTGCTTCGAGCCCACCGACCCCCAAGTCAGATCTCCCCATCTACACCTGCCCCATGGATCCCGAAGTCCGCCAACCGGGCCCCGGCATCTGTCCGAAATGCGGCATGGCGCTCGAACCAGAAACCATCGCCGCGCCGGTCTCGAAGACCGAATACGTCTGCCCCATGCACCCCGAGGTCGTCAGCGACCACCCCGGCAGCTGCCCGAAGTGCGGCATGGCACTCGAGCCTCGCACCGTCACCGCCGTTGAAGAACAAAATCCCGAACTCGTGTCGATGACGCGTCGCTTCTGGTGGAGTGTCGTCCTCGGCGTCCCGCTCCTCGCGCTCGCCATGGGACACATGCTCACGCCCCTCGCGCATATGCTCAGCCCGACTCTCGTCGGCTGGATCGAGTTCGCTCTCGCCACGCCCATCGTTCTCTGGGGAGGCTGGCCCTTCTTCGAGCGCTTCGCCGCCTCGCTCAAATTCCGCAGCCCGAACATGTTCACGCTGATCGGGATGGGCGTCGGCGTCTCCTATCTCTATAGTGTCGTTGCCACCGTGGCGCCACAAATCTTTCCCGTGAGTCTGCGCGGCCCTCACGGCCTTCCCGACGTGTACTTCGAGGCCGCTGCCGCCATCACCGTCCTCGTCCTCCTCGGCCAAGTCCTCGAACTCCGTGCCCGCAGTCAGACCAGCAGCGCCATCCGCGCCCTCCTCGACCTCGCTCCCAAGACAGCGCGCCGCATCGCGGGCGATGAGTCGGAACACGATATTCCGCTGGGCGATGTCCAGACCGGCGATCGTCTCCGCGTGCGTCCCGGTGAAAAAATTCCCGTCGATGGCGCGATCCTCTCCGGCTCAAGTTCGGTCGATGAATCCATGGTCACCGGCGAATCCCTGCCCACCGAAAAACAATCGGGCTCGCAAGTCATCGGCGGAACTCTCAATGGCAACGGCTCGTTCATCCTGCGCGCGGAGCGCGTGGGCAGCGAAACCATGCTCGCGCAAATCGTGCGCCTCGTCGGCGAGGCCCAGCGCAGCCGTGCCCCCATTCAGCGCCTCGCGGACAAGGTCTCCGCCATCTTTGTCCCCGTGGTCATCGCCGTCGCCGCGATCACCTTCGCTTCCTGGATGTTCCTCGGCCCCGAGCCCCGCTTCGCCAACGCCCTCGTCAACGCCGTCGCCGTGCTCATCATCGCCTGCCCGTGCGCCCTCGGCCTCGCCACCCCCATGGCCATCATGGTCGGCACCGGACGCGGTGCTCACGCCGGCGTCCTCGTCCGCAACGCCGAGGCCCTCGAAACCATGGAGCGCATCGATACCCTCGTCATCGACAAAACCGGCACCCTCACCGAGGGCAAGCCCGCCCTCGTGCACATGAACGCGATCGGGTCCTTCAACAATGTGGATGTCCTGATGCTCGCGGCCTCCGTCGAACGTGCCAGCGAGCACCCGCTTGCAGCGGCGATTGTCCGTGGCGCGGAAGAGCGCAAGCTCACTCTCGCAGAGGTCACCGATTTCCAATCGGTCCCCGGGCTTGGCGTGCGCGGAGTGGTGCAGGGAAGGACCGTGATCGTCGGGAATTCCGCCATGCTCCAGCAGAGCGGCGTAGCCCTGGCACAGTTCGAGGCGCGCGCCCAATTGCTCACTAGCCAGACCCTGGTGTTCGTCGCCATCGATAGCAAGCCCGCCGGCGTCCTCGGCATTGCCGATCCCATCAAACCCACCACCCCCGAAGCCCTTAAAGCATTACTTGAAGAGCATCTGATGCTCGTCATGCTCACCGGCGACAACAAAGTCACCGCCGAAGCCGTTGCCACGAAACTTGGCATCAAGCACTTCGAAGCCGAAGTCCTCCCCCAGCGCAAGGCCGAGGTTGTCCGCGCCCTTCAGAAAGAAGGGAAGCGCGTCGCCATGGCCGGCGACGGTATCAACGACGCTCCCGCCCTCGCCGCTGCCGACGTCGGCATCGCCATGGGCACCGGCGCCGACATCGCCATGGAAAGCGGCGGCATCACGCTCCTCAAAGGCGACCTTCGCGGCATCCTCCGCGCCCGCCGTCTCAGCCAGGCCACCATGCGCAACATCCGCCAGAACCTTTTCTTCGCCTTCTTCTATAACGCCATCGGCGTCCCCATTGCCGCCGGCGCGCTCTATCCGTTTTTCGGATGGAAGTTCAGCCCCATCCTCGCCGCCGCCGCCATGAGCTTCAGCTCCGTCTCCGTAATTGCCAACGCCCTCCGCCTCCGCCACGTAAGACTCTAGCGTCGTCGCAAGAGCCTCTGGCGGGTAGAGCGGGCCTTCAGGCCCGCGTCACCGCTGGCGCGAAGATCGGGCTTTAGCCCCCGGGTAAAGCAGCGCCGAAAAAAATCTTCACCCCCCTGTCGATTTCCCCCCGCGCCCTTCGACTTACCCATGAGCGCACACAAGCGCAATTCAAAATAGAAGGGTGGTTACGACCATGGCAGCTCTCACAACTTCCTACGACATCCCAGCCTCTCCCTCAACCTCCAAGGCCGGCCTCTGGACCAGCCGCATCCTCACCGGCCTCGTCGCCGCCTTCCTCGCCTTCGACGCCCTGACGAAGATCTTCAAGGAGCGCCACGTCCTCGCCGCCATCGCCGAGATGGGCATCTCGGTCAGCACCATCGTCTGGATCGGCGTCGTTCTCCTCGCGTGCCTCACGCTCTATCTCATCCCGCGCACGTCGATCCTCGGCGCCATGCTCCTGACCGGCTACCTCGGCGGCGCCGTCTGCGCCAACGTGTTAGCCCACCATGGCGTCTTCGAAGCCGTCTTTCCTATCATCTTCGGCGTGTTGATCTGGGGAGCGCTCTGGCTCCGCGAGCCGCGACTGAGAGCTCTGGCGCCGTTTGTGAGGTAGAACGAATCGCAAAAAGAAATGGCCCAGCACACGAGTGCTGGGCTAACTCTTGCTCGAAATCGGGTCCGCGTCAGCGGACGGCAATCAATCATCCATGCAGCGAGGTTACTGCGTCACAACCTGCGTCTCCCACCCGTCGTACTCTCCACGATGTTCGCGCGCCAGGTGAAATAACTTGAGCACCGTTGTATCGATCGCTGGCGAATCCACCGCCTGAATCTTTTGTACGCAAATTGCGAATCGCGACTCCTTGTTTTCGACCTCGTACACGGAGTCGATCTCGAAGCCTGCGCTCTCAGCTGCCACTTTAAACAAATCTCTGGTGTCGTCGGAAGGGAAGAAAATCCAATGCTGAACTGGGCGTGGTAGCGACGCGACGTTGCCGTTTTTTTCCAGCGCCGCCAATACGTCTCGATTCGAGATGCGCTGGAGCTCATCTTCGGAGGGATATAACACCTTCAGATACTGGTCCCAGAGGCGATCTTCCTGATCTCCGAAATCGAACCTGTATTCCCTGAACTCGGCCATTGCGGCCGATACGGCTTCTCTAAACCCGTCATTCGTTTGAGCGTAAAAGTAGAACTCTCGACGACCTTGCGTCGTGATCCGACCTACGTGCATGCCCTTGCACCGTTCCAAGATCCGCGGGGTCAAAGCATCCTCAATTTTGTAGAGGGTGGGCGCCTCGGCGCCATCCGACAACCCGTCCGGACGCGGGGCGTTCATGTAGACCCACACCCAAAGTAGCCAAGGCTTTTCAGGGATGGGAGCATCGCTAGCGAGCGCGAGATTAAGCAGGATCGACGCCAGTTTGTCGTTGACGTTACAAAGAAAGGGCTGCCAGTTTTCCGTCAATTCCAATCCCCGCCTACAGCGACCTCAAATAACTCTCAATCTCGGGCGAAGTCCAATTCGCCCCACCGATAAATTTCCTTCGGATCTTGCCGTCTTTATCGATGATGTAAGTCTCAGGGAACTTGTAAGTCCCATACAGGGCATTCGACTTATTGGCGGCATCGCGCACCGTGAGCAGGTCCACGTGATGATCGCGTACGAACTGCTTATAAGCGCCCTCATCCACGTCCATGCTGACGGCTAGGATCACCACTTTGTCTCCCATATCTTTTTGCAGGGCGACCAGCGACGGCATCTCTTCTATACAGGGAGGACACCAGGTGGCCCAAAAGTTGAGCACCACGGTTTTTCCCCTTAAATCGTGCAACGAAACCGTGCGGTCGGCGTCTGTCACAGTGAACTGGGGCGCGTCCGTCCCCAGTTGTGCCGGACGGGTACCCTGGTAGCAGCTCGAAAGAAATAGGGCCAGCAGCAGCGGAACGAAATATTTAAGGCGGTTCACGAATTTATAATAACCAAGTAGGATGATCGTAGCTACACCCGGTTCGTGGGAATCCGGGTACCGAAACATATGCCCTTCCGCAAGCGCATCCGTCGCAGCTACCAGAAGCCGATCGTGTCGGTCATCATTCCCGCGCGCAACGAAGAGGTCTGCCTCGAAAGCTGCCTCAAGTCGCTGGTCGACCAGGAAGGCATTCCCTTCGAAATCATTGTCGTCGACGACGGCTCCACCGACGCCACCCGCAAGATCGCCGAAAGCTTCCGCAGCGTCCGCGTGATGGCCGCGCCACCGCTCCCCGAAGGCTGGGGAGGGAAGTCCAACGCCGTTGCCTACGGAGCCCGCCATGCCCGCGGCGACTGGTTCCTTTTTACCGACGCCGACACCATTCACAAGCCCGGCTCCTTGTCCCGCGCCGTCTCTGAAGCCGAGCGCCACAGCGCTGATCTCCTCTCCTATTCTCCCGAGCAGATCGTGAAGACGTTCTGGGAGCGCGCCGTGATGCCGATCGTCTTCGCCGAGCTCGCTGCCACGTTCAAGCCGCGCGAAGTCAGTGACCCGCGCTCTTCCGTCGCCGCCGCCAACGGCCAATATTTGTTGGTCCGCCGTCACGCCTACGAACTCATCGGCGGACACTCCTCCATCGCTCACACCCTGCTGGAAGACGTCGACCTCGCCCGCTCCATCAAGGAAGCCGGCGGCCGTCTCTTCTTCCGCTACGGCGGCGACGCCGTCAAGACCCGCATGTATCGCAGCTTCCGCCAACTCTGCGAAGGCTGGACAAAAAATCTCGCGCTCCTCTTTCCCGACGCCCGCGAACTCGCCGCGACTCGCATGGCCGAGTTCGCCACCATCGCTGCCGCGCTGGCCGTCTCCACCGCCTTCGCGTTCTTCCAACACTTCATCTTCGCCGCCGGATTCGCCCTCCTCACCGCCGCCTTCTGGACGCGCTTCCTCAAGCGCATCCGCCTCGCCCACTTCGGGGCCTTCTCCGAAATGCTCGCCATCTTCGGACTGCCGATGTTCGCCTGGCTCCTCCGCCGCTCCGTCAGTAGCTACGCCCGTGGCGAAGTCACCTGGAAGGGCCGCTCCTACCCCGCCCCTCCGCCCGAGCCCGCCTCCAAGCGCGTCGCCGAAAAGGTCTAGCAACCACGCGTTCCGCGACAATGTTCTAAAATTACAGAGGCATGACCGTCTACCTTACCCGCAAGTGCGAGTTCTCCGCCTCGCACCACTACCACAACCCAGCATTCACGGCGGAAGAGAACCAGCGCGTCTTCGGCAAATGTAATAACCCCAACGGCCACGGTCACAACTACACGTTGGAAGTCACGGTGAAGGGAAGTGTCGACGCCATCACCGGCTTCGTCGTCGATCTCAAAGAGTTAAAGGAGATCATGAACCGCGAGGTCGTCGATGCCATGGACCATCGCTACCTCAACCACGAGGTCCCCGAGTTCAAGGCCGAAATTCCCACCACGGAGAACATCGCCATCGCCATCTGGCGTCGCCTCGAACCCAAACTCCAGGTCGCCAGGCTCCACCGCGTGCGCCTCTTCGAAATGCACGATCTCTGGGTCGATTTCTACGGAGAAGCATGAAGGCCCATCTCACCCGCCGCTACTGGTTCGCCGCCTCGCATCGTCTCCACACCGATAAACTCTCGGAGGCCGAGAACCGCGCCATCTACGGCAAGTGCAACAACCCCTTCGGACACGGCCATAACTACGCCCTCGAAGTCACCGTCAGCGGCCAGGTCGCGCCGGATACCGGCATGGTTTACAACCTCCCCGATCTCGACCTCCTCGTACGCAACGAAGTCCTCGAACGCTTCGATCATCAGAATTTGAACTGCATTCCCGAATTCCAGGAAATCGTGCCTACCACGGAAAATCTCTGCACCGCGATCTTCAACATTCTGAAGCGAAAGCTGGACGCAGTTCATCTGGAAAGAGTAAGACTGGAAGAGACTTCACAGAACAGCTTCGAAGTCCTAGGGTAGAGCGGCGCTTCAGCGCCGCGTTAGAGACGAGAGAAAACGGGGCTTCAGCCCCCGAGGCACAATGAAACTGAAAGACGAACCCACAACCCTGACCAGCGCCACCACCGAGGACCTCATTACCGAGCTCCTCCAGCGCATTGGCGAAGACCCCAAGCGCGAAGGCCTTCTCCGTACCCCCGAGCGCTATGCGAAGGCCCTCAAGTTCTTGACGAAGGGTTACGACGAATCTCCCGAGACCGTCCTCAACAACGCGCTCTTCACCGTCACCTACGACGAGATGGTGATCGTGAAAGACATCGAGATGTTCAGCCTGTGCGAGCATCACATGCTGCCGTTCTTCGGCAAAGTCCACATCGCCTATATCCCGAAAGGGAAGGTCATCGGCCTCAGCAAGCTCCCACGTCTCGTGGAAGTCTTCGCCCGCCGCCTGCAAGTGCAGGAGCGACTGACCACCGAGATCGCCGAAACCATTCAACAGGTCCTCGACCCCCACGGCGTCGGCGTCATCATCGAGGCCCGCCACTTGTGCATGATGATGCGGGGCGTCGAAAAACAGCACTCCTCTACCGTCACTTCAGCTATGCTGGGAGCGTTCCGTGAGCCGCAGACCCGCGAGGAATTCCTCTCGCTCGTGCGCAACGGAAAATCCAACGGCTTCTAGGCCTCTCCGCGGGCCTGTGGCCTGAGCGGAGCAAATGACGAATTTCCAAAAGATTCTGGCCGGCGTCGCGCTGGTTCTCTTGTTCGCCTTGATCTTCGAATGGCAGTCGGTGCGGAAGGCCGAGGCTGGCCCCGCCAAGCTCGTTCACGACATCAACGACCACGCCTTCGGAGGCGCCCCGCGCGAAGACCTCGAACCGTGGCTCGCCCGTCGCGGTGGCGATGTCTCCTTCGAAGAGAAGCCCGGTCCCGGCCACTCCACTGGCGTCGATCACGTCATCTTCCGCAACATCCGCCACATCGGCGATTCCATCCAGAACCTGAAGGGCGACTTCTACTACGACGCCGGCGGTCACCTCGTCTATTACGAACTCCACCGCGCCTGGGAAAAGCCCAAGCACTAGCCTGAAATCTGATGGCCAGGAAACCAGTTCCGCGCAAGCCCGCAAAGTCCGCTGCCAAGCGTAGGCCATCGCCCGCGTTGCGTCGCATGGATGATCAGGTTGCGCTCGTCACCGGAGGCAATCGTGGTATCGGGCTCGCCATAGCACGAGCGTTAGCCCACGAAGGCGCCAGCGTCATCATCACCGGACGCGACGAAGAAGCCCTGCGTCGTGCCACGATTGAAATCACTCGCAACGGCGGCACCGTCGTCAGTCACGTCTGCGATATCCGCGACGAAGATTCCGTCGACGAGCTCTTCGCCGCCGTCGGAAAGCATTTTCCGCATCTCGATGTGCTAATCAATAACGCCGGAGTAGTCGGAGCTTCCTCGCACGTCGATCACATGTCGCTGGAGGCGTGGCGGACGGTGTTCGATACCAATCTGACGGGCGCATTTCTATGCACGCGGGCTGCGCTGCCGATGATGCGCCGTGGATCGACGATCGTGAACAATGTGTCGGTGGCCGCGACGTCGATCTTCCCAGGCATGGCAGCGTATAGCGCCTCCAAAGCCGGACTGCTCGCCTTCAGCAACACGCTTCGAGAGGAGATGAGAGTGCGCGGGATTCGGGTGATCTCATTCATCCCCGGAGCGACGGATACCGATATCTGGAAGCAATTCTGGAAAGACGCGCCGCGCGAAAAAATGATGTCAGCCGAAAGCGTAGCCGACGCATTAGTCGCCGCACTCTCATTACCCGCGAACGCTACCGTGCAGGATTTGGTAATCACCCCCACCAGCGGCGCTCTCTAAAACTAATTACGATTTGTCATCCTGAGCGAAGAATTCGCACAACGATGCGGATTCGCAGTCGAAGGACCTTGCGTTTTGTCGTGCGCCCGCCACGCTGGTGTGAATCCTCACCTTACCCTCTCTTGTCATCCAGAGGAGCGCAGCGACGTCGGGACCTGCTGTTCGCCGAGGATCACTCACTCTTGACCCCGCCCCACCGCCGACGTATAAATCCCCCTCAATGAAATACCTCTTAATCCTCCTCGGCGCGATCGTCCTCCTGATCGCCATCGTCCTGATCACCGGCCTCCTCCTGCCGAAGAATCACATCGCCACCCGCAGCCTCTCTCTCCGTCAATCCCCACAAACTGTGTATGACCTGATCGCCGGCGCGCCCACTTGGCGCCCATCGATCCACACTTACGAGCCGGTGGGCAGCATCAATGGCCGTCCCACATGGCGTGAGATCGACCAGCACAACAGCGCCATTAGTTTTGAGGAAGAGGAAGCGACGCCGCCGACCCGCCGCGTCACCCGCATCGCCGACAAGAACCTGCCCTTCGGCGGCACCTGGACCTACGAAATTCAACCCACCAGCAGCGGTTCAACCCTGCGCATCACCGAGCACGGAGAGGTCTACAACCCCATCTTCCGCTTCGTCAGCCGCTTCATCATGGGCCATACGGCAACCATCGACCAATACTTGAAGGACGTCGCCGCGCACTTCAACGAGCCGGCCAATCTACAGAACTAATCCATCCCTTGTGCCGCGCCCACGCGCATGGGATAAATCGCAAACGTATTCAAGCCCGCGACGATTGTCGGGTCGTGCTCCGCGAACGCCCGTGCCTCGGCTTCATCCGCGACTTGCAGCACGGCCATGCCGTACGACCCCTCCGCCGACATCACCGGCCCAAACACCAGCACGCGCTTCTCGGCGAAGTGCTGCTGAAAATACCGGATGTGTTCCATCATCAACCCTCGCTCGCGGTCATCCATGTCCTGCGCGAACGTCGGACGCGGCGGGATCAACTTGAAGAAGAAATGCATTTTGCTCATCAGTTCCATCCACTGTAGCGATAGAGTCTGGGCCGTTGCGGCAAAAGCTTGATCATCACTAGCCCGGTAATAAACCCACCCACGTGGGCCCAGAAGGCCACGCCGCCCTTTGCTGCCGCCCCATGGGTCTGGATTGCCGTCGCCGCGCCGCCCAGGAACTGCGCCAAAAACCAATATCCCAGCACGATCCAAGCCGGCAGCCACACGAAGAACACAAAGAAGAAGGGAACCAGCGTCAGCACGCGCGCCTTCGGGTACAGCACGAAATATGCGCCCATCACACCGGCGATCGCGCCGCTCGCGCCCACGGTCGGAATCGGGGAAGCCCAGTTGAACATCACGTGCAACACTGCGCCGGCAATTCCCGCGCCCACGTAAAACAAAAGGTAAACAAAGTGCCCGAGATAATCCTCAACGTTGTCGCCGAAGATCCACAGCACCCACATGTTCGAAATAATGTGCCACCACCCGCCATGCAAAAACATGGAGGTCAGGATCGGCAGGAACGCCGCCATCGGCGTTATATAACGTGTGGCAAAGAAATCCACCAGCCGGTAAGGAACTTGTCCGCCCGCGAGCGCGATCGGAATCTTCACCGGCACCAGCCCAAACACCATCGTCAGTTGGTCGCTGGCCGCAGGCCCCTGCGTCGATTCCACCCACTTCTGCAGCAGAAAAATCAGGATATTGAAGCCCAGCAGAAAATACGTGACGTACGGGGTGCTGAACCGCGGAGTATCGTCCTTCAGGGGAATCATGAGTGGTCGTGCGGTCCGTCGACGGGAAAATCGCGATTCAGCAACGCAAATTTGACCCCGCGCCGCTCCAAGGTACACGATAGCAGAGAATGTCTCTCGACGCAGTCATCGTCATCGACAAGCCCTCCACCTGGACCTCCCACGACGTCGTCTCGCGCCTTCGCCGCATCCTCAGCGAACGTTCTGCCGGACACCTCGGCACTCTCGACCCCATGGCCACCGGCGTCCTCCCCGTGGTCCTCGGCCGCTACACCCGCCTCGCCCAGTTCTACAACCACTCCAACAAATCCTACGAGGGCGAAATCCGCTTCGGCTTCGCCACCGACACCTACGACGCCGAAGGCGAACCCTCCACTGCTCCCCAGGAATTTCAAGTAAATCTTGAAGAGATTCAGAAGCTCGGCAGGGAATTCGTCGGCCCGCAACAGCAGATGCCGCCGCCCTTCTCCGCCAAGAAAATCAACGGCGTCCCCGCCTACAAACTCGCTCGCAAGAAAGTTGAAGTAGAACTTAAACCCAGTTCGGTCGAAGTCTTCAGCCTGGCGATATCAGCCGCAGACGCCCCCGACCGCATTCGCTTTCACTCCCACGTCTCTTCCGGAACCTATATCCGCGCCATCGCCCATGATCTCGGCCAACGTCTCGGCTGCGGTGCCCACCTCGCCAGCCTCCGCCGCACCGGCGTCGCCGAATTCACCATCGAGCAGGCCCACACCCTGGAAGCCGTCGAGACCGCCGTCGCAGCAGGGAACACCGATGCCCTTTTTATTCACCCCCGCCGCGTCCTTCCCGAACTCCCCTCCGTCACCGCCAACGACGAAACTGTCGCCTACATCCGCAACGGACGATCCGTAAATCTCCCCGAATTTTCCAAGGCCAAGTTCGTAAAAGTCTTCGCCGGCCAGGCGGAGATCGTCTGCATCGCCCAACGCATCGCTGGCACCCTCTTCCATCCCAAGCTGGTAATGCCCACCGACCAGCCCGCAATTGTCCGGTGATGTACAGACAGGCACCCCTAATTAGGATCCCCTGCAATTCAGGAGTATCCTCAAACGATAGGTTCGGAGCCGTACATAAGAAATGTCAGCGCCCGCCGTTCATTCAGTACACATCTACGAAAACTCCTCGGCCCTCATCTCCCGTCTTTGTGGAGTTGTCTCCTCCAGTCTCCAGGTGGGCGACGCCGTCTTGGTCGTGGCCACCGCCGATCATCGCGACCACCTGGTGAAGGAACTCGAGAACAGTGGAGTTGACGTGCGCACTCATGCCCGCGAAGGCCTCTACACCATGGTCGATGCCAAGGACCTTCTGCACACTTTCATCGTCGACGGCATGCCCGATGCCGAGCTTTTCCAATCTTCCGTCGGAGCCTTGTTACTCAATGCTCGCCGGGCCGCCCGCGGCAGCCGCCAGGGCCTCACGGTCTTCGGCGAGATGGTCGCCGTCCTCTGGGACGCCGGCCACAAAGAGGCTGCGCTCCAACTCGAAGCCCTCTGGAACGACGTTCTCCACGATCGCTCCTTCCACTTACATTGCGCCTATCCGCGCTCCGGATTCATCAACGGCGACGAAGCCAGCGTCTGCAATCTTCACTCCCACGTGCTCATGCAGTAGTTCTGGACACCCGCCTCCTCCAAGCGTAAGGTTTCGCACACCCATCATGAACCCTCTACGCCGCACGTCCGCGCTCTGCGCCCTCGCCATCTTTGTCACCTCAGCTCTCGCCCAAGCGCCTTCATCCACCGCTTTAAACGACGCCCAGCGTAAGCACGTCCTCCAGCAGGCGCACGAGAAGCACCAGGGCCTTGCCAAAGCCGGCCTTGTCGAATTCACATGTGAGGTCCACCCCGAGTGGGACGGCTTCATCAAGCAGATGAAGCTCGATGCCAAGGACGCCGTCATCCCGCTGGTCAAGCAGATCCGCTACACGGTCACGTTCTCTGTGAGCGGAGACGCCAAGGTCACCCATCCCGACATCCAATCCACCGACGCCGCATCGGCCGACCGCGCCCGCAGGGTCGCCAACGGGATCGAGCAATTGGTCTCAGGGTTCCTGCAGAGCTGGGCGTTCCTCGGTGTCGCCACGCCGCTCCCAGAGACCGATAGCGATTATCAAGTGACATCCGTCGGCGGCAAGTATCACCTCGCCTATCACGAGGGCGTCGCGCTCGTGCAGACCACTATCGGACCTGATTTCGACGTGGAAGAAGTGAACTACGGAGGGCCCGAGATCTCCGCCATCATGCATCCCCGATGGTTGAACACCCCGCGCGGCTTTCTCCTCTCCGGTTATGCGGGCGACACCGAAATGAAAGGCAAACCCGAGAAAATGCACCTCGATATTCGCATCGATTACCAGACCGTCGACGGCCTCCCGCTTCCCAGCGTGGTGAAGGGAAGCACTAGCACCCCCGACGGCCCCGTCGATATCAACGTCGATTTCGTCAATTACCAGGTCAAGAAGCGCTAGGTCGTCGCTTGAAG
>Ga0206943_1189_pt2 | contig 14745 bp, 13 predicted proteins | sample Alteio_BWOrgHeat_7_FD_153243 | JGI IMG/M metagenome (GOLD analysis project Ga0206943, IMG submission 153243) | Enriched cells from forest soil in Barre Woods Harvard Forest LTER site, Petersham, Massachusetts, United States -... | ecosystem: Environmental > Terrestrial > Soil > Temperate forest > O... | reverse complement strand
TCTGATCGGAATTGATTGTTTAATAAATATTTTTTTGATTTAACATACAAATAATTTTGTAGGTACAAATAATTTTGTATGTTTGTATTATGGAACACTTACAAGGGCAGGAAAATAAAAAAATAGAGCCGACCAAATCAGAATTGGAGATACTAAGAGTATTGTGGCAGCATGGCCCGTCCCCGGTTCGTTTGGTGATGCAGGAGATCAATAAAAGCCGTGAGTTAAACTATACCGCAACCCTGAAACTCATGCAATTTATGGTTGACAAAGGAATCCTAAAAAGGGATGAAAGCAAGATGCAACATATTTACCATGTGGTGGAGGATGAAAATAAAACCAAAGAACACCTGCTGGATAAATTTATTGATAACCTCTATAATGGCTCTGCGGCAAATTTGATGATGCAACTGGCCGGAAATAAAAAAACAACAAAAGAGGATCTGAAGAAAATGAGAGAATTGTTGGATAAATTAGAAAACGATGATTTAAACTAAATAAAATGGGACACAACCTTCAACAATTATTGCCTGACCATATTGCACAGGCAATTTGCCGTACCCTGATCAGTTCTGTTTGGCAAGGGCTGGTTTTAGCTATGCTTACAGGTATGATTATCCTGTTCACAAAAAAGGTAAGCGCAGCTAAAAGGTATGGTTTGTTGGTTGGGTTGTTATGCCTTTTCACACTGTCGTTTATTTTTACGCTGATCGTCGAATTAAATAGTGCGGACGGAAGCGATTATGTTATTCAGGATGTGGCAAGCCATTCCATGAATTTATTGGAGCTTCTAAATTATAATCTGTTATATATAGAAAAACATGCGGCCATAGTTGTTTTAACCTGGTTGGTGATTATTAGCGCACGAAGTTTTAAGATGGTATTTGGTTTATATATTATTCAACGTTTAAAAAGAACGAAAATAAATCACCTTTCTGTGCAATGGGAACAAAAGGTAAGTAGCCTTGCCCAAAATATGGGCGTCAAAAAAGCGATTATCCTGCTTGAGTCCGGCATCGTAAAAGTTCCCGTTGTTATTGGCTATTTAAAACCACTGATCCTTATTCCGGTCGGCCTGATCAATGCCCTCGACCAAGGGGAGGTTGAAGCAATACTGTTACATGAATTGGCGCATATACGCCGGAGGGATTATTTGGTTAATTTGTTGCAAAGCTTGATAGAAACCCTTTTCTTTTTTAACCCCGCGATACTTTGGTTGTCATCGCTGATCAGAACAGAGAGAGAACATTGTTGTGATGATATCGCGCTCAGATATACGCAAAATAAAACCAGGTATATTAGGGCATTGGTTCATTTCGAGGAATACCAGGCCGATAATACCGGCTATGCCTTAGCCCTCACCGGCAAAGGCGGCAATATGCTACAGCGCCTGGAAAGGATAGCCATTAATCGTAACCGTTCACTTAATAGGCTGGAGATGGCAGGTTTGGCACTACTATTATTGGTAAGCAGCCTCTTTGTTGCAGCCAGGCCTAACAACAAGGTCGAAATAACGCAAAAAACTACAAAAACAACACCGGTGTCTCCGGAGCTGAGAAGATACTACCACGAACGCGAACTTGCATTGCGAAAGCAATTTTTGGAACGGAAAAGGGCCGAAGAAAAAGCAAAACACCGAATGCAACCAACGGATAGTGTTCCTTAAAATAAGGATCGGCTTAATCCCAAATCCTATCATTTATGTATTGCCTGAAACGCACACCAATTTGGTGTCCCTGGCTGGTTATTGACTTGTTTTTTTAATTGTTGAAATGAAAAAATTGCTGTTTAGCATGATGTTCGCTTGCCTTGCTTTATGTGCGCAGGGACAAAACGTCTTGCATACCCTGACGATAAAAGGAGCTATAATTGATTCGGCTGCTGGTACTCCGGTAAGCTATGTAACAGTTGCCGTAGAGGACGTGCAAACCAAATCGTCTATAAAAGAAACCCTATCTAAAGATGATGGCAGTTTTGAATTAAGCGTGCCGTCAGGTAAATCCTATCAACTTGCATTGGCTTATGTAGGCTATAAAAATAAACTGATTGCTATTGCCCGTGTTGATTCTATTATAGACATGGGTAAAGTTACACTTGCTGCGTCCACTAAACAGTTGGCTGTAGTCTCTATAACCGCGGTTAAGCCTTTAATGAAACAAGAGGTTGACCGATTGAACTATGATGTACAAGCCGACCCGGAAAGTAAGATCATCAACGCTTTGGATATGATCCGTAAAGTGCCATTGTTATCGGTTGACGGTTCAGACAATATTAAACTGCGGGGAAACAGTAATTATAAAATATTGATCAACGGTAAAGAATCTTCATTGATGGCAGTCAATCCATCAGATGTACTAAAGTCAATGCCTGCTTCCAATATCGAAAAGATTGAGGTTATTACCACGCCACCAGCCAAATACGATGCGGAGGGATTAGCGGGCATAATCAATATTATTACCAAAAAAAACTCGTTCCAAGGGTACACCGGAAATTTAAGCACAAACTATAATAGCGTTTATGGATACAGGGTAAACGCAAGAGCTTCGATAAAAGAAGGCAAAATAGCTTATAGTGGTTTTGTCAGCACCAGCGAACGGCCATATATTGGTGCGGATTATGAAAATTTAAGCAGTTTTTACAATCCCGTTCCATCATCTACCTATCAAACCGGTACTAATTTTAACGGTGCCCATTCGTTCATCAACAGTAATGAATTGAGCTATGAGTTAGACTCGTTGAATTTATTCAGTGCCACGTTTAACTATAATCAGAACAATAGTTCAATGGGTGGCAGCCAGTCCACTACGACCCTAAATAATAATAGCCAGGTTACACAAGCTTATCAAACGCAAAACAACGGAACAGGCAGTAATCACGGCTCCGATCTCGGGTTTAATTACCAGTTGGGCTTTAAACATCATAAAAATGAATTGTTAACCGCGTCATATCGGTACAATAATTCTTCAAACGATCAATTTAATAACTTCTCAAATGGGCAAACCATTAATTATAACCGGCCCGGCTACCAGCAGTATAATAGTGCCGGTACAAAAGAACAAACTGCTCAGGTAGATTATATCGAACCCCTAAAGGCAATTACAATCGAAGCTGGCGCTAAAATGATATTAAGGAATTATAACAGTGATTTCCATACAGATACCCTATCCAGTGCCAATCAATATCAACCCGAAGCCAATCAAACCAATGATTTCAACTATCACCAGGGTGTTTATAGTTTATATAATTCCTATCAGCTAAAATTAGCAGATTGGGCTTTTAAAGGTGGTTTGCGATTAGAACGCACGAATATTAATGCGGACTTTTCATCTACCGAGAGTACGGTTGACCAGCAATATAATAATCTTGTTCCGTCCTTGTCTGCCCAGCGAAGTTTGTCCGCCATAAGCAGTTTAACCTTTGGATTTACCCAACGCATTCAGCGGCCAGGCATAACGCAATTAAATCCTTTTATCAACCTTTCCAATCCGCAATATATTACCGTTGGAAACCCATCCTTGCGCCCGGCGTTGAGTAATAATTTTGAATTAAGTTATGGCAACTTCGCCAAAGGTTCGGTTATTATCAGTACAAATTATTCATTTTCGGACAATACGATCCAGAATGTTGCCACTGTTGGTGCCAATGATGTAACAACCAGTACCTATGCCAACGTTGGTGAAAACAGGAACCTGGGTATTGATGTAAACGTTAACTATCCTTTTACCAAAAAATTTAACGTCACCCTGAACACAGAACTATTGCAGGTGTGGTTAAAAGGGACATATAATGGTAGCTTTTACACCAACAGCGGCCAACAGGGGCATATATTTACAACCACCAATTACCGATTTGACAGCGGTTATCGTTTAAACTTTGACATCGGTTTTGACAGCCGGTACGTGTTACTACAGGGCAGGGATAACTATTATTTTCATTACAATTCTACGATTGTTAAAGAACTGTTCAATAAAAAAGGGGCAGTCTACCTTGCAGTAAATAACCCCTTCCGGAAATTCAATACCCTGGATTTTTTTACGAAAACAAATGATTTTCAAACTTATAATAGCAATCAAAGCTATTATCGAAATATCAATATTGGGTTTAATTATAGCTTCGGTAAACTAAAAAGCGCCATCAAAAAAAATCAGCGAGGTATCAATAATGATGATGCAGTATCAGGCGGAAAAAATTGATGACTTATCAAAAAAACAAAACATGTTATTTTTGTGAAAAATCGAGGTAAAAAGGATTATGAGCCGACGTACTGACTGCAATTTAATATAAAAAACCTATACCTCTAATCGCTACTCAATACTCTTCCCCTTCATCGCAACGCTAATAGCCGTATCCATCAACCGCTCGGCAAAGGGGCGGGTAAACTCGTTTACTTCGTCAATGGTTTTATGTATGCGGTCTTTATCACCGCTGGTGAGGGCTTCTTTAAGGTGTTCAATAAACTGCTGCGTTTGGGTGATCTCGGTTATAGATAAATGCGAACCGTTCTTTTGTAAAAAGCGTTCAACGGTATAAACCATTTGTTCGCCTTCGGTACGCGCTTCAATAAGCATCCGTTGCGCTACATCGTCTTTAGCATGGGTAATGCTGTCCATCAACATTTGTTCTACCTGGTCGTCGGTAATGCCGTAGGTGGGTTTTACTTCCACTTCCTGTTTTACGCCCGATCGCAGTTCTGTTGCCTGTATCTTTAATATCCCATCGGCATTCAACAAAAAGTTAATATCCACTTTTGGGAAACCGGCTGGCATAGATGGTATGCCTTTAAGGTCAAATTCGGCCAGTTTACGGTTTTCTTTGATCAGGTCGCGTTCGCCCTGGTACACGGCAATTTTCATGTTCACCTGTCCGTCTATCGAGGTGGTGTACTGCCTGCCTGCTTTGGTGGGCACTTTTGAGTTTCGCGGAATGATCACATCCATTAAACCACCCATAGTTTCGATACCTAAGGATAGTGGCGTAACATCCAGTAATAAAATATCGGTGCGGTTACCGGCCAAAATATCCGCCTGTATGGCAGCGCCAAGGGCAACTACTTCATCCGGGTTAACTTCATCATGCACCGGGCGACCAAAAAACTCCGACACCATTTTTTTAACCAGCGCCGTGCGGGTTGAGCCGCCAACCATAACCACTTCATCAATCCGGCTGATAGTCAGGTTTGCATCCTTCAACGCGTTTTGGCAGGCGGTAATGGTTTGCTGTACTTTGGGCAATATTAACTGTTCAAAGGTAGTGCGGTCAATAGTACACCATATATCACCAATTTTATCGTTAACCAGGCTTTGATGGGTAAATGCTTTTTTGGTTTCTTCGGCTTTTAGGCGTAGTTGCTGGGCCAGTGCATGATTAGCTACAACTTCTGCTTTGTTGAGCTGGTTTTTCTCAATCCAGTAATCAACAATTGCGCTGTCAAAATCATCGCCGCCTAAAAAGGTATCGCCGTTGGTGGCTAATACTTCAAAAATGCCATTTTGTATTTGCAGTATAGATACATCAAACGTACCACCGCCCAGATCGTACACCGCAATGGTTTTTGTTTCATCGGGGTTTAAGCCTATGCCATAAGCCAAACTGGCGGCAGTGGGCTCGTTAACAATGCGCAAAACATCAAGCCCGGCCAGTTTGCCGGCATCGCGGGTGGCTTGCCGTTGCGAATCATTAAAATAAGCGGGTACGGTTATCACCGCGCGGTTTACCGGGGTTTTCAGCGCATGTTCGGCGCGTGCCTTTAGTTCTTTTAAAATAAAGCCGGATAGCTCAATAGGCGAATAAAATTTATCGCCCGCTTTGATCTTTACCAGGCTTTCGGCATCATCATCAATAACTTTATAGCTAAAAAAGTCTTTATAATTCTCAATGTCTTTATACGAACGGCCCAATAATCTTTTAACAGAGAAAATAGTATTATACGGATCGGTTACCAATAATTCGCGCGCCTCATTACCAACTGTAATATCGCCGGCAGCACCAAAATGAACTATTGAAGGTACTAAAACACCTTTGCCGGTATCATTAATTACCTGCGGGTTTTTATCGGGATTTATAAAAGCGACCAGCGAGTTGGTTGTGCCCAGGTCAATACCTACTATGATCTCTTCTTTTTGTATAGAGCCTGTTGCCAGGTTAATTGAAACTTTAGCCATGTGTATAATAACAATCGGCAAATGTAGGTAGTTTTGATGGTTGGTGTGTCATGTTATTGTGAATTGAACAGGGCAAACGCATTAAAATAATTTAGCGGTTTTTACCCTCTTTGTCCGCCCATAGGCGGAGAGAGAGGGTGGTCGAGCGACGTAGCGATGACCGGGTGAGTGCTAATGAAGCGACATTACCGCAAATGCATGTCGGCGACAACTCACCCCGACGACGCTACGCTGGCCGGCCCTCTCTTTGCTGCGCACAAAGAGAGCGGTGAAGAGTTTTATATTTTTAATACGTCTGTTCTGGTGAATTGAAGTTTGTCTTTGGCCTGAACAGGAATTTGCGTACTTTCACCCTAATGATAAGCGCCCCTGTTATAAAATCTTTAAACGCCCAACATCACCGGCAACTGCTCCTGCAACTGCCACTCATCCTGCTACTCCTAACTGCCACTGCCACTTTAACAAAAGCGCAGGAGTTCGGCGGTAACCCACCCTCCATCAAATGGAAACAGGTAAATACACCGGCGGCAAAAGTGATATTCCCGGCCGGGCTGGATACCGAAGGGATAAGGGTGGCCGATATTGTGCAGCGCATGAACAGAGCTATACAACCCACCATTGGCTACAAGCAAAAACAGGTAAGCATTTTACTGCAAAACCAAACTACCATATCAAACGCTTATGTGGGTTTGGCGCCTTTCAGGAGCGAATTTTACTTAACCCCCGAACAAAACAACTTTGAATTGGGCAGCTTGCCCTGGACAGATCAATTAGCTATACATGAGTTTAGGCATGTGCAGCAATACAATAATTTTAACGTCGGCTTATCACATACCGCGCGTATATTGTTTGGCGAGGGCGGGCAGGCCTTGTTTAATGAAGGCGCTATACCCAATTGGTTTTTTGAAGGCGATGCAGTTTTTAACGAAACCCATGTAAGCGAGCAGGGCAGGGGCAGGTTACCATATTTTTTGAATGGATATCGGGCCTTATGGGCCGCAGGTAAAGATTATAGCTGGCAAAAGCTGCGCAGCGGCTCATACCTTGATTACACGCCCGATTGGTACCCAACCGGCTATATGCTGGTAGCTTATGGCCGCGAAAAATATGGTGATGATTTTTGGAGAAAAGTAACACAGGATGCCGCTGCTTATAAAGGCTTGTTTTATCCGCTGCGCAAAGCGATAAAAAAATACTCGGGCGAGGATTTTATAAAGTTCAGGAATAATGCTTTAAGTTATTTTAAAAGTCAATTTATTAACGATAATGGCCCAAATACTTTACCAGATTCTTTTAAAAAATATACGTTTCTCGACCAAGAAAAAGGAGTATTTATAAATCACGGACATTTTATCGCCGACCAGGAATACCCGGCTTATGTGAATGACAGCACGGTCATCTACATGAAAAGCACCTACGATCATATACCTGTGTTTGTGATCAATACCAACGGGAAAGAAAAAGATATCAGCACCCGGTCGGTGTCCTTAGATAATTACTTTGCTTATCATGACGGGAAGGTCGTTTACCCGTCATATAGGCCCGATTTGCGGTGGACCTACCGCGATTATAGCGAATTATACCTGCTGGATGTTAAAACCGGCGATGAACGCCGTATAACCCTCCGCTCCAAATATTTCGCACCCAATTTTAGCCTGGATGGCAAAACCATTATTGCTGTGCAGGTTGGCCCATCGGGCAAAAGCGAGTTGCATATACTAAGCGCGTTCACCGGGAAATTGATAGCGGTTGTGCCTAATAAAGAAAAGCTGTTTTTTACTTATCCTAAGTTTTACAACGATAGCCAGTTGATATCAGCCGTAAGAAACCATGAGGGTAAAATGACCATGGCGCTTATTGATATTAAAACAGGGAATGTTAAAACCTTATTGCCTTATTCTTACCAGCCTATTGGTTTCCCGGTAGTGAAGAATGATATGGTTTATTTTACGGCAACCTCGGGCATTAGCGACCGCCTGTTTGCTATATCGCCTGCAAATGGTAAGCTTTTAGAGTTGAGAGACACCAATACCTCCAATAAATACGAGCCAACGGTAACTGATAATAAATTAGCCTGGGTGCAGCTAACTGCTTTTGGTTACCAGCTTAACCAGGCAGACCGAAGCACTATAAAATGGGACGAAGTGGGTTCGGGGAAAATACCCGGCGGATTGCCTGATTATAATATTTCCGCTTTGAAAAGAGATTCATCAACTGATTTGCTTGCTTTGATCACCAACAAGCAGCTCCCTGTTACCAAATACAACAAGGCTTATCACCTGTTTAATTTTCATAGCCTGATACCTGATTTTAACGATCCTAATTATACTTTTTCGCTAACAGGTGAAAACGTGTTGAATACCTTCCAATCGCAACTATCCTTTAATTATAACCGGGATGAAGGTTATAAAGAGTTTAGTTTTGACGCGGTGTATGGCGCGTTATTTCCGTACCTGTCCGGCGGGGCAGGATACACGATTGACAGGCGCGGCTTGTATAAAGGGAATAATATTTATTGGAATGAAACCAATTTGCATACCGGCATAGAATTTCCATTAAACTTAAGCAGCGGAAAGAACGGCACCTCTATAGATTTTGGTACAGATGTTTATTATACCAGTATTAACTTCCAGTCGCCGTTTAATACCCTATTTAAAGATGAGAATTATACCTACTTAAACAACTACATCACTTTTAGTAACCGCAGCCAGCAAGCCCTGCAAAATATTTACCCAAATTTTGGGCAAACCATTACTTTAAATTATAAATCGGCTATCTCAAATATTGATGCCAAACAGTTTTTGGCAAATGGAACCTTTTATTTCCCGGGCTTATTTGTTAATCAAAACCTGGTGATCAACCTGGCCCACCAGGACAGGGATAAGGGTAACGTGGTTTCATTTTCAAATGATTTTCCATTTTCGAGGGGCTATACTGCCGAAAACCTGTATAATATGAATAAGGTAGGGGTTAATTATGCTTTCCCGCTTGCTTACCCGGATGCGGGTATAGCCAATGCTATTTACTTTCAGCGGATACGTGGGAACCTGTTTTATGATTACACCCGTGTTAATGATTTTTACAGCAATGGCAATCCTTTCAATGGCAATTTCCGCTCAGCAGGGATAGAGGTGTTTTTTGATACCAAATGGTTTAATGAAGAATCAGTTACGTTTGGCATACGCTACAGCTACCTGCTTGATCCCGATATTTACGGTGGTACAGGCCGTAACCGCATTGAAATTGTGTTACCGGTGAGCCTTTTTTAATGAGTGAATTAGTGAGTTATTGAATGAGTGAATGGTTTTTTAATCAATAATTCAGTAATTCAATAACTCAAAATTTTCTCAATTGCTCTCGTAGTTTCATAAATGAATTATAGGGGCCAACAGCTAAGGTGCTGTTAACCAACCAAACCGGTATGCTTCCGCCCGGGTCAACGCTAAAAGTGTAATCAATTTTTAATGTATGGTCATTAATTTCTGTTACCTTCCATAATGCTAACGAATAGGGTACACGTATAAAGTTTATATTGATAGGTAAAAAGGCGGGCAGGCTTTTAGCCTCAATTTCAAATGTATTACCTGCGGTTGCAGGCAGAATAGTGAGTTGCACAATTAAGTCGCGGTTTGTTAACGGCCACGGTAAATGACATACAGAGTAATAAATAAGTTGTTGAGGATTCACAACTTTTAACAGCTCAGTGCTTTTAGTGCTATATACCCAGTTGTGGTAACCATTAATATCTTGCAGCGTTTTTATCAATTGGGCTTTTGTGCAGGCCAATTCACATACAACCCGCAGTTCCTTAAGGTTTCCGGATACAGGTTTCCGGGTAAAAATTTCAATACCGTTCTCATTTATCTTCTGTTCCCACTTTCCCTGGCCAAAACAAAAAGAAAAGCCAGCCAGAAGAATGCTTAAACTAAGCAGTAGTTGTTTACACATTTTTGTTTTATCAGAACGAGTTTATAATTAATAGGGGTTTTGTACTCGTTTACACTATAACCTTTTATTAAGCTGTTTAGTATTAACCGTTTAAATTTAAAAGCCTTGAATAAGCGAACGGACAAGTATAAATAAATGAATTGATATAGTGACGTGGAAGAATATTATCTTTATAACGCTCAAAACTTATGAAGTTCATACCCTCATTTTTAGCATTGCTGTTTTACTCAGGCATAGCCAACTATAAGCCGGTTATACCAGCCCCAGTAACCCTAATTGTTTTAGGCACTATACAGGATGGTGGCTCGCCGCATATTGGCTGTACAAAAAACTGCTGCAAATACCTGTTTACCCATCCCGATTATCGGCGTAAGGTGGTTTCATTAGGTGTTATCGACCCGCAAAATAAGCAAACCTGGCTTTTTGAAGCTACGCCTGATATGCCGGCCCAGGCAAAAATGCTGAAGAACGCGTCGGGCTTTCAGCAAAAGGAAATGCCCGATGGCATATTTGTTACCCACGCGCATATTGGCCATTATACCGGGCTTATGTACCTCGGTAAAGAAGCGCTGAACAGCAAAGGTGTGCCCACATACGCCATGCCCCGCATGAAAATTTTTTTAGAGAATAACGGCCCGTGGAGCCAATTGGTGGCGCTAAATAATATTGATTTACAACCGCTGCAAAATGAGCAAACCGTTGTATTAAGCAATAATATTAAAGTAACGCCCATTATTGTTCCACATAGGGATGAACTATCAGAAACCGTTGGTTACCGCATTGAAGGGCCGAACAAGAAAATACTTTTTATTCCTGATATTAATAAATGGGCGCTTTGGAACAAGGACATAGCGCATGAAATATCTACAGTTGATTATGCTTTTGTTGACGGTACTTTTTACAGCGGCGATGAGCTGCAAACCCGCAATTTGGCCGAGATACCACACCCATTTATTATTGAATCGATGAAGCTGCTGGGCAATTTACCTGCCCGCGAAAAAGCCAAAGTCTATTTTATTCACTTTAACCATACCAACCCGGTTATTAACCCTAAAAGCCCGGAAGCCGCTACAGTATTGCGGAACGGTTTTCATTTAGCAAAATTTGGTCAGCGGGTGGCGATTTGATTGATCAAATCATCTACCACAACAAGTATCATCCAAAATTTGGGCGTCAAACCCAAAGTCTTTTAGCAGGGCGATGAGCCCTGACGACTGGATATTTCCTGTAGCTGATTTAATGCGCAGGATGTTATCGCAATCGTCAAGGTCAAAGTTTGCTTCATAATCGCCAAAGGCATGGTGTATCTGGCTAACCAGCATATTTGCATGGCTGCGCGCCCTAACATTGGTTTTGAATACTTCGATCATAATAGCAGGAAATATTTTATTTTGCGGCCAGCAAACCTTTATAATGGTCGCGGTAATACCAGGCCAGGAACAAATCGCTTAATAACAAACCTATGGCAAGTGGAACTTGTGCCGGCATTAAATAGGCGTGTACAAACATAATATTTACAATAACCGGAAATATCACTACCACGGCCAGAGGCACAAAACGCCCGGTTACCAGTGCTAATCCACAAACCAGCTCGGTAGCTTTGATCAATGGCATGAGGTAAACAGCAGCATTAACGCCATCCATAAAAACTTTGATGCTGCCTTTCATTTCGGGCTGCGGATAAAGTTTTAAAAAGTAAACAACTGACCCAAACAGGAACATAAGCCCTAATAAGGTGCGGATAATGATCATTGCAATTTTCATTTTTGATTGATTTTAAGGTTAACTATTGTTGTTAATAATTTATTCAGGTTGATAACAAAGCAATACGGTACCACTGTTAAATACGCGGCTGCTTACCAACTTTAAAGATAAATTATTTTTGATACCTTTAAAAATAGGAGTTCCCTCACCAATAGCAACCGCGTATATCATAATTTGATATTCGTCTATCAAACCCGCGTCTGCAAGTTGCGATACGATGTTGCCACTGCCCAATATGGTCATATCTTTTCCGGGCAATTGCTTTAATTTCCTAACTTCATCCACCAAATCGCCGTTAACAACAATGGTATTGTTCCAATCCGCTTTTTTAAGCGATTTAGAAAAAACTATCTTATCCGCGCTGTTCATTCCCCTGGCAATTTCGGGTAATATTTTCATAGCATCGGGTGTTGTCCAAAAACTTTCCATCATTTCGTAAGTCACCCTGCCAAAAAGCAATGTGTTACCCGATCTGACATTTCCTGCCGAAAATTCAGTTTCTTCGGGGCCAAGCCTGTTCCAGCTTAAATCTTCATTCACGCCTTTGTAATAACCATCCAGTGATGTAAAATCAAATACCGATAATTTTCTCATTTTGTTATTGTTTAATTGTAGCCAGGTATTCATCCAGTTTCTCAAATATACTTCCAAAGCCTTGTTGCATACCGGCCATGTTCGTTCTAAATATTTCCATTTCTTCTTCGGGAGCATTTATCGGGCGGGCCGCTATGGTTAGTTTGGTTTTACCTCCCACAAACTCAAATGTTACCGTGTTCAATATTTCCAACGGCCAGTTAGGCAAAAATGGCGAACGTATTGTATTGCCGTCCTCATCACAAAAGCAATTCACATACACAATTTTTTCAGGTTCAACTATATCGCGGTAAATAAATTTACCCCACATTTCGTGGCCATTGGTGTCTTTCATTCCATATTCAAATTCGCCACCGGGTTTAAATTCCAGTTTTTTTACAATAGGTTCAAATCCTTTTGGGCCCCACCAGTTTGCCAGGTGTTTGGCTTCAGTCCACATTTTAAATACAAGCTCGCGCGGGGCGTTAAATTCGCGGGTAATAACTAATTCATTTACTGCCTGCATTTTTACCAGTTCTTCTTCCAGCCGGTTAATGGTTTGTAATGCTCCTTCAAGAGCGCCGTATTCCCGCACAACCCTGTCCCGCTCGGTCACTGATTCAAATACCATGTGCATAGTCAAATTGGTTTTGTTACCCTGCGCTTCAAATGTCACTTCCACATCAAAGCTTGCTCCTGTGATATTACCATCACCATCTCCGGCATGTTTATATACCAATCGCGCGGGTTTATCAACCTCCAGGTAGGTGATCTTATTCGGATAGTCCCTGCCATCGGGGCCATGCATTATAAAACGCCACATGCTACCCGGTTTTACATTCATTTCTTTTGTTGTAAGGGTAAACCCGTTTGGCCCCCACCATTTAGCTATATGTTCGGGCCGGGTAAATGCCTCAAATACCAGTTCCTGTGGTGCGTTAAGCAACCGTTGTGTAATGATCTCGCGCCCGGCGGTATCATTCACCATTTCATTTTTGTTTGCCATGCAGTTTGTTTTTTGCTTGTAGTTCTTCTAAATAATCTTCTAAGTTGTCCAGCTTTTGATTCCACACTTTGCGGTATTGTTCTACCCAGTTCGTCACATCATCCAGTTTTTCCAGTTTGGCTTCGCAATAGCGTTCGCGGCCCTGTTGTTTTATCACTACCAAGCCGCATTCCGTTAATATTTTAAGGTGTTTATAAATAGCGGCGCGGCTCACGTCAAAATTCTCGGCTACGGAGTTTACGTTGAGCGATTGGTGTGCTAACCGGGCCAGGATATCACGTCTTGTCGGGTCGGCTATAGCCTGGAATGCATCTCTTCTCATCTTTAATTAATATGAAACCTTTTGGTTTCGCAAACTTATATGAAACCTTTTGGTTTCGCAAATTTTTTTTCAAATTTTTTTGAGAGGGCGGAATAATCGCTGTTTAAGGTGATAAAAGGAGAGGGGTGGTGCAGGCGAAACCTAAGAAGATATATTAAAGGGAGATAATGTATAGCCAATTAACTATTTGTGCCTGCCCGGTGCTGTTGTGATAAATAGATCACAGCTTACACAAAGCAGGCACAAAGATTCACAGAGACCGGTTATTATTTAACTTATAGCAAGAATTATTACCGGGTTAATAGCTATACAGGCAAATAATTTATTAAACTGCTTCTCCGCGCAGTATCAGCCCGTTTCCGTCGGGGTCATTAAATGAAGCAAACCTGCCCCAGGGGGTATTGTCAATATCTTTTACGGCAACCCCTTTAGCTTTTAATTCGGCTACTTCTTTTTCTATGTCATCGCTGCTTAAAACAAGCCCGTCCATACTTCCTGCAGACATTTTGGCAAACCAGTTTACTAATGATATGGAAGTGGTTTGGCCGGGCAGGCCCAATTGCACCCAGGTGTTGCCATCGCCCATTGGCGCTTCAATCATTATTTGAAAGCCTATTTTTTGATAAAACTCCTTAGCTGTTTCCTGGTTGGTTACCGGTATTGAAATTACTTCTATTGTTTTCATAGTTGGTTTGTTTTTGATAATTGGTGATTAAAATAATATGCTATTCCTGAAATATAAAATTATAAAAAATACAACATACAACAACCAATACACAAAATGATAACCAATATTTAAAACAAGGCTAACATAAATAACAGGTTAATTAATAGCTGCCGTTATTTTTTTGCAAATGTTTTTGACCGCTAATAAACTTAATGGCTTCAACTAATAATTTTTTGCTTTCGTTACTCAATGCATCAGTTTTATCGCCATCATTCACTTCATAAGTTATATGCCCCCTCGAATC
>Ga0206943_1190_pt1 | contig 14830 bp, 12 predicted proteins | sample Alteio_BWOrgHeat_7_FD_153243 | JGI IMG/M metagenome (GOLD analysis project Ga0206943, IMG submission 153243) | Enriched cells from forest soil in Barre Woods Harvard Forest LTER site, Petersham, Massachusetts, United States -... | ecosystem: Environmental > Terrestrial > Soil > Temperate forest > O... | reverse complement strand
AACCTTTGAAAAATACACCGGGCTATTTACCGCGTTATGTGATGATGTAAATACTTTGGCGGCCACCCAGCAGGAATTGCTATTAGGTAACTGGCTTGACCAGGCGAGGGATTTTGGCACCACCGACGCCGAGAAAAACTATTATGAAAAAAGCGCGCGGGTATTGATAACTACCTGGGGCGGCGAAGACAATGTTACCACGGATTATGCCGCCAAAGACTGGGCCGGGTTGATAAGCACTTATTATAAAGGGCGATGGGAGCTGTTTTTTAACGAGTTGCGCAAAACCATAAAAACCGGCACCGAACCCGACATGAAAGCATTTAACAAGCAGCGGGCTAAATTTGACTGGGAATGGGCAAACAAAAACCAAAGCGAACAACACTTTCCGTCAAAACCGGTGGGTAACACCATTAAAACCTGCGAAGATCTGTATAAAAAATGGGTGTTGTACCTGTAGTGTTGCAATTTAAAACTAATGAGATAAGCCTGTTTTAATCTGCATCGTCTTTAAAATCAATTTGCTCTGTTTTTTCGGATATGGTTCGTACAATTTCATCCAGTTCGTATGATGAAGACAACAGGTGTTCCAACAACTGGCTTTTTTCAATATCGCTGTTGGGATAGTTTTTGATCAGGTCTGTTAACCCCATTATTTTTGAAAGCGGCGCCCTAACCACATGCGATTGCATCCAGGCTATTTCCAGTAGTTTTTGATTTTGCTTTTCAATAGCCGAAATGTAATCCAGCCTTTCGGTAATATCCCTTAACACCCCTATCATCCTGGTGCCGTAGCCCCTTTCGTCCCTTACAATATAAGCATTCCCTTCCACATGAGCATAATTACCGTCGGCTTTTTTAAACCGGTATTCGCCGCTCCAATTACCCTGTGTTTTATCTTTTATGGCCTCCTGCAACCCATGTTGCGCTTTATCCATATCGGCAGGGTGTACCTGTAATACCCATTGCTCAAAAGTATGATCTTCCATATCCCTGTCAAAGCCAAACTGTTCATAAAACCCATTGCCCCATTTAACGCTCCCGGTTAATATATCCCAATCAAAAATGGCGTCAAAAGTTGCTTTGTTAAAATATTCAAAACGTTCGTTGCTCTTTTTCAAAGCGCTTTCGGCTTGTTTAAGATCGGTAACATCAAGCCCTATGCATTGAATTTCAATAGTTTCCCCTTTTGAATTTGGCAAACCTATAAAATGCCATAAGGTTGGTTTGGTGCTTCCATCTTGCTGTATTTTATCAATCTCAACCTGGTAAACCTTATTGGGGTTACGGATACAATTTTCCTTAGCTTCAGTTACCCGTTGGTGATGATAAGGCTGAACGGTAATGGCGGCGTTTGTATCGGTAAGGTTTTTATCGCTCAACAGCCATTTAAAATCTTCCATGTACTTTTTGTTATGGTAGATATATTTCCCATCTAAACCAATACGGATAACATAGTTGGTTTGCGAATCGGCAAGGGTCCGCAGCCGCGATTCGCTGGCCTGCAGTTCTTCCTGCGTTTTTTTACTTTCTGTTATATCCAGGCAAGCGCCTACCATTTCAAGCGGCAGTCCATCCGGGTCTGATTTTAACTTCCCCCATGATTTTAAATACCTGATCTCGCCATTTGGGCGTACTATCCTTTCCTCAAATTCAACATCTTCGTTGGTTTTTAAAACATTGGCAATAATATTATACACCCGTTCCTTATCTTCGGGGTGCAACCTTTCCTGGTACCCTTCAAAGGTGGCTTTAAAGTCGTTTTTGCTTAATCCATATATAGCGTAAAGCGAATCGGACCAGCTTACTATATTGCTTTGCACATCCCAACGCCAGTTACCAAAGTGTGCCAGCTCCTGCCCCTGGGCCATCAGCAGGTTGGTTTCGGCTATTATTTCTGTTTTTTGCTGGTTCTCTAAAATGATCTTCAAAATGGCGGTTACGCGCTCAATCGCTTTCAGTTCTTCATCATCGGGTGTTTTGGGCACCCGGTAATACATGGCTAATGTGGCCATTACTTCGCCGGCCGGGTTAATTACCGGGTGCGACCAACAGGCACGCAAATTATAAGGCAGGGCAATGTGTTTATAATCTGCCCATCTTATATCATTTTCAATATCGCTAACAATTACTTTTTGTTTCAAAAAAGCCGCTGTGCCGCATGATCCGGCATTTTCATTAATAGGGAGGTTTTGTATAGCCTCCACATAAGGGGGCGGCAACGAAGGCGATGCCAATTTATATAACCGGTTGTTTTTAACTTGTAGTATGGAACATTGCATTTGCGGGAACAACGCCTCGATCCCTTCCAGGTAATAGGATAATACCTCCTGCATGGTTACGCCGCTTTTTGAATTAAATTCTAAAACCTTTCTTTCTAAACTCTCCAGGTTACTTAAGCGTTTGGTTGAAGTAATATCCAGCATTAACCCCCTGAGTAGTGGCGGTTTTTCATGTTCGGCAATTACAGAAACAGTATCTTTTATCCATACCGTGCTACCATCGGCTTTTATCATCCTGTACTCAAACGAATAGCTTTTGCGCGGCAGGCTCTTTAATTTATAATAATTAGCAACCTCCTCTTTATCATCAGGATGGATATGCGCCTCCAAAAACCGGGGTTGCGCCAGCCATTCCTGCGGCAAAAAGCCTAAAATGGGGCTTACATGGTCGCTTACAAAAGTAAATTGTAAAGTATCCGCATCTGCTTCCCATACTATCCCTTCTACGGTTTGCAGTAACGCGTAAATTTGATTGCGCGAGTCTGTTAAAGCGCGTTCGGTATGGTTGTGGCTAATAACATCTTCGGTAAGGTCGGTAACCTTACAAACAATAAATGCAACTTCATTATCATCATTTAAAACCGGGGCGTTTTCTACCTCCCAATATTTTACCAGCTTGTTTAACGTATCCTGCACCGGAAGCTCATACGCGCGGCGGCCTATTTTATCGGGGGTTTTTTTAGCCAACACGTTTTCCAGCGAATCCCTCCAGCCATGCAGCCCATAATGCGGGTTATTATCAAAAACTTCAAAAAAGCCTTTCCCAATTAATTCCTGCCCGTTAAGCTCTTTTAATCGCCTATAGGCGCTATTCACTTCAACTATCGAAAACCGGGGCGCATCCGGAAGTAAAACAATCATCGGCGACGATACAGATTTGAATATTTCTTCCTGGTATTTTTCGCTTATCATACATTTATCAGATAGTACAGATGAATTAATGTTGATTATTTAGCTTTTGCCGACAGTAAAAAGATTGAATAATAAATATACAGAATAAATAATTGATTATTTATTCTGTTTTTAAAAACAAATAAAATCAAAATACATAACCCGCTTTGTTTTTGACAGTTGGCAATAAATCCAAAAGCCGGTTTAGGTTTTAGTCAATAATTTATTCAAATACTTTTTTGCTTTGGGCTGCATATATTTTTCTAAAAACACACATACCCCAATCAAAATAATAAAGAAAATAATCATACGGATATTGAAAGTAAATATTGACCCCGAAAAAAAGGTTATGCTATGAAAGTACGAAAGTATAGGAAAGTGCATAGCATATACCGCGTACGATATACTGCCCAGGTATATCATTAATTTCACCAAAGCAGCCGTCGTGTTTTTTAGGAAGTTGGGATTGAGTAACAACAGGCTTGCGCAATAAAAAGTTACGGGTATGGCTACCACGGCCCAGTTATGTTTCAAAAACGCGTTTGCAAAAATAAGCAGAGGGAAGGCGTACAGGATAATAATAACCGCCTTACGGTAACGAAAATTAATATTGGTTAATAATAATATATAAGCCACGCAAAAAGGCAGTATCAGCATATCGCTTAAAGGTATTGCCCTGCTTATCCACGGCACCGTTTCGGGAAAATTAAACAAACCAGCCAGCTTAGGCGGTAAGTTGATGATATACTTACTGGCAAGTATTAAGCAAAAAGTGCTGACAACAAAATTAGCCGATAGCGGGGTGCTGTTTTTTTTTGATGAATATTGAGATAGTATAAGCCCCGACAACCAGAAAACAAAACCCAGCAAATATGATGATAACAGGGATGGCGTATGATAATACGAATGCAGAACAGTATTGATAAACGCAATGGTTAAAGCGGTTAACAACACTTTTTTAGGCGATAACTCAAATAGCGATAAGGGTATAAACAACAGGTAAAATATGACCTCGTAGTTGAGCGACCATAGCGGGTTGTTTTCATAAAATACCGGCCCAAGCAATACCTGCCCAAAGAAAAGATGCTTGATCAACAAGCCAATTTGCTGACTATTAATAAAACACACAATAGATAATATACTAACCAGGTAAATAGGGTATAACCTTATAAAGCGTTTTTTTAAATAAGCCAGCACATCGGCCCGGGTTTTTAATTGTTGTTTGTTTGATATACCGATAACATAGCCCGATAAACAAAAAAAGATGAGTACGCTAAAGTGCCCGTCGGCGGTATAATTGCCTATTGCAGATATGATGAGGTTAGGGTCTAACTCCTGCTTGTACGTAAAAATATGGCAGAACACGATCATAAAAGCGGCCAGCCCGCGTAACCCTTCTAAGTTGGCTTCGTGAAGTTTATGGGGCATATTGCGGCAAAAATAAGGTGATAAGGAAATATTGCTTTTAATGGTCAACCACCCTGTTCGGCAAAGCCTTACAGCAGTATTGATAATGTAATAATAGCGAAAAAACTTTTCATTGTTGATATAAAAACAGTGGCATTTGTCGGCGATTACTCACCCGGTCATTGCTTCGCTCGACCACCCTCTCTTCGCTTCGCACAAAAAAGAGGGAATTTGATTTTCCCAACCCTCGTTACCGATTTCGGTAGAGAGGGTCGCCCAGCGTAGCGTCGGCGGGGTGAGTTATCGCCGATGATGCATTAACGGCAGTATCTTTTCATTAGGACTTACCCTAACATAACGGTTTTACCCTACTACACCCCATCGCTTTTATCCTGGTGATAATGATCCAACGCTGTTAAAAGCTGCTCTTTTATCCGCTTAACCAATGGCCGGGGGCCCAATACTTTCAGCTTTGCGCCAAAACCTAAAAGCTCGCGCTCCAGTTCAAAATTGGGAATTACCCGGATACTGAAAATTTTGCCGGTATCATCCTGGCTCAATAGTTTTTGTGTGGGGTGCAGCGGCTTGGTAATTACATAAGGCGCGTTATCGGCATCTATCCAAAACACCACTTCGCAATCGTGCTGATTGGGGCTTTTGGTTACCCCCAATACATCGCTATAATATGTAGCCAGGTTAATTATGTTGTTTTCGCGGTAAGCATCTTCATGCACCTCAATGGCTTGTATCCTATCGAGCGCAAGGGTTAACAAAGGCGAATTATTCCTATGCGACTGCCCCAGCGCGAACCACCGGTTACGGTACTCTTTCAGCAAATAGGCGCTGAAACAAAAGGCATTGGCCTCGCGCGCCTTAAACGACTGGTAGGTTACCCAAAGCGTATTTTTTGCCACAATAGCCTTGCGGATAACCTCTATCCACTCCAGCCCCTTCAGGTTATCGTTCTTTTCAAAATCAATAACCGGCGGACTCAACGTTTTTTGGGTATATATTTTATCTTCCAGTTTGCTCACCATTTCGCTCAGGTCGGCAAAATGGTTAAAGCCTTTAAACTGTTGCAGCAGGCTGGTTACCTCGCCCAATACCTGCATATCGTGGTTGTTGAGCGGTATATTGGTAATACTGTAGCTTTTATCGGCATAGGTATAATATTTTTTATCAACCACTATAATCGGCGCCTCGTAACCCAGTTTATTACTGCGCATTATTTCCATATCCGCTTGTACGGTGCGGCGGCTCACACCGGTATTAATGCCCTGGTATTCATACAAAGCATCGGCGCAGGCAGCTATCAAATCGTCCAGCGTCCACTTTTTATACCTGTTTTGCAGGCAACTGTCAATAGTTCGGTAGCGGATAAGGGCGTTGCGGTTTACAGGCATTTTTTGATTTCGGATTTTTCACTATTGTTTGTTTTCAATGGTGTTCAAGAAGGCTTCGCCGTTTCGAATGTTCGATTTTTAACTAATGTTTGTTTTTAATGGTGTTAAAGAGGGCTACGCCGTTTCGGATTTATTGTTGAAATTTATTAAATTATTTTTTACTGCGCAAATACATTGCGCAGGTAGTGTATTTCTTTGTGGTGTGAAGCCCCTCTCTAAATCTCTCCCCGGTAGGGAGAGACTTAAAAAAATAGCAGGGTGAATCAATAAATTAAAGAAAATCCAAAAGTCTCCCCAACCTCGTACGCCTTAGCCTTAGCGGTGGCGTACCGGGGGAGATTTAGAGGGGGGCTTAGATATGATTTTATGAAAAGGGAATTGAATGCCGATAAACTCCCCCTTCAGGGGGCCGGGGGGCAAATAACCAACATCGAGTTAAAAGCCTTAGGCATTAACGATGATAAAATATTAGAAAGCTTTAGCCGCGTGGCTAATGGTTTGTTAATACATGGCGTAATGGACAAGCTGCAAATATTAGCCAATTTGGAAGCGCTTATTGACGACCCTATGCCCTACGCTTTAAAAAAGCGCGGCAAACTGAAAAACCTGGCCGACAACATCATCGCGTTACGCAAAGAGGGCAAGTTTTTAAAACAGCAACGCACCAACTTTGCCTTAAAAGAAGATATTGCGGAGTTCCCGGTTTATGGTATTGAGCATATTGAGGTGGGGGCCTTGGCACAAATGCGCACCGCTATTCAATTGCCTATAGCCGTTGCCGGCGCTTTGATGCCAGATGCGCACCAGGGTTATGGCCTGCCCATAGGCGGGGTATTGGCTACAACGGCTAATACTATTATCCCCTTCGCGGTTGGGGTGGATATTGCCTGCCGCATGTGTTTAAGCATTTTTGATTTGCCCGCTACTATGGTTGATACCGAAACCGAAAAGTTGAAAAACTTATTGGTTGACCATACCTATTTCGGCATTGGCTGTACCACCGAATCGTATTTCGACAGTTCGTTGTTTGACAGTAATACCTGGAACGAAACCAAGGTGATACGCAACTTAAAGGATAAAGCTTACGCACAATTGGGCACCAGCGGCACGGGCAACCATTTTGTGGAATGGGGCGAACTCACCCTAACCGATGACGCTTTGGATGGCATACCCGCAGGCAGTTACCTGGCATTATTATCTCACTCCGGTTCGCGCGGGTTTGGCGGCAGCGTGGCGGATTACTATAGTAAAATTGCCATGATCAAAACCAAGCTCCCCGCCGAAACTAAGCATTTGGCCTGGTTGGATCTGGATAAAGACGAAGGGCAGGAATACTGGATAGCCATGAATTTGGCCGGCGAATATGCCAGCGCCAACCACCACGAGATACACAATAAAATTGCCCGCGCGCTAAATATTACCCCGTTAACACGTATTGAGAACCACCATAATTTTGCGTGGAAAGAGCAATTAGCCAATGGTACCGAAGTGATGGTACACCGCAAAGGCGCAACACCGGCCGGTAAAGGCGTATTGGGCATTATACCCGGCAGCATGAGCACACCCGGTTTTGTGGTGCGCGGCAAGGGCGATGCGGCAAGTATCAACTCGGCCAGCCACGGCGCAGGCCGCTTAATGAGTCGCAGCATGGCCTTTAAAACGTTAGACAAAGAAGCTATTGCCGCCAACCTTATTGACAAACGCATTACCCTGATGGGCAGCGATATGGACGAAGCCCCAATGGCCTATAAAGATATCCATACCGTTATGGCCGCCCAGCAGGACCTGGTAGAAGTACTGGCCAAATTTGAGCCGAGGATAGTAAGGATGGCGGATGCGCGGGAGAGGCCGGAGGATTGAGGGGGGACAAAAAATTACATGTATATTTATATAAGAAATCGTACAAATGATTAAACGAAATTACTATTCTGTCAGAACTGGAAAAATTACTCCCGACATGGCTGTAAATTTGGACGTATTAAAGAAGCTTTTTTTAATTACGTATAACAAGTTGAGCAAGGAAGGATTTTTCCAAAAGTACTTCGGTATTAATTGCGAAGACGGATACATTGAAGGAGAACTTGGTGAAGATATAACATCAATGATTTTTGTCAACTTGAGAAAAGATAACCTATTCCCAATTTACGAAAAACTTCCCAGTTATTCAGAAGATGATTTATTCGATATGATTGAGTTTTTACATGATCATGCATCCCAAGGGCTTACAGGGCATTATCATCAGTGGAATAACTGCGGCTACCACTATGAAGAATTTAATGATAAAGATGGACAAAAATATTTTCGAGAAGTAATGAATCCTATCTTAAAAGACTACCTAACTGGTTTTGAAATATCAGATAATGGAGAAATATTGAGACTATCAGAAAATGGTTTGTCAAATTTATTTGATGCCGATATACCATCCAATGACACCGAAAACATAAAAAAGAGGGTGGATTCTGCCATTATAAAATTCCGGCGACACAAATCGACTTTAGATGACCGAAAGGAATCTATCAGAGAGTTAGCTGATGTTTTAGAATTTTTAAGACCGGCAATAAAAAAGAATTTAGATAAGAAGGATGAAAATGACATATTTAATATAGCAAACAATTTCGGTATTCGGCATCATAATAAGGATCAAAAAACAGATTATGATAAAGCTATATGGTACAGTTGGATATTCTATTTCTATTTAGCTACTATACATTCTGTTTTACGATTAGCAAAAAAATAGCATGTGGCAATTTACTTAAAAGCGGATTGCGTTATAAACCATCATATTTAACATAACTAAATATCAAATGAAAATTGGAGATAAAAAAATAAACTATTGCATAGATTGTTACAAACCCACGAATCACGCGGTTATTGCATTTAAGGAAGTCGATGGTCCTGATGATTACCAAGAAACTTACTTTTATTCGATAGTGCAATGTGCTGGTTGCGATAAAGTTTCATATAGAACTGAAAATGTCGATTACGAGCAGGCAATTCAATATGACGACGAAAATTGGGGGCCAGACGTAATAATTAGTACTTACCCCCAACTTTTAGAAAACCATAGGAAGCTAAAAAATACTTATTACCTGCCAAACGAAATACGTAATATATATGATGAAGCAATCAATGCTTTTTCTTCTAAATGTTATCTTTTGACAGCCATCGCCTATAGAGGCATTATTGAAGCTATTTGCAAGGATAAGTCGATCACTGGAAATGATTTAAATATTCAGATAAATAAAATGGTAAAAAATGGACTAATTACCCAAAAAGAGGCGGAAAGGCTACATGCTGTTCGCTTTTTAGGCAATGACTCCGTTCATGAGATGTCGATTCCAAAGCCTAAACAACTATTTGTGGTATTAGATATTATAGAGCATTTATTAAAAAATTTATACCTAATAGACAAAGAGTTAAATGCCAATCTCGAAACTATATTTCAAAATTTTTCGGAATTCAAAAACTTCTTAAGTAATCAAATTTCAAAACTAAAAATTGGAGATATACTACCATTAAATTTAATACTTGGAAAATCAACAAGAAGACTGAATGTTAAAGCCACAAATCTTGAAAAAGAGTTAATAGAAACAATTACAAATGGCGAATATAAATATCTAAAAATCGGTGAGGTTAGAGCACATAAAGATAGTACGAAAGGAATGGTTCAATATTATGAAGTAGTAGAAACTGAAGTTGATTTTGAAGATATATTTTAATAGCCTCCGCTTGTGCAGGCGGCACGCGTGTACCTTTACAGATATAACAGCCAAAACCTTACCCGCCTTAAAATATCAAAACCTTTTTAAACTAATTCCTCATATTCGTGTTAAAGTACAAAGCCAGGATGTATAGCCGCATTTGCGTACTTTGCCCGGGTAATTAAAAAATTAAATTAATCCTATATCAAATGAAAAAGATAGCCTTATTGAGTGCGTTATTGCTGATGGTGAGCGGGGTATTTGCCCAGCAAACATTGTACAGATATTATAATCAAAAGCTGGCGAAACATTATTACACCACCAATTTTAACGAATACGGCAGCGGCGCTAACGGTTGGTTTTTAGATGGCCCAAGCTGCATGGTTTTTGACCATGCCGACAGGCAACGCGGCATCGTCCCTTTGTTCCGGTATTTTAACTCGCGCGTTGGCGACCATTATTATACCACCAACTTTGACGAGTTAAGGCGTGGCGCCAATGGCTATGTGTTGGAAGGCCCGGCCTGCTATATAGCACAAACCAGGGGCGATAGGCTGGTGCCGCTTTTTGCCTACTTTAACCGCATAAACGGCGATCATTTTTTAACAACCAACAGGGGCGAAGTTGCCCACGGTTTTGAGGGCTACGCATTTACAGGCATAGCAGGTTTCGTTATTCCGGTAGGCGACAGGCATTAAATACCACGGGGCGTTGTTTACAAATCAATGCCCCGGTTTCCCCGCATACATTTTTTCGCCTGCCTCAATTGCTACAGGTAGCTGGTTTTCGCCGGGCGGTTTGGGGCAGGCGTATCCGGCACTAAAAGCGCAATAGGGGTTATAGGCCTTATTAAAATCAATTATTACGGTATTATCCTTAAAATCTTTTTCGCGCAGGTCTATATACCTTCCGCCGCCATACGTGCCTTTACCATTGGTTTCATCAGTAAACGGCAGGAACAAATAATCGCTTAACCCGGCTACTTTGGCAAGGGCTATGCTGCGGTAAACGGTCAGTTCGATTGGTTTACCTTTCACCACCATTTTTAATAACGCATATTTCACATAATCGCTGCCGTTGCCAACAAATACAGGCATAATAAAAGTTGGCGCGTTTAGTATAAACTCCGCTTTAGCGGTTACTTTATAAGTACTATCGGCATCATAAAACCGCAGGAACTGCAGGTCGTCTTTTTTAAGCGGCGAGTTTTTATCCTCCAAAAAATCAGCCATGTATTGTTTACGGTGCCCGGCAATTTGCGCTTTATAGTCCTGTGCAAATCCTTTAAGGCCGGCTAATAACAGCATAACCAGCAGGTATTTTATATTTGTTTTCATTGAGGAAAATTGTGTGGGTGTTAGTGATCGCAATATATTAAAAATAGGTTAATGCCAGTGTACGCAACCTGCCCCCAATATAGCGCTAACGGGACTAAAGCCCAACCGCTTCCTTTATTACAATCGCTAACCATTAAATTGCCGCAAATGATGGTCGATATGTTTATAGGCCATGACACCGGCTTGCTCCGCAGTTAGCTGACCGAAAAACGGATGCATAAAACCCGAAGGCTCCCTGGTAGCGTGTTCTGCCAGTAAGCCCAGCCATTCGTCTTTCGCCGCAGCTACATCGCCGTTACCGGTTATCTTAAATGACGGAACCGTGGGCAAATTCTTTTTCGCGGGTTCATCTTTCATCATATCCTTCAGGGCCATTTTACCAACCAGGCGCCCAAGAAATGATTGCCGGTACTGCGTTTTACCCAGCAACATTTCTTCCCATAGCGTACAGTGCTTCAGCATTTGGTAAACATTCATTTTTCCCCATTGGGCGCTGCTGTTTTCATCAAGCTTATTTATCCTGGCAATAAGCCCCTCTCTTGTTTCCTTATCAAATATAGTTTTCATGTTCCCGTGTAATTAAGATAGCTGCCATTTAATTCCCGTTGATCGTTCAGTATATGGCCGGTGTTTTCATGCACCACTAATCTACAAATTATCCGCAATGCAAAAAACTTCAAATCTTGCAGCCAAGGGCTTTTAACTTACTAACTATAGTAAACCCGGACTCGAACCGGGAGATACTTTGACAATAATAAATTTATCTTTGTAAGCTATGTTAAAGCCAATTAAAACAGAAAAAGAATATAACGACGCATTAGCGCGGGTGTATGATTTGATGCAAATCGGTGTTGCTGAAGGCTCTGCCGATTCCGATGAACTTGAAGTTTTAAGCATACTGGTCAAAGAATATGAATTGATTCATTATCCTGTTGGATTGCCCAATCCGTTAGAAGCTATAAAGTTTCGGATGGAACAAATGAATTTATCTGAAAATGAATTGAGCAATATATTAGGCAATCGTTCGCGCAAGTCCGAAATTTTATCTGGGAAACGAAAGTTAAGCTTATCTATGATCCGTAAGCTTACCGAGATACTAAATATTCCCGCAGAAATACTGATCCAGGCTTATTAAACAAGGCAGACGTATTAAGATAATTTGATGGTTCTTACCCTCTTTGCGCGCAGCGAAGAGAGGGTAGGTCGAGCGACTTAGCGATGACCGGGTGAGTCCTCGCCGAGCGGAATTTGCCCTAATGTCTGGCGGACTAAACCCCTCCCTGCCATTACGCGCATCCAGCCGCACCCCTCCCAGGGGAGGGAATTTTAAAACCCTCTTAATAATTATTAGCTTTAATAAATATTTCTTCCTGTTTTTCAATTAGTTATCACGTTTTTTCAAAAAAATAAAAAAATAATTTCTCCTGCGCAAATACACTGCGCAGTGCCTGCCAACCTTTGTTATAATAAAACAAGAAAGGGGGTTCCCAATGAAATTTAATGTATTAAGCAAGGCTGCAACACAGGTTAAAAATTACGAAGGCGCGAAAGCGTTTGTAATGAGCGCCGAAATGGAACTCTATACCGCCGTAGTTACCTGGAGCCTTAACGATTCGTTTTACGAAAAAAACGCAGACCGTTTAAACCGCCTGCGCGGCTTAATTGCCTTATGCGACCCACAGTTTGTAGGCAGGCTGGCCATTTATGCCCGCACCAAAATGTATATGCGTTCGGTACCATTGGTTTTGGTTACCGAATTGGCGAAGCTGCACTCGGGCGACAATTTGGTTGCCCGGGTCACAGACGGCGTAATTGGCCGCGCCGATGAGATAACTGAGCTGTTGGCCTGTTATGAACTGATGAACAAACGTACCGGCGTTAAAAAACTGAACCGTTTATCAAAACAGTTGCAAAAAGGCTTAACAGCCGCCTTTAACAGGTTTGATGAGTACCAGTTTGCCAAATACAACCGCGACGGCGCCATTAAACTGCGCGACGCCTTGTTTTTGGTTCACCCAAAGGCAAAGGACGAATTGCAGCAAGTACTGTTCAACAAAATTGTTGACGGCAGCCTGCAAACGCCTTATACCTGGGAAACTGAACTGTCTGCCCTGGGCCAGTTGAACTTTGACAGCAAAGAAGCTAAGGCAATAGCGTTTAAAGCCAAATGGGAAGAGTTGATAGACAGCGGTAAGCTGGGTTATATGGCCTTGTTACGCAACCTGCGCAACATACAGGATGCGGGCGTAAGCTATACCTATCTGCAAAAAGTATGCGCAACGCTTGCCGATGCGGATAAAGTAGCCAAAGCCAAACAATTCCCATTCCGCTATTTGGCGGCATACCGCGAGTTGTTAACTGCCGGGGCTGAAATGCCAGTTAGAGCGTTAACCAAAAAGCTGAGCGCTTTGCTGTTAGGCAACAAGGGCTATACCGGCGGGTTACTGGATGCTTTGGAAAAAGCGGTACAGGCAAGCGCGGCTAACATAAAGGGTTTTGACTATGAAACCCGTGTATTGCTGGCTTGTGACGTATCAGGATCAATGCAAATGGCAGTTTCGGCAAAGTCGAAAGTGTTGCTGTATGATGTTGGTTTGATGCTGGCTATGCTGCTGCAATCGCGCTGTAAAAATGTGGAAGTGGGTATGTTTGGCGATACGTGGAAAACGATCACCGTACCACGCGACAGCATTTTAAGCAACGTGCAGGAGTTTTATAAACGCGAAGGCGAAGTTGGTTATTCCACCAACGGTTACCTGGTGATAAAGGACATACTGACACGCAGGGTAAAAGTGGACAAGGTGCTATTGTTTACCGACTGCCAGTTATGGAACAGCGCGTCAACTAACGGCGATCATATCCAGTCTTTATGGCTGCGTTATAAAGCCCAGGTTGCACCAGCAGCTAAGCTGTACCTGTTTGACCTGAGGGGCTACGGAACAACGCCATTGCAATTATTGCGCAATGATGTTTATTTGATAGCCGGGTGGAGCGATAAGGTTTTTGATGTGCTTGCCGCATTAGAAAACGGCGCTTCGGCTTTGGATGAGATCAATGGCATAGCAATATGATAAGGTTATACGTGAGACGTATTACGTAAGGAATACAAAACGTATTACATAAAACGTTGAACGTATAACCTTTTAAAAATAATAATATGATAGAATGTATGCGAGATATTGTCATTCGAACGGAATACAAAACGTATTACATAAAACGTCAAACGTATAACCTAATAAAATAAGGATGCCGTAGAAACGGGCTACATCGCTCTGACCATTAGGGGGAGGGCATTGTGGCGCAAGCCGTGATGGAGGTTCGAGTCCTTACAAGCAGTCCCCCGACCCGGATCGTGTGTTGCTCCTTATAAAATATACGCCGCCGCTAAAGCTAAGGCGCATAATAAAGAAGGTGTCGTAAACAAGTGTTACTTCGGGACGCTGATGTCACCGGTTCGAATCCGGCCCCGCAAGGGTAGCTCAGTTGGCCAGAGCACAGTGTTATAGTCATTTGTTGCTTTTTACCCTTCTTTTAAAAAAGACATTTAAAACAAAAAAGGTGTCGTAAATAAGTGTTACTTCGCCGTTAACGCTGTGGTCGTCGGTTCGAATCCGGCCCTTGTAAAAGGTAGCTCAGTTAGGTCAGAGCACAGAAACAGTCACTTATTGCCTGTTACCCTTTTTTAAAATAATGAATGATGCCGTAAACTAGGTGATACTTCGCTGGCAAAACCGTGTAAACGGGCAGGTTCGAATCCTGAAAGCCATCTGTTGCTTGTTGCTCTTTCATTTTCCAATAATACTTAAAGT
>Ga0206943_1188_pt1 | contig 14945 bp, 10 predicted proteins | sample Alteio_BWOrgHeat_7_FD_153243 | JGI IMG/M metagenome (GOLD analysis project Ga0206943, IMG submission 153243) | Enriched cells from forest soil in Barre Woods Harvard Forest LTER site, Petersham, Massachusetts, United States -... | ecosystem: Environmental > Terrestrial > Soil > Temperate forest > O... | reverse complement strand
ACATCCTGGTACCTTATTACCGTGATACTGCAGCACTCTTGCAGCGTGGTGTTACGATGGCAGAGATTTTATTGTACTGGAGTGGCGATGAGCGGGGAAATTGTTTTGCTTGTGGGGGGGAAGATTTGCCATTTAGTATTCCAGTGGGTAGTCAAGGATTGCTGGCAGCAGGTGTGGCGACGGCATTGAAAATCCGCCAAGAAAAAAGAGCTGTATTGACAGTCTGTGGTGATGGTGCGACGTCAGAAGGGGATTTTTATGAGGCAATGAATATTGCAGGAGTGTGGAAATTGCCAGTGGTGTTTGTGATTAATAATAATCAATGGGCGATTTCAGTGCCACGTGCAGCACAGACAGCAGGGCAGACATTGGCGCAAAAAGCCATTGCGGCAGGTTTTGTCGGGGAACAGGTGGATGGCAATGATGTGATTGCGGTACGGGAACGCGTTGCAATCGCTTTACAAAAAGCGCGTGCAGAACAAGAGCCTTCCTTATTGGAAATTATCAGTTATAGGCAGAGCGACCATACAACAGCCGATGATGCGCGTCGTTATGAACCTAAGGGTTTGCGCGATGCGGAATGGAAAAAAGAACCGATCGCGCGGTTGCGGCATTATTTAGAAACAGTGGATGTGTGGACTGAAGCACAGGAAGAAAAACTACAGAGGGATTGTACAGCAGAGGTAGAGCAAGCAGTGCAGCTATTTTCTAGTGTGCAACCTGCATTGCCGGAAACAATGTTCGATTACCTTTATAAAGTTCTGCCAGATGCTTATGCAGAACAACGGGAAAGGGTTATCAAGCGAGGAACAGCGCATGAGTGACATCACGCTGGTTGAAGCGATAAATCAGGCATTGGCTTATGAAATGCAAGCAGATAGTAGTGTTGTTATCTTGGGTGAAGATATTGGTAAAGATGGTGGCGTGTTTCGGGCCACAGTGGGTTTGTTGGATCAATTTGGTCCTGAGCGTGTGCGTGATACGCCGTTGGCAGAATCAATGATCGGTGGCTTAGCGATTGGTATGGCATTGCAAGGATTGAAACCAGTAGCAGAATTTCAATTTATGGGTTTTATTTATCCGGCATTGGATCAGATTATTAATCATGCAGTACGCATCCGTAATCGCACGCGCGGCCGTTTGCAGTGTCCCGTGGTATTTCGTACACCTTATGGTTGTGGGATACATGCGCCAGAGCATCACTCAGAAAGCACAGAAGCCCTCTTTGCTCATATTCCTGGATTACGTGTGGTGATTCCTTCTTCCCCTGTACGGGCTTATGGTTTATTACTGGCTGCGATACGTGATCCAGATCCAGTGATATTTTTGGAGCCTTCACGGCTATACCGGTGGGCCAAACAATCAGTACCTAACGATGGTCAGGCGTTGCCTTTAGATACATGCTTTACTTTGCATGTCGGGACTGATGTTAGTTTAGTGACATGGGGTGCTATGGTAAAAGAAACCATGGCAGTGGCTAGGCAATTAGCACAAGAAGGTATTAGCGCTGAAGTGATCGATGTGGCGACGTTGAAGCCCCTGGATATGGCAACGATTTTAACTTCCGTTGCAAAAACCGGTCGCTGTGTGATTATTCACGAAGCAGCGCGCACAGGTGGCATAGGAGCTGATATTTCTGCACAAATTGCTGAGCAAGGGTTACTGTTTTTGCAAGCGCCGATACAGCGAGTGACAGGTTATGATATACCGGTGCCGTATCCGCGTTTGGAAAAATTTTATTTACCGGGCGAAGAACAAATTTTAGCAGCAGTGCATCATGTAATGGAGTTTGCATGACATTATTTCATTTACCGGATTTGGGTGAAGGCTTGGCGGAAGCAGAAATTCATGCCTGGTATATTAAAGAAGGGGACGTTGTTGTTGTAGATCAGCCTTTAGTCTCAGTGGAAACGGCAAAAGCGGTAGTGGATGTGCCAGCACCGCAGGCTGGGCGTATTGTGAAGTTATATGGTAAAGCGGGTGAAATGATTAAAACACATGCGCCATTAGTGGAGTTTGCAGAGCAAGAGCCTACTGCACAGATGAAACCAGTCGGGGAAGGTGATGGTGCAATGGTGGGTCGATTGGAAGTGACTCAGCATGTGTTGGATGAAAGTGGTATGAGGGTAGGTGCTGCGCACACAGCAGCAGCGGTGACAGTGAAAGCGATGCCTGCTGTGCGGGCATTGGCTAAACAACTCAAGGTAGATATAACGTTAGTAACACCTTCTGGTCCACAAGGCCAAGTGACAGCGGATGATGTTAAAAAATTCGCAGGCTTGGCTACAGTGCAAGGGGAGGTATTACATGGTGTACGGCATTTTATGGCATTAGCGATGGAAAAATCGCATCAAGTGATTGTGCCGGTGACAGTGTTTGATGATGCAGATGTGACAAACTGGGCCGAGCATAGTGATATTTCTGTGCGCCTGATTCAGGCAATAGTGGCAGGGATTAAGGCAGAACCGTTATTGAATGCGTGGTTTGATGGTCTTACCAGGGTGCATCGTGTGCAGCAGGAAATTAATATAGGGTTGGCGATGGATACAGCGGATGGTTTGTTCGTCCCCGTGTTGCGAAATAGCGCCAAACGGTCAGCGCAAGAATTGCGTGATAATATAGATCAGTTTAAAAAATCAGTGCAGGAACGCACGATTGCACCACAAGATTTACAAGGCGCGACTATTACTTTATCCAATGTTGGAACCATTGCGGGGCGGTATTCGACGCCGATTATTTTGCCACCGATGGTAGCGATATTAGCAAGCGGGAGAATGCGGGAAGTGGTGGCAGTGCGTGAAGGAAAGGTAGCGATTCGGCGGATCATACCGTTGTCGTTGACGTTTGATCATCGGGTGGTGACAGGCGGAGAAGCAGCACGGTTTTTAGCAGCAGTGATGGAGAGTTTGCAAGAATAGCGGCTTAGTCCTCCTCCACAAGGGGAGAGGCTATACGAAGGAAGTGAGGAATAGGAAAGAAGTTTTGTAACTACTCACTCCTGCTTAGAACTTCCCTCTCCCGCTTATAAATGATGTTAGAAAACTGATTTAGAGTGCGGGAGAGGGTTAGGGTGAGGGAAAAATGACAAAGTTTCCCCTCACCCTAACTCTCTCCCGCAATAAAGATCATCATTCTTAGCATCATTTATAAGCGGGAGAGGGAAGTTCTAAGCAGGGGTGAGTAGATACATTTTTATGGAGATCTTATGACTGTTGACTTCAATTTTAATCTCAACGAAACCACTATCCTGCTACGTAACTCCGTCCGTCAATTCGCGCAAGAAATCATTGCTCCACGTGCAGCAGAGATCGATCAACAAAATAAATTCCCCAATCAATTATGGAAAGAAATGGGATTGTTAGGTTTATTGGGTGTCACTGTAGAACAGGAGTTTGGTGGTTCAGGTCTAGGTTATCTGGAGCAAGTGGTCGTCATGGAAGAAATCAGCCGCGCTTCAGCTTCTGTCGGGTTAAGTTATGGTGCGCATGCCAATTTATGTATGAATCAAATCCGTCTCCATGGTAATGCGCTACAAAAGAAAAAATATCTTAAGAAATTATGCAGTGGTGAATACATTGGTGCACTAGCAATGAGTGAATCAAGCGCAGGTTCAGATGTATTAAGCATGCAATTACGCGCAGAGGAAGAAGATCGTTATTATAATTTGAATGGTAATAAAATGTGGATTACCAATGGGCCTGATGCGCATATCATCATTGTCTATGCCAAAACCGGTAAAGAAGCAGAAGCGCATGGTATTACGGCCTTTATTGTAGAGAAACAATTTCCTGGATTTTCTACTACACCAAAACTCGACAAATTGGGTATGCGTGGTTCTAACACGTGTGGTTTATTTTTTGAAAATTGTAAAGTGCCTAAAGAAAATATTTTAGGTGAAGTGAATCAGGGTACCTCCATTTTAATGAGTGGATTAGATATTGAACGCTTGGTATTGGCAGCGGGGCCTGTTGGGATTATGCAAGCTTGTCTTGATCTGGTATTACCGTATGTGCATGAACGTAAGCAATTTGGCAAAGCTATTGGTGAATTTCAACTAATGCAGGCAAAAATGGCTGATATGTATGTTGCATTGATGTCAGCGCGCTCCTATCTCTATACGATGGCACGCGCCTGTGATCAAGGTGCAATGACACGTAAAGATTCAGCAGCTATTATTTTGTATACAGCAGAAAAAGCAAACTGGATGGCTATGGAAGCCATTCAGTGTTTAGGTGCCAATGGTTATATTAATGAATTTCCAGCGGGGAGATTATTGCGTGACGCCAAGCTCTATGAAATCGGTGCAGGCACATCTGAAATTCGACGGATGTTGATTGGACGAGAATTGTTTAATGAGGGCAATCCATGACAACGTTTGAAACACAGCTTGATCCAAATACGGACGCTTTTCAACAGAACGAAGAAGTGATGCGTGCTTTGGTAGCGGACTTAAAATTCAAACTTGAAAAAATAGCGCAGGGTGGCGATAAGGCTGCCCAGGAGCGGCATTTAAAACACGGGAAACTGTTACCGCGTGAACGCATCCAATTGTTATTGGATCCAGGTAGTGATTTTTTAGAATTATCATTATTGGCAGGATATGAAATGTATGATGATTTTTTACCAGCAGGCGGTATTATTACTGGTATAGGACGTATACAAAATATCGAATGTATGATTATAGTGAATGATGCAACAGTAAAAGGTGGCACCTATTATCCCATCACCGTTAAAAAACATTTACGCGCGCAACAAATTGCAGCTGATAATCATTTGCCTTGTGTTTATTTAGTGGATTCGGGTGGTGCTTATCTTCCTAAACAAGATGAAGTATTTCCCGACGCTAATCATTTTGGGCGGATTTTCTTTAATCAGGCTACTCTGTCGGCGCAAGGGATTCCACAAATTGCTGTCGTGATGGGTTCATGTACCGCAGGCGGTGCTTATGTGCCAGCGATGGCTGATGAATCAATCATGGTAAAAAACCAAGCGACTATTTTTTTGGCAGGGCCGCCTTTAGTGAAAGCAGCCACAGGTGAAGTGGTGACTGCAGAAGCATTAGGTGGCGCGGATATGCATTGTCGTATTTCGGGTGTTGCGGATTATTATGCAGAAAATGATGAACATGCTTTACGTATTGCACGTGAAATCATGACCCATTTGAATTTTCAGAAAAAAAATCCTCTGGCATTGCATGCACCTAAAGAACCTGTGTTTGATCCGCAAGAATTATATGGAATTGTTCCTATTGATCCACGGTATCCTTTTGATGTGCGTGAAGTCATTGCGCGTGTCGTTGATCTATCTGAATTTGATGAATTTAAGGCGCAATATGGTAAGACATTAGTTTGTGGGTTTGCACATTTATACGGTATGCCTATTGGTATTCTTGCGAATAATGGAATTTTATTTTCAGAGTCGGCATTAAAAGGCGTACATTTTATTGAATTATGTTGTCAACGTGGCATTCCTTTAGTGTTTTTACAAAATATCACAGGGTTTATGGTGGGGAGTAAGCTGGAAGCAGAAGGGATTGCCAAGCATGGTGCGAAATTAGTTACAGCAGTGGCTTGTGCAGCAGTACCTAAATTCACAGTCATTATTGGTGGTAGTTATGGTGCTGGGAATTATGCCATGTGTGGACGTGCTTATGCGCCACGGTTTTTATGGGTGTGGCCTAATGCGCGCATTGCAGTGATGGGTGGTGAGCAAGCGGCAAGCGTATTGGCGCAAGTGACGCGGGAAAAGCAAGCGCGATCAGGGAAAAAATGGAGTACGGCGGAAGAAGAAGTGCTAAAATCGTCTATACTGAAACAATACGAGCAACAAAGTAATGCGTATTATTCCAGTGCGAGATTGTGGGATGATGGGATTATTGATCCAGTGGATACGCGTAGAGTACTGGGCCTAGGTCTTTCTGCGGCGTTGAATGCGCCGGTTAAGAAAACACAGTTTGGCTTATTCAGGATGTGAAAAAAAGAACTACTCACGCCTGCTTAGCACTTCCCTCTCCCGCAATAAAAGTTATTTTTAGCAGCCTCTCTCCTTTGTGAGAGAAGCTAAGCCAGAGTTATTTTTTGACAGGCCCTATTATGAACTTTAAAACACTACAACTTGAAAATTATAATCAACATATCTTGATTGTTACTCTGAATCGTCCTCTGCTTCGCAATGCCATAAATAGCGAAATGATGAGCGATCTATGTGATTTTTGGCAAACGATTAATACAGAATTACGTTGTATTATTTTAACAGGGTATGACGCGGCATTTTGTGCGGGTGCGGATTTAAAAGAACGGAATAACCTGGATCAAGTCACTTGGAAAAAACATCGTGCGAAATTGATAGCAGCAATACAGGCCTTAATTGCCTGCCCTGTGCCAGTGATTGCTGCAGTTAATGGCGCTGCGTTTGGTGGTGGTTTGGAATTACTCATGGCATGTGATTTTGCTTATGCTGCAGAGACAGCTCTGTTTGCGCAATCAGAAGTAAAACTGGGCATTATCCCGGGCGCCTTGGGGACACAGCATTTGCCACGTGCCTGTGGCTTAAGACGTGCCAAGGAATTAACTTTTACAGGTGATACATTCACTGCCGAAGACGCTTATCAATGGGGAATAGTCAACTATCTTTGTACAGCAGATAGATTGATGCAAGAAGTGTTAGTGACGGCAAATAAAATTGCTGTCAATGCTCCGTTGGCTGTGAGGTTTGCGAAGCAAGCATTAAATATGTCGCAACAACTTGCTATTACGGAGGGATTTTCTTATGAGCAAGCAGCGTATGATAAATTGTTACTGACTCAAGATCGAGTAGAAGGGATCCAGGCCTTTAATGAAAAAAGAAAGCCGAAATTTATAGGTGAGTAAATGGAAACATATGTTAAATTAGTCGAGGTCAGTCCCCGTGATGGCCTGCAAAATGAAGAAAAAATTATCTCTACTGATATTAAAATTGAATTTATTAATCGTTTATCTGCTACTGGTTTAGCGGTAATTGAAACCACTAGTTTTGTCTCACCTAAATGGATTCCACAACTAGCAGATCATAGTGAGGTTTATCAACATATCACTAAACAGCAGGAAATTTCTTATCCTGTAGTAGTGTTTAATAAACGTGGCTTAATTGACGCACTAGCAGTGGATGTTAAAGAAATTGCTGTATTCACTACTCCATCAGAAAAATTTTGCCAACGTAATGCAAATTGTTCGGTAGCGGAAAGTCTACAAAGAGTTGCAGAACTGACGCAAATTGCTAAACAGCATGATATCCGTGTGCGTGCTTATATTTCTTGTGTGTTAGGCTGTCCTTATGAAGGTAATATTACGCCCGCAGCAGTCGCTAGTCTGGCAGAAAAATTAATGGTTTTAAATTGTGATGAAATTTCTTTAGGTGATACTATTGGGGTAGGCACACCTGGCAAAACAAAAACTCTTTTACAGACAGTGATAAATAGAATTCCAGTCAAGACCATTGCTGTGCATTTTCATAATACTTATGGCCAGGCGCTTGCTAATATTTATGTAGCATTGGAGAACGACATCCGAGTGATCGATAGCTCAGTCGCAGGGCTTGGCGGTTGTCCGTATGCAAAAGGGGCTAGCGGGAATGTGGCATCTGAAGATGTATTGTATATGTTACATGGGTTAGGGATTAAAACGGGCGTGGATTTGGAAAAGTTAATTAAGGTGGGTCACTTTATTGCTGATTATCTTGAGCAACCTAATCGCTCAAACGTGGGGTTGGCTTATCAAATTAAAGAGTAACTACTTGTTTCTGCTTAGAATTTCCCTCTCGCGCTGATAAATGAACCCGGATAATCAACAATTCTACCGCTGTATATCCGGATAATCAACAACTCTATTGTTGATTATCCGGATATACAGCGGTAGAATAGTGACATGGTTAATTATAAAAGACAGCTAAATTTACTCAACCTTTTGAAAAAAAAGTCTTTTTTCTTATTAGGGCCCAGGGCCATAGGAAAAAGCTATCTCATCCATCACCAACTTGCCTCCCAAGCAGTCATTTTAGACTTATTACGTTCGGAGTTATACCTTAGACTTTCTGCTGCGCCATGGGAACTGGAAAAATTGATTGATGCTCAATTGTCAGTGCAAAAAAGCATTATTGTGATTGATGAAATTCAGAAAATCCCTGGATTGTTAGATGAAGTGCATCGTTTAATTGAGCAAAGAAAATTTTGTTTTCTTTTGACGGGCAGCAGTGCCCGAAAATTAAAACGGGGCCATGCTAATTTGTTGGCAGGTAGAGCATGGACAGCGGCGTTATATCCATTGAGCTTTAGTGAAATTCCGCATTTTGATTTGGAACATTATCTACGTTTTGGTGGGTTACCAGCAGTTTATGCCAGTGATAATCCAATAGAGGAATTAAACGCTTATGTACAAAATTATTTGCGTGAAGAAATCCAGGCAGAAGGATTAGTGCGTAAGTTGCCGCCGTTTTCCCGATTTTTAACGATGGCTGCTTTCATGAATGGTCAATTACTTAATTTTAGCCAACTGGCGAGTGACATTGCTGTACCTGCATCAACAATTAGAGAATATTATTCGATCCTTGAAGATACTTTAATTGGTTTTCCATTGTTACCGTGGACGCAATCACAAAAAAGAAAAGCAATCGCTACAGCAAAATTTTATTTTTTTGATACTGGTGTAACTCATGCGCTTGCGCAAACACAAACGCTTGACCGGAATTCTGATCTATATGGCCGTAGCTTTGAGCATTGGATAGGAATGGAGTTAAGGAGTTATTTAGGTTATCGTCGGCTATCAGAGGCATTAGGTTTTTGGCGTAGTACGCACCAACATGAAGTTGATTTTGTGGTGGGAGACCATACTGCTATTGAGGTCAAAGCAACGCGTAAGGTAACAGCACGTGATCTCAAAGGATTAGAAGCTATCCAGGAAGAAAATGTATTTAAGCAACTTATTCTTATTTCTCAGGACCCTATTGAAACAAAGCATGGGAAAATAAGTTGTTTGCATTGGAAGACATTTATTACACGGCTTTGGAAGAATGAGTTGCTGTAAATATCACTTTACGCGAAGACAGATAATAGCCTCTCCCACAAGGGGAAAGGCTATGTACTGTCTAGAATTTACTGGATAGTTGTGGAAGTAGTTACAATAAAATTACTCTTTAGCTTCCGTACTTTCTCCTGCTAATGCTTTCTCAGTAAAGGTAATCCATTCCGCTGTTTCTTTAGAATCTGGATCCAAAGTCAGTGCATGTTTGAAATGTACCAGCGCATCTTCATTTTTACCCAAGTGGTGTTCACACAATGCCATGTTATAAAATAAACCAAATTGCTCGCCAACATACTGGTGTGCTTGTTGGTAATAGTTTAATGCTTGTGCGTAATTTTTAATGGCGTGGAAGAATACACCGATCTCGAACAAAATACATTCGGTTTTTGGCATATGATAATAATTTGCAGCTAGGCGCGGCATATTTTGTGACATAAAAGCTAATGTTTCTGGATCGCCTTCGGGCAGCAACGAAGTCACTTTATTGCTGATTTTAAGATAAATATGGGGATCCCAGTTGGATAATTCCATATGGGAGGCCAATGTATCCAGATCATAATCACTAAAATGGTCACGGACGCGGCTGTGCAAGGTAAAGTAATCAGAGGGGCTCATTCTTTCAATCCAATCAGAAACAGCAACACGCGTTTCCGGCAAATCATTTATTTTAAAACCACTGGCAAAAGCAGATGTTCTAATACCTCTGCGTGGTGTTTGTAAAAATGCATCGCCACCACTATTTTTAAAATACTCCCCAATGGCATGGAAATTAACCATCATAGAAAAACTACCATGAAAAGAAATAGAAGGATGACCTAAGTTATCCAGATGTTCCATGGCGCCATAACCTTTGTCTGTTGAAATAATAAATAATTTGTCATGACATAATTTTTTCAAAAACTTGATAGCATGAATAGAGCCCATAGGGATAAGGAAGCTGGTGGAATGCAGTTCTTTCTTATACAGATCCAGGATTTGATCTAAATGCGGGTCACCGTAGTAAGCGCTTTTGATTTCATGAATATTATAATCAACACCAATTTTTTCCATATCAATAGGACGATTATGGTCCATGTTGGCTTCATCGGTGTGTAAACTAAATAATAATTCATATAATTTATTTTCGTGTATCGTGAAAGCATCGTGTGAAACAGTGTCAAAAATATAATTGGCAAAAACAGTCAGTGGGTTGACAAGTAACTCAGGTGAGAGTTGTGTATTTTTTCGCACTAGATGTAATGGGCGTTCTGCTTCCATATCGTAGAGCGCAAAATCAATCAAGCCTTGTTCAATATACGGTTTTAAAGCGGGATGATCTTCCCAGTATTTAATATTGTGTTTAGTGAAGTCACTCATAACGTAACAAAATTTGAGGTCTTGAATTTGCAAGCCTTCTAGCAGTTCAAGAAGGGTCTTTACAAAATAATAACTAAAACGCCCAGAACCTGTACCAAGCTCCATAATATAAAAGGGCTGGTTTTTAGCGTCAGGGTGTATCTTGACCCAGTCACGCATAAAAGCCAATACGATCTTGGCATAACAGGCAGCAATGTAGGGATTGCTGGTAATGTAAAAAGGCACCTGATTGACCCAGGCATTAATGCCTTCTTTATCGAAGTATTCGCGCTGTAGGCGCCAGAGAGCTGATTGGGAAAAACGTTTGTGTTGTTCAATGATAACCTTGCGTTCAGTAGTTTCAGGCTTCACTTGGATATCCTCATTATGGGTAGTGACAGTACTCGTTTAATTTATGTTCTTTGCTTTAATTGATCAGCATAGTAAATATTATATTACAAAAAAAAAATAACTCACGATAAATGAAGTGGCAGAGATGAAAAAGTGAGTTGTTTAAAAGAGGAGGGCAAATATTGATCACTTTAATATATCTATCTTTTTATTCTGTTCCTGCTCCTGATTCTGTTCCTGTTCTGTCATACATTTTATTTTAACCGTTTCTACAGTTTAATTTAGGGTATACAAACGGTCAGAATCTGTGGATAACATTTGTTCGTTAACGGTCAGCAAACCCTTTAATAACGGTTTGTCTAGGGTGACTATGCAGTATTTTTTTCTTAACAGTATAGAGCCTCTCTTACTCATCAATAATGCTAAGAACGATAATTTTTATTGTGAGAGAGGAAAGTTCTTAGCAGGAGTGAGTAGGTTATTTTATATTTTCATCGGCAAAATCACCAACTCTTTACCTTGTAAATGTAATTGTCTTTGCAACGTCGTTGGTGTTTCATTATGTAAAATACGAGTAATCCAGTTATCATGCTCGAAAATTAATTTACTAGCAAAGAAAATACAATTCGGGTATTTTTCTCCTACTTTTTCAGCGAGTCCAGTTAATTTTTCTACGGTGTCAGTGCCAAAAGCATGATAACTTTCTGCAGCGATGCCATATTGTTGGCAATACTGGACAAAGTAATCTAAGGTATCAGTGACTTGGTGCCGCATTTGTTCTAATGCTGCACCACCTGTAAAGCTTTCGACATCGACAATACCCACGCTTAAGAAAATAAAGTTTTTAAAATGACGAGGAAACATACGTAAGACGCATAATAAGGTATGCATGCCTATGCCTTGGCTTTTGCCTACCATAATCACCGCGGTCGGTTGTTGTGGATCAGGAATAATGGGATGCAGATTTTTTTCAGTAATCGGTTGTTTGAGTTGCGCATCAAGGGTTACTAATTTTTTATGAATAGATTTGTAATGCTTATTAATCATCAGGCAGAGAGTAATGACGGCACAAGTAATGAGTACAGTGACCCAACCGCCCGATTCAAATTTGGAAAACAGCGTCACAGATAAGATGCTGGAAGTAATAATAAAAGCGAATAAGGAAAATGCAAGTCGCCAGAGCCAATAGGGTGAAGCTTTACTACGACGTTTTGCCCAATAAACACATAAGCCTAATAAGGATAAGGAAAATGTCACAAATACATTAATGCTATATAAAATAACGAGCCATGCTACGCGTCCGTGGCTCCATAGTAAAATCATCAGAGCGGAAATACCAAATACAATGAGACCATTTTGAATCACTAAACGTGTTGAAAGATGACGGAAACGATTAGGGACCCAGTTATCCAGTGCCATGTTAGCTAATACAGCAGGTCCACCTAAAAATCCGGTATTAGCAGCAACAAATAATAAACCAGCTTCTAAAGTCAGTGTAATCAATAAGAGAGCTTCTCCTAACCATGAGTCACCCAGAATGGAATGAAATACAACGGCATTTAATGTTTCGCCATGAGTAGGGTGAGCACCCCAAAGTAAATAAAGTAATATAGTTCCTGCTGCCATAAAACTTAAGGAAATAGCCATGTAAAACATAGTCCATTTTCCTGTGGTAACACGTGGCTCGCTTAAGCGGTTCACATTGTTAGAAACGGCTTCAAGACCAGTGTAGGTTCCACTGCCTAATGAATAAGCATGTAACATGAGTGCAAGCAAAGGAAACCAGCCTAGCAGTTGGGCTGAATTTTTGGTGTCATTGATAGTATCAGGAATGATACTGAGTAAACCTCTACTGTGCGCGGCGATGCCATAGATGATTAAGCAGAAATGTATCACGACAAAACCGACGAAGATCGGTAGTAATAATTTGATAGATTCTTTCATCCCTCGCATATTTAAGCCTAATAAAAAAATAATGACCATGGCTTCTGCAAGTAATTTATGATGTAGAAATTGATGCGGTAAGAAACTGAATATGGCATCCATACCGCTGGCAGTCGAAACGGCGATTGTGAGTACATAATCGACAATGAGTGCAGCACCCGAAATCAGACCTATATAAGGACCTAATAATTGTGTAGCGACTTTGTAGCCACCACCACCGCTGGGAAAGAGTTCGATGACCTGGTTATAACCCAGTGAAATGATGAAGACAGTAATTGCCATAGCTAGAGCAATATACACTGCTAAATGGGTGTGAGTGCCGAGCGCGATGAAGGCTTCTTCAGGGCCATAACAGGATGAGGATAGACCGTCAGCCCCGAGACCAATCCAGGCTAAAAAAGCGATTAATGAAACATGTCGAAGGATATTAGGGCTAAATGGATTGAGGGGGTCCCCAAGAACATAGTGTCTTAATTTTTTGATAGTAGGCATAAAGGGTGGTTGTTATAGCTCGTCTTTTGTTGCTTTTCGAGGTCAGGGAAGGGGATTATACTCCTCATAAATCAGTAAATCACGCTGGATTTTGGGGGAGGGGGTTTTTTAGGGAGGGCTTTTGCGTATCTTGAATGAAGGCGAGGAGGTTACCTAATTTTTTTTGTAAAGAGAACAAAAAAAATTAGGTAACCTCCTCGCTGCCAGGTCAGTAAAGAATTCTCGCTTGGGGGGCACGGTAGTGGTGGCCAGCATTGAGCAGTAAGATAAGTGTGGGGTGGGAGCGAAGATATTATTTAGCCTTTATTTCATTCTTGGTACTTGGATAGGGTCTGATAATAATATAGTGCTTTAGATAAATGAGTCGGTAACCTAAACTTAAATTATACATGAGACTCCAACAACTTCTTGCTTGAACCGAAATCCTTTGTTTCACTCAGCACCAATTAGCATCTTGAAGTAAGATTGGTTTAAAACTACAATGCGACAAGTTTTCTTTTCTTAAAAGTCACCAAAAGCGCCCCTAAAGACCCAGAAGAAATAAAAATTAAATCTTATCTTCGCTCCCCACTTAGATTGATCTCATTGCCCAATGCTGGCCACCACTGCTGTGCCCCCCAAGCGAGAATTCTTTACTGACCTGGCAGCGCGAGGAGGTTACCTATTTTTTTTGTAAGAGAACAAAAAAAATAGGTAACCTCCTCGCCTTCATTCAAGATACGTAAAAGTCCTTTTTAAGAACACTATCGCTCTAACTCATCCGCAATGCCCCATCCAACCTAATCACTTCCCCATTTAACATACTATTTTCAACAATATGCACCACTAACCGCGCAAATTCCTCAGGCCGCGCCAATCTCTTCGGAAAAGGCACCGCCGCCACCAAAGCTTCCTTAGCTTTTGCAGATAACTTATCAAATAAAGGTGTATCCACTAATCCTGGTGCAATAGTCATGACACGGATACCAAATGGTGCTAATTCACGTGCAGCAGGCAAAGTCAGGCTGACGATGCCACCTTTAGAGGCACTATAGGCTGTTTGCCCAATCTGCCCTTCAAATGCAGCGATTGACGCTGTATTAATAATGACGCCACGTTCTTGTGTTTCACCTAAGGGTGTTAAAGGAATCATTGCAGCAGCTGCCAGGCGCATCAGATTAAAGGTGCCAAGCAAATTGACTTCAATGACATCACGAAATTCCGTAAGTGGCATGGGGCCTTGTTGATTGACCATGCGCCGACTTTGAATAATCCCAGCACAATTAATGCAAACACGTGGCGCACCTTGTGTAGCAAACAAGGCTTGTAGGGCTTTCGCGATACTTTTTTCATCAGTCACATTACATTGTATTGCTATCCCATCGATTTCCGCGGCTATTTTTTCTGCGAGTGATAGATTTGTATCAAAAATAGCTACCTTTGCACCTACCTGGCTCAATAGTCTTGCCGTAGCAGCCCCTATGCCAGATGCACCACCACTAATAATGACAGTAGAATTTTTTATCTCCATGGATATACTTTCCTTTTAAAAAAACCCTTAATCAGTGATACTACACAACATAAAAGGAATCAAGGATCAAGGATGATGAAAATTCTGGTGACGGTAAAAAGAGTAGTCGATTATACCGTACATATACGTGTCAAGGATGATCACAGTGGAGTCGATACTGCCAATGTAAAAATGTCGATGAACCCTTTTGATGAAATTGCGATCGAAGAAGCGGTGCGTTTAAAAGAGCAAGGGATTGCACAAGAAATTATCGCGCTTTC
>Ga0206943_1187_pt1 | contig 14956 bp, 12 predicted proteins | sample Alteio_BWOrgHeat_7_FD_153243 | JGI IMG/M metagenome (GOLD analysis project Ga0206943, IMG submission 153243) | Enriched cells from forest soil in Barre Woods Harvard Forest LTER site, Petersham, Massachusetts, United States -... | ecosystem: Environmental > Terrestrial > Soil > Temperate forest > O... | reverse complement strand
GAATTTAAGCCGTTTGCCGGCCCAAACAAAACGGAAAATCCGCTTGATAAAATAAGCCCCGCGGTGTTTGAGCAAAGCAGCGCTGCACCCGATTCGCTGGTTAAAAAGTTTGCATTATACAACGTTAAAAAGCAGCAGGGGGTGCTATTTGCTCATTTTGATAAAACTATTTATACCAATAACGAAAATGTATGGTTTACCGCTTACCTGCTAAATACCGATGCCAGTAAAAACGATGTGCTTTCGGTAGCCCTCATCAATGATAACGACCGCTCAATTATATTAAAGGATAAGTTTATAATGGATAAAGGCATTGCCTTTGGTAATATGTTTTTGCCGGATACTATCCTCTCCGGTAATTACAGTTTTATGGTTTATACCAACAGCGTAGTAAACGGCAAGCCCGAGAATGTTTTTGTGCAGCCCGTAACTGTAAAAAACACTACCGTAGCTTCTTATAAAGCTACATTACTTTTGCAGGATACTGCTATGATTGCACCTGCAGCCGGAAGAAAAGTGTTGCTCATTACCGAAGCCCCCGGTATAAAACTTATTGCCGCGGCAACGGTAAACTATTACGTGGGCGATAAACTGCACCCCATTATTGCCGGAACGGTAAAAACAGATAAAGCAGGCGGATACCTGTTTACTATCCCAACAAAGGACATTACCCTGGGTAATAATATACTGGAGGCTAAAATTACATACGGAACCGAAGTCAAAATAGTTAAACTTACACTGCCTGTTCAAAAAAACACACCTGTTGTAAAGTTTTATCCTGAAGGTGGTAACTTATCTGATGCTGTTGTAAGCGCCGTTGGCTGGGAAGTGAAGAATACGCAAGGGGTGCCGTATGCGGTAAAAGGCATTCTTTACCAGGACGGCAAACCAATTGATACAATAGCAACAAACAGTTACGGGATGGGCAACTTTATGCTATTGCCCCATCGCGAAAGCCAATATTATGTTAAGCTGTTACTGGCTGATCATAAAGATTCTGTTTATAACCTTCCCCCAATACTAAGCAACTTGCCGGTGGTTACCATAGTCAATGCTATAGTAAACGATACTTTAAGGTTGGTGCTTAAAAATAAATTGCCCGCTAAACTTTATGTACTGGTGCATAATTATAAGCAAACGTTCTTCTCGTTCCCGGTGCAGGTTGACGCGGGTGGCAAAAGGGTAAAGATCGACCTTTCCGAACTGCCCAAAGGCCTTGCCGAGATCACTATTTTAGATAGCCTGCAAAGGCCGTACGCCGAGCGGTTGTTTTTTGCTCACTATGACCAGCATAACGCTTTAAGTATTGCACCCGATAAAAATGAATATAAAACCCGGCAAAAGGTAAATATCAGCCTGAAGGTAGCAGATGCGGATGGTAAACCGGTTTCGGGCATTGTTTCAATAGCCTGCGTACAGGCTAATAGATTGGAAGTTAAAAAGACCGTGGATATTGAAAGCTATCTTTACCTTAACCACGAGCTGGGACTGCTTCCCGCCAGGCAAAACTACCTGGGCAGCAGCGTGGCGGATAAAGCCTTTTTAGAGAATATTTTACTCATAAAAGGTTGGCGCCGCTATACGTGGTCCGAACTAATGCAAACAACCCCGGCAGATACGGTTAAACGGTATGACTCATTAATTTTTAAGGGACTGATCACTCATTTTGATAAACCTTTAAAAAAATCGGTTAATTATATAGTAATGAGGGACTCAACCATGAGCACCTCTTTAACTGCCCCAAATGGTAGTTTTGTATTGACTACCGCTAACCAGCTTGTTGCCGAAGGTAAAAAGTTGCATTTATTTGTAACTGGCAATTCCCCGGAAGAGTACAATTTTAACATACCTGATCCGTACGATAAGGTTAACAAATTGCTTACCGCTAATTATGAGCCGCCTAACTACAATAGCTTCTTATTGAATGAGCAAAAGAACGATGCCGATGATTTAAAAGGGTTTGAACATGCCGTACAATTAAAAGAAGTGAAGATAAAGGGGGTAAATGATAATTTGTTATATGGGTTTCAAGGCATAGGGACTAACGCCTGCGGAGATTACGTTTGCAGGTATAATATATTGAATTGTCCTAACCATAGGACCGCGTCTGACAACAGGCCTGCAGTTGAGGGCGAATCATATATGATAAATGGAATGCTAAGCTCCTATCACGGATGCAGGATTGCTCAGGCACGCCCTAATGTTAAAGTATTTGATGGCATACACTATTCCCTGGAATTTTACCCGGCCGATTATGCACAGGTAAATCCATCGCAGCCTGAATATTTATCAACCATTTACTGGAACCACCTGTGTAAAATACGGCCCGGTAACGATGCAACCATACAGTTTTACACGAGCGATATTACAGGCGCTTTTAAAATAATAGTGCAGGGTGTGGCCGGTAAGGATGTGGTTTATGGCGAGAAATCATTTACGGTGAGTAAGTAAAAGTTGTTTAACAAGCTGCGTATCCGATCATTTGCACATCCACATATCTGCACATCCGCATATCTGCACATCAAAACCACCACATCCAAAAATTGTTGTTACTTTTGAACTTCATAAAATAACAGGATTTGGACAAAGAACTTGTAGAACCTTTTATCGTCAACGCTTTAAAAGAAGATGTTGGTGATGGCGATCATACCTCATTAGCTACCATACCCAACGGTACACTGGGTAAAGCAAAGCTTTTAGTAAAAGATAATGGCATACTGGCCGGTGTTGAACTTGCTGAAGAGATATTTAATATTGTTGACCCCAAGCTTAAACTAAACATATTTTTAAAAGACGGTGCAGAGATAAAACCCAAAGACATTGTTTTTGAGGTTGAAGGCAGCGTACATAGTATTTTAAAAGCCGAGCGCCTTGTACTTAACTGTATGCAGCGCATGAGCGGAATTGCTACACAAACAGACCATATTGTTGACCTTTTAAAAGGCACCAATACCCAGGTTTTAGATACCCGCAAAACCACACCCGGTATGCGCTATTTAGAGAAATGGGCGGTTAGGATAGGCGGGGGCGTAAACCACCGTTTTGGTTTGTATGATATGATACTCATCAAAGACAACCATGTTGATTATTCGGGCGGCATTAGGCAGGCGATTGAAAATACGCATGAGTATATGACCGCGCACCATAAAAAACTGGCTATTGAAATTGAAGTGCGCAACCTTGACGAACTGGAAGAGGTTTTGCAAACCGGTGGTGTTGACCGTATATTGTTAGATAACTTTAATTTTGCCGACCTTAAACAAGCTATAAATATCATTGAGGGCCGGTATATTACCGAAGCATCGGGCGGTATAACTATTGATACCGTGCGCGAATATGCCAATTGCGGGGTTGATTATATTTCGATAGGGGCGTTAACACACTCGGTAAAATGCCTCGACCTAAGCTTAAAAGCGGTAAGGGCCTGATGAGGTAAAGCCAATAAGGCTTGTAACATCTTTAATATTTAGGTTTAGAATTTATTGGTTGTATAACTTAGTGCATAAATAAATGATTAAACTTGTTAATACAAATTTCTATTTTGTAATATTGGGTTAATGATAACTGTCTATTCTGTTTCAGCACTTTTGTTGGCCTACCTTTTTGGCTCTATCCCTACTGCGGTATGGATAGGTTTGGCGTTTTTTGATATTGATGTGCGCGAATATGGCAGCGGGAACGCCGGCGCTACCAATACCTTTAGGGTATTAGGTAAGAAGGCCGGTATCCCGGTTATGTTTTTAGATATCTTAAAAGGATGGACGGCTACCAACCTGGCTTATTTTATTGGCGTATCAACTACCGGAGGCTATGGTTCTGTTGCTTATACCAATTACGCACTTGCTTTGGGCATAGCCGCGGTTATGGGCCATCTATTCCCGGTTTTCGCGGGGTTTAGGGGCGGTAAAGGCATAGCTACTTTGTTCGGGATGATATTGGCTATTCATTTACAGGCAGCTTTGTTATGTGTAGTTGTATTTATTGTGGTGCTTTTAATAACCAGGTATGTTTCACTTAGCTCAATCATAGCCGGGTTTAGCTATACCATTGGCGTTGCATTTGTATTCCCGAGTAATAAATCGGTAGTTATTTATGGGATGTGTATGTTTTTACTGATACTCATTACCCACCAAAAAAATATTGAACGCCTACTTAAAGGCAAAGAATCAAAGGTCAATTTGTTTAAAAAGAAGGCCGCCTGATATAAATGGGAAACCCTGTTTTCTTAAAAGCTAAATGGTTAAACCTGGTAATGCTTAATTACGAAGTTGACCCGAATTTGTTAAAGCGTTATTTACCTCCTGGTACCGAACTTGACTTGTGGCAGGGCAAAGCCTTGGCCAGCATGGTTGGCTTTATGTTTTATGACACCAGCGTATTGGGTATTAAATGGCCATGGCATATCAATTTCGAAGAAGTTAATCTTCGTTTTTACGTAAAATATTTTGACGGTAAAGCATGGAAACGCGGTGCAGTATTCATTAGCGAAATTGTACCAAAACCAATAATAACTATCCTTGCTAATACTTTGTATAAGGAACCTTATCGTACCCTGCCTATGCGACATTCTGTAACGCCCATAGCTAATGATCATTCTGAATTTTTATATGAGTGGAAATTAAAAGGCCAATGGAATAAACTTGGCGTAACAGTAAACAATAATTTAGTGCCTATACAACCTGATAGTGCCGAGGAATTTATTTTTGAGCATTATTGGGGCTATAATGCATTAAGCAAATTAAAAACTATGGAGTACCAGGTGGAACATATTACATGGCAGGTAGGGGCGGTTAAGGATTATGTTTTTAAAGCGGATATTGCCGAATTGTATGGGCAGGAATTTGTGCCTTATTTGCAAGCCACACCGTATTCTGCTTTCTTTGCTGATGGTTCAGCTATTAATGTGAGAATGGGGCAGAAGATTCTGATTGCCCCAAAACTTCCATAACCGCCTTTGCTTTAAGCAGGCATTCCTCGTATTCTTTTTCGGGGTCGGCATGAAAGGTAATGGCGCTGCCCGCATGAAAAGAAAGATACCTTTCCGTGGCATTGTATAGTAAGCTCCTTATTACCACATTAAAATCAAAATCATCGTCGGGGCTAAAGTAACCTATAGCACCCGAATAAACACCCCGTTTGCTGCGCTCATATTGTTCCATTAGCTGCATAGCGCTTATTTTAGGTGCACCCGTCATACTGCCCATCGGGAAGGTGTTTTTGATAGCTTCTACAGGGGGAACGTCATCCCTAAGTTGGCACACTACGGTTGATGTCATTTGATGTACCTGCTTAAAGCTATGTATGGCAAAAAGTTCCTCGGTTTTCACTGTACCGGGCTTTGCCGAGTGAGTAAGGTCATTGCGCACCAGGTCAACTATCATTACGTTTTCCTGCAGTTCTTTGGTATGGTTCCTTAGCTCTTGCTTTATCGCTTCGTCCTCGGTTTCGTTATTGCCTCTTTTAGCTGTCCCTTTTATGGGCTGCGATATTAATTGAGTGTCTCGTTTTGCCAAAAAGCGTTCGGGCGAGGCGCATAAAACATAATTATCCTTCCATTTAAAAAAGGCGGCAAACGGATTGGGCGAAATTTGATTTAGCTGTAAAAATACTGCAACCGGGTCAATCACTGCATCGTTTGCAAAAAACTCCTGGCAAAAGTTGGTTACATAAATATCGCCGCGGGCTATATGGGCTTTAATTTTTTCAGCCGTGTCCAGGTACTCGGCCTTAGTAAAACGGGTTTGCAGCTTTACATTATTTAGCTCATCGGTAATAACAATAACCTGCTGCTCAATGGTATTGAAAATAGATTCCGCATCATCGGCTATTATTTCAACTTCATTGCCATTGATGATAATGATATATTGTGGCGCAAAAAAATAAAGGTCAGGAAAATTTAAATGATCGGCATTGGATGATGAAAGATGCTCAACTTCGTTTTTTAGATCGTAACCAAAAAAGCCGGTTACGTAACCGGGATGCTTTTTACGAAAAGCGGCTAATTCATCAAAGGCGTCCCCGGCGTTGGAAGTAATTTCATCTTTTGGGCCAACAGCTATTAAGGTATCAAATTTACTATAGTTGTCTTTAAATCCGTTGCTATCCAGGTAACATACCGCGTCAAAAGCAGCAGCCCATTGCAGGGCTTTTTGCTTGAAGGTTTGGAGATTAATTGGGGATTTAATCATCGCAAAAAGCGGCTAATTGTCTGAACCATGATTTATAGGATTTACAGATTACCATGATCATTTGGACGAACATCAGGAAAATCCTTAAATCCTATAAATCATGGTTCAGACAAAAAATTAATATAATACCAGTGTCTGCACCCTGTCAGGCCCTACAGAAAGATATTTTACCGGTACGCCTAATTCTTTTTCTAAAAACTTAATGTACGACTGTAACCGGGCAGGTATTTCATTTAATTCGGTTATGCCGGTGATGTCTTCCTTCCATCCGTCAATTTCCTTTAAAACAGGTTTGGCATCAACCGAACATATATCATAAGGCATATAATCAATGGTTTCGCCCAGGTAATTGTAGTGGGTGCAGGCATATATCTTTTCAAAACCGCTTAGTACGTCAGCCTTGGTCATTACCAGTTGGGTAACACCGTTTAACATAATCGCATATTTTAACGCAGGCAAGTCTATCCAACCGGTACGGCGCGGCCTTCCGGTAGTAGCGCCAAACTCGTGGCCAATCTGGCGCAGTTCTTCGCCTAATTCATTATCCAGTTCGGTAGGGAAGGGGCCGCTGCCAACGCGTGTGCAGTAGGCTTTAAAAATGCCTATTACGTCGCCTATTTTACTCGGGGCAATGCCTAAGCCTGTACAGGCACCCGCTGACGTGGTATTGGATGAAGTTACAAAAGGATACGAGCCAAAATCAATATCAAGCATGGTGCCTTGCGCGCCTTCGGCTAAAACTTTTTTGCCTTGTTTAATATAATCATTAACCAAATGTTCCGAATCAACCAAAACAAATTGTTTTATCAGTTCAATAGCTTCAAAAAATGCTTGTTCGCGTTCAGAAAAATCAGCTACTTCGCCATAAAGCGCTTGCAGCATAGAGGTATGCTTATCAGTTAATTTTTGATAGCGTTCTTTAAAATCAGGCAGGGTAATATCGCCAATACGCAAACCATTGCGCCCGGTTTTATCCATGTAGGTAGGGCCAATGCCTTTTAAAGTTGACCCAATTTTGCCTTCGCCCATCTTTTTTTCAGATGCGGCATCAAGCAATTGGTGCGTAGGTAATATCAGGTGCGCTTTTTTGGCTATCACCAAATTCTTTTTGGCCAACAGGTCGTGCCCGGCAGCTTTCAATTTATCTATTTCCTTTTTTAGAGTAATAGGGTCAATTACCACACCGTTACCGATCAGGTTAAGCGTGTTTTCAAAAAATATGCCCGAAGGAATGGTGTTCAATACAAACTTTTTACCATCAAACTCTAAGGTATGACCGGCATTGGGCCCACCCTGGAAACGTGCGATCAGGTCGTAACCCGCGCTTAGTACATCAACAATTTTTCCTTTACCTTCGTCGCCCCATTGGAGGCCTAATAAAACGTCAACAGCCATTAATTTTATTTTTGAATTAGAATAGTTTTCTGATCTGATTACAGAACTTTTATATTTCGGCAAATATCATAAATTTAAAACGTTCTTTTGGACTTTATCTAAGCAAAATCATTATATACCAAATCTTCGGGGCAGTCTTTAAATTCAGGGTAGGCCCTAAACGCACCGTCTTTATAGTGTTTGAAATCGTTGAGTTGTAGGTTGAAAATAAAACAGCAAAAATTAACTTCTTTGGGGCCGAAGTATTTTGTATTTACTATTTCCTCGCGGATTCTCTCATCGCCATAATATCTTCTGAGCTCTTTAAAATCATCGATACTTCCTTTGTACATAACCCGTTCGCATATATTGAGCATCCCCTTCTCATAGTCGATCTTATCCATATCAACGTCCCAAAATGCCTGCTTGCTTAAAACCGGTTTATCCATTAGTTTATACTTTTCTATCGCAAAAACCTGCTCTTAGTTTTTCACAATTACCATAAAGGTTTAATGAGTGGTGTTTGATCTCGAATTTTAGCAATTGTCCCATCATACTTTGTATCTGCTGTATGCGCGGATCGCAAAATTCAACCACTTTGCCGCAGTCAATACAAATAATATGGTCGTGCTGCTTGTAGCCGTATGATTTTTCAAACTGGGCCATGTTTTTGCCAAACTGGTGCTTGGTAACCAGGTCGCATGATACTAAAAGCTCCAGTGTATTATAAACCGTGGCGCGGCTAACCCGGTACTTTTTATTTTTCATGTGGATGTATAATGATTCCACATCAAAATGGTCGCTTCTTGAATATATTTCTTCGAGAATAGCAAAGCGCTCGGGGGTTTTGCGTAGGTTTTTATTTTCAAGATAGGCTTCGAAAATCTTTTTAACCAATTCTATGGTATCCTGTACGGGCATGTTTTATGTATTATATGGTCAAAGTTATTAATTTTAGTTGATTAAGTTAAGTGGTTGATTGAGTGAATGGCTGATTCGGTGGGTAGTTATTTGTCAAATTAGTTACAAGTTTACAACAGCCCACTATATACTTAGCCTAATCAACTCAATAAACTTAATCAACCACTCACCCTAAGACGCCTTTTCAATCTCAGTATCAAAACGGGTAACCCCGGTAACGCCATTAACTGTTTTTAACCGCTTTATCAGGTTGTCCAAATGTTCGGTATCATTTACATATACCATGATGGAGCCTTCAAATATGCCGTTATCACTGTCAACAGTAATTGACCGCATATTCACCTTAAAATCATGAGAGATGACCGTAGTTAACTTATTAATTAAGCCCACATCATCAATGCCGGTGATACGCAGCCCGGTTAAAAATGCAAGTTCCTGCTGATTGGTCCAGCGGGCTTTAACAATACGGTAGCCGTAGTTCGACATTAGTTTGGTAGCATTGGGGCAATTGGTACGGTGTATCTTTATACCATCGCTAACGGTAACAAAGCCAAACACATCATCGCCGGGGATAGGGTTACAGCAATTTGATAGCTTATAATCAATTTTTTGCATGTCCTCGCCAATAAGCAGCATATCGGTGTCTTTTGCCTTTATGTTGCGCACCAGGCTTTGTACCTGCTCGGCATCTATTTTATCCTGCGGTTTGTTTTCAATTACCTTTTCTGATGCCTGGTAGTCCTTCAGGTCCTTCATATCAATGAGGCCTTTGGCAACATTATAAAACAGGTCCTGGGTTGAAACCAGCTTAAAGAAATAGCTTAGCTTCTGTATATTCTCGGTATTGTAGGTGATTTTTAATGATTTTAACTTACGTTCCAGTATTTCCTTGCCATCTTCGGCTATCTTGCGTTTTTCTTCTTTTAGGGATGATTTGATCTTGGCCTTAGCTTTGGCAGTAACCACAAAGTTTAGCCAATCTTCCTTTGGGGTTTGCTTGCTTGATGTAATTACCTCTACCTGGTCGCCGTTTTGCAATTTATAACTTAGCGGAACCAGCTTATGATTAACCTTTGCGCCAATACAACTTGCGCCTACATCGCTGTGTATCTCAAAAGCAAAATCGAGCGCGGTTGCATTTAGCGGCAACTGAATAAGCGCGCCTTTAGGGGTGAAGATAAATATCTCGTCAGAAAACAAGTTCATCTTAAAATCATCCAGGAACTCCAGCGCGTTCGAATCGGGATTTTTGAGCATATCGCGTACCTTTTGAACCCATTGGTCCAGCCCGCTGTCTGACGATGATTCTTTATATTTCCAATGCGCGGCAAAACCTTTTTCGGCTATCTCGTTCATGCGCGTGGTACGTATTTGTACCTCAACCCACTGCCCGCGCGGCCCCATTACGGTAGTATGTAATGATTCGTAACCGTTTGCCTTTGGCGATGATATCCAATCGCGCAGTCGGTCGGGATTTGGCCGGTACAGGTCGGTAACTATCGAATAGGCTTTCCAGCAATCTGCCTTTTCACTTTCGGGCGTACTGTCTAATATTATTCTTATCGCAAAAAGATCATACACCTCTTCAAAAGGTATAGCCTTTTTCTTCATTTTATTCCAGATGGAATGTATTGATTTTGGCCTGCCAAAAATATCAGAAACCAGATCCTGGCTTTCCAGTACTTTTTTTACCGGCTCAATAAAATCCCGGATAAATTTTTCACGTTCGGCCTTTTTCTCGTTGAGCTTATTTTTTATAAACTGGTAGGTTTCCTTCTCCATGTATTTCATAGAAAGGTCTTCCAGTTCAGATTTTATAGCATAAAGCCCCAGCCTGTGTGCCAGCGGCGCGTACAGGTAAACGGTTTCTGACGAAAGTTTAAGCTGCTTATCGCGCGGCATAAACTCCATGGTGCGCATGTTGTGCAGCCTGTCGGCCAGTTTGATGAGTATAACCCGTACATCATCAGCCAGGGTAAGCAGCATTTTCCTGAAATTCTCGGCCTGTAACGAGCTGTTGGTATCAAATACACCCGATATTTTGGTTAAGCCGTCAATAATTTTGGCTACCTTTTTACCAAACTCGCGCTCAATATCATCCAGTGTTACATCCGTATCCTCTACCACGTCATGCAGCAGGGCGCATACAATGGAGGTGGTGCCCAGGCCAATTTCTTCCGCAGCAATTTGTGCTACGGCAATAGGGTGGTAAATATAAGGCTCGCCCGATTTACGGCGCATATCTTTATGGCTTTCAAGGGCCATATCAAATGCCTTGCGTATCATGCGCTTATCACCTTTTTGCAAAGTTGATTTACTTGCACGTAGCAAAGCCCGGTATCTTTTTAGTATCTCATTCTTTTCCGCTTCAATATCAATTACTAATTCTTTCATCTTTAAGCACTAAGCGCATATATCATAAACTTGCAATAAACATATTAATTGCGAGTTATTGTAAAATACCACAAAAAATTGCATTATTTTTGTATTAAGTAAAATTATGAAATTTATTGGTTTTATAGCACTGTATTGTTGCATGGTGGGTACGCTTAAAGCCCAAACGCAACCTGTTTTCCCTCAACAAGGCAAAAATGATACCATTAGGGTATATGCCACAAATGTTGACGGACAGATGATACCGTGGATAATTACCGAGGAGGTAAAGATAGTTGATACCCGTATATTTAAGAGCCAGGCCGATAAGGATGCCTACAACCGGTTAAGGTATAATGTTTATAAAGTAATACCCTATGCGCATTTTGCAGGTTCGAGGTACAGGCAATTACAGCGCGACCTGGCATTAACCGGCGACAAGAAGAAACAAAAAGAATTGATCGCAGCCTGCGAAACACAAATAAAAGACGTGTTTAAAAAGGAAGTTGAAAATCTGACAATTAGCCAGGGCGAAGTTTTGATCAAGTTAATTGACCGCGAAACAAACAACACCAGCTATGATGTGGTTAAAGAGTTAAAGGGTGGGTTTAGCGCTTTTTTGCTACAATCTGCAGCCCGCATATTTGGGCACAATTTAAAAGAAACATACGACAGGGACGAACAGCGTGACATTGAACAAATACTTCAGCAGGCTGGCTACGATTCCTATAAATACTAATAATGAGCGAAAATAGCATCTACCGGTTTAATGTTCAAAAGTTAAACGGTGAGTAAGTAAGCTTATCTGCATATAAAGATAAAGTACTTTTAATAGTTAATACGGCTTCTCAGTGTAGCTTTACCCCCCAGCTTAAAGATTTAGTGGCGTTAAAGAACGAATTTGCAGGCAAGCCATTTGAAATATTGGCATTTCCGTCAAATGATTTTGGCGGGCAGGAACCATTGGAAGGCGAGGCTATAGGCCAGTTTTGCGAAAGTTACGGCGCCAATTTCCCCATTTTTGAAAAGATAAGGGTACGGGGGCCGTATGCCGACCCGTTGTACCAGTTTTTTGCCAGCAAGAAGGAAAATGGTGTGCTTAGCTCAGTGCCGAGGTGGAACTTTCATAAATTTTTAATAAACCACTCAGGTATAATTACCGATTTCTTTTACCCGTTTACCAAACCAACTTCTTCAAAAATAAGGAAGAAGATAGCGCGTTTATTACCCGTTATTTAATAACCACCATGCTGAAGTTAGATATATTAGTCCTGTCTGTTCACCCTGATGATGCCGAATTGGGTTGCGCGGGCACTATTTTAAAGCACGTTGCGCTTGGTAAAAAGGTGGGTGTTGTTGATCTGACCCGTGGCGAACTGGGCACACGCGGCACGGCCGAGATACGTAGCAGCGAGGCGGCAGCATCTGCAAAAATATTAGGATTGGCCGTGCGCGAAAACCTTGGCCTGCCCGATGGGTTTTTTGAAAACACAAAAGAATACCAGCTAAAAGTTATCGCAGCCATACGCAAGCACCAGCCTGATATTGTAATAACTAATGCTTACTATGACCGCCACCCCGATCATGGGCGGGCAAATGACCTGGTAGAAACCGCCACATTTTTATCAGGGCTTAGAAAAATTGAAACCAGCTTTAATGATGAATTGCAGGAAGCCTGGCGGCCGGGATTGTTGCTTCATTTTATACAGGACGAATATATAAAACCTGATATTTTAATTGATGTTACTGCTCACTGGGATAAAAAGATAGAGAGCATAAATGCGTTTGGTTCGCAATTTCATAACCCCAACTGGCGAAACGAACCGCAAACGTATATCTCATCGCCCGAGTTTATACAGGTAATTGAAGCCCGCGCCCGCGAGTTTGGAAAAGTTATTAATGTAAAATATGCCGAAGGGTTTACCTCGCGACGCATTTTGGGCGTAGATAATTTGTTTAACCTGCTTTAGTCACCAGGAAACTGACTCAAGACTCCCGACTCAAAACTTTTGACTGCCCCTTACGCCCGCGCGTATTCAAAGCGGTTATTATCGTTGTTCCTTTCCCGTTTAAGTTTGTGCTCTTTAGCCAGTTTTAACAATATGCCTGATAATTCGGAAGTTTTAAAATCAGAGTCAAAGTTATCTTTACAAAAATCAGCAATAGAGGATATGGATTGCGGCGAATCAAAAAAATCAGTTGATAAAAGCTGGTTTAATACTTTGGTTGCACCAGGTTTTTTACGATTGGGCGAAAACGGATAGTTATCCGTATCATAATCAGACCGTTGCTTGCGGCCTTTTTTGGTAAATGGTTCATTGCTATCGGTATCTCCTCTTTCAGATTCGACCATAGCATCAAACAATTTGTCAATAATTTTAACTTGAACGGCTTCGGATTTAAATGAATTAACAACCTCCGAAAATTCAATAAGTTGTTTTTTTAATTTCTCAATTTGTTTGTTCATGGCTGTTGGTAAGCTATCATTCGGCAAAAAATCAATATATAACAATGATAATATTGGCATATTATCGTAAGTAGAAAAATAGTTATACTAATTGATCAAGGGAGTAACGGCAAACTTACGATTATCATATATTTAACAGCTATGAAAAGTGTTATTTAATACCCAAAACAGGTAGTTGTAGCAATATTATTACAAATTATAATTTAGCAGATATTTTTTCAAGAATATTTAGGCCTTCGTCAATATGATTTTTTTCAATAATAAGTGCCGGCCTAAAGCGAATGGTATGATCGCCGCAGCCCAGGAACATCACATTATGTGCCAACCCGGCATTAATAAATTTATCGCGGATTTTTTTGTCGGGAAAATCAAAGGCAGTTAATAACCCTTTACCGCGCACATTGGTTATAATCGGGTGTTTTTCGGCAATTTTGAGTAAGCTTTTTTGCAGGTATTCGCCCGTTTGCGCGGCTTTATTGCATAACCCATCCTCCTCAATTATCTCCATTATTTTTGACGAGCGCACCATATCAACCAAACTACCGCCCCATGTTGAGTTAATGCGCGATGATATCTTAAACACATTATCTTCAATCTCATCAACCTTTTTGCCTGCCAGTATGCCGCATACCTGCATTTTTTTACCAAAGGCAATAATATCTGGCCGGGCGTTTTCGCCAAAATGCTCATGGCACCAAAACTTGCCGGTTAGCCCCACGCCGGTTTGTATTTCGTCATATATCAGCAACGCTTCATTTTCATCAGCCAGTATGCGTAATTGCTCCATAAATTCTTTACGCACATGATTATCGCCGCCTTCTGATTGTATGGGCTCAATAATGATGGCGCATATATCATCTTGGTTTTCGGCAAAGGCTTTTTTTATCTGCGCTATTGATATTTCTTCTCTCATTACCAGGTCGGCATGATTACCTGCATTTTGCGGGAAATTTATCTGGGGTAAAGACACCCGCGGCCAGTCAAATTTGGCAAACCATTTTGTTTTAACCGGCAGTGTATTGGTTAAACTTAAGGTATAGCCCGATCGGCCATGAAAAGCATGTTCAAAATGCAAAACTTTAAACCCTTTCTCGGCAATATGGCCTTTAGCAAAGTTTTTTTGCACTTTCCAGTCCATGGCAACTTTAAGAGCATTCTCAATAGCTAACGAACCGCCCGATATAAAGAAAGCATGGGGCAAATAAGCCGGTATGCCCACCCTGTCAAACGTATCAACAAATTGGGCGTATTGTGTGGTATATATATCAGAGTTTGATGGGTTGGTTAAAGCAGCAAGCATCAGGCTTTTTTTAAACCCTTCATCGTTTACCATTTTAGGATGATTATAACCCAATGGTACTGATGCGAAACAAGTAAAAAAATCAAGCAGTGTACGCTTGTTTTTGGCATCATAGATATGCACACCTTTGCTTTTTTCCATATCAAAAGTAAGGTCGAAGCCATCGGCTAAAATGTGTTTCTTTAATGATGTTTGTACGTTTTCGGGAGCAACAGTAAGGTTATACATAGTGTAAATTGGTTTATACAAATTTACTAAAAACCGCCTAAAAACAACAATTTAAGCGGTTTTTGAACCGTTTGGCAAAAAAGTAACTTTAAATTGTTTAAAGTT
>Ga0206943_1142_pt2 | contig 14990 bp, 15 predicted proteins | sample Alteio_BWOrgHeat_7_FD_153243 | JGI IMG/M metagenome (GOLD analysis project Ga0206943, IMG submission 153243) | Enriched cells from forest soil in Barre Woods Harvard Forest LTER site, Petersham, Massachusetts, United States -... | ecosystem: Environmental > Terrestrial > Soil > Temperate forest > O... | reverse complement strand
TTTGTGAGCGAAACCTTTAGGGTAGGCTATTCATTTGATTACTCGTTAAGCAAGCTGGGTCAATACGGCTACGGCTCACACGAAATATCCATCAGCTTCCTGCTAAAAAGCAATGGGTATAAGGATAAAACGAGGAATTGTTATTTTTAGGGGATGAGGATACAGTGCCCCGTTGGCTGCGTCAGTATAGGCAACTACTCACTTGCTGTTTGTGAAGACACAAACAGCGGGAAATGTGAGAATGCGGCTTACCTGTCTTCCATCTCTTTTTTCATTTCTTCAATCAGTTGCTGTTCTGTAGGCAAATATAATTGGTAACGGCTGGCGATAATATTTTTATTGTTTTCGGGCAGGGTAAACTTTACAACAGCGTCATTTTTTCTGGCACAGAGCAGTATGCCAATGGTCGGATTTTCGGCCGGAAGTTTTTCTATACGGTCATAGTAATTTACATACATCTGCATTTGTCCTACATCGGCATGGGTTAACTTTTGTGTTTTGAGGTCTATCAGCACAAAACATTGAAGCAGACGGTTATAGAATACGAGGTCGATATAAAAATCATCGCCATCAAGATGTATGCGCTTTTGCCTGGCTACGAAAGAAAATCCATTACCTAATTCCAATAAAAAATCTTGTAAATGTGTAATGATGGCACCTTCTAACTCCTTTTCATAATAAGCAGCTTCTCGCTTTAAGCCTAAAAACTCCAGGTACATAGGGTCTTTAATGATTTGTTTTGCCGCTGATGGCTGTTGTTCGCCCTTCGCTACGGCCAATACCGCTTCCTTATCGTTGCTTAACAAAAGCCGTTCAAACAGGCTACTGTCAATTTGCCTTTCCAGTTGGCGTGCAGACCAGTTGTTTTTTATTGATTCAGCTATATAAAACTCTCTTTTATCCGGATTGTCAATGCCTAAAAGCAATTTGTAATGAGTCCAGCTCAATTGTGTCCGCAGTGCGGACACAATTGGGAATGTTCTATAAAACTGACGATACCAGTTGAGTTGTCTATAAGAGAATCCGCTACCAAATTCAGGCTGTAATTGTTCTGAAATGGTTTTTATTAACTGAGTTCCATAATCAGCGCGGTCTTTTCCTTGCTGCTCTTCTTCAAAAATTCTGAAACCTATATTCCAGTACATCAGCACCCGCTCGGTGTCAACTGCATGAATTGCTTTATCCCGGGAGGTATTGATAATACCTTTTATGTCTGAAATTATAGAAGTGTTAATGAGCATAACTAAAAATTAGCAACAGATAAAATCAAAAATAATTAATTGGCAATAGTAACCGATAACAAAGTTAGTATTGATTCTAAAAAGAAATCATAGAGCAAATCCAAACCTGTTAATATTCTCTTTCAGTTGTACGAAAACACCGTACAACTGAAATTACTAAAACGATGAATACCAAATCACTTCAAAGTTTGACATTCATTATTAAAACCTACCCGGCCCACCCTTCTCTATCCAAACTCCTAAACTGTATAGCTTCGGCTAAATGCTCAATTTGAATATCTTCGCTGCCGGCCAGATCGGCAATGGTGCGGGATACTTTGAGTATGCGGTCATAGGCCCGGGCAGACAGGCCCAGCTTTTCCATGGCTTTTTTGAGCAGGGTTTGGCCCGCCGCGCTTATTTTGCATAGGTCGCGTACCATTTGCGGGCTCATTTGGGCATTGGCATGTAAGTCGGGCCGCGTACCAAAGCGGGCTATTTGCACATCGCGCGCTTTGATTACGCGTTCGCGGATATGTTCGCTTTTTTCGGCTAAACGGTCGGATGCCAGTTCACTAAAGTTAACCGGCGTTACTTCTACATGCAGGTCAATACGGTCCAGCAGCGGCCCGGATATTTTGCTCAGGTACTTTTGCACCATGCCCGGTGGACAAATACATTCCTTCTCCGGGTGGTTGTAATAACCGCAGGGGCATGGGTTCATACTTGCTACCAGCATAAAGCTGCTTGGGTAATCAACCGAAAACTTAGCGCGGGATATGGTTACTTTTCGTTCTTCCAGTGGTTGCCGCATTACCTCTAATGCCGAGCGTTTAAACTCGGGCAGTTCATCTAAAAACAGTACCCCGTTATGCGCCAGCGATATCTCGCCCGGCTGCGGGTTGCCACCGCCGCCAACTAAAGCCACATCGCTAATAGTATGGTGAGGTGACCTGAACGGGCGGATAGTTACCAGCGCGTCCGCTGCGGAAAGCTTACCGGCGACTGAATGTATCTTAGTGGTCTCTAACGATTCATATAAACTCAGCGGCGGCAAAATAGAAGGTAGCCTGCGGGCCAGCATGGTTTTACCCGCGCCCGGCGGCCCTATCAATATCACATTATGGCCACCCGCTGCGGCAATTTCTAAGGCGCGTTTAATGTTTTCCTGGCCTTTTACCTCGCTAAAGTCGCTGTCGTAATTGCAAAGGCTATTGTAAAATTCTTCGCGGGTATTTACAACTTCCTGCGAAAGCTGCATATCGCCATTAAAAAAACCGGCGACTTCCGTAATGCTCTCTACGCCGTAAACTTCCAGGTCATTTACAATAGCGGCTTCGCGCGCGTTTTGTTTGGGCAGAATAAACCCTTTAAATCCGTCCTTTCTGGCTTGTATAGCAATGGATAAAGCACCTTTTATGGGTTGCAGGCCGCCATCCAGCGACAGTTCGCCCATGATGAGGTACTTGTCTAACTGCTCGGGATCAATTTGATTGGAGGCGGCAAGTATGGCGGTGGCAATGGTAAGATCATACGACGAGCCTTCTTTTTTTATATCGGCGGGCGCCATATTTACAATAATGCGCTGGCGGGGCATACGAAAACTGTTGTTTGTTAAAGCCGATTCAATTCTTTGCCACGACTCGCGTACTGCGTTATCGGGCAGGCCAACAATGGCATAAAATATATTCCCGCCACTTATATTTACCTCAACCGTAATGGTAATTGCTTCAATACCGTAAACCGCGCTTCCAAAAGTTTTAACTAACACTATAATAAAGTTTGATAGCGTAAGGTATATAATTTATTTGGGGTGAGAAAAAAGTGTTGAATCAAAAAGGCTAAAGTTCAATTCGGCCGGCATTAAATAATCAAGGTGACAAATATTTGTCGCCTTGATTTATTTGCAAAAACAATAAAGCTGTGCCTTAAAAGCCCGGTTAAACCATCGAAATAACAAAGCCGCAGGTAATAATTACATTCACAAGCAAAACCACCGACCATGTAGTTGGATTGTGTTTACTGATGTAGGATAGGTTGTAATTTAACCTTTTAACCCATTTATTATTTAATAGTATAAGGTGGTTCAATAGGAGGAAAAATACCGCGCCAAAAAGAATTATGGTTGCGAAGTACGAATTGGGCGTAACCCAGCGCATTTTAACCATAAGCTCGGTAAACAGCATGGCGTTGGTAAGCAAAATGATGAGTAAAAAACTCACATTAAACAGCGATTTAAACTGAGGTAAACGACCCGGACCAAAATTTTTAAAGCTCCACCTGTAAACTATTACATAAATGGATTGATAAGATTTTAACATGGCTTAAGTGTTTAAAGGTTAATAATGCCGGTATTAGGGGAGGTACCGGGTTTACTGGTTTAATTACATAAACGTAAAACGCAAAATAAAAGTATATTGTTTTGAAATAAATTAAATTACAGAACAATATATGTTTTTTACTTGAATTTACAAAACTAAAATACAATTAATCAATAAAAAACTTTTATATCACTTAAATACTACAATTGGGTATTGGTTACTGTAAACGATGCCAGCAGGTTTACATCCGGATCAGGTATAACAGACGCCGGGTTTGCAGGTGTTGCGAATTCAATTGTGGTTGTTTTATCTTTTATCAGCAGGTTGTGTTTTTGGCCGCCAATGGAAATCTCCAGCTGAAAATCATATAGGGTGTTTTGTTTTTGATCTACCTGTATGCTCACAGCGCCTTTAACCGCGTCGTATTTCCAGTTGATGGCTAATTGCGGGTGTCCCGCGGTAAAAAGCCATTGTTTAAAAAATTGCTGTAAATTTTGTCCGCTGGTTTGCTCCATAACTTTGCGCAGGTCATCGGTATTGGCATTGCCGCCGTTGTATTTCGCAAAATAATTACTGATGCCTTTCCAAAAAACCACATCGCCCAATTTACGGCGCAGCATGTGCAGTACCCAGCCGCCCTTTTGATAGCTATTGGCGTTTAGCAGCACCATATAGTTGCTTTTTACCGTAGTATCAACAACAGGAGTTAGCCGCCGCCTTTCAAACGATAATACGGTGCGCCGGTCGGTTATCATGCGTTTCTTGAGCGTATCAATGCCGTACTTGTTTTCTAAATAGTAATTGGTCATATAGGTCGCAAAGCCCTCGCTTAACCATAGGTTTTGCCAGCTTTTTTCGCTGGCGGCATCGCCAAACCATTGGTGGGCAATTTCATGCGCCATTAGCTCTTCAATGCCTTTGTCGCCTACCGAGTTTTCAAAATAGAAAATAGCGCCGGCATTTTCCATCCCGCCAAATATGGTTTTTGATTGTACATTGGCTAACTTTTTATAAGCATAAGGGCCAATCTTCGAAATATAAAAGGGCAATATTTCTTTCGCGATGGCATAGCTTTTAAAGCCGATTTCCTTGTTCTCCGGAAAAACATAAGTATAAACAGGTATGCCATCCGGGTCGCCGGCTTTATCAATGGCAAAATCTGCTACGCCTATTACCATCACTTTGGGGGGCAGTAAAGCGGTTTCTTTCCAGTGGGTTAATTTTTGATTATTGGGCAGTTCCTTTTCTTCTGTTTTTAAGCCGTTGGCTACCACCTGGTAATGTGCTGGTGCGGTAACAATAAAATCAAGTGAAGCTTTATCCGCAGGATCATCCACACAAGGCAGCCAGTTATGGGCGCGGTTGGGCCAGTTATCGCCAAAAAAAGTACGGTGGCCAAATTTATTGGTCGATATGATGAGCCCATCAGCCGGGACACCCGAGTAGGTGATGATAAAACTATGCAGGCTATTGGTTTTTGCAGTAGTATTGATATTTACCACATCGCTATCCTGCACAAACCGAACTTCTTTGCCATTTTCCTTTATTGCAGAAACCAGCATCCCCTTATCCTTGCTGTTTTTTTTAACTAAGTTTAGCTGAAAGGTGCTTACGTCCTTTAAAAACTTAACGGCTATTGTTGCCTCGCCTTTGATGTTATTGTTTTCATCATTTAGCTGAAGGGCAAAGGTATAATGCTGCACATCAATAGGTGAGCCGGGGACTTGGGCCTGGGTGGAAAGACAAAATAACAGAAGCGTCATTGCGAGGAACGAAGCAATCTCTGAACTATACCTGGCAAAGCGAAAAGCGCCTGCACGCCCTATCTGTGCAGAGATTGCTTCGTTCCTCGCAATGACGCGCGGGAATACCGGGCTGTTTTTTTCCATATCTATTATTCAAAAAAGGAAGATACGAACATTTATCTTAAACCGCCCAAATCCGAAATCGAAAATCCGACTTCCGAAATCCCTTTACATTTTCGGCATCCGCTTCATCATGCTGGCCATGGCTGCCGGGTTGCTCATCTGCTTCATTACCTTGCGCATATCATCAAACTGTTTAATGAGGCGGTTAACTTCCTGCAAATTAGTGCCCGATCCATTGGCTATGCGCGTACGGCGGCTTTGGTTAATGCTATCAGGGTTTTCTTTTTCATGTGGCGTCATTGACTGTATAATGGCTTCAATGCCTTTAAAAGCATCATCGCTCACTTCCACATCCTTCATCATTTTGCCAACGCCGGGTATCATGCCCATCAGATCTTTCATGTTACCCATTTTTTTGATCTGCTGTATTTGGCTGTAAAAATCGTTAAAGTCAAACTTGTTTTTGCGGATCTTCTTTTGCAGTTCGGCAGCTTCCTTTTCGTCAAACTGCTGCTGGGCGCGTTCAACCAACGATACCACATCGCCCATTCCCAAAATACGGGAGGCCATACGGTCGGGGTGGAAAATATCCAGCGCCTCCATCTTTTCGCCGGTACCAATAAACTTAATAGGCTTATTAACAACAGATTTGATAGAAAGCGCCGCGCCGCCGCGGGTATCGCCATCTAATTTGGTTAATACAACACCGGTAAAATCAAGGCGGTCGTTAAATATCTTTGCCGTGTTTACCGCATCCTGGCCGGTCATGGCATCAACAACAAATAAAATCTCGTGCGGTTGTACAGCCGCTTTCACCTGCTCAATCTCCACCATCATGGCCTCATCAATAGCCAAACGTCCTGCGGTATCAATGATCACCACGTTATGCCCGTTTTGTTTAGCTAACGCGATACCTTCGCGCGCAATAGCAACCGGGTCTTTTGATTCGCGGTTAGCATACACCGGGATACCTATTTGCGCGCCCAAAACCTCCAGCTGGTCAATTGCCGCGGGGCGGTAAATATCATCGGCCACCAATAATGGCTTCTTGTTTTTCTGAGTCTTTAAAAAGTGGGCCAGTTTACCGGTAAAAGTGGTTTTACCCGCACCGTTAAGGCCCGCAATTAAAATAATGGTTGGCGATGCTTTTAGGTCAATCTCCGCTGTGCTCCCACCCATCAGCTGGGTAAGCTCATCGTTCATGATCTTGGTAAGCAACTGCCCCGGCGAAACGGTAGTTAATACGTTTGCACCCAATGCCTTTTGCCTTACATCATCTGTAAAGGTTTTGGCGGTTTTATAGTTAACGTCGGCATCAAGGAGTGCTTTGCGTATCTCCTTCATGGTTTCGGCCACGTTTATTTCAGTAATAGTACCCTGTCCCTTCAGGACTTTAAACGCCCTGTCTAACTTATCCGATAAATTTTCAAACATTATGCTTATTCAATTAAAGGCTGCAAAGTTAAGGATTTGAAACGATTTGAAGGAAAGGGTTTTCGGAGTGCTAAAAGACTATTTATATTGATGGTGACGGTCCTTATTTATTCTGATTTGCATGTCCAATTTTTTCATCAACATATTATAACCCCATATCTCCACGCTACTTATTACTATCTTTTTACCTGATTTTAATAGTACTGTTGTTTTGTGCCCGATATTCATTTTTTTATAACTCAAGCCGCGGGATATACTAATACTTGCATCAGCTTCAGACGTGGTTCCTATATCTAAAAGGGAAATACTTCGTTTATAAAATAAAAAAGGCCTGCTCATTATGAGTTCATCATGAGTTAGATAAAACATTTTGAAACCAACAACAATGAACAAACAACCAAGGCCAAGCAATGCAAAAAAGCATATAAAAATGATAATTATTAAATGGCCTGTTTTTTCACTCACACCATGTACAACCATGTTTGACGATAGCACTAGGTTAACAATAAAAGCGCAAAACACAACCCCTATTATCATAAGTAAAATAAATAAATAATTTGGCTTAGTCTTATAGATGTAGTTGTTATCTGCCATTTTATGAAGCCTGAACGGTGATTATCTTAATTTTTTTCTGGCAATCTCATTATCGGCTGATTTTACTCGGCACTCCAACTTCCTAATATCTTCTTCAACAGGCAAATTCTCAGGTTTTATGCCGCTTTTGCTCAAAAGAGCCCTTATATCTTGATTGTTTTTTACATGCTCATAGGTGATTTTATTTTCACCATTGAGATTGTTTTTATTTACATTGAAATTTGTAATTTCAGTAGCCAATTGTTTAGCAGAAATAGTTATAGTGGGTAAAAAATCAGCTAATGGCCTGTTTTCAGAAACGCCTAATTTACGTTTCATGGCACTGGTGTTATTGCCGCCAAATAAAGCCCAGTCTCCCTTACTACGGATATTGGCAAAACCTTTATTGTCAACCCCTCTTTCATAAATGTTTTTTGATAACTCGGTTTCGGCAGCCAACAGTTTTTCTCTTGCATGTAATCGTTCTTTCAGTTGGAGATGCTGCTCCAATAACTCCTGCTTACGGGTTTGAATGGCAAAATAGCTTTGTGCAAAGGCAATTTGTTCTTTTTTTGGGTCGCCATTTTGCGCAGTAAGGTAGCAGGCATAACGGGTAAGCATTATATCAGGCACTTCTTTTGTTGCGCCTTTAGGCATTGGTATCATTTTGTTGACATCAACAAAATGATCTGAGGCCTTTTCTCCAAAGGTTTTACAACTTTCTTTTGCTTTATCAACCGCGTTTAAAAAATTACGCCAATCGGTATAGCCCAACAATTTCTGTAATTCCCGGGCAAGCCAAAATTCGACACCATCTTTCTCATAAACATATTCTTCAAATGTCTTTGTAAGTTTAGATATCGTTTCTTTTTCCATTATGTGTGTTTTTGATTTATCGTTTTGGTGACATCACCAAAACGATAAAATAGTTTCTATTACTGCTTGTTTAGGCACCTAACACTTAAATATAGCATTCACATTATCACGGAAACTTATAAATGATCCCCAGCGCTAACCCTTCCGTCCCCTGAGGCTCAAGGGATGTTGTTTTATCATATAAGAAGGTTCCGTTTATGGTAACATTTACCAGGCGGTTTACTTTGGCTACCAATGTGGCATCAACGCGGTGGGTAACAAAACCCAGCGACTCGCCATAAGGCACAAATAAAGCGTAACGGGCATTAATGTGCAGGTTGGGCATCAGGTCCTTATCAATAGTGGCAACCACCTGTAAGGCCAGGTCGTTTTTAAATGTTTTGCCGGGGGTAACGCCATAATTACCGGGTATATTATGATAAATGGTGGTATCAACGACAAAAGTTTGCCGGGCAGTGCCGGTACCAAAACGCAGGTCGAAAAATTTGGTGGGCTTATATTCCAAACCCAGCGATTCTGTAAGGTAACCCGGCGCCATAAAGTCAGAAATTAGCAGGTCGGGTGTTGCCGTTGCCCCGGTACCAGATCCATATTGAAACCCTTTAGCAAATTGCGATTCAAAAGTTAACGACCCGAAAAACGCCCAATGCTTGGATATTTGTGAAGATACTTTATTATCAAAAAATATCCGGTCATTTGTTTTGCGCGATCCCTGCCCTTTGTTTTTTGATATGCCGTACAACAGGTTTGTTTCGGTTGTATAATCAAACGGCGTTTTATTGTATTCGGCTTTAAAATCAAAGTTCGATCCCAGGGCCACCGCGTTTACACCACCCGCACTGTAATTATTACTAAACGCCGATTGGTTAAAGTTTAAAGCAAACGTTATTGTTTTATGCCAATAGCTAACCTTATAGTCAAGCATGGTAAGGGGTATATACTCCGGTTGAATAATAATTGGCCTCGCAATAACCGGGAACGCGTTTTTACGCGGGTCAATGCGATATTTATTAAGCAGGGCTGTATCTATTTTAACGCTATCTTTTTTTAGCGAGTCGGTTTTTTGAGCTTTGACAGATATGGCACATGAAAAAACCACTAAAAAAAACAATCCGGTTTTTGACATGCACAAATTAAAGGAAAATTTATTTTTCAACAGGTATTTAGTTTAATTCGACTTTACTTTTACTCCTCTTCTTCTTTTGCAGCATGTAACGGCGCTAATGTATAAGCCTTTGGGTTGCGCAAATATCTTTTATAATTTGTTTTTATTGATGTTATAAACTCATAGTCGGTAGCGTTTAATACAAAGAAATAGCCCGGCCTGTATTTTTGCATAAAATCCACCAGCTTCTTATCCTTTAAGCCGGTAATGTTTTGTACCAATGTGCGGTTAAAACGGTAGTCTATTACATCCTGGTGGTAATCCTGGTCTATTCGCTCGCGCAGGCGTTTGGCATTTTTGCCGCTGCGGCTAAATATATTGTATAAAGCGTCGATGCTTAACCCGGCGCCTCCGTATGATGGCATGCTCAAAAGGTCATGGTTGGCTAATGAGCCATATACCTTACTATACTCGCGTTTGGTAGCCGCTAATTTCTTTTCGGGTGTAAGTGCTGTATCCCTTATCGTAACCTCTTTAAGTGTTATTGATGACCGGGCCATGTAAACCGCTATGGGTATAAAGTTTTGTACCTTAATGGTATCGCTAATGTATTCCGTCCGTTTAAATATCAAAATATCGCCGGGTTGGGCATCAATAGTAAAAACACCATTCAGGTTATTATATACAGACAGGCCGGTGTTTGTATTCACCACATTTATTTTTGCAATACGATCCTGGCTTAGTTTATCAAACACAATGCCGGCGATAGATTTTTCCTGCGAAAAGCCCCTGACAGACAAGCAAACCAACAATAAAACAAACCAAAATTTCATATAAAAGCCAAAACTAACCGTTTACCAAAGTTTGGTGGTATTAATTAACAAATATTAACAGCTATTTAGCTATAACCAATTTCTGGCCAATTTTTATATTGTTATCGGCCATGTTATTCAGGGCCTTCAATTCGTCAACGGTAAGTGCAAAACGTTTAGATATGTTATATAGTGTATCGCCCTGCTTTACTGTGTATAATTTATCAACAGGTGTGCTTTGAACTAATGAGTCTTTTATGGCGATGCCAATATTTTGGTTAATTTGTGTAAGCACCCTGTCTTCGCGCTTAATTTTTTGAATTTCGCCTTCGGGGCGGTCATATTGGTCAAGGTTGTATTTCTGTATCACCCCTATCAATAACTGCGCGTAGTTTGGATTGGTAGCATACCCCGCCGTGCTTAACCCATTTGCCCATCCCTGGTAGTCGTTTTTATCCAGTTCAAACAAGGCGGCATAACGCTTTCTTTTTAAAAATTCAGAATGGTCGCGGTAGGAATCTTCCGGGTGGTCATATACCCTGAAGCAATCGTTTTTGCCATCGTCGTCCTTATAATAGCTCCTTCCTTTCCAGTCGGAAGTGCATTTAATGCCGAAATGATTATTGGCAACCCGGGCCAGTTCGCCATTACCGCTGCCCGATTCAAACAGCCCCTGCGCCAGGGTAATGCTGGCCGGTATGCCGTATAAATTCATTTCCTGTATGGCAATGGTTTTAAAACGGTCAATATAAGTTAATGAGGTATAGGGTTTAAAGGCGGCTATTGCCGTTGCGTTGGCTTTTTGAATTTGTTTGTTATTGTCGTTAGCCTGGCTGTTGCTGATAGCCGGGGGAACGTTTTTATTGTTGCCGACAGCCTTTTTGCGGGCCGAGCAAGAACAAAAAAAAACGAGGGTAATAAATAAAAAGTAAAGTAAATTGCGGTACCCGGCTGCTATCATGAACCAAAAATACGTTTAAAATGTATTACTGGTTGTTTTGCGCCAATTTTGGTTGTTCCTCGTCGGGCGTGTTATCCAGGTCGTTTAAATGGTATTTGTGTATAATGGCCAAAACCTGTACCCCCCATTTGCGGCTGCTGGCATAGCCACTGTGCTGTATGCCCTTTACCCATTTTTCATAATCATATTGTGTAAGTTCTTCGGCCAGGTGGCTAAATTGTTTACGCTCGGTCATGATGCGGGCAAAATCCTCGAATGAGTCTAAAATAGAATCATATTTTTTATAGGCCGAGTGGGTTTTTCTTTTATGTTTATAAATTACCGCGCCACCGCCGCCTTTTACCCCAAACTGGTTGTTTAGGTTTTGGGCTATGGTGCTGTTGCCGTTGCCCGATTCATGCATGGCTATGCCTAAAATAATGCTGGCCGGTATGCCGGTTTCGTGCATAATGGCAATAGCATTATCTTTAAACTGGTCGATATAGGATACTGAAGTATTCTTTTGGGCGAATGCCCCAAGAGCGGATATTAACAGGATAGCAATCAGTAAGGTTTTCTTCATAATTATTTTTTTCTGATGACCAGTAAACCGTCGCGCACGGGCAGAATCAATTTTTCAACTCTCGTGTCAACAGCAATCCGATCATTTAGTTTGCGAAAACTTTCGGTATCGGCATCTTTTTCGCCGCCATATACCTTCCCTTTCCACAAAACATTGTCAATTATTATTAATCCTCCGGATCTGACTTTGTCAAATATTAAATCAAAGTAAAGTAAATTATTCTTTTTATCCGCATCAATAAACACCAGGTCGAAGATGACGGCCCCAAAATCGGCTATTACGTCTGCTGCTGCGCCAAAATGGAGCTTTATCTTTTTTTCCACATTTGTTAGTTTAAAATGTGAATTAAGCATTTCTTCCATCTCGCGGTTAACCTCAATGGTATGTATTATGCCATCGTCTGCTAAACCTTCGGCCAGGCAAATGGTGGCATACCCCGTGAAGGTTCCTATTTCCAAAATGAGTTTTGGCTGTATCATTTTGCTGAGCATACTCAGCACCCTGCCCTGGTAATGCCCCGATAGCATATTGGGTTTTAATACCTTGGCATAAGTTTCCCGGTTGATGAATTTTAACGCATCGGGCTCGGGCTCGCAGTGGGTATCTAAGTATAATTGAAGGTCGTCGGGTAGAATCTCCATGGCGCAAAGGTAAGGATTTTGATTTTAATGGTATTTTGATGCCTTTTTGTCTGAACCATGATTCATCGGATTTTAGGATTTTCATGATGCCTATAAATTGGATTCAAGCGAAGAATAGCTAACTATAGCCAACCAACAATCAAGTCCATCCTCAAATCCGATGAATCATGGTTCAGACAAGGAACGATAGGTTTTAGCCCTAAATGATCTTATTATTAACCTGAGTTCGATTAATAAATAGCAAATAAAATTTGTCAATCACAAGAAATGTAAGTATATTTAAGTATCTGACATTCAAATATTTAAATACATTTCTATATGATTGACTTCAATAAAATTACTGATATTTTTTGTCTTGTTGATGAGTTTTGTAATGATTTTGATAAAACCACGGAGCCTTATCTGCTTGGCAAGCCCTCAAAGCGGCCACCGGTGATGTCTAAAAGTGAGGTGATCTCCATTTGCCTGCTCTTTCATTTAAGCGGTTTTAGATGCTTTAAACACTTCTATATGTTTTATGTTCAGCGGCATATGCAAGCGGAATTTCCCAAAACGGTATCTTACAACCGTTTCGTTGAATTAAGCGCCAGCGTACTGATGCCCATGACTATTTTCCTGAAGACTTGCTGTTTAGGCAGATGCTCTGGTATTTCATTTGTTGATTCAACCCCGATAAGGGTCTGCAATAATAAGCGGATCAAAAGAAACAAAGTGTTTAAAGATGTTGCCCAGGTAGGTAAATCTACGATGGGCTGGTTTTACGGCTTTAAGCTACATATTGTGATCAACGACAAGGGCGAAATACTGAACTTTGCCATTACCCAGGCTAATGTAGATGACCGTGAACCGTTGAAGAACGAGAACTTCCTGAAAGCCGTCTTTGGTAAATTATTCGCCGACAAGGGATACATATCCGAAAAACTAACTCAAATACTCTTTGTCAATGACATTCATCTGATCACCAATATCCGAAATAATATGAAAAACAGTTTAATGACCATGTACGACAAAATTACCCTGCGAAAACGCTCTGTTATTGAAACAGTTAACGATGAACTCAAAAACATTTGCCAGGTTGAACATTCAAGGCATAGGTCTTTTGCTAATTTTATCACCAACATCGTTGCTGGTTTGATAGCCTATGCTTTCTTCCCTAAAAAACCTGCAATCAGTTATCAAAGAGATTTTTCCATCCAATTGTCCGCTTTCTGATTAATCGAACTCAGGTTATTATGAACACGTTTAAACTGTAAGCTTCTTGATCCAAAATTTATAAGTAACCCTATTTCCACTTTATAAGCTTCAAGATAGTTCATGGCCTGCGCCAGGTGAACATCTTCTAAATTTATAATTGCTTTTAACTCTACCATTACAGTATCCTCCACAAAAAAATCAACCCGTCTTCCCCCAACATCTATTCCATCATAATAAACGGGCATATCCATTTCTCGTATAAAACCCAAACCTTGCTTTGCCATCTCTATTTCCAAACATCGTTGATAAATTACTTCCTGGAAACCATTACCCATTGTGCTGTGAACTTTCATAGCACACCCAATTATTTTCTCGGTTAACTCTTTATATTTCATTAAACCAAATTAATCTAAATCAAGTAAATCATAAAATCCCACGAATCAAGGTTCAGACAATCAACGGCCGATGCCCATCCAGCTCTGCAGCAATATTACCGCCGATATGGTATCTACCAACTCCTTATTCTGCCTTGCTTTTTTGCCCATGCCGCTTTGCGCAATGGTGGCTGATGCCATTTTTGACGTAAAGCGTTCGTCAAGCATTTCGATGGGGATATCCGGGAAGGTTTTTTTGAGCAGGTTAACGAACCCCTTTACATGAATGGCCGATTGCGAGGGCGTGTTATCCATCTGTTTAGGTTCGCCCACAACAAAACGTTCTACCTGCTCAGTTTGCAGGTATTTCTTTAAGTAGTCGATAATGTGCATGGGGTGTATGGTATCCAATCCTGTCGCGATGATCTGCAAAGGGTCGGTAACCGCTATACCGATTCGCTTGGTACCGTAATCGAAAGCCATTATGCGCATGGCTTGGGAGAGATTAGTGGTTGGAGGTTAGAGATTAGGCCTGTCATTTAGCAAAGATAGTTGTAATTGATATTGTTTTTTACCGTGCTTCCTACTTTAAGGCACCAATCTTTAATCTCCAACCACTAATCTCTAAAAACCTATCTCACATCTCAATTCTAATTACTATTTTGCACCAATGCAGTTTAACCAGATAGTAGGACAGGCAGCTATTAAGCAACGATTAATTAACACGGTAACCGAAAACCGCGTTAGTCATGCGCAGTTGTTTTTAGGGCCGGAGGGATCGGGGAGTTTGGCGCTGGCGGTTGCTTATGCGCAGTATTTATCTTGCGAGGATAAACAGGCCGATGATTCATGCGGCGTTTGTTCATCGTGCCGCAAGTATCAGAAACTCATGCACCCCGATCTGCATTTCTCGTACCCGTTTTTTGCCAAACATAAGGATGATAACGCACTTACTTTTATTGAACAATGGCGGGACGCTTTTTTAACCAACCCCTACCTTAGCCTGGATACCTGGCGAGATTATTTGGATGCCGAAAACAAACAGGCTA
>Ga0206943_1178_pt1 | contig 15014 bp, 14 predicted proteins | sample Alteio_BWOrgHeat_7_FD_153243 | JGI IMG/M metagenome (GOLD analysis project Ga0206943, IMG submission 153243) | Enriched cells from forest soil in Barre Woods Harvard Forest LTER site, Petersham, Massachusetts, United States -... | ecosystem: Environmental > Terrestrial > Soil > Temperate forest > O... | reverse complement strand
ATTATGGCAAAACTATCGAGATGATGATAGAAAAAGCTAAAAGCATAGAAGAGCCTGAGCGTAAAAAGCACATGGTACAAGCCATAGCCAATTTCATGAAAATGGCTTATGTACAATGGAACAAAGACTCAGTTTCGGATGATCTGATACTATCCGACCTGGTAGCGCTTTCGGGTGGTGAGTTAAAAATTGAAGAAAACATTAACCTTAACCGGGTTGAGTACCGTGCCGCCCCGCAAACCAATAATAATAACCGCGGCGGACGTACCAATAATAATCAAAACAATCGCGGTGGTGGCGGCGGGCGCACTAATAATAACAATAACCCACGCAATAACAACAATCAAAACAACCGTAACCGTAACACCGGCGGCGCTAAGAAATATTAATTGGCTCATAGTCGATCTCGTTTTTTACCCTCTTTACGCGCAGCGTAGAGAGGGTAGGTCGAGCGACTTAGCGATGACCGGGTGAGTCCTCGCCGGGCGGCGTTACCGCCAATGCATTTCGGCGAAGACTCACCCCGAACACGCTACGCTGGTCGTCGCTCTCTTCGCTTCGCGCAAAGAGGGCTGAGGAAGAGTTTTATATTTTTAATGTGTTTGTCTTGGATGGTATGAGTAATCAATATATTTATAATCTTTGCACCTATAGCACATGATTTACCCATGAACTATGAACCATTAACCATGAACTGATCTATGAACAACGCTTTTGAAATAATTGGGGGCAAACCTCTTAAAGGTGAAATAACTCCCCAGGGTGCAAAAAACGAAGCCTTACAAGTTATATCGGCGGTACTTTTAACCGGCGAAAAAGTAACCATCAGCAACATCCCCGATATTAAGGATGTGAATAAGCTGATAGAGCTATTGGGTGACATGGGCGTTATTGTTGAGCGCCTGGGCGAAGATACCTACAGCTTTGAAGCTAAAAACATCGACCAAAACTTTTTCGAATCGGATGCTTTTAAAGCCAAGGGCGGCGGTTTACGCGGTTCGATAATGATAGTCGGGCCGTTGTTAGCTCGTTTTGGCAAGGCATCAATACCAAAACCCGGTGGCGACAAAATTGGCCGCCGCAGGTTAGATACACACTTTTTAGGTTTCGAAAAATTAGGCGCAAGGTTTGACTATAACCCTACCAACGGCTTTTTTAATGTTGACGCCTCTAATTTACAAGGCACTTATATTTTATTGGACGAAGCTTCAGTAACCGGTACGGCAAACATTGTAATGGCCGCCGTTTTAGCCAAAGGGGTTACCACTATATATAACGCTGCCTGCGAGCCCTATTTACAGCAGCTATGCAAAATGCTTAACCGCATGGGTGCAAAAATTAGCGGTATTGGTTCTAATTTATTAACTATTGAAGGTGTTACCCAATTAGGCGGAACAGACCACCGTTTGCTGCCCGATATGATCGAGATCGGCTCGTTCATCGGCCTGGCCGCTATGACCGGCTCAGAGATCACTATTAAGGATGTTAAATACAAAGAGTTGGGGATGATACCTGATGTATTTAAACGTTTGGGCATAAAACTGGAACTGCGCGGCGATGATATCTATATCCCCGCACAGGAGCATTACGAAATTGAAACATTTATTGACGGCTCGATCATGACCATTGCCGATGCCCCCTGGCCCGGCTTTACGCCCGACCTGCTGAGCATTGTACTGGTAGTTGCCATACAAGCCAAAGGCGCTGTGTTAATTCACCAGAAGATGTTTGAAAGCCGCTTGTTTTTTGTAGATAAGTTGCTGGATATGGGCGCCCAGATCATTTTATGCGATCCTCACCGCGCCACCGTTATCGGTCTCGACAAGCAAGTACAGCTGCGCGGAATTTCCATGACCTCGCCCGATATACGTGCCGGGGTATCTTTATTAATTGCCGCGCTATCAGCGCAAGGCAAATCAACCATCTATAATATTGAACAAATTGAGCGTGGTTATCAGCATATCGACGCAAGGCTTAAAGCGTTGGGGGCTGATATAAAAAGGATTTGAGATAAAAGCTAAAAGCAGAAAGACCAAAGCGAAAGGGGAATTCATCTCTTCGTTGCTTTGGTCTTTCTGCTTTTTGCTTTCTGCTTTAACCTTTCTGCTTTTAGCCTATTGCTTTTTACTAAAAAGCGTTATCTTTAGGTTGTAAACCCAACAATCTACATGCCCTACCAAAACCGCAGGTCAACGTACACCAACTTTATATTGATATTTGTTGCCCTGAAGGTAGGATTAAACCTTTTGGCCATATCCCATTTCGGTTTTCACCGCGATGAGCTTTTACACCTGGCATTAGGCGATCATTTAGATTGGGGCTATAAAGAAGTACCGCCGTTTATTGCCTTACTGGCAAAAATCTCAACAACCATTTTTGGCAATTCAGTTGCTGCCAGCCGCGTTTTTGCTACACTTTGCGGTGGCGCTATTGTTTGGTTGGTTGGCCTCATAACGGTTGAACTGGGCGGCAAAATGTTTGCTATTACTCTGGCTTGTTTAAGCATTATTTTTGCCCCCGCATTTGTTGCCAGCGATTATCTTTTTCAACCCGTAGTGTTCGACCAGTTATGGTGGGTTTTATGCGTTTGGCTAATTATAAGGTATATAAATTATCATTCGGTAAAATACATTTACCTGGTGGGGCTGGTTATAGGTATAGGTTTGCTAACCAAATACACCATGGGATTTTTTGCCTTGGCCCTGGTATTGGGTCTGCTGTTTACCAGGCAACGTAAAATATTGTGGAACAGGCATGTTCTGGGCGCAGCGTTAATTGCATTGTTATTGTTTCTGCCCAATATTATCTGGCAGTTTCAACATCATTTGCCGGTAATTACGCACATGAAAACGCTAAAAGAGAGCCAGCTAAATTATATCAAACCAACTGATTTTATTAGTCAGCAGATAGCTGTTAATGGCATTGCCTTATTTGTTTGGCTTGTTGGCTTTGGCTTTTTACTATTTTCATTTAAGCTGCGCAAATTCCAGTTTTTGGCTTTCGCCTTTATCCTGATATTTATTTTCCTGCTGGAAATGAGCGGCAAAAACTATTATCTGTTTGGCGCGTACCCTATGCTTTTTGCTGCGGGCGGCTATGGTTTTGAGCGCTGGATAAAAATAAAATATACAACGTTACGCGCGTCGGTTGTTGTGCTGTTCACGTTGCCTAATTTATTGTTGTTTCCATTGGTATTGCCGGTGCTTCCGTTAAATACAACTTTAAGTTTGTTTCGCTTTGTAGATAAGCATGTTTCTATGTTTAGATTTGCGGCAACCTGGGAAGACCATAAATTACACCCGCTTACCCAGGACTACGCTGATATGCTTGGATGGGACGAATTAGCCCAAAAAGTAGCCGCGGCTTATTATAAACTAACACCCGAGCAACGGAAGGTAACCCAAATATATGCTGATAATTACGGCGAAGCTGGTGCCATACATCATTTTGGCAAGCAATATAACTTGCCCGAAGTAGTTTGCCTTAACAGCAGCTTTACCCTATGGGCCCCGGGAAATTTAAACGCGCGTTATATTATTTACGTAGATGAAAGTAATGGTGCAAAACTGAAAAGATTTGCACCTTATGTAGATAGCTGCAGCAAACTTAGCGAAGTTGATAACCCATTGGCGCGTGAAAAAGAAACAGCCGTATTATTATTGATAAACCCCAAGCCTGCACTTAATTTAGTTTATAAAAAGGAGCTGGCGGAAAAATTGTTAGAGTAGATTTGATGTGCAAATGTGCGGATATGCAGATGTGCAGATTTCAAATGTGCGGATTAATGATCTGTTATTACCAAACAAAATAGTCATTATAAAGTATAGATAGTAAATACTTACCAAATGCGCGGACTAAAGACCATCATCTTCCTTTTCATTTCAAACACCTTTATGACCTTTGCCTGGTACGGGCATTTAAAATTCAAAGACTATTCGTGGGGTAAAAACCTGGGGCTATTTTCCATCATACTCATTAGCTGGGGGTTGGCGTTTTTTGAATATACTTTCCAGGTGCCGGCAAATCGGGCAGGCTTTAAAGGCGATGGCGGCCCTTATAATTTAGTACAGCTAAAAACCATACAGGAAGCCATAACCTTAATTGTGTTTATGCTATTCACCACCATATTTTTCAAAACCGAAAAATTAGGCTGGAACCATTTGGTTGGTTTTGGGCTGATTGTATTGGCGGTGTTTGTGATATTTAAGAAATGGTAATGCGAATAAAAGAGCGCTGTCATGGTGAGCTCGTCGAACCATAGCGGGCAAAGGCCATCTGCGCTATGCATCTACGCCGAAAAGACATCCGTTAGCCCCCGAGCACATGGTTCGACAGGCTCACCATGACACCCTTTTTTAAAGTGTATTTTTTTATTTTGCGGTTCTTGCCAATTCAGGTAATAAATGCCAATCGCCTCTTATAATTGCCTCTTTTTTAGCCCGGCGCCATCCTTTAACTTGCTTTTCAAAAACAATAGCCTGGTTAACATCTGTAAATAGTTCGTTGAATACAAGTTTTACCGGGCGGCGTTTAAAAGTATAACACCCATTATTCAACGCGGTTTGATGTTCATCAAAACGTCTTTCAATATCATTTGTTATACCTGTGTAGTAAGAACCATCATTACACTATAATATATAAACATGATACTGCTTCACCTTAATTGATATTAGAACTACCCCGATATCGCGTTAATAATATCGTACTGTGTAATGATCTCTATCCTGCCGTTATCTTCTACCAGTACCGCTATATTATCTTTGTTTATCATAGCCGATATTTTATCAATAGATGTATTCAGGTCAACAAACGGGAAAGGCGCTGTGGTGATATTCTTTATAGGCTGAGATTTTAGTGATGGGTTTTCTAATAGCGCATCCAGTATATTGCTCTCGGTAATTTTGCCTATTACCATCCCTTTTTGGGTAACCGGTATCTGCGATATGTTTAATGATTTGATGGTATTAATAGCTTCCAGTACCGTTTTATCACAATCAATGGTCACTATCTCCTGGCTGTCTTTTTTACTGATGATATCATGGGCGGTAAGTTTTCCGTCTTTCAAAAATCCGCGGTCGCGCAGCCAGTCGTCGTTGTACATTTTACCCAAATAACGGGTACCATGATCGGGGAATATCACCACTACAACATCGCCCTCTTTAAACCTGTCCTTCATTTGCAATACCCCCGCAATGGCCGAGCCGGTGGAGTTGCCTGCAAAAATACCTTCTTTAAGCGCTATCTCGCGGGTCATTAAAGCGGCATCCTTATCGGTCACTTTTTCAAAATGATCTATGAGGCTAAAATCAACGTTGGCCGGTAAAAAATCCTCGCCAATGCCTTCGGTTATGTATGGATATATCTCATTTTTATCCATAATACCCGTTTCCTTATATTTCTTAAATACCGAGCCATAAGTATCAATACCCAATACCTGTATTTTGGGATTTTTCTCCTTCAAATATTTTGCTATGCCCGAAAGTGTACCGCCTGTACCCACTCCCGCTACAATATGGGTTATTTTACCTTCAGTCTGCTCCCATATTTCGGGGCCGGTTTGCTCATAATGCGCCTGTGAGTTTGACAGGTTATCATACTGGTTTGGTTTCCATGAGTTAGGCACCTCGCGCTCTAAACGCGAGGAAACAGAATAGTAGGATCGCGGGTCTTCGGGGTCAACATTGGTTGGGCAAACAATAACCTCTGCGCCAAAGGCACGCAGGGCATCAAATTTCTCTTTTGATTGCTTATCGGTACTGGTAAAAATACATTTATAACCTTTTATAACAGCAGCAATAGCCAGGCCCATACCGGTATTGCCCGATGTGCCTTCAATAATTGTCCCACCGGGTTTAAGCCTGCCGCTTTTTTCGGCATCTTCAATCATTTTAAGCGCCATACGGTCTTTAATAGAGTTACCGGGGTTGGTAGTTTCTATCTTAGCTAAAACTGTTGCATGAATATCTTTAGTTACCTTATTCAATTTAACCATTGGCGTATTGCCGATGGTTTCAAGTATATTATTGTACCACATTGTAGTTGTGAGTTGTAGATGTTGTAAGTGTTGTAAAAGTTATAATACGTAAATATAGGAAAGTTTAAATGCTGAGATGTAACAACCATTTCAACACTTACAACTACTACAACCTTTACAACTTATTTAGAACCTCAAATGCTTCACCGTTAAACCACCATTTATTAACTGTTTAAGCGATTCGATGCCTACTTTTAAATGTATTTCCACATATTGCCCGGTTACTTTCGAGTCGCTTTCGCTGGTTTTAACACCTTCGGGTATCATTGGCTGGTCAGACACCAGCAGCAAAGCCCCGGTTGGTATTTTATTGGCAAACCCGGTTGTAAATATGGTGGCTGTTTCCATATCAACCGCCATTGCCCTTAACTGTTTAAGGTATTTTTTAAACACTTTATCATGTTCCCAAACCCTGCGGTTGGTGGTATAACAGGTGCCTGTCCAATAATCGAGCGAAAAATCGCGGATAGTGGTTGAAATAGCTTTTTGCAGGGCAAATGATGGCAATGCCGGCACTTCGGGCGGTAAATAATCATTTGATGTTCCCTCGCCGCGTATAGCGGCGATAGGCAATATAAGGTCGCCTACACTGTTCTTCCTTTTTAAACCGCCGCACTTGCCCAAAAATATAACTGCTTTTGGGTGTATGGCGGTAAGCAGATCCATTATAGTAGCAGCTACCGAGCTGCCCATACCAAAGTTTATAATAGTAATACCATCGGCGGTTACGCTTTGCATAGGCTTATCAATACCCATAATTGGCGCGTTATCATGCCATTCAGAAAATAACTGTATATATTTTGAGAAATTGGTTAGGATAATGTATTTGCCAAAATCGTCCAGCGGCCTGCCGGTATAACGCGGCAACCAGTTGGCTACAATACCCTCTTTGGTTTTTAACCCCGACGCAACAGGGCTTTGTACTTCTTTTACCTTAGGATGGGTAGCAGAAAGTTCTTTTTTTACATTTAGATTCTCGTTCATAATATTATTGGTGTAGAGACGCAATATATTGCGTCTCATGTGTTCAAATTAAATAAAATTATTTTTGGCATCCTGGCTGGATACGCAAAATCCATTTTATACAACAAACCCCGGTGTTGCACCAGGGTTTGTGTTTATTGTATAACAAATATAGTATTTTAACTATATCCAAATTGTTAAGCCACTTTTAATTTTTTCAAATCAGATTTGTCAAATTTTTCCCTGGCATAATCAAGGGTTATATTTAGTTTTTTAACATCTTTTTTTGATGGGAACTCGAACATCGCGTCTATCATTATAGCTTCGCAAATTGAGCGTAGGCCACGCGCGCCGAGTTTAAATTCCATTGCTTTATCTACAATAAACTCCAATACATCGTCCTCAAAATCAAGCTTTACGCCTTCATATTCAAACAACTTTTTGTACTGTTTAAGTAATGAGTTTTTAGGCTCAGTTAAAATATTGTGCAATGCTTCCCTGTCTAACGGGTTCAGGTAAGTAAGCACCGGTAAACGACCGATCAGCTCAGGGATTAGCCCGTATGATTTCAAATCCTGTGGTGTAATGTATTTGTACAGGTTTTTCATATCTACTTCGTTGTCGTTACCTTTCAACTTGTAGCCTACGGTTTGCGTACGTAAACGATTGGCAATTTTTCGTTCAATACCATCAAACGCACCGCCGCAAATAAATAAAATATTGCTGGTGTTAACGGTTATCATTTTTTGATCAGGGTGTTTACGACCGCCTTGCGGTGGTACGTTAACCATGGTACCTTCCAGTATTTTAAGCAATGCCTGCTGTACACCTTCGCCCGATACATCACGGGTTATAGATGCATTATCGCTTTTACGGGCAATTTTATCAACTTCGTCAATATATACAATACCTCTTTCGGCAGTGGTTACATCATAGTCTGCCGATTGCAGCAAACGTGTTAAAATACTTTCTACATCCTCACCAACATACCCGGCCTCGGTTAATACCGTGGCATCGCAAATACAAAAAGGCACATTTAAAACCTTAGCCAGTGTTTTTGCCAATAACGTTTTACCGGTACCGGTTTCGCCCACCATAATGATGTTTGATTTTTCGATCTCCACCTCATCCTTATCAATACGCTGGTTTAACCGTTTGTAGTGGTTATATACGGCAACGGCAAGTACTTTTTTAGCATCGTCCTGACCAATAACATATTGATCAAGATGTGATTTTATTTCGTACGGTTTTAGAATAGAGGGTGCCGAAGGCGATGTTTTAACCTTACGTACCTTCAACTCTTCGGCCAATATTTCATTAGCCTGGTTAACGCATTTATCACAAATATGTGCATCAAGCCCTGCTATCAGCATCAGCGAGTCCTGTTTGCCTGCTCCGCAAAACGAACACCTGATTTCTTTGCTGTTTTTATTCATGTGATAATTTTTTCTTGTGCAAATATAGTTATTAGTTGATTAAGTTGGATTGGGTTGATTAAGTGAGTGGTTGTGTTTTTTATAGATTAATCAACTACTCACTCAATCAACCATTCACCCAATCAACCTAAATTACTTGCTCTTTGTTTTGTTTCCTTTTAATATTTCGTCAACCATACCAAATTCTTTGGCTTCTTCGGCAATCATCCAGTGATCGCGGTCTGATGCATCCCAAACTTTTTCAAACGGCGCGCCGCTATGGTCGGCTATGATCTGGTATAATTCTTTTTTCAATTTGGTAATTTCATGATAGGTGATCTCAATATCAGATTGCTGGCCCTGCGCGCCACCTGATGGTTGGTGTATCATTACCCTTGAATGCGGAAGCGCTGCACGTTTGCCTTCGGTACCGGCACATAGTAATACAGCTGCCATTGAAGCAGCCATACCTGTACAGATGGTTGCTACATCATTTGATATAAACTGCATGGTATCATAAATACCCAGGCCCGCATATACCGAGCCGCCCGGAGAGTTGATATACATCTGTATATCGCGTTTGCTATCGGCAGACTGCAGGAATAGTAATTGCGCCTGTATAACGTTGGCATTTTGATCATAAATAGCATCACCTAAAAAGATAATACGGTCCATCATTAAACGCGAGAATACGTCCATCTGGGTAACATTCAACTGGCGTTCTTCAATGATATAAGGTGTCATGCCGGTAATACCAGTGGTGCCGGATATGCCCATAGGCACCGAACTGCGGCTTACACCTTCTATAAATTTATCTACGGCAAGGCCGTTAAGGCGGTGATGTTTAACCGCATATTTTCTGAATTCGTTTTTATCTATATTGCTCATGGGTGTTGTTTTTTAACGGTTTATATGCGATGATTAGTCGCGATAAATATAGTTTTTAGTTGAATACAATTTTTAATATAAAGTTTGTAAAAAGTAAAATTTGGCGGAGCTCCCCGATCCGTCATTGCGAGGTATGAAGCAATGACGCTCAGATAGGCGTATTGTACAAAAAAAGCATCTACCACAGGCAGATGCTTTTGATAAATGATATTTTGACTTTAACTTATTTTACTAATTCTTTAAAATCGTTGTAAAAAATTTCTTTTTTATCTAAAGTAACTACGCTTTTAATGTAATCTAATGAGCGTAATGCCTTTACTTCATCAAATACCTTATTGGCATTTTCTTTATTTTGCAGGTACTGTACCGCGTACTGTGCTAACTGCTCCTCGGCTATTGGTTGCGGGCTGTACATCCTGAATTGCTGATCTAAACTTTGTTTAGCAGCTGCAAAAACCTCTTCGTATTTGATCTCGATCTCGTTATCTTTCAATATCTTATTCTCGATCAATGTCCATTTAAGGTTTTGCGCGAAATCTTTGTAACCGCCTTCCAATTCTTCCTGCGATAACTTTTCATTCGTGGCTTTTAACCAGCGTTTCAAAAAGTCATCAGGCAATTCAAACTGAACTTTTTCTAAACTGTAATTGTAGATGTCATTTTGCAGTTTGCGTTCTGCATCCTGAGTCATCATAGTCTCGATCTCTTCAGTGATCTTAGCACGGAAACCGGCTTCGTCAGTTACCACACCTTCACCAAATAATTTGTCAAAGAACTCCTGGTTCAGATCGCCTTCCTCTAAACGGTTAACATTTTTAACCTTTAAGCGGAAGTTTGATTTTAAATCAGCCGCTGTTTCTTCATCAATGCCTAATAGCCCTGCAACTTTAGCTGCATCGTTATCAAACGCTTTTTGAATATCCAGCGTTACTTCATCATCCTTTTTTAAACCGATAAGAGATTTCTTTATCTTTTCGTCCTTTACCTGGTCTAACCTAACTGATATTGTATTGCTTATGCCATCCTCAAAAACAGAACCATCCGGCGAAAGCTGTGTCAATTCTGAATAAAGCACGTCATCATCTGCCGATACGTCAGGATTTGTCATTTTGCCATAACTGCGGCGTATGTTTTTGATACGTGCGGCCAATGTTTCATCATCAACCTTAATATCGTATTGTGTTATTTTATCTTTTGCTGAAAAGTCGATAGCAAAATCGGGCGCCAAACCAACTTCATAATTAAACTCAAAGTTGTCAGCAAAATCCCAGTTATATTCTTTTTTATCATCAACCTTTGGCAACGGCTGGCCTAATACTTCCAGCTTCTGTTCGGTTATATAGTTATTTAGAGTATCAGACAGCAGGTTGTTAACCTCATCAACCAAAATGCTTTTACCGTACATTTTTTTGATATGCGCCGCAGGTACCATTCCGGGACGGAAACCAGGTATTTTGGCTTTTTTAGCATGATCCTTTATAGCCTTATCAACACGGGGCTGATAATCTTCAGGGTTAATATTAATGGTTACAACTGCATTCAGGTTATCGATCTTTTCCTGTGAAATATTCATCTTCTTTACCGGGTATTTTAATACTTAATTCATTATAAACGTAAGCAATAAGTTAAATGCTACGCCAAACTTTTGGAGGGGCAAAGGTATTAAATTTTATAAAGTTTTTTGTTAGTACCGTGTAATTACTTTAGGGCATAACTAAAAATTACCTTGTGAGTGTTACCTTACTTTAAATTCCCCTTCAAAGGAGCAACAGTGTGTAAACATTTTTTATAATATAAAAACAAAGGAGGGTAAAAACCGCCAAATCCCTTTAGTGCGTTTGCCCTGTGTTATAAAACAGATTAAAAGAATTGCCATCCTGTTTATTATGTTTGCCCATCATTTATTGCTAACTAACTATTGTGACTAATTTTTTAATGATAGGCGTTTGCCTTATTGCCGGCATGTTGTTCAGGCGGTCGAAAACATTACCTGCCGATGCGCATAAAGGTATCAACGCGTGGCTCATTTACCTGGCGTTGCCTGCTGTGTCTTTTAAATATCTGCCGCATATTGCCTGGAGCGGGGCATTGTTGCTGCCCGCATTAGCTCCTGTAATTATTTGGCTGGGCGGCTGGCTGTATATCCGGTTTTATGCTGCTAAAACTAAAATTCCGGTTAAAACCGCTGCCGGGTTAACCCTTTCGGCAGGGTTAAGCAATACTTCGTTTTTGGGTTTCCCGTTGATAGCGGCGTTTTTTGGCGAAAAATATATAGCCATAGGCGTTATCTGCGACCAGGTGACTTTCCTGCTTTTAGCAACTGTAGGTATTGGCGTAGCCATTAATGCGTCGCAAAGCAAATCATTATCGGCCCTGTTGTTCCTTAAAAAAATAATCACCTTCCCTCCTTTCCTGGGGTGCATGGCGGCATTGACTATTCCGCATTTTGTCAATATATCAGTTTTGAACCCTTTATTTGATAAGCTGGCCAACACGGTAGGGCCGCTTGCCCTATTTTCAATCGGCTTACAGCTAAGGTTTAAGGGCTATAAGGATGAGTTAAAAAGAATATCCATTACGTTGCTCTATAAACTGATACTTGCCCCTGCATTGGTAGCCGTAGTAGCGCTTATATTTCAATTACGGGGGATAATTACACAGGTGAGCATTTTTGAAATGGCTATGCCAACTTTACTGTCATCGAGCATTATAGCTGATGACTATGAACTAAATCCACAGCTGTCAAACTTAATTATTGGTATTGGTTTGATAATTGGTTTTGCCACAGCAACTATGTGGTGGGTGGTTTTGCAATGGTTTAAATAGTCAACCCTTCTTTACCAACCGGCGATAACTCACCCCGCCGACGCTACGCTGGGCAACCCTCTCTATCCGCCAATGGGCGGACAAAGAGGGTTTGGGAAGGTTTTAGAAGAAGATTTACGAATTAAATGATGAATTTTTAACACCCTCTTTGCTGCTTGCAGCAGAGAGGGTGGACGAGCGAAGCAAAGTCCGGGTGAGTAATCGCCGACATACGATTATCCACAAATCTCATTTAAACCATCCCGTTTTTATACTTTTACATCGTGCCAACTGCAAAGAAAAATACCCGCGTTACAAGAAAACAACCCGTAAAGAAAAAAGCGCCCGTAAGGCGAAAAAAGAGCAAGGGCTTATCCACACGGCTTAAAGTCGTAATTGCGGGTTTGTTGCTTATTCTACTATCTCCGTTTTACTATGGTTATGTTTTAAAGGCATTTAGCTCTACCTGGCGGTGGATGATAGATATTGGCGAAAACCCAAATTACCGCACTTACAAAAGCTTTAATATCCGCATCCCGCAAAAATATGTTGTACATGGTATTGATGTTTCGTACGCGCAGGGCAAAATAGATTGGCAATTAGTAAAAACAATGGAAGAGGATAGCGTACACATCAGCTTTGCATTTATTAAAGCAACTGAGGGCTTGCTTACCGTTGACCCTTATTTTCAGCGTAACTGGCGCGAGGCACCCAAAGCCGGTATTACCTGCGGCGCGTACCATTATTTCAGGCCCGAAAAGAATGGAAAATGGCAGGCCCGTTTCTTTTTACAAAATGTAAAATGGGAAAAAGGAGATATGCCGCCGGTTGTGGATATTGAAAAACTTTATGGTACAAGCCCCGAAAAAATGCGGGTGCAATTAACCGACTTTCTAAATTATGTACAGGCAAAAACGCATACGCAGCCCATTATCTATTCGGGGTTGAGCTTTTACCAGGATTATTTGGCCGGATATTTTGAGAATTATAAACTATGGATAGCCCAATATAACCAACCCGAATTAAATATAAACGCGGCAACCAACTGGGCGTTTTGGCAACACTCTGAACAGGCCAGGGTAAACGGCATAAACCATGTGGTTGATTTTGATGCTTTTAAGGGGGATAGCCTGGCGTTTAGGAAAATATTGATACCCTAATAATTTAGCCATGCTGATTTTTCAAAAATTTGGGCTAATTTCAAACTTTCTCTTTTGAGGAAACCGGAACAAAATTTATGCTTACTGATCAACTGCAACTCAGAACTGTTAACGTGATACGCTATGTTACCCCCTTGCGCGAAGGTGGGTCGTTACCCGCTATTGCCGAGGCTGATGATGAGTTTTTATATGTACTGAAATTTCGCGGAGCCGGGCAGGGTGTTAAAGCATTGATAGCCGAACTGATAGGTGGAGAAATTGCAAGGGCATTAGGCTTTAAAGTGCCCGAAATTGTATTTGCCAATCTCGATCCTGCTTTTGGCCGTACTGAACCAGACGAAGAGATACAAGACCTGCTGAAAGCAAGCGTAGGACTTAATTTGGCGCTTCATTATCTATCGGGCGCTATTACTTTCGATGCTACAGTTACTTCGCTTGATGCCAAACTATCTTCGCAAATTGTATGGCTGGATTGTTTGCTTACCAATGTTGACCGTACCGCACGTAACACTAATATGCTGATAATGAACCTGAAGATATGGCTGCAAGGTCCTGGTTGTTTTGGTAAGATAACTTCATTCCTATAGTAATGTATTTATTGGCCCTATGGTCAATATTGAATAACATACTTTTGTTATCAAACTCAAAGGTTCTTAAAACACCGGTTTGTTTGCTCCAATTAGCAGACCCATAATAGGTTGTTTTTTCATTACCGCCTGATACACTTACAGTACTATTATAAGATATGCCTTTTTGGTATAATAATTTTTCCCAATTGGTGTTTATCGGGTTGCCATTAGCATCAGTTCCTATAACTGCTGCAGTAGTAGCAAGGTTACCACCGCCATTTACAATAGCTTCGTTTTTTTCTGCCACGTACTGATCGGCATTTAAAACTTTAGGTAACCTGTTTACTGATGTTTCGCCTACCCAGCTATCCAAAGTAACAACTGCATCGCCTTTTTTACCCTTTTTAGTGGTAATAATAACAACACCGTTTGCGCCGCGGCTACCATATATAGCTGTTGCAGAGGCATCCTTTAATATTTGGATATCCTCTATATCATCGGGGTTAATATTTGATAAAGCATTACCACCAGATTCACCACCGCTAAAATCACCGGTAAAGTTTACAATACCGTCAACAACAATGAGTGGTTGTGAACTTAAAGTGATAGAGTTTGTACCACGGATGTGGAATACCGGAGGCGTGTTTAGCACGCTATTGGGGATAGTGATCTGAACGCCAGCCGCCTTACCTGCCAATGCCTGCTCAAAGTTTTGAACCGGCTGCTCAATCAGGTCCTGGCCCTTAATTTGGCCAACTGCGGCAACGTTATCCCTACGGTTTATTGTACCGTAACCGATAACCATTACATCAGATAATTGGGTTTGATTAGGCTCCATAACAACGTTAATAGTTGAGCCTGATACCGTAATAGATTGGGTTAGGTACCCAACAGAGGTAAATACTAATGTTTGCCCTGTGGACGCACTAATAGAAAATTTACCTTGCGCGTTACTTTGGGTGCCCGTTTTAGAGCCTTTTACCATAACGCTGACACCTGGTAGCGGACCGCCTTCCTCTTTTTCGGTTACGGTTCCTGTGATTGTTCGGGTTTGTGCATAGACCTGGGAGGCCATGAAAAACAAAACCCACATACTGCTAAGTAGTAGTTTTTTCATTCGTAATTAATTAGGTCAGTTAATAAATAAATTAATAAATCAATCTAAAGTAATAATAATTTT
>Ga0206943_1186_pt1 | contig 15047 bp, 17 predicted proteins | sample Alteio_BWOrgHeat_7_FD_153243 | JGI IMG/M metagenome (GOLD analysis project Ga0206943, IMG submission 153243) | Enriched cells from forest soil in Barre Woods Harvard Forest LTER site, Petersham, Massachusetts, United States -... | ecosystem: Environmental > Terrestrial > Soil > Temperate forest > O... | reverse complement strand
GAAGATTTAGGGCATGGTGGCTTCCGCTCGGCAAAACACAAGGTCCTTCGGCTGCGAATCCGCATCTTTATGCGGATTCTTCGCTCAGGATGACAGATTTTAGAGGGGGATTTCTTCGCTCGGGATGAGCAAATTCTAAAAGCGGGTTCTTCACTATCCTCGGACGGGGGTGGGGCATCTATAGGGCCGCAGCGAGGATTTTGCGTTCTGAAGCGTGCTTCCCTGCGTATTGGGTGGTGTGAGCTTTGGTGACGGTCGTTCCTCTCTGGTACGTGGAAATGCTAGGCTGCTGGGCATGATGTTTTGGCGGGTGATTGGCGGATTTATTACGCTTTGGATGGCGGGCGCGATGGTGGGCGCGCAGGAGGTGCGGGTGACTGCGCCTCCGACCGATCCGGAGACGCTTTTGAAGGCGGTGGAGGGAAACCAGAAGCAGATTGAGGAGGGGCGGAAGAATTACATCTTCCATCGTCGGGACGAGGAGCAGGACACGGACGAGAGCGGCAACGTGAAGAAGACCACGGTCAGTGAGTACGAGGTGTTCTTTATGGGGCATCGGGAGATTGAGCGGCTGCTGGTGAAAGATGGCAAGCCGCTGAGCGACTCCGAAAAGAAGAAGCAGGACGACGAGGTTGCGAAGCAGGAGAAGCGGGCGCGCGAGCGGATGCGCAAGGAAGAGGCCGGCGAACAGGACAAGGACGAGATCAACCTGGCGAAGTTCCTGGCGGACGATCGCTTCTACAATCTGCGGCGCGAGACGTTTCGGGGACGCGAGGTGTATGCCTTCGACTTTGCGCCGCGTCCGGATTTCAAGCCGCATAATCTATCGGAAAAAGTGCTGGAGTCGCTGGGCGGGACCTTGTGGATTGATGAGGACGCCAAGCAGGCGGTGCGTCTGGAGGCGCATTTGCTGGATGGATTTAAGGTGGGCGGCGGGATTGTGGGGTCGGTGAAGAAGGGCGGGAACGTGGTGTTCGAGCAGGAGAAGGTGAATGGCGAGGTGTGGTTGCCGTCGTATGGCGAGGTGCACCTGGACTACCGCATTGTGTTTAGCCGCAAGGTGACGAATGTCGTGGTGAAGTATAGCGACTACCGGAAGTTTAAAGTGGAGTCGAAGATTACTGGGTTTGAGGAAGTGAAACCGGAGATTTAATCGAGGCTTCCCTGCTCTACTACAACGTTTTCGCGGACGATGAGGCGGTGGGAGGCCATCTCCTTGAGCTTGGGGAGGACGCGCTGGACGTGCTCGTCGAGATCGACGAAGGAGAGGACGAGCGGGAGGTTGCCGCCGGCGTCGACGAGCGAGGCGGTTTTGACGCGGCTGCGGCCGATGAATCCGGCGACCGAGTGATAGACGACGGCGCCGTAGACGTTTTCAGAGCGCAGGTAATTTAACAACTCGAGATAGAGCGGGCGCTTTTGCCAGCGGTCGGATTCGTTCAGGTAGATGGTGACTTGGACGGCCATGGCGTTGGTCATTTTATGTCGGGCAGTGGTTGGATGCGGCGAAAGTCTTTCGCGTGGTTCCCATTAAATGGCGCGGGCAATGGCGGCTCCGGCTAAGACGGCGGCGAGACAGAGGACGTTGTTGGCGAGGACGTTGCCGGCGAAGAGCGTCCAGTGGCCTTGCTCGAAGTAGACGATGCTCTCGAAGGCGTAACTGGAGAACGTGGTGTAGGCGCCGCAGAATCCGATGGCGATCAGCAGGCGCCAACGCGGGTCGACGAAGGCCTTCTCGGTGGTATAGACGAGGAAGAGGCCGAGGATGAAGCTGCCGCTGATGTTGATGAAGAGCGTCCCCCAGGGGAAGCTGGTGCCGAGGATTTTGGCGGTGAAGCGGCTGAGGAAATAGCGGGCGCAGGCGCCGAAGATGCCGCCCAGGGATACATAAAGGTATTCGCGAAGAGCCACGACGGAGTCCTCCTACGGTCTTATCGGTAGGAGTTATCAGCTCGCGGGCACGGCCGCGGCGGTTGAGGGCGAACTCCATCGCCTCAGGTTGAACCCACAGTGTAGCAATGGGACGCGGGGCGGCGTCAATTCCCTTTTATTTCGTTCCTCCATGGTCGCCTGCGAGCTTGGCGATGACGGACCAGTCGGCGTCGACGCCGTAGTGCGCGATGGCCGTAAGCATTTGGGTGTGGAGAAGAGAGGCCATCGGCAGAGGAATGGTCTTGGCTTCGCCGGCGGCGATGGTCTGGCGCATGTCCTTGAGGCCGAGCGGGGCGCGGAAGCCGACGGGTTCGTATTCGTTGCGGGCGATCTTGGCGCCGTAGTTCTTGTAGACGGGCGCGGCGAAGAGCGTGGAGGTGAGGAAGTCGATGAACTGGACGGGGTCGACGCCGTAGCGGCGGACGAGGGCGACGGCTTCGCCCATGGCTTCAAGCGCGGAGGCGATGAGGAAGTTGCCGCTGATCTTGGTGATGTTGGCCTGGACGGGATCGGGGCCGATGTCGACGACCTGGTTGCCGCTGACGGCGTCGAGGAGCGGGCGGATTTTGGCGACGACGGGGGGATGGCCGGCGACGACGACCCAGAGCTTCGCGGCGGCGGCGGCTTCGGGGCGTCCGAAGACCGGAGCGGAGACGAGGTGCTGGCCGCGATCGTGGTGGAGCTTCTTGAGCTTTTCGGCCATGGCGACGCTGATGGAACTGAATGAGAGATGAATGCCGTTCCTGGGGAGCGCGTCGAGTAGGCCGTCGTCGAGGATGTGCTGGAGGGCGGAGTCGTCGGCGAGCATGGTGCAGACGATCTCGTTGCGGGCGGCGTCGGCGATGTCGTTGGCGAGTTTGGCGCCTTGCTTTACGAGCGGAGCGGCTTTGGAGGCGGTGCGGTTCCAGACGGTGAGGTGGTGTCCGGCTTTAACGAGGTTGGCGGCGAGGGGCTCGCCCATTTGGCCTAGACCTAAGAATCCGATGTTCACGTTGAGCTCCTAACGAGATATTTGATGAATGAGGAGGCTGAGTAGTTTCGAACCGGGATTGAAGAGAAATGTTACCCGATTCGGGAATTTTGGATGTTGCGTTTTTGTGCACTGCGGAAAACCGCATCGTTATTGGGTGTTGCGCAATACCTCTGCTTAAAAAGGCTGTAGTTGATTACCTCTCTGGTGACGAATCACCGCCTGACGTGACCTTTATCACCGAACGATTTTTAGGATGGCGTAAGACTCTGCCTGGAAGCACAGAGGTGCGTGACTTCTGGAGGGATGTGGGCAGACGACGCTCACACCTCGAACTTGAAAGATCAGAGGCTCTGAACCACGTCATGAAGAAATTATTTGCAGTGATGATTTTTACGGCAGTTGTTCTGTTCCTCATGTTGCCTAACCTCTCCTGGGCGGATGACGCTGCCGGGACTTACAAGACGAAGTGCGCAATGTGCCACGGCGCCGATGGCAAGGGGAAGGCGAACATTCCTGACCTGACCAGCGACAAAGTGAAGAAGGCTACGGACGCTGAGCTGACCGATTTTATTGCGAACGGCGGCCCGTCGAAGAAGGCCACCCATGCATTCGCCGCCAAGGGCGTGGATGCAAAGGCGATGGTCACTTATATCCGTTCCCTCAAGTAGTTCTCTTCCCCGCTTGGGGATGAGACATCGGGGGTGAGCATGAGCGCGAATGTCAGATACGGCCTACCAACCGGGGCCGAGGATAGGACTGCGTCGGCACACCCCCTGTTTTGTTGCAACTGTTCGGAGGGGTCATGAGTAAGTCCATCCTTTACGACGCCACGATGTGCATTGACTGCAAGGCCTGTGAAGAGGCCTGTGCCAAGCATGCGGGGCTCGCCTACAACGACAAGATCGCGGCCGAGGAATATACGTCGGCGCACAAGCTGACGGCGGTCCTGAATAAGGGCGATAAGTACATGCGGCGGCTGTGCCAGCACTGCAATGAGCCGGCATGCGCGTCGGTGTGTCCGGTGGCGGCGCTGCAGAAGACTGAGTTGGGGCCGGTGATTTACGACGAGCACCGGTGCATGGGATGCCGGTATTGCATGGCGGCGTGTCCGTTTGGGGTGCCGAAGTATGAGTGGGAAAAGCCGCTGCCGCAGATACGGAAGTGCACCATGTGCCCGGACCGCGTGAATCGCGGGGAGCAGACATCATGCGCGGAGGCGTGTCCGACGGGCGCGACAAAGTTTGGGAATCGCGATGAGTTGCTGAAGGAAGCGCGCGAACGGATCGATAAGAACCCCGGGCAGTACACCAATCACATTTTTGGGCAGACGGAAGTGGGCGGGACGTCGGTGTTCCTGCTGACGAATGGCGACTTCGCGAAGTTTGGGCTGCGCGCGGACCTGGTGCAGGATCCGCTGCCGATGTACACGTACCGCGTGCTGTCGCGGATTCCAGATTTCGTGCCGATCGGCGGCATGCTGCTGGGCGGGATCTGGTGGATCACGCACCGCCGGGAAGATGTGGCCGCGGTGGAAGCGGCTGAAAGAGCTGAGAAAGACAAGAACAAAGGAGGCCGCCAGTGACCAATCCTCTGCCAAAGATGCGGTTTACGTTCTGGAAGCTGGTGCTGATCTTCTTCATGGTGGTGGGCGCGTATTCGACGTGGATCCGGTTCCGCTATGGGTTGGGGGCGTCGACGAACCTGACGGACCAGTTTCCGTGGGGACTGTGGGTGGGATTCGATGTGCTGTGCGGCGTAATGCTGGCGGCGGGCGGATTCACGCTGACGGCGGCGGTACACATTTTCAACATCAAGCGGCTGCACTCCATCGTGCGGCCGACAGTACTGACGGCGTTCCTGGGATATGTGCTGGTGAGCGTGGCGCTGATGTTCGACCTGGGGCGCCCTTACCGGATATGGCATCCGCTGATCATGCGGAACCCGCACTCGGTGATGTTCGAGGTGGCGTACTGCGTGATGCTTTATACCGCGGTGTTGTCGCTGGAATTTGCGCCGATTGTGCTGGAGCACTTCAATCTGAAGAAGCCGTTGGCGATGCTTTCGAAGATTTCGATTCCGATCGTGATCTGCGGCGTGATTCTTTCGACCCTGCATCAGTCGTCGCTGGGCACGGTGTACTTGATCATGCCGAACAAGCTGCATCCGTTCTGGTATAGCCCGATTCTGCCGGGGTTCTTCTTCCTATCGGCGATTGCGGTGGGGCTGGCGATGACGATTTTCGAGTCGTCGATGAGCTCGAAGTATTTTGGGCGCGCGCTGGAGTTGTCGATCCTGCGGGAGTTGGGGCGGGTGCTGGTGGTGGTGCTGGGGATTTACGCGATTCTGCGGTTTGAGGACTTGTTCCACCGTGGTGTGTTGAAGCTGATTCTTGTTCCCAGTTACGAGCAACGGTTGTTCCTGGTGGAGGCGTTCCTGATTCTGTGTCCACTGGTCCTGCTTTGCTTGCGGAAGATAAGGGATAGCGCGCAGGGGCTTTATTTGGCGGCGGTGATGGTCGTTCTTGGATTTATCACGAACCGGCTGAATGTGAGCATTACGGGGATCGAGAGTTCGGCGGGCACGCACTACATTCCGAAATGGACGGAGCTGGCGATCACGGGCGCGATTATTGCGGCGGGGTTTGCCATCTTTGGGTTTGTTGCGAAGTACCTGCCGATCTTCCCTGACGAACACACACACGCACACGCAGACGATGCGGTTCCAGTCGATGCTCCCGTAGCAGCGTCGGCGATGGCACATGCCGGAGACTAACCAATCCGGGGCGTCGCCGGTGCAGAAGGCCGGCGACGCGGAGATGCGGCGGTGGCATCGGCTATCGCAAACGGTCAGCGCAAAACTGCTCCTGTTGTTGATTGGATCGCTGCTGGCGATCTTCGGGGCGCTGGGGTTCGTCAACATCCGGCTGCATCGGCAGCACCTGGAGGCCGCAACCCTGCAGGCCGCCGAGCGGCAGAGCGACGTGATCAAGCGCAGCACTTCGCACTACATGATGCGGAATGACCGGCAGGGACTGTACGAGATCATCGGTACGATGGCGGCCGAGCCGGGGATGAAGCGGATCCGCATCATCAATCCGGAGGGGCTGATCAGCTTCTCGACCGATGCCGGCGAGGTAGAAAAGCAGATCGATAAGAACGCTGAGGCCTGTTATGCGTGCCATGCGCAGGCGGCACCGATCACCAAGTTGAATCGGCCGGACCGATTCCGGATCTATCGCGCGAATGGCGAGCGGATTTTGGGGATCATTACACCGATTGAGAACCAGGAGAGCTGTTCGAATGCGGCGTGCCACGCCCATCCGAAGGAGCAGCAGATCCTGGGCGTGCTGGATGTGAGCCTGTCGCTGGCCAAGACGGACGCCAATCTGGCCGAGAGCAGCAAGTCGATGATCGCGTACACGATCCTGGCGGTGGTGCTGGTGTCGCTGGCGACGTGGCTGTTTGTGTGGCGGGTAGTACATGAGCCGCTGGGAGTGCTGGAGGCGGGCACGGAGCGACTGACACACGGTGATCTGGGATACCAGATTGAGCTCGACTCCAATGATGAAGTGGGAGAGTTGGCGCACTCGTTTAACGAGATGAGCCACCAGCTTCGCAATGCGCGGGATGAGATCACGGCGTGGAACCGAACGCTGGAAGATCGGGTACTCGAGAAGACGAGTGAGTTGAAGAAGGCCTCGGAGCGCATGTTGCACGTGGAGAAGATGGCGACCATCGGGAAGATGGCCGCGGTGGTGGCGCACGAGATCAACAATCCGCTGTCGGGGATTTTGACTTACTCGAAGCTGGTGAAGCGATGGATTGAGCGCGGCGTGTTCGATGACGATCCCAAGTGTCACGAGATGGCGGAGAACCTTGACCTGGTGGCGACGGAGAGCCGGCGCTGCGGCGACCTGGTGAAGAACCTGCTGAGCTTCTCGCGGACGAACCCGATCAACCTGGAGTGGATTGGCGTGAATCCGATCGTGGAACGGGTGGTGAAGTTAGCCCTGCACAAGCTGGAGATGGCGTCGGTGCAGGTGCATGTGGAGATCGGCGAGGGTTTGCCGGTGATCCGTGCAGATGCTGCGCAGATTGAGCAAGTGCTGTTGGCGCTGACGATGAATGCCATCGACGCGATGCCGCACGGCGGAAATTTGTGGATCGCAACCAGCGTTACCGATCACAGCGAACTACTGCTGCGGGTGCGCGACGATGGGATGGGAATCCCCGCCGAGATTTTGCCGCGACTGTTTGAGCCGTTCCTGACCACGAAGGATACAGGCAAGGGCGTGGGGTTGGGGCTGGCGATCAGCCACAACATTGTGGAGCGGCATAACGGACGGATCGAAGTGGAATCGGAATTGGGTCGTGGGACGACTTTCAATGTGTATCTGCCGTTGTCGGACGAGAGTTTCGACCTCGTGACGACGACGGCGAACAAGGGTGAAGCGAGGTAAGGGATGAGCACCAAGGGAAAACTGCTGATCGTTGACGATGAGTTGAGCGTACGGGATTCGCTGGCGAAATGGTTCCGCGAAGAGGGCTACGAGGTGATGATGGCCGAGAGCGCGAACGAGGCACTGAGCCGCGTGGCCGAGCAGACCTATGACCTGGCGCTGCTGGACATCAAGATGCGCGGCACGGATGGCGTGGAACTACAGCGGAAGCTGCATGAGCTGGTGCCGGGGCTGATCGTGATCATGATGACGGGGTATGCGTCGGTGGAGACGGCGGTGACGACCCTGCGCAATGGGGCGTATGACTACATTACGAAGCCGCTGGATCCGGAGGAGACGGCGCACCTGGTATCGAAGGCGCTGGCGCATAAGCGCACCGAACAGGAGAACGTGCGGCTGAAGGAGCAGATCGAAGAGCACGTGCACGTGGACCTGGTTTGGCGTAGCGATGCGATGAAGAAGATCAACGAGGCCATCGAGACGGTGGCGCCGACGGATGCCACGGTGTTGATCACGGGCGAGAGCGGCACGGGGAAAGAAGTCGTGGCCAGGGCGATCCACTCGCTGAGCACGCGGCGATTTCATCCGATGGTGCCGGTGCATTGTGGGGCGCTCACCGAGACCCTGTTGGAGAGTGAACTGTTCGGGCACGAGAAGGGTGCGTTCACGGGGGCGCAGTATCGCAAGAAGGGCAAGTTCGAAGTGGCCGAGGGCGGGACGGTGTTCCTTGACGAGATCGGGGACATCAGCCTGAAGACGCAGACGGATTTGCTGCGGGTGCTGCAGGAGCGGGAGATTGTGCGCGTCGGTGGGAACCAGCCCTTCGAGGTGGATTTCAGGGTAATCGCGGCGACGAATAAGGACCTGGACAAGCTGATCGAGGATGGGCATTTCAGGCCGGACCTGTTCTATCGGCTGAATGTGTTTCGGATTGAGTTGCCGCCACTGCGGGACCGGAAGGAAGACATCCCGCTGCTGGTGACACATTTCGTGAAGAAGTTTGCCGAGCAGATGAACAAGCGGATCACGCGGGTGGCGCCGGTGGCGATGTCGTTGCTGCAACAGTATCCGTGGCCGGGAAATGTGCGCGAGTTGGAGAATGCGGTGGAGCGGGCGATGGTGGTGGCGCAGGAGCCGGAGATCCGCGAGACCGATTTCTCGCTGAAGGCTAGCCCTTCGGCGATGAGTTCGAACAACGGTTCGGGCACGCCGAAGAAGTTGGAAGACATTGAGAAAGAGCACATCCTGCACGTGCTGGAAGAGACGGGCTGGAACCAGACGCGGGCGGCGGAGCTGTTGGATATTGACCGCGTGACGCTGCATCATAAGATCAAGAGGTACGGCTGGAGCAAGACGACAGCGGCCGTTCACGAATGAAAGAATTGCACCTGCTGCCGATCGGGAATGTACCGCCCGACGTCCTCGGGTGGTTGCAACGACAGCTCTGTGAGCTGTTTCGGGTGCCCTGTGCCCTGCTGCAGCCGGCGCTCGATCCGCGGGTGGCCTACCATCCGGAGCGCCAGCAGTATCACTCCAGCGAACTGATTGCGCGCATGCAACCGTACGTCAACGATCAAACCTGGAAGCTACTGGGCGTGACGGGCGAGGATTTGTATATCCCCATTTTGACGTTTGTATTTGGCGAAGCACAGATCGGCGGGAAGCTGGCGATTGTGTCGACCCACCGGCTGCGGCAGGAGTTTTATGGACTGCCGGAAGATAAACAGCTCTTCGCGCAACGCCTATTGACGGAAGCGGTGCATGAGTTGGGACATACGCTGGAGCTGACGCATTGCGAGGATTACCAGTGCGTGATGGCAGCTTCGCACGCAGTGGAGTGGATCGATATTAAGGAAGCGACGTTCTGCCGCGAGTGCGCGGCGAAGGTGATCTAAACCACAACTTCCGATCTACTTGTGTTTGAGTACGCCTGCGGCCTCGCGGGCAGCGACGTTGTTGGTGTGGTGCTCGGCCAGCATGGCGGATGAGAGCATGACTCCCATGATCAGGAAGATGATGAAGAAGACAACGGCAATGATGAGGACGGGCATGGTGGCCTCCGCTGAAGACATTGTGAAGCGGAGGAATGAGCGCGGATGTGATGGCGCTCACGTTGCAATGTGAGAGGCGATGTGAGGGCGTATTGTGGCTTGCGGGCCGGAGGAACTTGCTTGCGGGCCGTTGAAAAACTCAGCAGTTGTGAAGTACTGACCTAGTGTCCGAGCTTTGCGAGCTGCGAATCGAGGTCGGCCAGGGAGTTGCGGAGCATTTCGGTGTAGCGCTCGTTCCCACTGGCTTCCATCTGTTGCAGGATACGTTTCCGGGCAAGGTGAATTCCCTGCCGTTTACGCTGAAGTTCCTGCATTTCAAGGGTGATTTTGGGTTTTTCGTCATCGAGTGCGGGGGCGAGCGATGCAGCAGATTCCATTTGACCTTCCACAGACTTACTTTCCCAACCTCGGGCCATGTTTCATTATAACGATTTTATACAGGGAATTTCACCAAAAACGTTAGGAAAGATACACGTCCGGATTCCCTCCGGACGTGCCCTTTACGCCACTCGTTTTTTGCCGCGACGCTCGCGCGTGGCGGGCTTTTTGTCGTCGAGCTGAACGGTCGACGCTTTTTCTGCGTCGGCGATACGCGATCCGGCGCTCTTTTTCTCTTTCATCTGGGCGAGGCTTTGCTTGAGGGCGGCCATTAGATCGACCACCTTTTCCGGCTTGGCGGGCTTTTCGACGGCCTCGACTTCGCGGCCTTCGAGGTGGGCCTGGATGAGCTTCTTCACGTTTTCCTGATAGCTGTCGTGGAACTTCTCGGGCTCGAACTTCCCTGCCAGCGCCTCGATGAGTTGATGCGCGATTTTGACTTCGGCGGGCTTGATCTCGCTGGTGATCTTGGGCGCGTCCATTTTGCGGACTTCGTCTTCGTAATACATGGTGTGGAGCATCATGCCGCTGGTGTGCGGGCGGAGGAAGACGGTGTACTCGCGGTTGTGCATGGTCACCTTGGCGATGCCCATGTAGTCGGTGTCTTTGAGCGCGTGGACGAGGAGCGCGTAGGGCTTTTCGCCGCCTTCGTCGGGCTGGAGGTAGTAGGAGGACTCGAAGTAAACCGGATCGACCTCGTCGGCCTTGACGAACTCGAGGATTTCCATGGACTTGGCGGTTTTGGGCTCGATCTTCTTGAGCTCTTCGGGCTCGATGATGACGTACTCGCCCTTGCGGTACTCGTATCCCTTTACGATCTCGTCGCGCTCGAGGACTTTGTTGTCGGCGGGGCAAATGAGCTGCTGCTTCACGCGGACATGGTCGTCGCGATGCAGCTGGTTGAAGGAGATGTGCGATCCACGGGCGCCGGCAAAGAGGCGCACGGGCATAGAAATGAGGCCGAAGGTCAGGTATCCCGACCAGATGGAGGCAGCCATGAGAGAACCTTTTCGAGCGGCGCGGAGTAGAGGCGCGCGCCTTGCACCTGTTACGATGCCGAAAAGCGCGAGCGGGGTCAAGCAAACATTCGTCCCAGCTAGTGCAGGAAAGTGGTCGCCCCGATTGCACGGTTTCGCCTTTTCATCGTCCTTTTTCGCCGACGAATTGCTGGCGTCGCGAGTTGCCCCTGCGATCGTGATCACCGCTGTTTTCGCGCTTTGGGCGCGATGGATGAAGGGCGTGAGTCCGAGCGGAGCGCTGGCGGGATTTTTAGTGGCGCTGGCGATTTACCTGGGAGCGGGTCCGAGTGGATTTGCGGTGGTGTTTGGGGTGTTCCTGATCACCGCGATCGCCACGCGCTGGCGTCATCGGATCAAGGAGCAGTACGGGAAGACTCCGCAACCGAACGGGCGAACGGGCTGGCAGGTGATGGCGAACCTGTTTGCCGCAGCGGCGGTTTGTGGAACTTGCGTCGTGTTTCCGCGGGCATTTTATTACCTGATGCCGGGAGCGATTGCGGCGCTGGCGGAGGCGGCGGCTGACACCGTGAGCAGCGAGACCGGCGAGGCGATCCGCGGACGAACTTATATGATCGTCGGGTTTCGCCGAGTGGACGCGGGACCCGATGGCGGAATCAGTTTCGCGGGAACTTTGTTTGGCGCGATGGCGGCGTTTGCCGTCGCGGTGTTGGCTTGGATCACCGGATTGCTCGATCCGCGGTGGGCGTTAATCAGCGCGGCTTGCGGTTTCGGCGGAATGTTGTTTGACAGCGTGTTGGGAGCAACCGTGGAACGGCGAGGGGTGCTGGGGAATGATGGCGTCAATTTTGTGAGCACGGTGTTTGCGGCGGATTTGGCGTTGTTGCTTTCGTGGTTGTCGGGGTAGAGTCGCAGGGGCTGAAGCCCGTTCCCTTCCAAGCTTTATGGCACGAGTAAACTCGTGCCCTGATACAAAGCGATCGTAGTCGAGGAGAACTCTCTTGAGACGTATTGCGCTTTTGCTGCTGTTTGTTGCTGCACCGCTGTTTGCGCAGCAGTATGACACCCTGATTCGCAATGGGCGGGTTGTCGATGGGAGCGGGAATCCCTGGTATTACGCCGATATTGGGATTGTGCAGGACCGGATTGCGTTTATTGGAACGGCTGCGCCGGATGTTACGGCGAAGCGGACCATCGATGCGAAGGGGTTGGTCGTTGCGCCGGGATTTATCGACATGCTTGGGCAGTCGGAGGTGAGCCTGCTGATTGATCCGCGGGCGGAGAGCAAGCTGCGACAAGGGATCACGACGGAGATTACGGGCGAAGGCGATACCATCGCGCCGCTGAATGAGCGGATCAAGAAGGAAGGGTCGGATTACACGGAGCATTTTCACCTGACCATCGATTGGACGGACTTTGAGGGTTACTTTCACCGGCTGGAGAAGGCGAAGCCGGGCGTGAACCTGGGGACGTATGTCGGGGCGGCGCAGGTGCGGAATTTTGTGATGGGCTCGGTGGATCGCGCGCCAACGAAGGACGAGTTGAAACAGATGTACGAACTGGTCGAAGATGCGATGGCGCAGGGCGCTATGGGACTGTCGAGCGCGCTGATGTATGCGCCGGGAGAGTACGCAAAGACCGATGAGTTGGTGGCGATGGCTTCGGCGGCTGCGAAGCACGGCGGAATTTACGCTTCGCACATCCGCAATGAGAGCGAGACCGAACTGGAGGCGATCGAAGAGGTAGAGACGATCGCGCGCGAAGCCGATATTCCAGCGGAGATCTTTCACCTGAAGGTTGCGGGCAAAGGCAATTGGGGGACGATGACCGCGATCCTCTCGGAAATCGAGAAGGCGCGAGCCTCGGGACTGGACATCACGGCGGATCAGTATCCGTATATTGCGTCGGCGACTTCGCTGGGAGCGATTGTTCCGGCGCGGTATCACGAGGGCGGAACGGACGCGTTCGTTAAGCGGCTGCAAGACCCGAAGACCAGGCAGGAGATTCGCGCGCTGCTGACGAATGCGGGCGATCATTCGTACGACAACATGTGGTTGGGAACGGGCGGCGGCGGCAGAGGAATCCTGGTGATTTCGGTGCTGAAGCCGGAGCTGAAGAAATACGAAGGCAAGAACATTGAGCAGATCGCGGCGATGCAGAACAAGCACCCGATCGATGCGATCTTCGATCTCGTGGTGGCCGATCATGACAACGTTGGTTCGGTTTACTTCGAGATGGACGAGAACGATTTGCGGCTGGCGATGCAGCAGCCCTGGGTGAGCGTGGGAACCGACTATGGCGAAGTGGCGGAGGACGGGCCGCTGAGTGAGTCGAAGTCGCATCCGCGGGCTTGGGGAAGCTTTGCGCGGATCCTTGGAAGGTATGTGCGCGACGAGCATGTGTTGCGGCTCGAGGATGCGGTGCGGAAGTTCAGTTCCCTTCCGGCGCAGCGCGAGAAATTGGATCATCGCGGATTGTTGAAGCCTGATTACTTTGCCGATGTTGTGATCTTCGATCCGGCTGCGGTGAAGGATGTGGCGACGTTTGAGGATCCGAACCATCCGTCGGTGGGATTCAAGTATGTGTTCGTGAACGGAGTTTTGTCTGTCGAGGACGATAAGCTCACGGGGCAAACGGGCGGCCGACCGTTGCGCGGACCGGGTTGGGCGTTGAAGGAAGCGATGCCGGAAGGACTGGCGCCGAAGGGGGTGATCCAGGGGATGATTACCGATGAAGGTGGGTATCCGGTGTTTCGGGTGAAGGTGACGTTGCTTGATGCGTCGGGACACGAGATCGTGTCGGCGAACAACCATCGGGATGGACGCTACCGATTCGAGCGGACGGAACCTTGCAAGGACTGCACGATCAAAGTCGAGCACGCGGGGTTTGCGGCGCAGACGGCGAAGACCAGCTACAACGGGCTGAATGATGTTTGGGTGGGATTCCGGATGGAGCGGAAATAGTTCACGCTAGTGGACTCTTGTCCGGCGCTCGTGTTTTATCTTGTTACGATATAGCCCCCAATACCATGCGGCCGTCCAAATAACGCTGACAGCGAGAGCGTAGAGGCGGCTCGCGCTGAGAAGCCACGTGCCCCAAAACATAAGGACTACGAGCACCGCCCAGAGAAGGCCGTGGAGAAACAGGCTACCGCGGTAGAGAGGCATTGCGGCGGGTGACTTCCCTGTTCCATCACATTCGCTACACACGCCGCTTCCGGCACATCGCGGGCACTTCGGCTCGCTCGAATTCAGGTGCGGGTTCGTGCCGGTGCCCTGGCAATCTGGACATTTGCCGGTGGCTTGGCATTGTTGACATGAGTTCGAGCTATGAATCGATCTCATCCTTCTTGCACAAACCAAGTCGGCAGAATTTCGTGTTCCAGAGTATTGAGTCGAGTCTCAAGCCGCTCCGCCCACTCAGGGGTGGCGGGAACGTTTACGGGGATGATCTCTTTCGAGGTCTGACCGAGTTTCGCAGCTTCGACCCATTTCCGCATTTCCTCGATGTAACCTTCCATGGCTTCCTTCGGTGTATGGCAACTGTCGGTGACGAGATACGCGGAAGGAATATCCCCGACGACGATCCAAAGGTTCTCGTCAACCTCGGGGCGTGCTGGTTTGATATGCGCGAAGAAAACGGCGAACACGCCGCCGATGCCGTCACCGAAATAGAGCGCCTGTATCTCCTCGCACCAATTGTAGTTGGTGAGGAATGCTTGCGCTTCCTCCGCCATGGCGACGAGCATGGCGGTTTCTATGTCGTCCTCGCCGGCCATTTGAACGAGGGGGACGACGCCGGTTACGGGTAGAGCTTGGGACATTCGCGATGATCTCCTATGACCGATAGGCGGTTTCGAAATCCCAACAGTAGAAGCTCAGGGTTAGGTCCTGCTCGGAGTTGAAGACCTGGTAGCGGAGAGCTTCGAGCTGGTCGTTTGCAACGGAGCGCACCTCCAGATAGCAACCCATGCCCGGGTTGAAATCTCCGAGACGTAATCGTTGAACTCCGGTAAAGCGAGTGGTCACCGACTTCGCTCCATCTTCGGATTGGAGTTCGATGGTGACGGAGTGTTCGGGAGAACTGAGTGCTGGGTTCGGGAAATCGACGCGGAAAGCACGCAGACGACTGAAACCTCGGTGGCGCTCCTGGAAGCCGCGAATTTTTTGTTCGACAGAGATCATGATCTTAGATCCGGTAAGAAATTCCCCGGGGCGCTCGTGGCGTGTGCTTTCATCGAGTGGGAAACATTTTCTTCGCAAAAAATGAGAAAGTAC
>Ga0206943_1184_pt1 | contig 15119 bp, 14 predicted proteins | sample Alteio_BWOrgHeat_7_FD_153243 | JGI IMG/M metagenome (GOLD analysis project Ga0206943, IMG submission 153243) | Enriched cells from forest soil in Barre Woods Harvard Forest LTER site, Petersham, Massachusetts, United States -... | ecosystem: Environmental > Terrestrial > Soil > Temperate forest > O... | reverse complement strand
CACTCAGCAATCCACCCGCCAGCGGGGACCATACTAGCAGCCCCAATTTTTCATGTTGAAGCAACGGAATAAGCTCTCTTTCCAAATCCCTCCCTGCGATGGTATAATAAGCCTGGAGAGAAACAAATTTTGCGATGTCATGATAATGACTGTAATCCAAAGCCTTCATCAGTTGCCAGGCGGCTAAATTACTGGCCCCGATATAACGCACTTTGCCGGACTGAACCAGATGATCAAGCGCAGAAAGCGTTTCGCCGAAAGGAGTCAATGGATCATAACTATGGATCTGATACAGATCGATATAATCGATCTGGAGTCTGCGCATACTCGCCTCGGCTTGTAGAATGATATGTTTTCTTGTTAATCCGCTGTCATTCGGACCTTCACCCATTTTTCCGCGAACCTTTGTGGCGATAATCAGGTCGTCCCGGTGAAGACCGAGATTACGGATCGACTGACCGGTAAGTTCTTCGCTCCATCCTTCTGAATAAACATTGGCCGTATCGATAAAATTGATACCCCCGTCTATTGCGCTTTTTGTCAGCTGATCAACCTGCGCCTGTCCAAGGTTTCCAATAACCTGGAAACGTCCTTTTCCACCAAATGTCATCGTGCCCAGGCAAAGTTCAGAAACCTTCAGCCCGGTATTCCCCAGAAGATTGTATTTCATATTTCTTCAATGATTTGACAGAATTACAATACAATCAGAAAAAAGTTTACTACTATTTTCAACTGCCAACTGCTCCCGCACGTGCGGGACCAACCGCCAACCGTCAACCGTCAACCGTCAACCGAATCACTTCTCCAATACTTTTTTCATGTTTCCCAGACTTTCCTGCATATCCTTACCCAGCATATCCGGAACGATCAGGTTCATAAGATTCATGGGATATTTATTCTGGCCGACCATCTTCCAGATTACACGGGTCTGCCCGGGTGTAACCGCGATCGTAGTCATCGAAACACGGGCCGTGTTCTTAAAGGGTCTTTCAAACCGCACGGTGGAATCTATATTGGTTCCTGGATCGATTTTGGTAACTTCCTGTTCACCCTTTCCGACATTCTTCACCTGGCTTTCCCAATACGAAATAAAGCCGACCGTTCCATCCACACCTTTAGAAGTTCGTTTGACATCCGGATCCATCATCACCCATTTATTATAATAGATCTGGTTGCCCAGCAATTTCACGAAATCAAAAACGGTAAGATTCGACCGCTCAATCAGCACCTGCTTTTCAACCTGATACTGATTGCCGATAAATAACGGGATGACTAAAAATACCAGGATCAACAGGACGACGATAACTCCGATAACGGTTAACATATGATCGTTTTAAGGATTCAAAATTAATATTTTCCATTTGAAATGCAGTACAATATTACTAAGTTATTTAGTATGCCCCAAATGATAAAATCCTGCAAATTATACAAGGGTTACGAGACCGGGTACACATTTTGCAAACTCAGTCATATGTTGAAAATCTTTTTGTGCGCATGCATACTGTGGATGTTTACTCCTAAAACATTTTGTCAAAAAACGCCCGCTGAATTTGGGACTACTGCTTTCTATTGCTTCCAGCACAATAAGTTGGATAGTTTATTCAAAATGTTCCCATCTCTGGCGGAGATTTCAATGTTCGCAAAGGAGCTGGGTATCGTGGAAGGAACCGGAGAATATACCGCGTTTGTCAAAAAATATCCGCTCTTAATAAAAAGTTTCAGGGATAAGTGTTATCAGATTCAGGCCGATTCGCTTTTTTACAAGTTTTCATGGGCCCGGGCGCAGCAGGTCAACATGGAACTGACTGAAAAAGCGATGCACACAAATAGTTCACCCGCAAAAGATATTCAGTTTACCGTAGTAAATATTTATTTTAATTCAGCCGGTCAGAAGTTTCTGCTGAAGTTTGGGGATTTACATCGTTATGGAAATGTATGGAAGTCGGGAAATAATATATCCCTGACTATAAAATATGATTAATGGCAAGATCGTAAATCCTACAACATTTCCACATAATTGTGTAACAAATAACCGGGGCAATCATGAAGACAGAATTTTTGCAACAAAATATTTTACATGCAAATAGTAAAAGAAACAATTGAAAAAAAGGGACTTTTGGCCTCGGCTGACAGAGCGATATCCGGAATGCTGGATATGATGTTTCCGCTGGATAACGACAAAGTGAATACCGTGCCCTACAAAGACAGTTGGACGGCAGCCATGTTATTCAGACATGTTTCAAAATCATTACAAGCCATGTCGGTGGCGCTGCGTACGGATTCCAAACCGGCAGAAAGGGACCCGGGTGAAAAGATACCCGAACTGAAGAAAGTCTTCCTCGATTTCTCAGCCAAATTGAAATCTCCCGACTTTATCGTGCCGGAAAATGGCCCCTATGAAAAGCAATCTATTTATGAGGAGTTGAAAAATTCTTTGAGCCGGTTTAAAGAAAGTGCAGTGCACGCCAGCCTTCCGGATCTGGTAGAAGGTCTTCCGATGGGGCCGATCACCAAACTGGAGATACTTCATTTTGTTGTCTATCATTCACAAAGGCATCTGCATCAGATGAAAAAAATCTGCAGGGCCTTAGAGAAAAATAAATGACGGAACGGTCTTATTTTTTACTCACAACCTTACGCTCCTTGCAATCCTGGTTTAATTTTTTCCTGTGCAGGATGCCCCAGTTTCTTAACGCATCAATGACCGTTCTCAGGGTTTTGCTATGTGGCGTCAGCGCATAAGTGACTTTGACCGGATATGTATCCTGTATTTTTCTGACCACCAGCCCGTTCATCTCCAGGTCACGTAATTCTTTGGACAACATTCTGTCCGTTATCCCATGAACATCTTTTGTTATATCCGTGAAACGCTTTTCGCCGAATGTTAAAGAAACGATAATCGGAAGTTTCCATTTACCATTCAGAACATCCAGGGAATCCCTGACGGGTCTCAGGATGCTTGTGCATTGACTATGTTCTTCTTCTGTTGTTTTTTTCATGATGTCTGGTATGATGTCTGATCCGGCAGTTACTATACTTTAGTATAGTACTATCATTTGTATAGCAAATGTACTGTAATTTTGTGTCTCACAAGTAAAAATTTAAAAAAATGTCAAAAACAAAATGGGTGTTGGATCCAACACATAGCGAATTGGGGTTTAAAATAAGACACATGATGATAACCAATGTTTCAGGTTTCTTTAACAGTTTTCAGGTAAACGGAGAAACAGAAAATGACGATTTCACTACGGCCAAAGTACGGGTAAAGGCGGATATGAATTCCATTCATACCAATAACGAGCAACGCGATGCACACCTGCGTAATGCAGATTTTTTTGAATCAGACAAACATCCGGAGATGATCTTTGAGTCAACCAAAACAGAACAGGTCGACAAAGAAAACTTTCATCTGTACGGTAATCTGACATTGAAAAGCATTACCCGTCCTGTTCAGTTAAACGTTGAATACAGCGGCATCACGAAGGACCCATGGGGAGGAGAAAGAGCCGGATTTACCGTTACAGGGAAAATCAAACGCAGCGACTGGGGTGTCAATTTCAATGGAATGCTGGAAACCGGTGGTGCCATACTGGGAGAAGAAGTAAAAATTCATAGTGAAATTCAACTGGTAAGGCAGACCGAAGAAGTGCCTGCATAAAAATGTAGAACCATGTCAAACAAAAGAAGATTAGTAAGAAAATATGAACCGGGGGGCAACCCCGGTTTTCTCGGAGATGGCCATATTGCCCGCGCTTTAATCCAGGGTGATTTCCGGGACACCGATCCATTCATACTGTTGATGGATGATATGCTGGATAAGAAAACGAATGAACCAGTGGGTGGTCCGCATACGCACGCGGGATTTGAAACCGTTACTTTAATGCTCGAAGGGGAGCTGGGTGATGAATTGCATAAAATGAAAGCAGGTGACCTGCAGATAATGACGGCGGGCGGCGGCATCATTCACACCGAAACCATTGATAAAAAAGCCAGGATGAGGCTTTTGCAGTTGTGGCTGAATCTGCCCAAAAAAGACCGCTGGACCACAGCACGCGTTCAGGATATTTCCGTTGATCATGTGCCGAAAAAATCATTGGAAGGAGTGGAGCTGAAATTATATAGTGGTTCGCTGGCGGGCATTTCTTCTCCGGTGAAAAATTATGTTCCGGTCATCATCGCCGATATTCAGATGCAGCCAAATGCATCATACTCATTCAATTTACCCGCATCGTACACAACATTTTTATATGTGTTAGATGGAAATTTGCAGATTGGCGAAGAAAAGAAACTGCTTGAACAAAACCAGGTTGGCTGGCTTGACAGGTCCACCATCGATGGAGACAGCGAATTGAACCTGAACGCTGGAAAATCCGGCGCCAGATTCGTCCTGTATTCCGGTCAGCCCCAGGGAGATCCGATTGTTTCTTACGGACCGTTTATCGCGGATACGCAGGAAGACATTTCACGATTGTACCGTGAATTCCGGGCCGGTAAAATGAAACATATTTCCACTGTTGCGGACTCGCAAAAAATGGTTTGGTAGACGGGGGCGATGCAAAGTTCTAATCTGGAATCTCTTGAAATATAAACTGCCCGTTTTAAACTTAAAATTTTAACTTCAATACGGTATTGAATGATGTATCCTGGAAGTTTGTAAATACATCAAATGTCAGCATTTATAAATTCAGGAATCGATGTATTGGGGGATGTACCCTGGGGATCACATTTCTGTAATTTCTATGATACGAAGCAGGATTTGCTCGACACCGTAGTTCCATATTTCAAGGCTGGACTGGAAACCAATGAGTTCTGCATTTGGGTAATGTCGAGCACCGGGCTAATTACAGTAAAAGAGGCCAAAGCAGCCTTGGAACAAGCCGTTCCTGGCCTTGAACGGCATCTCTCCGATGGGAACATCGAGATCCTCAACGAACTTGACTGGTATCTGGAAGAAAATTTGTTCGATATAGACGGAGTAGTAAAGGCATGGAAGTTAAAGCTTGAACGGGCATTGGCTCTTGGTTATGAAGGAATGCGGGTTTCAGGCGACACCTTTTGGTTAAGTGAGAATTACCTGAAAAATTTTTATACCTACGAAAAACGGGTTAATGATTTGCTTACCGATCTGCCAATGACCATTATGTGTACTTACCCGCTGGCTAAAAGCGAGGCAACCGATATCCTCGATGTTGTACATGCCCACCAGTTTGCAATAGCCAGACGGCAGGGAGAATGGGAAGTTATTGAAAGTCCCGAGTTCATACTGGCAAAGGCTGAAATAAAGAGACTGAATGAAGAGCTCAGGCGATTTAAAGAGCGAACACCCAGGCATTCGTCGATTTTGAGGTACGGGGTTGCAGTTCTGTCAGTGATAACTATGATCGTGATTGCAATATGGATGCGGATAAAACTCGGTCAGGAATCTACTCCTGTTGTGGCGCTGTTGCTTTGCGCCGTCATGTTTAGCGCCTGGTTTGGTGGAATCAGGCCTGGCTTGCTCGCGATAGCGCTGTCCCTGCTGGCTTTTATCTACTACTTCGTGACTCCGTTTTATTCATTGGCATTGGACAGCAGGGAGATACCGCGCCTGCTGATTTTTACACTGTCTGCTATCATGATCGGATCGTTGAGTGCTGCGCAAAGAAGTGTGGCAGAATCACTCAGGAAGGCCCGCGAGGTACTGAGCGGAACCGTTCAGCAGCTCGAGCGAACCAACGCAGCGTTGCAAATAAAAATCGCTGATCACAATCTTGCGGAACAGAAGGTCCGGCAGGCCGAAAGGGAACTTCGTCTTGTCAATGACAAGATCCCCGCACTCGTTTGGACTGCCCAGCCTGACGGCTCGATAGACTTTATAAATCAACGTTACCGGGATTTCACAGGGCTCTCTTTGGAAGAGGTTCGTAACTGGCTGTGGATTTCTGTAATTAATCAGGAGGATCAAAAAAAGGTTACCAGTAATTGGCGCACAGCCCTGGCAACGGGCGAACCGCTGGAGACTGAGGCCCGTGTACGTCGCAGAGACGGGGACTACCACTGGTTGTTGATCTACGCCAACCCTCTGCATGACGAATCGGAAAAAATAGTCAAGTGGTTCGGAACAATGACCGACATTACTGAACGTAAAAAGGCGGAAGAAGAATTGCGTTTAGCATATCAATATTTAACCTATCACGTTGAGAATACCCCGCTTGCCGTTATTGAGTTCGATAGGGACCTGTTTATTAAACGATGGTCAAAGCGCGCTGAAGAAATTTTTGGCTGGAATTCATCAGAAGCACTTGGGAAAAATGTGTATGACGCTGACTTTCCTATTATTTATAAAGAAGATATACCGGAAGTAGATACAATTAACGAACAATTGATGAAGGGAATTGTAAACAGGAACCTGAGTCTTAATCGTAATTACACCAAAGACGGTACCGTCATTTATTGTGAATGGTATAATTCTGTTTTAAAGGATGATCAGGGAAATGTATTAACCATATTATCATTGGTACACGATGTGACTGAAAGAAAAATAGCGGAAGATACACTGAACCAATCCTATGATGAGATCCGGCGATTGAACGGACACCTTCAGGATATTCGTGAAGAAGAGCGAAAACATATCGCCCGGGAAATTCATGATGAATTGGGGCAACAACTGACTGCCATAAAAATGGATGTGGTCTGGATTGACAAAAAAATACCGGAAGAAACAACTGCCATAAAAAGTAAACTCAAAAATATTATAGGTTTGCTGGATGGAAGTAATCAGTCTGTAAGAAAAATATTAGGCGAACTAAGACCGGGTATTTTAGACGAGCATGGTTTGCTGGAAGCTGTAGAGTGGCTCAGATTGCAATTTACTGAAGCTACAGGCATACCCGTTAAATTTACAACCACGGAAAAAAATATTAAAGTATCCGAGCAAATTGCTATCTGTATTTTCCGTGTGTACCAGGAGGCTCTCACCAATATTACCCGGCATTCCCATGCAAAAAATGTTTCGAGTTCAATATCGATTATTGAACAGGAAATTATACTTGTAATTGAAGATGATGGAGTAGGTTTCGATACAGACTCCATACAAAATAAAAAATCATTTGGGATTCTGGGTATGAAAGAAAGAGTTCTTGCCCTTTCCGGTAAATTTGAGTTGATTACTTCGCCTGGAAAGGGATCAAAAATTACTGTCAGCCTGCCTTATAAGGGATAAATAACATCCAGGGCAATGTTACAAATAAAAAAATGAAGCGGATTATTTTAGCGGATGACCATAGCTTTATACGTTTAGGGCTAATCCAGATTCTTAAAGACGAATACCCTTCAGTAATAATAAAAGAGGTAGGCGACGGTGAATCTCTTATTAAAGAAGTCTTACAGAATGATTGGGATCTGGTAATATCTGATCTTGACATGCCCGGCAAAAACGGACTGGAATCATTGGAACAAATTAAACTGATAAAACCTCATATACCTGTATTAATCCTCAGTATTTATCCCGAAGATTTATATGCAGTGAGGGTGTTAAAAGCCGGGGCGTCCGGATACATGAATAAAAATGCTGCCCCTTACGAGTTAATCAATGCCATCAGACGGATTTCTTTAGGCAGGAAATACATTACACCTGATATAGGAGAAAAATTACTTTTACACGTTGATACAGGCAAAAATCCCCATGAATTGCTTACCAATAAGGAGCTCGAAATTTTTAAACTTCTCGCATTGGGTAAAACGATTACCCAGATAGCGGAAATATATTCACTGGCTTTAACTACGGTTAGCACATATCGGGGCAGGATCATGGAAAAACTTGACTTGTCCACGAATTCGGAACTTACCCGGTATGCCATCGCCCATCATATAATTTCTGATTTGGAATTGTAAACGCCACTCCGGTTTATCTTCCCCATTTGTAGTATTACTACTACCAGAACAACCCGGTTATTTCTATCAAAGCCAGGATGTTACTACTATTTTATATAGACTGATATAACAAGTCCTTTGTGGAGTCAATATATAAAAATGCTGGTATTGATTGTTGATAGTTCTGTCCAGATAATTGATCGACTGGAAGACTTACTCCTGGATGCCAAAAATATCACACACATTCACAAGGCTGTTTCCTTCACAGAAGCAAAAAAACTATTTAGCGAAAACACGCATGATGCGGTGATGTTGGATATTGATTTGCCCGAAAACGAGTCGTTTGTATTATTAAAAGAAATAAAAAAAACTGCTGAAAAAACCTGCGTCATTATGCTATCCACTTGTATGGATTACTATATACTGGAACATTGCAAATCCCTGGGGGCTGACTTTTTTTTTGACAAATACTATGACTTTGAAAAAATATGCGGGGTTATTGATGCTATGGGTCAGATTTCGGAAAACCCCCAGGCCGTCACTTCTAAAAATTCTATGACATGGTAACCGGTGACATGCTTCATCGTCTTGCGTTTGACAATTCATTGCAGGCGAATATTATCACCAGGGTAAGCATGGGTAAAATAATAGCCGCCAACAATGCGGCCTGTAAGCTCCTGGGCTATTCTAAAAAAGAACTTTTAACCAAAAGCCGGAAAAATATTTTTGATATAAATGAAAACAGCTTTAAAAAAATGCTGAAGGAAAGGGCAGCCGGGGCACATTCAATAGCCTTTGTGACAGCGATAAAAAAAGACGGCAGGCATATTCCCTGTGAGATTAAGTCTGCACTTTTTTTGGATACGGACGGTGCCGAAAAAGCCATTACCACAATTTCGGATATGAGCCAGAGCAACCAAAAACAAAAAAATATCGATGCTAAAAAAGAAAAGATGGTTGCCAAAAATATTGATTCCGCTAAGTTGAAACAGAAAAATATTGATACGAAAAAACAAAAGATGGTTGCCCATAATATTGATCTCGCCAGGTCGAAACAAAAAAATATTGACACTAAAAAGGAAAAGATCGTTGCTGAAAATATTGTGCTTGCATTGGCAAAATCAGACGCCAGGCTGGCGGAAAGTGACGAATGGATAAGATATATAGCTAAAACTTCATACGATGTAATGTGGGACTGGGATATAGCTGCCGGCGAAATTTATGTAGGCAACAGTATCGAGGATTTGTTTGGCTATAAACTGCAAAACAATACATTGAGTTTCAATGATTTCACCCGATGTCTTCTTCCGGAAGAAAAAGATGCGGTCGAAAAAAAAATATTAAAAACGCTTGCCTCCCGTGATAAAAGTTGGAGTGATTCTTATATGCTCAGGCGCCATGATGGTTCTGTGGCTTCAACTGTCAGCCGGGCAAGTATTGTAAGGGATGAAAACGGGAAACCCCACCACATGATTGGGGTCATACATGATCTCAGCCGGTTAAAGGAATTGGAAGAAAAGCTTGAACATGAAATTGCGACGAACCTAAAACAGTTTGTAGAATATAAGGAAAGGTTTAATCTCATCTTTAATTCATCATCTGATATATTATATGATATTGACCTGGCAACGAATCAAATCATATTAAGTGATGCATATGAAAAAGAATTCGGTTATAAGATAACGGACAATATGACGCAGGTTGAGGATTGGGCCAATCATATCCATACGGATGACAAAGAAGCCGTTATGCAGGATTATTTCAGGATGCTGGCCACTGCAGACACCGAGTGGAAGTATGCCTATCGTTTTTTAAGAGCCGATCATTCAATGGCTGATGTATTGAGCAGCGCCGTTATCCTGCGAAATGCTAATGGAAAAGCCTACCGTATGATCGGGTCCATGAAGGATATCAGTAAACAAAGAGTGCTCGAGGAAAAACTGGAAGACGAGATCAGGTTAAAGGAAAAACGGATCGCTGAAGCCACGGAGGAAGCAAAGGAAACGGAAAGGGCAGATATCGGTAAGGAGCTGCATGATAATGTGAACCAGCTACTGAGCGCTTCCAGGCTCTATCTTGATATTGCAAGGCGCGGAGGAAAGAATACGGAGATGTACCTGAACCGTTCATCTGAATACACGCTTACAGCGATAGAGGCGATCAGAAAATTATCTCTGGGGCTGACAACCGATGTAATTAAAAATCTTGGTCTTTGCGAAGCTATTGAAAACCTTGCGCGGGATACGATGGAAGTAAATCCGATTCGGATATTCTGTACTCTGAAGAGTTTTAAGGAAAACAGCGTGAAAGATAAATTCAAACTGAATGTTTTCAGGATGGTGCAGGAGCAACTGAATAATATTTTAAAGCATTCCAAAGCGACAAGAATGATCATCAGCCTTTCTCAGAGTAAAAAATCCATTATCCTGACCATTTCGGATAATGGTATTGGTTTTGATACGGGTAAACATTATAAAGGAATCGGGCTATCCAATATCAGGAACCGGGCATCCGCCTTCAACGGAGTTGCCGATTTTGCTTCGCAACCCGGACAGGGTTGTATTTTAACCATCATATTTCATATTACAGAACAGATTTGTTTTTGAGCCAGATATAATTTCGGTTTCAATTTTTTTACGCGGACGCCCGGTTGATTCTATTTCGCCTGCAGGGTTCGGATATCCTCAATCACCAGGCTGTTCACCATCATGCGCGGGATATAAATAGTATGGGATGAAGGATCATAGGTAATGTCGGCCGGACCGGCGTCCACTTCAATGGTCTTTGTTGTATGGTTGATGAGATCATATATGATCAGGCGGCCCTTCGGACTGGTGAAGCTGATCCAGTCAGATGCAATCAGGTGGGTCTTGTCAAACATTTCGAGACCGTCAAAAATACCTGTGGGACTATTTTCAAGAACCGTAAATACCGTGTCGGTGTTTTTCAGATCTTTCACAAATATTTTACCACCGCTCATATTCACACCCATACCAACAGCATAGAGTTTCCCCGTCTTTTCATCATAGGTGACGCCATTGGCGCCGTCGATGGTTCCCAGAAAGCGGATAGACTTATCCGTTAGATCGATCAGCAGGACCTGTCCGCTGACTGTTTCGGATACACATACATGTTTATCATCCACTTTGCACAAGTCGTTCAACATTTTAGCGGAAGGAATGCCCACTTCAAAAACCTGTTCGCCGGAATGGGCATTAAATCCAACCACACGATTTACATCCGCCACATATACAACATCTTTCACAACAGCAAGTCCTTTTGGGGCATTGAGTAAACCTTTTTGAAATTTCTGATGAATGACCCTGCCATCTGCTGAGAGCTCTGAAATAAATCCATTGCTGTCCAGGGCCATTGGGTCGGGCTTTGCTCCGCCAATATTCGAGACAAACAACCGGTCGCCCGATTTAATAACACTTTCAGGCGCTTCGAATCCTGAAATAGTTTTTTGTGCATAACATATAGTACTCAATAAAACAGATGCAGCAGAAATAAATAATCCGGGTTTCATGATATTTTTATTGAAGTGAATGAGGCTTTCAGGAAGAGGCCAGGTCGAGTGCGGCCTTGAGTTGCTTTGCAGGAACCACGCCGCTCTGGCGCCATTTTATTTGACCTTTTTTAAAGATGATCAGTGTGGGAACGCTTTGTACCTGGTAGGCAGAAGCCAGGGCAGGATTTTTATCGATATCCACTTTGAGAATGGTTGCCGAATCACCCGTCATGGATTTGAGTTCTTTCAAAATCGGGGGCATCATCTTACAGGGGCCGCACCATTCCGCGGAAAAATCAACGAGTACGGTCCGGTCACCGTTGATGATATCCGGGAAAGATTTTTTTCCGTTATCTGTTGTCATATCGTTCAGCGTTAAGCGTTAAGCGTTAGGCGTTCAGCGTTAGGCGTTACGCGTTAAGCATTAAGCGTTGTGGGTTAATCTTAGGAAGCAAAAATAGTTCCTTTATTTCTTCCCAGTTATTTACCCTCCGGTAACCGGTATCATGCATATTGATATTATGCGTGGCGGTAAAGAGCAGTTTTTCTCCTTTGAAATGGGTCAGATTTTTTACGTGGTCGTCAATCATAAAGTCGCCCGAAACAGGTTTTTTTGACCCGCAGAAAATGATCTGTTGCCAGTGAATAAACGGGAAGTGTTTTAATAACCATGCATATTTCTCTGACAGGGATTGCGGAAATTCCATGGCTGCCGAAACAATATATACATCATACAGCTGATTGAGCTCCCTGATCACGGACTGGCTCCCGGGAATCACCGGGGCAGTACCAAAAAAGCCGGGTGTGTGCAGAAACTCCCGTATCCGCCGCGGTTCAGGGAAGGCTAAATCCTCCGGTTTTCCCAATAAATCAGACCTGTCCATCTCTACCCCGGTGTCCCGTTGATACCATATTATAAATTGGCTCGTGATGTCCGCCATCACATGATCCATATCTATCAAAATTCTTTTCTTTGCCATAACTCGAATTTAAATCGCAAGTTAACGCAATTAATTGCATAATAATGCATAAATAATGTAATTTTGTTGCATAATATTGCAATATGTTGAAGGAAGAAAGGCTTGATTTTATCATAAACCATTTAAAATCAAATCAATCGGTAAAACTTGGCCAGCTGAGTGAAGCCCTTGCCGTATCGGAAGATACCGTCCGGAGGGATATTGAGGGCCTGGCGAAAAACGGCTTGCTGACCAAGGTCAGGGGGGGCGCCATTCCGCATTCTCCCAATGCGCATAGTTTCCAGGAAAGAATACATGTTTCTGAAAACGAAAAAATCATGATCGCCCAAAAAGCGCTGCCCCTGATAAAACCGGGCGACACGATTTTGCTGGACGGCGGCACCACGACCTATGCGCTGGCCGGGCTATTAGATATACCCCTGACCATCATCACCAATAATGTACCCGTTGCGGCCCTGCTGGCGGGCAGAAAGAATCTCGAAGTCATTATGACGGGGGGCAGAATTTTATCTGATTCACAAACAACGGCAGGAGCCTATGCCATCAGACTGCTCGAACAATCGCATGTTGACATCTGTTTTCTTGGCATTTGCAGCCTTCATCATAAAATTGGCGTAACGAGCAATGATTTTTTTGACTCTGAAATGAAACGTGCAATGGTGAATTGTTCAGACAGGATCGTTGCGCTTACAGGACATGACAAGATAGGCACTTCAGAAGCCTATAAAATATGCCCGATCGACAAACTGGATACCATCGTCACGGAGATCGATCCGGATAATGACATGTTTGAGTCTTATCGGCAGAGGGGTATTCAGATACTGTAATATTTCCCCTAAAAACACGTTGCCATGCCAATTCCCCGGCAATATGTATATTGGTCTTTATAACCCCCCTGACACCAGATGGAAATATTCCTGTTGCTTGTTGTGCTGGTCATGCTGATTTTTTTATTTAGGAACCTGACCGGAATAAAATATGATCTCGGTGATCTGCAAAAAGAATTGCAGGATCTGAAAAAATTGATTGGTAGCAGCACTGCCCGGCCACCAGAGAAGCCGGAAACAAAGCCTGTTCCCCCTGTGGCCGTTACACCTGAACCTCCTCTTGTTCGGACCAGGGAAGAAATTAAAACGGTCGAATGGCCGGAGCTGAAAACGGAAATTCAGACTTTCGAAGCGGAAGGCAGGAAGCAGGAGGCAGGAAGCAAGGGACCGTTGTACACTCCGCCAGTTACAAAAAAAAGCTGGTTCAGCAAATGGCTTTTGGATAATCCGGATATTGAAAAATTTATCGGTGAAAACCTGATCAATAAAATCGGTATTGCCGTGCTGGTATTTGGCATCGCTTTTTTTGTAAAGTATGCCATCGATCAGGATTGGATAAACAGGGTGGGCAGGGTCTCCATCGGTCTGTTATGCGGAGTCATACTGATATTTTTTGCCAACCGCCTGCGAAAAAACTATCACGCATTCAGTTCGGTGCTGATCGGAGGTGCCATTACGATTTTCTATTTCACGATTGCCCTGGCCTTTCATCAATACCATCTTTTCGACCAGGGGCCCGCATTCGTGATGATGGTGATCATTACCATATTCGCGGTATTGATTTCTATATTGTACGACCGGATCGAACTCGGCATCATCGCAACGGTGGGCGGTTTCATAACACCCTTCCTGGTTAGCCAGGGCGACGGGAACTGGCTCGTGCTTTTTTCATACCTGACCATCCTGAATGCCGGTCTGATCATCCTCGCCTATTATAAAAGATGGCGGATCATCCAATTCATTTCATTTTTTTTCACGCAGGTCATTTATCTCGGATGGATAATCATGAGGGCCGGAACCCCCGGTTTCAATTACGAGGGCATATTCGTCTTCGGAACCGTTTTTTATATCCTGTTCCTGCTGATGAATGTGATCCATCATGTGGTGAGGGGAAGCAAATTAAAAGCATTCGATTTTATCATTCTTCTTTCGGTTAATTGTTGTTACTACGGAGCCGGTATGTACCTGATCTACGAATCAGATGTTTCTCAATACCGCGGATTGTTCACGGCTTCCCTCGGAATCGTAAACCTGGTACTGGCTTATTTATTTTTCAGAAAATCGAAGGCGGATAAAAGATTTATTTATCTGCTGATCGGCATAACCATTTCCTTTATTTCCCTGGCGGCCCCCGTTCAGCTGAAGGGTCATTATATTACCCTGTTCTGGTCTGCCGAAATGGTTGTGCTGCTCTGGCTCTATCAGAAATCCTTTATTCCGTTATTGAAAATGACCGTATTGCTGGTGACCGGACTGATGCTGATCAGTCTGATCATGGTTTGGACCGTCGTCTATGCCGATAATCCAAACATTCATCCGATCCTGTTTAACAAAGGATGGATCACCGGATTATGCAGCGCCATTTCCTGCTGGCTCGTGTATCGACTGCTGAAGAAAGAAGCAGACAGCTTTTATGCATGGGGTATCAGCAATCAGTTATTAAGAACCATTTACCTGATCGCTTCCATCATATTATTATATGCCGCCGGGGCATTGGAAATCAACGATCAGTTTGTAAAAAGAATGCCGGCCACCGGCATGCACGTAATTTATTCGCAACTATACCTCACGGTATTTGTCTTGGGATTGTTGCTGTTTCTGACGCGTTTTAAAACGACCGTTCATCCCTTTCTCCGGCTCGTCCTTCCTTATATTGTATTGGGAATTTATATACTGAGTATTGGGGACATACATGCAACGGAAAAAATGGTATTATTGAAGGGGCAGTAC
>Ga0206943_1181_pt1 | contig 15247 bp, 14 predicted proteins | sample Alteio_BWOrgHeat_7_FD_153243 | JGI IMG/M metagenome (GOLD analysis project Ga0206943, IMG submission 153243) | Enriched cells from forest soil in Barre Woods Harvard Forest LTER site, Petersham, Massachusetts, United States -... | ecosystem: Environmental > Terrestrial > Soil > Temperate forest > O... | reverse complement strand
GCCGTTTAGCCCATTATTTGGCGCTATGCCAAAAACAACCGAAATGATGGAGTTCCAGGTTACTAAAGAGTATTTGGGGTGGGCAACTAACCTGGTTTATTTGGCACCCATGTGGAAAGAATGCCTCGACTCGGATACTTATAGCCAGGGTAAAGGTTCAACAGTAGCAAAAATTGTTGAGGGGAGGCTGGAACATCACTCACTATCGGGTATGGCAGGGGTGTCAAACATTGGTGATGATACCAACTGGTGCGGCAATACTTTTGCGCAGGCCAACTGGTATGCTTATGGCCGTTTGGCATGGAAGCCGGAGTTAACATCAGCCGCTATTGCTGACGACTGGATACGGATGACCTTTAATAACGACAAGGGTTTTGTTGAGCCGATAAAGGAGATCATGCTGACATCGCGGGAAGCGGCGGTTAATTATATGACCCCGCTGGGCCTGCACCACCAGATGGCCCGCAATCATCACTATGGGCCGGGCCCGTGGGTTACCGGCGGCCGGGCCGATCAAACATCGGTTTATTTTAATAAAGCAGATTCGGTTGGTATTGGGTTTGAACGCAGTTCGAATGGAAGCGACGCGGTGGCTCAATATTTTTCGCCGGTACGGGAAGAGTTTGAACACCTGAAAACCACACCCGAAGAATACCTTTTATGGTTTCACCATGTGCCGTGGACTTATAAAATGAAATCAGGTAAAACCCTGTGGATCGAGATCATCGAACATTATAATAAAGGGATAGCCTCAGTTAAAGCCATGCAAAAAGTTTGGGACTCGATGGAATCAAAAGTTGACCCCGAACGTTTTAAAGAAGAAAAACATGCGCTTGCCGTACAGGAAGAAGATGCCGAAATATGGAAAGGTGCTTGTTTAACTTATTACCAAACATTTTCGAAACTCCCTATACCGGATGCGTTAGGAAAACCGGCACATGATCTGGCATATTATATGGACAGGAAGAACGCGCCTAATCCGAATAGGTAGGGGTTGGTATAGATTACTTCTTTGGTTTTAATCTTTTTGTCCAACGTCTTGGATTCCTGCTCATGTGAAAAACGCCAAACACCCTTATCGTATCATCTTCAAACTGGTAATGGATACCATAGGGAAATCTTTCAATAAAATGGATGTGTAAGTTTTTATATCGTTTTTGATATATTAAGGGGTTCTTCTGTATTTGATTAAGTCCTGCTTCTATACAAAGCTCAAAGTCAACCCCAAGTCCGATGAGTTGGCTTTCATACCAGGAAAAGGCATCCAATATATCTAATCTCGACTCATCAGATATTAATAACCGGTACATTGTTACCGGGCGTTATTTAATTCTTTTTTGATATCCTCCCAGCTAAAAAAAGTAGTTTCGCCTTTTTCATAACGGATCAATCTTGCATCCAGTTCTTGCTTGTGCGCGTCAGAAATCTGAATATCATTATGATCTATGCTATCCCATATTTTTCCGATCATTGAAATACGCTCTTCAACACTCAATTCTAATATTTCCTGTATCAGTATCATGTTCTAAAATTACTAACGAAATATGGTTATACAAAATTATGAATTGTGATTTGTAATTTACATTGTATATTATCGGCATGATCACCAAAGGGCAGCAAATCATCCGCGAATGGTACCGGCAAAAAAACTGGCAGCAGTTTCCTTTTCAGCAAGAAATGGAAGAGGCCTACCTTGCCGGTTTTTCGGGATTATTAAACGCCCCCACCGGCAGCGGTAAAACATTTGCTTTGTTTTTGCCTTTTTTGGCTGATTTTATCAACAAGCATCCCGATTATAAGACCAAACAAAACAACGGGCTGCAAATGCTGTGGATAACACCCCTGCGCGCATTAACCAACGACATTAAAAAGGCCATGCAGGAAGTTTGCGATGACCTGGAGATCCCCTGGAAAATAGCCACCCGCACCGGCGATACCCCCGCTGCCGAAAAAGCCGCGCTAAAGAAAAAACTGCCCGAAGTACTGCTTACCACCCCCGAAAGCTTACACCTGATGCTGGCACAAAAAGAATATCCCACTATATTTAAAAGCCTGCAGGTGGTAGTAATTGACGAATGGCATGAGTTATTGGGAACGAAAAGAGGCGTACAGGTGGAGCTTGGCCTTTCGCGGCTGAAAACAGTTTGCAGTGGGCAGTTTGCAGTGGGCGGTTTGCAGTTGGCAGCGCATGGTAATAGTCAATTTAAAACGCCAAATGAAAGCAAACTGCAAACAGCCTACTGCAAACTCAAAATCTGGGGTATCAGCGCAACTATAGGCAATTTAGAACAAGCGGCAGAAGTGTTATTAGGCAACGATTTTCCTACAGAACAAACAAAAATGGTGCGGGCTAATTTTGAAAAGAAACTGCTCATTAAATCCATTATCCCCGAAAATGTGGAGAATTATTCATGGTCGGGGCATATTGGCTTAAAGCTATTGCCCGAGGTGATGAAGATTGTAGCCAAAAGCAAAACTACGCTGATATTTACCAATACCCGTTCGCAATCAGAAATATGGTACCATGCTATTTTAGATAACTACCCCGAATACGCGGGCGTTATGGCCATGCACCATGGTTCGTTGGATAATGAGCTGCGTACCTGGGTTGAGCAGGCCCTTCATGCCGAAGCTTTAAAGGTGGTGGTATGCACTTCAAGCCTTGACCTGGGTGTTGATTTTCGCCCTGTAGATACGGTTATACAGGTGGGCAGCCCCAAAGGTGTAGCGCGTTTTATGCAGCGGGCTGGCCGCAGCGGGCATCACCCCGGCGCGATATCAAAAGCCTGGTTTGTGCCTACCCATTCGTTAGAATTATTGGAAGGCGCTGCCCTTAAAGAAGCGATAAAACGCGGCATTTTTGAAAGCCGCGACCCTATGCTGCTTACCATGGATGTGCTGATACAATTTATGGTTACCCTCGCGGTATCCGAAGGTTTTAGGGCCGATGAACTGTTTAACGAAGTAAAAACCACCTACGCCTTTGCCGACCTTACCCGCCGGGAATTTAACGAGCTGCTTGACTTTATTACCAATGGCGGCAAAACGCTGGCACAATACGATGAGTTTTTAAAGGTGGAATTAGCGGATGGCTTATATAAAGTAAACAACCGCCGGGTAGCTATGCGCCACCGCCTAAGTATTGGCACCATTACCAGCGACCTGAGTATCCGTGTAAAATGGTTAAGCGGCGGCAGCCTGGGCACTATTGAAGAATCATTTATATCCAAATTAAGGCCGGGCAATGTATTCTGGTTTGCGGGGCGGAGCCTGGAGTTTGTACGGGTAAAAGAAATGAGCGCTTATGTTAAAAAGTCAAAAGCTACTAAAGGCATCATCCCAAGCTGGTCGGGCGGGCGTATGCCGCTATCATCGCAGCTTGCCGCCGTTTTTAGGGATAAACTGGATGAGGTAGCGCATGGCATTGAAAAGGACGAAGAAGTTATAGCTTTAAAGCCGTTGTTTGAGCTGCAAGCGCGACTTTCACATTTGCCGCAAAGCCATGAGTTTTTGATCGAGTCGTTTAAATCCACCGAAGGGCATCATTTGATATTTTATCCTTTTGAGGGGCGGTTAGTGCATGAAGGTATGGCATCATTGCTGGCCTATCGCATATCAAAAGTAAAAACCGCCAGTTTCTCCATAGCGATGAATGACTATGGTTTTGAGTTTTTAACCGATGAAGATATCCCTATTGAGCGTGTTTTAGAAGACGCCGGTTTTTTTTCCATCGATAACCTGTTGGATGATATTCAACATAGCCTTAATGCCAATGAAATGGCCCGGCGACGGTTCAGGGACATTGCCCACATTGGCGGATTGGTATTCACGGGCTATCCCGGTCAGCCGGTTAAAAACAAGCATTTGCAGGCTTCATCGTCATTACTATTCGAGGTCTTTAGCGAGTATGAACCCGATAACCTGTTGGTGCGGCAGGCTTATAACGAAGCGCTGGCGTTCCAGTTAGAAGAGTTCAGGTTGCGCGCAGCCTTGCAACGGATAGAAAAGCAAAGCATTATTCTCAAAACCATCGAACGCCCAACACCATTTGCCTTCCCTATTATGGTTGACAGCCTGGGCCGCGAAAAACTAACCACCGAAACCATGGAAGAACGCATAGCCAAAATGGCAAGGCATTACGGCGCCGAAGGCGTTAACGCTAAGGAGAGAAGCAAAGAACGAAAAGTTGGGTATGTTAGGAAAAGGGGGCTTTAGGTTGTCTGAACCATGATTTTTAGGATTAGGCAGATTTTCTTGATGATGCCTATCGAACCAATCCGTCTAATCCTAAAAATCATGGTTCAGACAACTACCGGCCTAAAAAATTAACTGTTTTATAAATAAACAAAAAAAGTTAATTTTGTAGTCCAATTATATTTTTATAAACCAGGTAATCAGCTCCGGCAAATGAACAGTACCGTTTTTCCGTGGAAAATGTTGGCTATAACGGCTTCGGCGCTCACCATATTATTTATTGGCGGGTTCCTTATCTCGGGTAACCAGCCGGTGCAGTCAAAACAAACTATAGCACACGTTTATAATACGACTCCCGCTGCGTCGCCGGTAGCGCATACCCCAACTGTAATTGATAGCCCAAAACATTCAGCCGAAAAAAACGTATTTGTTACTGCGGAGAAAAAGCAAAAACCAGCGCATAAAATTAAGGCCTCCGTTACAACTCAAACTACTTCAAGCACAACTGATACCGCCGCATTAATAAAGACCGATAAAGCGCAAACCGGTGCAACGCTCGACGAGGGGCCAACCCCTTTAAACGAAATGCTGGTAATGGATATGACATCGCCAAAAAAACCGGCGGGTAGTAATATCCATGAAAACGAAGCACACCCTAAAGCGGGCTGGGATAACTTTGAAAAATATTTGAGCATAGAGGCTATTGTCCCAAACGGGAAACCCGGAACGGTAAAACTATCCTTCACCGTTGGCAATGACGGCAGCCTCAGTAATTTTAAAATTAAAAGCACCCTCAATACCGTTGCCGATAAAAAAGCTATCGAACTGGTGAAAAATGGCCCTACCTGGGCAGGCAATGCCAACAAGCAGGCCAGCGAAACCAATGTTACTATTGATTTTCATTAATAGTAACCGGCTTCTTTACATTTAAAACTTCTTGTTCTTATCGGCAAATGAAAACACCTTTTGCAATAGTGGTGTTGGTCGCGCGCCTATGTTTTGGCGAATATTTAATTCTTCCAAAGCAATTTGGATAAATAAACCATCAATGGCCTTTTGGGTAGCGTATTCTACAATATCTGGGTTTATTTTACTTACAAACGGCACTTTATTATAAGCCTTTGCCGCATCAGCATAGTATTTTGTGGCGCCAACTTTATCCAGGCTAACCTGTATAACCGGCCTGAATTTTGCCGAAAGATCGGCAGTGGTGGTCCGTTTAAAATATTGCGTCGCCGCGTCCTGGCTGCCTAATAAAATATTGGTCACGTCCTGCAGGGTCATTTGTTTAATGGCATTGATAAATATAGGGCCGGCCTGTTTAGCCGCGTCTTCGGCTGCGCGGTTTAAGGATAAGATAACATTATCGCATAGTTGGTTCATGCCCAATTTGCGCAGGGTATTTTCGGCTTTTTGCGCCTGCGGCGGAAACATTATTTTAACAGCGGCATTGCCAAAAAAACCATCAACCGCCGAAAGTTGTGCCGCGCTTTTTGAGGTGCCCTGTTCAAGCGCCTGCTTTAAAGCCGTACCGATCTCTAAGTTTGAAGGTATGATCTGGCGTTTATGGACGGTATCAAAACCGGATAAGCCAACAAATAAAAACAATAACGGGAACAGCAATAAGGATCTTTTCATAGGGATAAATTTAAGAGAAAAATCGTTTAGTTGTCTGAACCTTGATTCGTAGGATTAAAAGATTGCCTTGATAAAAAATTTGACAGGCATCATGAAAATCCCACTAATCCTACGAATCGTGGTTCAGACTATAAAAAATGATCAAACGTATCGCTCCTAATACCCAACCGCAGCGTTTCCAGCGGGATAACATCTATGGGGGCAATATTGCCCATATTTACATTGGCGCCTATAAGTTTGATAAACCAAACTTGCTGGGCTTTTTGAGGGGCTTCAAAAATGATAGTTTCGGCAGGTATCTGGGTGAGTATCTCGTCAATCAGTCCCTGGCGCACCTCTCCCGAGTCGCGGTAGATGCCAACGTTGCCACTTTCGCGGGCCTCGGCAATTACTTTCCATGCGCCGGCTTCAATTTCGCTCTGCATCAGTTTTATCCATTTATAAGGCGCAAATATCTTTTGTACGTCTTTTGACCCAACCTCGGATATCACCGTTACCTGTTTGGTGAGCTTACGGATGTATTCGCATTTTTCTTCGTGCGCTATGTCTATCGACCCATCTGATACTTCGGCATATTGCAGTTTGTATTTATCAAGCAGGCGGCAATAATCATCAAACTGACCGCGTACCAGCATCGCTTCAAACAAAGTACCGCCAAAATATACCGGTATGCCGGCGGCACTGTACAATTTTAGTTTTTCATCCAGGTTTGGTGTTACAAACGAGGTGGCCCATCCCAGTTTTACAATATCGGTATAGGAGCCCGAAACTTCAATAAAGTCCTCCACCTGGCGCAGGCTAAGGCCCTTGTCCATCACCATTGTCATGCCGCTGCTGCGGGGTTTTTCTGTTCGTTCGGGGAGATTATTGATCGTATAATTCATAAAAAGCAGATTTCGTTATAGCCTATAACTAAAAGTTCTAACGGCGTAAATTTAGATAAATTATTCTAAAAAAATAATGCCGCTAATAATCAGCCTGATAATCTTGCAATTAAGAAAAACTCGTTTTTTTAACTAAACTTTTAATAGTTTAGGCGGTCAATACAACTATATAATTAATCATTTTTACTATGAAAAACCTAACCAGATCATCAGTAGCGCTACTAATAGGTTGTGCTTTGTTTTTAGTTTCATGCGCGGCATTCAGGGGTATGGATACCACTAAGCTTGTAATTGGCATGGATAAAGAAACCGCTTATAAAGTCCTCATGCAAAAACCCGACAATATTATTGTTGTAAAACAATACCCTGCCGGCACGCTGGAGGTTGTAGAATACACTCCGGCTGTAGCGCCACCCGCCACTGCCACACCTGCTACAAATAACCATTTAAGGCAATCGGGATTTTGGCTGTACTTTTTCAATAACAAATTAGTGCAATACGGCCGCGGTGGAAATTTGGAAGAAGAATCAGCGCATATAGTTGCTATGCATGCTGATCAAATAGGTTATAAATAAAAAAACCAAAACCCCGAAAAAGGGCTTTGGTTCAACATATATTGATTGTATTAAGGGCGGTGTTGGTTAGAAACGTTGTAACGGTTGTAGAGGTTGAAAATGTTGTAACTATAAAACTTTTACAACCATTACAACATTTTCAACCTCTACAACTAAAATCAACTATTTCGTATAACGATTAATAATATCCAATATTACCTTATTTTTTTGTAATTGCGGTAAATAATCAAACAAGATATAATGTTTTTCCGGGTCGGAGTTCAACGCTATTTCAAGGAAGCTTAATGCTTCGTTAAATTCGCCTTTGGCAAATAAATAGGCCACCTGCCGGTAATATAACTCCGCCGCATCCGGGTTGTTCTTTATCGCTTGCGAAATTACCTCTATTGCATCAATCAACCTTTCCTGCTCATATAGTATTGACGAATAATCCAGCCACGCATCAACATCAATAGGGTTTAGCTCAACCACCTTTTCGTAAGCGCTTTCAGCTTCGGGCATGTGGCCCAGTTTATATTCGGCATCGGCAATGGCAAACCAGTAATCGGCATTGGCAATATCAAGGTCTAACGCTTTTTTATAAAAATGCAAGGCCTCAAAATAGCGCTCCTCAAAATCAAGCGTTACCCCAATACCAAACCAGGCATCAGCCAGTTTAGGGTCCATCTTAACCGATTTTTTATAAAAAGCGCGGGCATCGTCCATTTGCTCCAGCTTTTCATAACATTCGCCAATGGCGCAATAAGTGTCGGCATTGGGTTGCTCGTACTCAAAGGTATGGCGGTAAACCTCTATGGCTTCGGCATATTTCTCTAAATTAACCAGCGCGTTGCCTTTGTTAAAATAAGCCGATGCAAAACTGTCTTTTATTAAGATAGCATAGTCATAGGCGTCAATAGCTTTTTCAAACAAGCTTAGTTTGGTAAACGCATTGCCCAGGTTATACCATGCGGCATAACTGTAAGGTTCGTTATCAATATATTGCTGGTAAAACTGCACGCTTTCCTGCTGGTTATCCATTACATCGTAACAGAAGGCCAGCTCATATAAAGCGTCCTGGTTTTCCATGTTTTGTTTAAGGCATAGCTTCAGGTAGCTGATGGCGGTATCATAATCGCCCATGTTTTGATACACGTAGGCAATATGCAATAATATCTCATCCGTTTCTTCGGCCAGGCCAAGTGCTTTCTGATAATTTTCAAGCGCCTCATCATAACGTTCCAGGCTTTCGTACAGGTTACCGCGGATAAGGTAAATATCCGAGTCTGACGCTTCCAGCGTGGCCGCCTTCTCTAATGCCGCAAAAGCCTCGCTTACGTGATTGGTAACCACTAAAAGCTGTGCCTGCTTTATTAAAAATATAGCGGCAAAAGGGTGTTGGTTTAGGGCATACTCTGCAACCTGCAATGCCTTGGCGGGATCGTTCTTTTCGATGTAATAATCGATAATGTTCTCAAACGCCTGGGCATCAAAAAAGTACTGGTCGTGATTTCTGATCATCTCCTCGTACCGCTCTACCGAAAACTTTGGATCTTCGGTAAAACCAAATTCAAATTCTTCTTCCATTCAATATTGTTTGCAGAACACTTTAGCTTAAATATACAATATAGGCAATAATTGTTGTTTTTTAAACCTTAATTGGTGTTTAAATTACAAGTAATAAGCATCTGCCGATCAATTAAGTTTTCAACATACAAACATTTTTAACAACCCCAACTACAAGTACCTGATTATAAATACAAAGCGATTTGAGGGCAATGGATGAGTTAATAAATAATTGCCTTAAAGATTTTACCTTTGACAAAAGTACAATTATGACAATTGATATCGGCGAAATATTGAAGCGTTTACATATAAACGACATTAATGAGGCATTTAGTACCGGCAATGTATGGGGAAGCAGCCCAAATGCTATGCTTTCTACCATTGTTTCGCCGGTTGACGGGAAAAAGATAGCAGCAGTAAAAACGGCCACTGCCGATGATTATAACAAAGTGGTTGAGCAGGCCGCCAAAGCTTTTATCAACTGGCGCACCGTTCCGGCCCCGCGGCGTGGTGAAATTGTACGCGAAATTGGCGAGGCCCTGCGAAAAAATAAAGAAGACCTGGGCGCGCTGGTATCCTACGAAATGGGAAAAAGCCTGCAGGAAGGATTTGGCGAGGTGCAGGAAATGATAGACATAGCCGACTTTGCCGTGGGGCAAAGCCGGCAGCTTTATGGCCTCACCATGCACTCGGAAAGGCCGGAACACCGCATGTATGAGCAATACCACCCGCTGGGCATTGTGGGCATTATTTCGGCATTTAACTTCCCGGTGGCCGTTTGGAGCTGGAATGCCATGCTGGCCTGGATATGCGGCGATGTTTGTATCTGGAAACCATCCGAAAAAACACCATTAACCGCTATTGCCTGCCAGCATATAGCACAGGCTGTTTTTAAAAAGCACGGCATTGACGAAGGTGTATCCTGCCTCATAATGGGCGACCGTGCCATTGGCGAATTAATGGCTAATGATACCCGACTGCCATTGATATCGGCAACAGGTTCAACCCGAATGGGCAAGGCCGTTAGCGCGGCCGTTGGCGCACGTTTAGGCAGGAGCCTGCTGGAGCTTGGCGGCAACAACGCCATTATTATCACCCAAAATGCCGATCTGGATATGGCGCTTATAGGCGCAGTATTTGGCGCGGTTGGCACTGCCGGGCAACGCTGTACCAGCACCCGTAGGCTCATCATCCACGAAAGTGTTTATGAGCAGTTTAAACAAAAGCTGGTAAACGCCTATAAACAAATACGCATTGGTAACCCGCTGGACGAAAACAACCACATGGGCCCCTTAATTGATACCGACGCGGTAAAGTTATACTTAGATTCAATTGCGAAGTGCAAGGCTGAAGGCGGCAATTTTGTGGTGGACGGCGGAAAGCTGGACGGCGCTGACTATGCATCGGGCTGCTATGTAAAACCTTGTATTGCCGAAGTTGAAAATCATTTTAAAATAGTGCAGCACGAAACTTTTGCACCCATTTTATACCTAATTAAATATAAAAACGTTGAGGAAGCTATAACCTTGCAAAACAGTGTGCCGCAGGGCTTATCATCGGCTATTATGACCAATAATTTACGCGAAGCAGAACAATTTTTATCTTATGCCGGGTCTGATTGTGGCATTGCCAATGTAAACATCGGCACATCGGGTGCAGAGATTGGCGGGGCATTTGGCGGCGAAAAAGAAACCGGTGGCGGCCGCGAATCGGGCTCGGATGCCTGGAAGGTTTATATGCGCAGGCAAACCAATACCATTAATTATTCAACAAAATTACCCCTTGCGCAGGGAATAAAATTTAATTTATAATATCTTACAGCAAATTAATACTACATGAACATCTACCGTAAAATTATCCCTGTATCGTCTATATTCGGGGCATTACTTTTAAGTTTTAACCTATCGGCACAAACCCTACCAACCGCGCCGCCCGATCCGCCAAAAAACTGGCATACCATGGATTTGAAAACCGATGGTTATTATGGTATAAGCTTAAACAACGCCTACCAGTTTGTAAAGGGTAAAAAAAGCAAAACGGTAGTTATAGCTACAATTGATAGCGGCATTGATACCGCGCAAAAAGATTTGCAGGGTGTTTTATGGGTAAACCCCAAAGAAATTCCCGGCAACGGCATTGACGATGACCATGATGGTTATGTGGACGACGTACATGGATGGAATTTTTTAGGCGGAAAAGGCGGAAAGTGTGATTTTACCGAAACCACCGAAGAGGTAAGGGAATATAACCGGCTGAAGGTTAAATATGCGGGTGTTAGTACAGCTACGGCAGGTAACGAAAGGGAGTTTGCTTACTGGTTAACGGTTAAGGCTACGTATGACGAAACTATAGGCAAATCGGGCACCGAACTGCCGCAAATGCAGCAGTTTATGAACGTGCTGATGACCACCAGCGGCTACCTGAAAAGGGCGCTAAATTTAAATGCCGACGCAACTTTTAAAATGCCCGACCTCAACAAAATTACCGCTACCACTAATGATACGCTTAACCAAAGCAAAACAATATGGAACTCGGTATTCCAGGAAGAAGGCGCGACTAACGATAACGGCAAAATAATAAAAGACCTGGGCGAGTATATAGCAAAGATCAACAATGATATTAACCCCGACCTTACCGCGCGCAAAAACATTGTTGGCGATAACCCCGATGTACAGGACGGCAAACCTTATGGCAATAATACACTAAAATATGCCGATGCTTCGCATGGTACAGGCGTGGCTGGCTTAATTGGCGCTAAGCGCGATAATGGCTATGGCATCAATGGCGTTGCGGATAATGTGCGCATTATGGCCATCAAAGCCGTGCCCAATGGCGACGAATATGATAAAGACATCGCTAACGCTATCCGCTTCGCGGTTGACCATGGCGCCAAGGTGGTAAATATGAGTTTCGGTAAAAAGCTGTCGCCGCATAAAGAATGGGTTGACGCGGCCTTTAAATACGCCGCCGAAAAAGATGTATTGCTGGTGCAGGCATCGGGCAATGACAACCAGGATGTTGATATTAAGCCACAGTTCCCGAATGATACTTTTTTAGACGGCTCATCAACCGACGCGGATAATGTGATATGCGTAGGTGCTTCTGCAGCTTTGTTAGACGAAAACCTGGCCGCAACCTTTACCAACTATGGTAAAAACAATGTGGACCTGTTTGCACCGGGCGTAAAAGTTACTTCTATTGATATGGATGCCGAATTTAATACCGAAGACGGCACCAGCTTTTCATCACCAATAGTTGCGGGTATTGCCGCGTGGATACTGGAGTATTATCCCGAGTTGAGCGCACGCCAGTTGAAACAGGTGATACTTGCTTCGGCAACACCATTAACCGGTACCATGGTACTTAAACCGGGCAGCAAAACCGAGAAAGTTGATTTCGCCAGCCTGTCGAAAACAGGCGGTATTGTAAATGCTTATAAAGCTATTGTGCTGGCATCTAAGTTAAAAGGGGAAAGGAAAAAGTAGGTTAGTGGCAGTTTGGAGGTGGCAGTTGTAAGTTTTAAAGAAAGCAAATGTGCCAAAATAGGGATACCGGCTATTGCGAAAAAAATACATAGTGAAAGAGATTTGACAACTTTTAAAAAGTTGTCAAATCTAAATGAATGAATTACCATTAAACCCGGTTGAAAATCCATGAAGAAAGGCCTCTTTATTTTTATAGCGTTGCTATTAGTTATCTCAGCAGCAGCACAAGCACAGTCAAAAAAGCAGGTTATTTCAAAATTAGAAGAATCGCACGCTACGCCTTTAATCTGTAGGCTGTTCCATACCGGCACATTTAAAATGACCTATATGGGTAAATAGACACTTATTGTACGCACGGCATCTAAACAATCGCAATATTTTGATAATTCAAAAACGCCCATTGAGTTTGCGGTTAAATGGGTAAATGATTGCACGTTTAAGTTAATCCCTTTAAAAAGCGCCACCGATCATCCCGGCGTACCCGCCAACGCGGTTTTAACCATGCAAATTGTAAAAACAAGTAAAGATTCTTATACGCAGCTCACCTCAGCAAATTTCACCAAGCAAGCCATAACCGGCGAGATATATAAGGTTAAATAGCCGATAAAACATTTCTTTTTCGGCAAGTACCAAACGTCGGTATCTATGCCAACAAGCGAAAAAACAGCAAGAAGGATTATTGAACAATATGAATTACAGGCGCAGATGGATGTCCCTGTATAGTTACAGTATGGTTCTTATTTAACAACTTGTTATATTCATCCTTAAAAAGCTCAAATTTTACAGGCAAATAAACGGTTATTGTTCCTTTGTTCGGCGCAATTTGAGCTTTAGCATAGTCACCCAAAGAATTAAAAAAGGATAGTACGACTTTGTTAAGATCTTCTGAATCGGATTTAATTATTTTTACATTATAATTTTGCGCTTTAGCTGATATTGATAATTGCACGATAACCGTCCCTTCAAATTCATTTTCCATAGCAACAGCAGAATACCTTATTTCATTGTACATTTTAGGGAGTAATATTTTCTCGATAGTTTGAATATTACTAAATGAAAAACGGTCTATGCGATAGGAACTATCGACAAGTAGTTTCCCGTTGTCATTGTATAGCCTTGACGTTTGAGCCAAGGCTATATTCGAACTAATTAACAATAAAAGGATTATACGTTTCATGGTTCTATGTATTAATAGGTAGTTATTGGAATACAAGATAACAAAACACATCCTTTATATTGTAAAAACTTTACGTGTTAAGCCCCTGTAATTGCTTTTAACACATTAGTGATTATATTTGCGCCTGCACAAGCATCATTTTTAAAATACGATGAGAGAAATACAATTCAGAGAAGCACTTCGCGAAGCCATGGTGGAAGAAATGCGTAAGGATGAAACCATATACCTAATGGGCGAAGAGGTTGCCGAATATAACGGCGCCTATAAAGTAAGCCAGGGCATGCTTGACGAGTTTGGCGCCAAAAGGGTTATTGATACCCCCATTTCTGAGTTGGGTTTTGCCGGTATCGGTATTGGCTCGGCCATGAACGGATTAAAGCCTATCATCGAGTTTATGACATTTAACTTTTCGCTGGTTGCTATTGACCAGGTTATAAATGGCGCGGCCAAAATCATGTCAATGAGCGGCGGCCAGTTCTCAGTTCCAATTGTATTTCGCGGGCCAACCGGTAACGCGGGTATGCTAAGCTCGCAGCACAGCCAGTGTTTTGAAAACTGGTATGCCAACTGCCCCGGCTTAAAGGTGGTAGTGCCATCAAACCCCGCAGATGCCAAGGGCTTATTAAAATCGGCAATTATTGACCCTGACCCGGTTATATTTATGGAGTCGGAATTGATGTATGGCGATAAAGGTGAAGTTCCTGAAGAAACCTATTATATTGAAATAGGTAAAGCCAAAGTAGTTAAAGAAGGTACAGATGTAACCTTAGTTGGTTTCGGTAAGATAATGAAAGTGGTTATAGCCGCTGCTGCTGAGCTGGAAAAAGAAGGCATCCACGCCGAAGTAATTGACCTGCGTACCGTACGCCCTATTGATTACCCTTGCGTTATTGAATCGGTTAAAAAAACAAACCGTTTGGTGCTGGTTGAAGAAAGCTGGCCATTAGGCTCAATAGCTACAGAGGTAGCATTCAAAGTACAAAAGGACGCGTTTGATTATTTAGACGCGCCTATCCTGCGCATTATGGGTGGCGATGTGCCATTGCCTTATGCGCCAACATTGATACAGGAGTACCTGCCAAATCCCGAAAGAGTGATCAAAGCGGTTAAAGAAGTAATGTACGTTACTAAGTAACACACACAGCATATTTAAAGAGGCCCGTTGCTATGCAACGGGTTTTTTGTTTTAAGGATGATTTGGTTGAAAGTTGTGTGTTATAAAGCTTGTCGAACCATGTTCGTAAAGGCTTGCCTGCAGAGCCTTTAACGGGTTGCCTATGACACCTAATATCCCGCAATATTGTTATGTTTATAAACAGAAACAAAATGTAGAATTTTTTCTTTTATTTCAAGAAAATTTTCTACATTTGTGTTGTAAGGTAAAAATATGGAAGCTAAAACCACCGGTGGCACAAATAAACCATCCTCAAAAAAAGATAAAAAGCAAACTTACGTTGTTTATAAAGCCGATGAAACTATAAGTATGGTTTCTGATTTTGAGGTGGCCTATAGGCCGTTTTATAATGATGATATTAGTTTATTAACCCGCTCAAAAAAAGGGTTAGATGCTACAGCCGCTTTAGATTTTATTTCGCTGTCGGGTTTTACACATGATGAGTTCCAGGAAACCTTTAAAACAACGGTTAAAACCATTCAAAACCATGTTACCCGTAACCTAACTCTTGATTCGGCCCTCAGCGAAAAACTGCTTAAATCATTCGCTTTGTTTGATAAGGGCACTGTTTTGTT
>Ga0206943_1179_pt2 | contig 15255 bp, 28 predicted proteins | sample Alteio_BWOrgHeat_7_FD_153243 | JGI IMG/M metagenome (GOLD analysis project Ga0206943, IMG submission 153243) | Enriched cells from forest soil in Barre Woods Harvard Forest LTER site, Petersham, Massachusetts, United States -... | ecosystem: Environmental > Terrestrial > Soil > Temperate forest > O... | reverse complement strand
TCAACCCGCAAATTATATAAACAAAAAGGTACAGGCGGTGCCCGTGCAGGTAGCGTAAAATCACCATTGTTTAATGGTGGTGGCCGTGTATTCGGTCCGCAGCCACGCGATTATAGTTTCAAGTTAAACAAGAAACTTAAATCACTGGCACGTAAATCAGCCTTATCATACAAAGCGCAGGATAGCAATATCATTGTTTTGGAAGATTTTAGCTTTGATGCTATCAAAACTAAATCATACATACAGTTAGTTGCTGATTTAAGTGTTAGTGATGTGAAAACATTATTAGTACTGCCTGCAGCAAATAACAATGTGTATTTATCAAGCAGAAACCTGAAAAGGACCAAGGTTATCACAGCCGACCAGTTAAACACTTATGATGTGTTAAACGCGGGCAAGTTGTTATTAACTACAGGTGCTGTTAAACTTTTGGAGGAAGCATTCGCTAAGTAATATGGAAATTTTAAAGAAACCCCTGCTTACTGAAAAAGTAACTCAATTAACTGAGAAGCTTAACCGTTATGCTTTTATAGTTGACCCCAGGGCTAACAAAATTCAAATTAAATCAGCCATTGAAACCATGTATGGTGTAAATATTCAGGCTGTAAATACCATGAGGTACGTCGGAAAACTGAAAAGTCGCAATACAAAAGCCGGACCGGTATCGGGTCGTGCTGCAGCGTATAAAAAAGCGATCGTTACGTTGAAAGATGGTGAAACAATAGATTTTTATAGCGGTATATAATATAGAGATGGCAGTAAAAAGATTTAAACCGGTTACGCCGGGTACCCGCTTCAGAGTTGATGTATCTAATTCAGATATAACAACAAACGTTCCTGAAAAGTCATTGGTTGTATCAGCCAACACAAGATCGGGTGGGCGTAACAACAGCGGTAAAATGACTATGCGCTACATGGGTGGTGGTCATAAACAAGCTTACAGGTTAATAGATTTCAAACGTAATAAGTTTGATATCCCTGCAAAAGTTGCAACTATTGAGTATGATCCTAACCGGTCGGCTCGTATAGCTCTGCTTCACTTTGTTGACGGCGAAAAAAGGTATATGATCGCTCCTGAAGGATTGACAGTTGGTCAAACTATTTTATCAGGTGAGACAGCACCTCCTGAAGTTGGTAATACCTTACCATTAAAAACTATACCATTGGGTTCAATCATTCATAATATTGAATTGAACCCTGGCCAGGGCGGCATCATTGCACGTTCGGCAGGTACTTACGCGCAGCTTTCAGCTCGCGATGGTAAGTATGCTATCATCAAATTGCCTTCGGGCGAAACACGTATGATATTAGCTACTTGTTTAGCTACTATCGGTACCGTTTCAAATGGCGAAAAAGCAAACGCGGTGTTAGGTAAAGCCGGCCGCAAACGCTGGTTAGGCCGTCGCCCAAGAGTTCGTGGTGTAGCCATGAACCCGGTAGATCACCCTATGGGTGGTGGTGAGGGAAGGGCCTCAGGTGGCCATCCACGTTCACGGAAAGGTTTATTAGCTAAAGGCTACAAAACCCGTGACAAAAAGAAATCATCGGATCGTTATATCATTGAAAGAAGGAAAAAATAATGGCTCGCTCAATTAGAAAAGGACCTTACATCGATCATAACCTTGACAGAAAGGTTATGGTGTTAAATGACGCTAATAAAAAATCGGTTGTAAAAACATGGTCACGTCGTTCCATGATCTCTCCGGATTTCGTTGGTCATACATTCGCAGTACACAACGGTAACAAATTTATCCCTGTGTACGTAACAGAAAACATGGTTGGTCACAAGTTGGGAGAATTTGCACCAACCCGTACATTCCGCGGACACGCAGAAAAGAAAAAATAAGGCATGGAAGCAACAACTAAAATTAAAAAGTCTGTACTTATAAAACAGCGCAAAGAAGAAGAAAAAGCTCAAAAAGGCGGATCTTCAGTTGCGAAGTTACAGAACTGCCCAACTTCACCGCGCAAAATGCGTTTGGTGGTTGACCTGATCCGTGGTGTTAACGTTGAGAAAGCGTTATACATATTAAAATACACCAATAAAGAAGCTGCCATACGTGTAGAGAAGTTATTGCTGTCAGCCATTAAAAACTGGGAAGCAAAAAACGAAGACAAACGTGTTGAAGATAGCGGCCTGTTTGTTAAAGAGGTTTCAGTTGGCGGTGGTAAAATGCAAAAAAGATTACGCCCTGCTCCGCAAGGAAGAGGATACCGTATCCGCAAACGCTCAAACCACGTAACGCTTATCGTGGACAGTAAAAACGTTAACAATTAATTTGAAATGGGACAGAAAGCACATCCAATAGGTAACAGATTAGGAATCATCAGAGGTTGGGATTCTAATTGGTTCGGTGGCAATCACTATGCCGACAAATTAGTTGAAGACGAAAAGATCCGTAAATATTTATCAGCGCGTATCAATAAAGGTGGCGTATCTAAAATAGTTATCGAGCGTACTTTGAAACGCATCACTGTAACTATCCACACTGCCCGTCCGGGTATTGTAATAGGTAAAGGCGGCGCGGAGGTTGATAAGATCAAAGAAGAGTTGAAAAAACTTACTAAGAAAGAAGTTCAGATCAACATATTTGAAATTAAACGCCCCGAGCTTGATGCACAATTAGTTGCTGAAGGTATAGCGAAACAATTAGAAGCACGTATTTCATTCCGTCGTGCCATGAAAACGACTATTGCTTCAACCATGAGAATGGGTGCTGAAGGAATAAAGGTTATGACATCAGGCCGTTTAGGTGGCGCTGAAATGGCACGTAGCGAACAATATAAAGAAGGAAGAATCCCATTGCACACTTTCCGTGCAGACATTGATTATGCATTAGCCGAGGCTTTAACTACTTATGGTAAAATAGGTGTTAAAGTATGGATCTGCAAAGGCGAAGTTTACGGAAAACGCGACCTATCGCCAAACATTGGTGGTACAAGCAGCGCAAGCGGTAAAGGCGGGCGCCCTGAAAGCGCGGCAGGCTTCGGCGGTCGTGGTAATGAAAGAGGTGGCGAACGTGGCGGTGAACGCAGAGGCGACCGTAAACCAGGCGGTGACCGCAGAGGCGGCCCGGGTGGTGGACAAGGTGGTAACCGCGGTGGTGGTGCTCGCCCAGGTGGACAAGGCGGAGGCCCTAATCGTGGTGGCGGAAGTCGTCCGGGTGGATCAAGATAATTAATAGATAACAGATGTGAGATTTGAGATGTGAGAACATATCTGGTCAATCATCCGAAGAGTTTGTAAAATATAGAGTAAATAATAGGATTAAAGATGAAGGACAAGGATATTAACTAATATCTCAAATCTCAAATCTCAAATCTCAAACCTTAATAAAATGCTACAGCCAAAAAGAACGAAGTTCAGAAAGATGCAAAAAGGCAAAATGAAAGGCAACGCCAGTCGTGGCGCTGAATTATCATTTGGATCTTTCGGTATAAAATCACTCGAGCCGGCCTGGATAACCAGCCGCCAGATCGAGGCTGCACGTATTGCTGTAACACGTTTTATGAAACGTGAGGGACAGGTTTGGATCAGGATTTTCCCTGACAAGCCGGTAACTAAAAAACCAGCAGAAGTACGTATGGGTAAAGGTAAAGGTGCTCCGGAGTATTGGGTGGCGGTTGTTCGCCCGGGCAGGATCATTTTTGAAGCGGAAGGTGTACCACTGGATGTTGCTAAAGAGGCTTTACGCCTTGCAGCCCAGAAGTTACCTGTGCAAACAAGATTTATAGTACGTAACGATTACGTGGAAGCATAAATAGAAAAGAGTTGAAGTTGTTACAGTGAGTTGTAAAAGTTGTAAGGGTTATATTAACTACAACTACTACAACGTTTATAACCTCTACAACTCATTACAACTAATAACAAATAATAAAATGAAGAACTCAGAAATTTTAGAGCTGGCAACAGATGAGTTGACCGCAAGGATCGGCGAGGAAAGGGCTACTCTTACTAAGCTGAAATTTGCACACGCGGTTTCGGCCATTGAAAATCCAACACGTATTACAAAAGTACGTAAGGACATCGCTCGTTTAAATACTGAATTAACAAAGCGTAAAGCGGCGTCAGTTTCTGATAACAAATAATTTTTACGCGTCGAGAAAAATGGAAAGAAATTTAAGAAAAACACGTACCGGCCTGGTAGTTAGCAATAAGATGGAGAAATCTATTGTTGTAGCTGTAGAGCGGAAAGTGAAACACCCGATCTATGGTAAATTCGTGAAGAAAACTACCAAATTTATGGCTCATGACGAAACTAATACCTGTGGTATTGGCGACACTGTATTAATTATGGAAACCCGTCCGTTGAGCAAAAGCAAAAACTGGAGATTAGTTCAAATTATAGAAAGGGCTAAATAAGATGGTACAACAGGAATCAAGATTAAATGTAGCTGACAACAGCGGCGCTAAAGAAGTTTTAGTGATCCGTGTGTTAGGCGGTACCGGTAAAAGATACGCCTCAATAGGTGACAAGATAGTAGTAACTGTAAAAAGTGCAATACCATCAGGTAACATTAAAAAAGGAACAGTATCAAAAGCCGTTGTGGTTAGGACTAAAAAAGAAATCCGCAGAAAAGATGGTTCATACATCCGCTTTGACGATAACGCGGCTGTTTTGTTAAACAACCAGGATGAGCCGAGAGGCACACGTATATTTGGCCCTGTTGCAAGAGAATTGCGTGAAAAACAATTTATGAAAATTGTATCATTAGCACCGGAGGTATTGTAACATGGAAAAGAAAAAAGAACAACCAATTGCCAAATTGAAGATCCGTAAAGGTGATTTGGTAAAAGTTATGGCCGGCGACTCGAAAGGTACGCAGGGTAAAATAGTTGAAGTTATATTAGCTAAAAACAGGGCTATTGTTGAAGGTGCCAATATGGTGTCAAAACATACTAAACCTAATGCCGCTAATCCAAACGGAGGCATTGTAAAACAAGAAGCTGCTATACATATTTCAAACCTGATGCTGGTTGACCCTAAAACAGGAGCAGCAACCCGTGTTGGCAGAAAAAAGAATAGTGCCGGTAAACTGGTTAGGGTAGCAAAAAAATCAGGGGAGGAAATTAAGTAATGACTTACGTACCAAGATTAAAATCAAAATATAAAGAGGAGATCCGCACCGCGCTGAAAGATAAATTTCAGTACAAAAGCGTAATGCAGGTTCCTAAACTGGAGAAAATTGCGATCAACCAGGGTGTTGGCGGTGCTACCACTGATAAGAAACTGATTGAAACAACTATTTCCGAGTTGACCACTATTACCGGTCAGCAGGCAGTAGCTTCAAAATCTAAGAAAGATATCTCAAACTTTAAATTGCGTAAAAATATGCCGATAGGCGTACGTGTTACTTTGCGTGACAACACAATGTATGAGTTTTTAGACCGCTTAATTGCTGTTGCTTTACCACGTATCCGTGATTTTAAAGGCATCAATGATAAAGGTTTTGACGGACGCGGCAATTATACTTTAGGTATAACTGAGCAAATTATATTCCCTGAGATCAATATCGATAAAATTAACAAAATTCAGGGTATGGATATTACCTTTGTAACCTCAGCAAACAACGATGTTGAAGCATTGGAGTTACTGAAACAATTTGGTTTACCATTTAAAAATCAAACCCCAACTAACAATGGCTAAAGAAGGTGTAAAAGCGCGCGAAGTAAAACGTGCTAAGTTAGTAGCAAAATATGCTGAAAAAAGAGCTGCCCTTAAAGCAGCCGGTGATTATGTTGCTTTAGATGCTTTACCAAAAGCTTCATCAGCAGTTAAATTGCACAACCGTTGTAAATTAACAGGCCGCCCCCGTGGTTATATGCGCCAGTTTGGTATATCGCGCGTAACATTCCGCGATATGGCATTGGCAGGTAAAATACCGGGAGTAAAGAAAGCGAGCTGGTAATTTCGAATTTCGGAATTTCAATTTCGGAATTTGAATTGCAACTGGATATTAGGTGAACGATAGGATATAAATCCGAAATCGAACATTCGAAATCCGAAATAAGAAGAATATTAACCGATGGAAGGTCGTAAGGAAACCACCATCACAACAAATAAATAATGAATACAGATCCAATAGCAGATTATCTTACCCGCGTAAGAAATGCCATCAAAGCCAATCACAGGATTGTGGAGATCCCGGCATCAAATCTGAAAAAGGAAATCACGAAAGTGCTTTTCGACAAAGGTTACATTGCTAACTACAAGTTTGAGGAAAATGGTCCGCAAGGAACTATCAAGGTTGCTTTAAAGTACCATCCTATCACTAAGATCCCTGCTATACGCAATATTGCGCGCATAAGCAGACCAGGTTTAAGAAAATATGCCGGCATGGATAACCTGCCGCGTGTATTAAACGGTTTAGGTATCGCCATCATGTCAACTTCAAAAGGTGTAATGACCGATAAAGAAGCACGTCAGCAAAATGTGGGCGGTGAGGTTTTATGCTACGTTTATTAATAGGAGGAATTAGCAATGTCAAGAGTAGGAAAAGCACCAATAGCAATACCCGCAGGCGTAACCATTACCGTATCTAACGAAAACTTAGTAACAGTAAAAGGCCCTAAAGGTGAATTGCAACAACAAGTTGATAGCGATATCATTGTTGCGCAGGAAGATGGCAACTTAGTTGTTAAACGCCCTTCAGAACAAAAACGTCATAAAGCATTACATGGTTTATACCGTGCGCTTTTAAACAATATGGTAACAGGAGTAACCACCGGATATAAAGTTGAGCAGGAATTAGTGGGTGTGGGTTACCGTGCAACCAATGCAGGTAATACTTTAGACCTGGTGTTGGGATACTCTCACCACTATGTGTTTGAGTTACCAAAAGAAATTAAAGTTACAACCACTGCTGAGAAGGGTAAAAACCCAACCATCATCCTGGAATCAAACGACAAGCAATTGATCGGTCAGGTAGCGGCAAAAATACGCTCGTTACGTGCACCGGAGCCTTATAAAGGTAAAGGTATCAAGTTTGTTGGCGAAGTATTGAGAAGAAAAGCAGGTAAATCAGCATCTAAAAAATAATCGTCATGGCAGCTAGAGCGAAATTATCAAGAAGAGACAGGATTAAAATGGGTATCAGGAAGCGCCTTACAGGTTCAACCGCACGCCCGCGCTTGTCAGTTTACAGGAGCAATAAAGGTATTTATGCGCAGATCATTGACGATGTGTCCGGAAAAACTATCGTATCAGCTTCATCTTTATCAAAAGATTTTGTTGCGCCAAATGGTACAAAGTCAGATCAATCAGTAGCCGTAGGCAAACTGGTAGCTGAAAAAGCCATTGCAGCAGGTATTAAAGATGTAGTTTTTGACAGGAACGGATATTTGTATCATGGCCGTGTTAAGTCATTGGCTGAAGGTGCACGTGAAGGTGGTTTAAACTTTTAATCGAACAGAGAAATGTCAACAATCAACATAAAAAGAGTAAAAACAAGCGAGATCGAATTAAAAGACCGCTTGGTAAGCATACAGCGTGTTGCCAAAGTAACTAAAGGCGGCCGTACTTTCAGCTTCAGTGCCATTGTGGTAGTGGGCGATGAGAACGGTGTTGTAGGTTACGGTTTAGGTAAAGCTAAAGAGGTTACTGAAGCTATTGCTAAAGGTATTGATGATGCCAAAAAGAACCTGGTAAAAGTGCCAATTATTAACGGTACTGTTCCTCACGAGCAGATCGGTAAATTTAGCGGCGGCTTTGTATTTATTAAACCAGCAGCAAACGGTACCGGTGTTATAGCAGGTGGTGCGATGCGTGCAGTATTAGAGTCGGCAGGCATACACAACGTATTGGCTAAGTCAAAAGGTTCATCAAACCCGCACAACGTGGTTAAAGCAACCGTATCTGCATTATCACAATTACGTGATGCACATACAGTAGCACAACAGCGCGGTATTAGTTTAGGAAAAGTATTTAACGGATAATCAGTCATGGCAAAAATCAAAATAACTCAGATTAAAAGCGTGATCGATAGAAGTGAGCGCCAAAAAAGAACAGTTGAAGCCCTGGGCTTAAGAAAGATCAACCACAGTGTGGAAGTTGAAGCTACTGCGGCTATCATTGGTATGGTAAGAAAAGTTAATCACCTGGTAGCAGTAGAAAATATTTAATATCATGAATTTAAGTAATCTTAAACCTGCAAAAGGTTCTACTAAAAATAGAAAAAGAATAGGCCGTGGTACAGGTTCGGGCCGTGGCGGTACGTCAACCCGTGGCCATAAAGGTGCCGGTTCACGTTCAGGTACATCAACCAAGGTAGGTTTTGAAGGTGGCCAGATGCCATTACAACGCCGTGTGCCCAAGGTTGGTTTTAAAAACCCTAACCGTGTTGAGTACGTTGGTGTTAATTTAGATGTTCTTCAGGAACTAACTGAAAAATATTCAGTGTCATCAATTGACTTTGCTACATTAAAAGAACACGGTTTGGTATCAAGAAACGACCTGGTTAAAATATTAGGCCGTGGCGAATTAAAAGCCAAGTTAGAAGTTAAAGCTCATGCATTTACTGCTACCGCTCAAAAAGCGATAGAAGCAGCAGGTGGTACCATAGTTAAGTTGTAAGTTTCAATGAAGAAATTTTTCACCACAATATCCAATATCTGGAAAATCGAAGACCTAAGAGTGCGTATTATAAACACACTCTTATTTCTTTTAATATATCGTGTAGGCTGTTATGTTATCCTACCGGGTGTTAACCACGCGTCTTTAGATTCGCAAAAGGCGAAAGAAGGTTTGGTTGGGTTGCTGAATATGTTTGCCGGTGGAGCGTTTTCAAACGACTCTATTTTTGGTTTGGGTGTAATGCCTTACATATCTGCTTCCATTGTGATGCAATTACTGGGCATAGCTGTTCCTTATTTTGCTAAAATGCAAAAAGAAGGAGAAAGCGGCCGTAACAAAATTAACCAGTGGACACGTTATTTGACCATAGCTATTGCAGCGCCACAGGCTGTTGCTTATTTGCATTCGCAAATATCACCTGATGCGCTCCTGATATCTAACCCGGCGTTTACCATCATGAACACCTTTGTATTAACTACAGGTACTTTGTTCATTATGTGGTTGGGTGAAAAAATTACGGACAAAGGTATTGGTAATGGTATATCACTAATTATTATGGTGGGTATCATTGCACAATTGCCGGGTGCGTTTTTAACGGAGTTTGCAAATCGTATAGGCGGATCAGGTGGGTTAATAACCTTCATTGTGGAGCTTGTTGCATTGATTGGTGTAGTAATGTTTACAGTGCTTATTATACAAGGTACCCGCAAGGTTGCTGTGCAATATGCTAAACGTATTGTAGGTAACAAACAATATGGCGGCGTGCGTCAGTATATCCCTTTAAAGGTAACTATGGCGGGTGTTATGCCAATTATATTTGCTCAGGCATTAATGTTCATACCTGCTACGGTTTCGAGCTTTATTCCGGGCGCGGCTTCAAATAATATTATAATATTGTTATCCAACTATAACTCATGGTTGCATAATATTTTATTTGCGTTATTGATCATCGTATTTACTTACTTCTATACAGCTATTACATTTAATCCAAATCAAATGGCTGATGATATGAAGAAGAATGGCGGCTTTATCCCGGGCGTTAAACCAGGACAGGCAACTTCATCTTATTTAGATGATATCATGTCAAAGATCACGCTACCGGGCTCAATATGTTTGGCTATAGTGGCTATCATTCCTGCTTTGGTAAGTATGGCCGGTGTAAGCAGTTTGTTCTCCAGGTTTTTTGGAGGCACATCATTGATCATTCTGGTAGGGGTTGTTTTAGATACCCTGCAACAAATAGAAAGCCACCTGTTAATGCGTCATTATGACGGGTTAATGAAAACGGGAAGACTTACCGGGCGCACAAGCATACCTACTACATCCGGAGCGTCTTCGCCGGTTATTTAATTAGTGCATGTCAAAGATCAATTATAAGTCTGTCGAAGAGATAGAACTCATAAGAGAAAGTTCTTTACTTGTTGGTAAAACACTTGGGGAGATAGCTAAAGTTGTTGGCCCGGGTGTAAAAACCATTGAACTAAATAAACTTGCTGAAACCTATATCCGCGATAATGGCGGGGTACCTGCTTTTTTAAACTACAGCGGCTTTCCTTACTCATTATGTATTTCGGTAAATGATAAGGTAGTACACGGATTCCCCTGCGAATACGAGCTGAGGGATGGCGACCTGCTATCTGTTGATTGCGGTGTTGTACTGAATAAATACTACGGCGACTCGGCTTATACCTTTGCCATAGGCGAAGTAAGTGATACAGTTAAGAAGCTGATGCGTGTAACCCAGGAGTGCCTGGTGTTGGGCGTTGAGAAAGCGGTTGTGGGGATGCGGATAGGCGATATAGGTTATGCTGTTCAGGAACACGCCGAAAAAAACGGTTTCGGTGTAGTGAAAGAATTGGTGGGCCACGGTGTTGGCAAACAATTACATGAAAAACCTGAAGTGCCTAATTATGGTAAACGCGGATCGGGCATTAAATTAGAGGAAGGAATGGTGATAGCCATCGAGCCGATGATAAATGCAGGGCGCGCAGGAGTTAAGTTTTGGGATGATGGATGGACCGTATCAACGGTTGATGGTAAACCTTCTGCACATTATGAGCATACGGTTGCTGTAAAAAAAGGAAAAGTTGATATACTTTCAACATTTTCATACGTTGATAATGTTTTAAAAGAAAAAAATAAAAGTTAAAAATATTTTATTAATTTTGCATCCCGCTTTTAAGGTGGATAATCAAGTAATAATCAGTAAAATATGGCTAAACAAGCCTCAATTGAACAAGACGGTACAATTAAGGAAGCATTATCAAATGCTATGTTCAGGGTTGAACTTGAAAATGGACATGAGATTATTGCGCATATATCAGGTAAAATGCGCATGCATTATATAAAAATATTACCTGGCGACAGAGTAAAATTGGAAATGAGCCCTTATGATCTGTCAAAAGGAAGAATAACATACAGATATAAATAATAAAGCGAGATGAAAGTTAGAGCATCCATTAAAAAACGCAGTGTTGATTGTAAGATCATCCGCCGTAACGGGAAACTTTATGTGATAAACAAAAAGAATCCTAAGTTCAAACAGCGTCAGGGATAATTAAAGAAATTGTAAAGATCCGTACAACGGTGGCCCGCCGTTCGGTCTTACTTAAAACAAATAACAAATATGGCAAGGATTTCAGGTATTGATTTACCAAAAAACAAAAGAGGCGAAATAGGCCTAACCTACATTTACGGTATAGGCCGTTCAACAGCTCAGCGTATTTTAACTGAAGCTGGTATTGATTTTGATACTAAAGTACAGGAATGGAGCGATGACCAGTTATCTGCAATTCGTAACATTATTAACGACCAGATAAAAGTGGAAGGTTCACTTCGTTCAGAAGTGCAATTGAACATTAAGCGTTTAATGGATATTGGTTGCTACCGTGGTACACGTCACCGTAAAGGGTTGCCGTTACGTGGTCAACGCACCAAAAACAACTCACGTACCCGTAAAGGAAAACGTAAGACTGTTGCTAACAAGAAAAAAGTTACTAAGTAAGAATAGTTGATTAGTGATTTGAGATTAGGTGAGTAGTTGCCTGTCAATGGTCATTAGGAATATAAAAATTATAAAAAATAGTTAATGGGTCCGGGTTATTCGTTAATCCAGTAATTCATTAATTCAATAATTAAAAAACAAAATGGCTAAAGCTAAAAAAGTTACCAAAAAACGCATTGTAATTGTTGAGCCGGTTGGCGAAGCACATATCAATGCAACTTTTAACAATATCATTTTAACCCTTACCAACAAACAGGGCCAGGCTATATCATGGTCGTCTGCGGGTAAAATGGGTTTTAAAGGTTCAAAAAAGAATACTCCTTATGCTGCAGGTCAAGCTGCTGCTGATTGCGCCAAAGTTGCTTATGACTTAGGTTTGCGTAAAGTAGAAGTATTTGTAAAAGGCCCGGGTTCTGGTCGCGAATCAGCTATCCGTACTTTACAAACTACAGGTATTGAAGTAACTACTATAAAGGACATTACACCGCTTCCGCACAACGGTTGCCGTCCTTCAAAAAGAAGAAGAGTTTAATTAATTAACAGATTTTAAAGCTAAGATTCATACAGCATAGGGCTGCATGATACTTTAAAAACACACAAAAATGGCTAGATATACAGGTCCAAAATCAAAAATTGCGCGTAGGTTCCGCGAGCCGATCTTCGGTCCGGATAAAGCGTTGGAAAGAAAAAATTACCCGCCGGGTATGCATGGTGCTTCTAAAAGAAGAGGAAAGCAATCAGAGTATTCAACCCAGTTAATGGAGAAACAAAAAGTTAAATACACTTATGGTGTATTAGAGCGTCAGTTCGAAAACTTGTTTCACCGTGCTTCTGCTAAAGAAGGTATTACCGGCGAAAACTTATTAAAATTCTTAGAAGGCCGTTTAGATAACACCGTTTATCGTTTAGGCATTGCGCCAACACGTTCAGGTGCCCGTCAATTAGTAGGCCACAAACATATTACTGTTAATGGTGAAGTAGTAAACATCGCTTCTTATTTATTAAGGGCAGGTGATGTTATCGCGGTTCGCGAAAAATCTAAATCACTGGAAGCTATAACACATTCAGTTGCCGGCAGAAGAATAAACAAATACAGCTGGTTAGAATGGGATGCTGCCAACTTAACAGGTAAGTTCCTTAACTATCCAAACCGTGACGAAATTCCTGAAAACATAAAGGAAAATCTGATCGTCGAGTTATACTCAAAATAAGATATGAGATTTTAGATATGAGATATGAGACGAAAGTCCGTATCTCATATTTGAGTTTTATAAGTAGTAATGGGACATAAGATATGAAAGCGGGATAATTAATCTCAAATCTCAAATCTCACGTCTCAAATCTAAAGTCCAATTAAGTAAACAATAAATAAAAGGATATAAATGGCAATTTTAGCATTTCAAAAACCTGACAAGGTTATCATGCAGAAATCAACTGATTTTGAAGGCACGTTTGAGTTTCGTCCGTTAGAACCAGGTTTTGGTATCACCATTGGTAATGCACTGCGTCGTATCTTACTTTCATCTTTAGAAGGTTATGCAATTACCTCAGTCCGTTTTTCAGGCGTGTTGCATGAGTTTTCAACCATTAAAGGGGTTGTTGAAGATGTTACAGATATTATATTGAACCTGAAACAAGTACGTTTCAAAAAAACAGGTGAATCTGGCGATAGCGAGAAAGTATTTGTGATCATCAATGGCCAGGATGCGTTTCAGGCAGGTGATATCACTAAATTCTCTAATAACTTTACAGTATTGAACCCCGATTTGGTGATCTGCAACATGGATTCATCTGTAACGCTTGAAATTGAGTTTACTATCAACAAGGGCCGTGGTTACGTAGCAAGCGAAGAAAATAAAAATCCTGATGCTAACGTAGGTGTAGTAGCTATTGATTCTATTTACACACCTATCAAAAACGTAAAATACACTATTGAAAACTATCGCGTTGAGCAAAAAACCGACTATGAAAAATTAGTATTGGATATTGCTACTGATGGTTCAATTCATCCTGAAGATGCGCTTAAGGAAGCTGCAAAGATCCTTATTCAGCACTTTATGTTGTTCAGCGATGAGAACATGATGCTGGAAGCACAGGCTAAAGAGGAAACTAAAGAAGTTGACGAAGAAATTTTACACATGCGTAAAATCCTTAAAACTGAATTAGTGGATCTTGATCTTTCTGTACGTGCCTTAAATTGCCTTAAAGCTGCTGATATCCGCAGCCTGGCCGATTTGGTATCATACGATGTTGCTGATATGTTAAAATTCAGGAACTTTGGTAAAAAATCATTAACTGAAATTCAGGACCTGGTTAAATCAAAAGGCTTATCTTTTGGTATGAACCTGTCTAAATTTAAGTTAGACGAGGAGTAATTTAGAGATTAGTGATTAGAGGTCAGAGATTAGTTTCTGCCGTTTAATCACTAATTTTTATTAATAAACAAAATGGAGTTTGATGGTTAGTAACTAATCTCTAATCACCAATCTCTAATCACTAACACTAAGCGACCGCATAATTCCGAGGGCTGGCGAAAATGTCCCCAACGGTATGCACGTGAAAATCAACAACAAAAATGAGACACGGTAAAAAACACAACCACTTAGGCCGTACCACAAGTCACCGTAAGGCGATGTTAGGTAACATGGCTTCATCGCTTATCTTACACAAGCGTATTACTACTACTTTGGCTAAAGCAAAAGCTTTACGCGTTTATGTAGAACCTATTTTAACTAAAGGTAAGGACGATACTACACATTCTCGTCGTACCGTATTTAGCTACCTGCAAGACAAAGACGCAGTTACTATCCTGTTCCGCGAAATTGCTGAGAAAATTGCTAACCGCCCGGGTGGTTATACCCGTATCATCAAAATGGAAAACCGTTTAGGTGATAACGCTGAAATGGCAATGATCGAACTGGTAGATTATAACACTACTTATACATCAGGTGATGCACAGGTTGCTAAAAAATCAACCCGTCGTCGTGGTGGTGCCGGTAAAGGTAAAGCTGCTGCCCCTGCTGCAACCATCGAAGTTGCACCGGTTGCTGAAACAGTGGTTACTGAAGCTCCTGCAGCATTAGGCGAAACAGCTGCTGACGAAATAGAAATTGAAACTCCTGCTTCACAACACGAAGCAGAAGAACATTCAGCTCCTGAAGCACCTGCTGCTGACGAAGAAAATGCTGAAAAAGGAGAATAATTAGATTTTCTCTTTTAGAATATTAGAAACGCCCCGCTCGGTTTGAGTGGGGCGTTTTTTGTTGCATTTATTGTAAATTGTTTAGTACCTCAATGAATTCGTCTGGAGGTGTAAATTCTACTTTTCCATCTGATAATTTATATGGAAGATTAAGAAATATTTCGTTTTTATAATAATATAGCTGATTTGTTAATGAGCCCGGCCCTTCTTGATTCATGCCATCGACAATGGGGATCAAACTATTTATTGCATCTACTACTTCCAATGTTTTAATTGGATATATTATAACAGCGTGCCTATGTGGCATTGCTATCAAAACTCCCATATCATTTAATAGCTCTTTTCTGTTTTTAAGGTCGAATACAATGTTTGGCCCAAAAAAAATGTTCACTTTGAACGAACCATATTTTTAAATTACCTATTCTTTCTTCGGTGATTTCCCATTCATGATTTTGTTTGATATTCTTGATTCCCAG
>Ga0206943_1007_pt2 | contig 15342 bp, 14 predicted proteins | sample Alteio_BWOrgHeat_7_FD_153243 | JGI IMG/M metagenome (GOLD analysis project Ga0206943, IMG submission 153243) | Enriched cells from forest soil in Barre Woods Harvard Forest LTER site, Petersham, Massachusetts, United States -... | ecosystem: Environmental > Terrestrial > Soil > Temperate forest > O... | reverse complement strand
TTGTGGCGCACCGCGCAGCAATTGCAAATCGTGGGATGACAGCGCGACAATCGGAAAACGACCCAGAAAATCCGCCAGGCGTTCGCACTTGGCGCCATTGATTAAAACTTCACGCCGTTGTGGGCGCACAACGATTTCAATCTCCACTACCCCATCGCGCTCGTGGTCGATCTCACACCAAACGCGGGCTTCGGATTCTCCATGGCGGATCAGATCGCGCGGCTCGGCCCCGCGGAAGGAACGCAACGCACCGAGCAAGCCGACCGCTTCGAGCAAATTCGTCTTCCCTTGACCATTGTTTCCGAGAAAAAACACGCGCGGGCCGCCCAGCTCCAGACGAGCCAGAGCAATGTTACGAAAGTTTTGCAGGTGAACCCGACGGACCAGCATGACGGAAAGGTGGCGGAAATGGCTGCCAGCGCAACCCAAAGTTAAAGTATCGCTTGGGAATAATATGTTTTAAAACGCTCGTTTTAAATGGTTTACCCGGGTAGGCTGGGTGCTGCGGAACCCCCGGCGACCCCACTTGTCCTACTTCCCTGACCATGAATACGCTCACTTCTCACCTTTCTGGTGGCCGCGCCCCGCGCAGCCATCGTTTGCTTACGAATGCTTTGGCGGGCCTGCTGGCTGCCACAGTGTTTTTATCCGGGAATTTGGCGGCTGCGCCCGATCATAATGCCCCGTTGGTGGGCACGGCCGGGCATCTGGCCCTCGCGATGCATGGAGCGATACCTGACCGCAGTGGGCGGCCCGATGTACGGGTCGTGATCACCGAGCCCCATGCCGCGCCGCGCTTTTTCGCCGGCCCACGCAATGACGAATTTTTCTTTGTCCGTCCGGCCCCGGAAATCCGGCATATTGAAAACCGCGATTCCCTGCGCGATCTCCTGTTGCGGCCCTTTGCGGACGCCGTCGCCTGGGGCATTGGCGACATTGCGACCATTGAAGTCGCGAACGCCTTGGGTGTGCCCGTGCATACCTCGCTTTATGCCATTGCGCCGGGGGTGCCGGTCGTCTCCACCCTGCCCTCGGGATATTTTGTGGCCGAAGCAGTGCCCACAAATGTCGCCTTGGTCACCAATGGACTTAATGGCCCGACTTTGCTGTGCCAGCGTGTGCCGCCGGGTGCATTCGTGGCCTACCAAACCTCGCCCAGTGGCGTAGTCTTGAATGAGTGCGTCGTCGTGCCGCCCGTGCAGCAAGTGGTGGTGCCGATGCCAACCACGCCCGCACCGACCGTCGTCTATGTTCAACAACCGGCTACGACTACCGCTCCGGCCCCTGTAACAGCTCCAGCACCTGCCGTTGCCCCGGCTCCGGCTGCGGCGCCAGCCCCCGCGGCTTCGAGCTCGATGCCAATGTCCTCCAAGCTGGGCAAAATTGTGTATGACGCGAATCAGAAGCCCATCGGCGTCATTCTGCTGAATGAAGACGGCCGACAGGAGTTCGTGCCCATCCAGTCGCAGTAGTTAATCAAGCTGTCTGCTTTAAATCGGCCTGCGTCCCATGAATGGCGCAGGCTGATTTTTTTGTTAAAATGCAGACCTTGGCAAGCGACGCTTGCAGGATGCGGGATTGTGGGGAAAGATAGCGCGGCATGCCCAACACGACAAAGCGCGGCCTCGCCGTGGTTACCTTGGGCTATTTTGTGTCGCGAGTGGCTTTCCACCTGCTGGGCATCCGATTCCTGGGGATGGAGAACATCAATGTTTATCTCCAATTCATTGATCCGCCCCTGCTGGAGCATGATTTGTTGCGGAGCTTATATTACACAAGTTTCCCACCCCTGTATAACCTGATAGTCGGAGTGATGCTGAAGCTCTTTGGCGAATCGGCGCCGGCTTTTGCCATCCTGCACCTTTTCATCGGTTGGGGCATTGCGCTGATTCTGTTCCGATTAATGGTGGATTTGGGTATCGGTGCGCGTCTGGCAATTACGGCTACCCTCCTCTTCATGGTGCTGCCACCGATGATTCTGTACGAAAATTGGCTTTTCTATTCCTATTTTGAAACACTGTTCTTCCTCCTCGCCGTCTGGAGTTTTCACCGCTTTGTGCAAAAGGCGGAATGGCCGTGGGGTTTGCTGCTGTTTTCCACCTGTACCGCGCTGGCATTGCTCAATGCCCGGATGATGTTTTTTGTAATAATTATCTTCACCCTGTTGGCCTGGGTCTGGCGGCGGGATTTGAGCACGAAAAAACTGCGCGTGACGCTTTGCTCCGCATCGCCGTTGCTGCTGGTGGCGTTGGTTATGCTGAAAAATGCGTTGGTTTTTGGCACATTTACGCTAGACCCACACTTCGGTTTTCACATGGGCAACGGGTTTGTCTACGCCGCCTGGGGCGACCCCGAAACGCACGCAGTCTGCGTGAAAGATTACCCGATGCTCTTGACTGCGCCGACAGATTTCCCCCCGGCGGCGAAAGTCGGCCTGGAGCCAATCCCCAAAACGGGCATCGCCCTGCTGGATGACCCGCTGCGCTCCAAGGGCAAGCAGAACTACAACAACCTTTATTACTTGGAGGTTTCCAAACTCTACAGTGAAGAACTGGGCAATTTTATTTCGGCCCATCCCCGACTCTATGCTAATTTTGTCGGCTGGGCTTTTTTGAATTACTGGCGGCCTTCCAGCCACTACACCTTCTTCCCCCGCGATAATCTGCAGGTCCTCGGCGTTTATGATACAGCCTATAGTCAGGCTTATCCCGGATTGTGGTTTCTTTATGGGACGGCGTTGAGTTTTGCGGTAGCCATGGGCTGGCGCAGCCGCTGGCGGGACCCCATCGCCATCACCCTCCTATTCATGGTAGCGACAGTGGGCTACAATCTCTTGGCGGTTTTTGTGACCCTCGGTGAAAACGACCGGTATAAATTTACCATCGAACCCTTGTTGTGGGTGTTGGTGGTTTATTTGGTTCAGTGCTTACTCAATGCCATTCGCCAGCGGAAGCAACCAGCCTTGGAAACCGCTTAAAATGGCGGAGAGGGAGGGATTCGAACCCTCGGTAGCGCTTTTGGCACTACACCGGTTTAGCAAACCAGCGCCTTAGACCACTCGGCCACCTCTCCGGAACACTTATGGCAAGCCGCCCGAACCGGCGGAGCCAGAGCCGGGGAATATCGCTTTTTCAATGAACCCGCGCAAGCAAAAAGCCAGTCGGAGTGCCTAGCGAAACCAGCCGTCGAGTAATTTCCAGAGCAGAGGCAAGGTAGCGGGTTGGTGGCGGGCTAAACCTTCGGCCAACAGGGCGGCAGACTGCACCCGTGGACCGCCGCCGTTCAATTCGTGGCCACAGTGTTTGATGAGCGCTCCTAACGATTCATTACTGGCCTCAAGGTGAAATTGCAGCCCCAGTGCCAGACGACCCCAGGCAAAGGCTTGGTGGGCACAATCGTCGGTCTCCGCCAGCCATTGGGCGGCAGGAGGCAGGCTGAAAGTGTCGCCGTGCCAGTGCAGGGGCGTGGAAGTGGTCGGCAGGAAGTCCCAACCTGGAGAGGCTCGGGCGGCCTCGCGCCAGCGGACCGGCCACCAGCCGATTTCGCGCACCGGGTTTTGGTAAACGCGTCCGCCGAGGACATCGGCCAGCAATTGGGCCCCCAGGCAAATACCTACTACTGGGCGGCCATGTTCCAAAGCCTGGGTCAAAAACTCCTTTTCTGCACGCAACCAGGGATACTGGCGGTGCTCATAGATGTTCATGGGGCCACCCATGACAATCAGGCCGTCAATCGCTGCCAAGTCGGGTGCGGAAGCGCCCTCATACCACGGCGTGACTGATAAGGAATGCCCTCGCTCACGCGCCCAGCGGGCGATTTCTGCAGGCCCTTCAAACGGGACATGTTGGAAGACTTGGAGGCGCATGGGGCGGTTTCGAGCAATCTCCGAGCCAAACGAACATACTAGCGCTAAATGAAAGTGGTGCCGGACCGGGGACTTGAACCCCGAACCAATTGATTAAGAGTCAACTGCTCTACCATTGAGCTAGCCCGGCGTGGATTAGCCACTGTACCACACACTGCCAGCCAAGGCCGGAGCGCGGGTAAAGGGTAAGCCTAAAAATTACCTCCCCTCCCTGGCAAGCGGAAACATTGCCTTGCGGTGGTAATATCCGGTTAAGGCTGGGTTGTGGCTGTGCCGTTGGCGGGGGCAGTCGTCGCCGCGGGGGGCGCACCGGCAGGAGTAAAGGTTTGGACACCCTTTTGATATTGAGCCTCGTTGATTTCGCCATTGTCCCGGTGCCGGGCGTAGGACTTTTCGGCAAAATCGCTGGGCGGGTCGTTATCAAAAACATTGGGCCAGTTGCAGCCGGAGAGTATGAGCAGTCCCGCCAAGAGCAATGCTGCTGAAAGGGAGTATTTTATTTGTTCGCGATGCATAAAAATCAGGGAAGCCACGGATATTTTTTAAAGTTAGGTGGACGTTTTTCAAGAAAGGCGCGTTTGCCTTCCGAGCCTTCTTCACTGAGGTAATACAGCAAGGTGGCGTTGCCCGCAAGTTCTTGCAAGCCGGCCTGGCCGTCCAGATCGGCATTGAAGGCAGACTTGAGGCAACGGATGGCCAAAGGACTTTTGGTCAAAATTTCGCTCGCCCATTGGATACCTTCGGCCTCGAGCTTTTTGATTGGCACCACTTTGTTCACGAGGCCCATTTCCAGAGCTTCCTTGGCGTTATATTGGCGACAGAGATACCAAATCTCGCGCGCTTTCTTTTGGCCGACGATGCGAGCGAGATAGCTGGAGCCGAACCCGCCGTCAAAACTACCGACCTTCGGGCCGGTTTGACCAAAGATGGCATTGTCCGCGGCAATGGTCAGGTCGCAAATGACATGGAGTACATGGCCGCCACCGATGGCATAGCCCGCCACAAGCGCAATGACAACCTTGGGCATCGAGCGGATGAGTTTTTGCAGATCGAGCACGTTCAGGCGCGGGATGCCCCGCTTATCTTTATAACCGGCTGGGCCGCGAATGCTTTGGTCGCCACCAGAGCAAAACGCGTATTTGCCATCTGTGTGCGGGCCCGCACCGGTCAATAGCACGACGCCAATTTTCGGATCTTCCCGCGCATCGGTGAAGGCATCAATCATTTCAAAGACTGTCTCCGGACGGAAAGCATTGCGCTTGGCCGGGCGATTAATGGTCACCTTCGCGATACCGTCACTCTTGTGATAGAGGATGTCTTCGTAGTCGCGGACTTTTTGCCATTTCATGGATTAAAGGGCTTGGGAAATTTCCTGGAAAAGTTTGGTGCGGAAAGCAGCGTCTTTCTTGCGGTCGGTGCGGAGTTCGATAAGGCGCACGCCACTCTTAGGCAAGGCATGTAAAGCGCGTTCGAATTCTTTCCAGTTTTTGGGACCAACGTAGTCGAGGCCGTGAAAGGCGGCGAACTTTTTAAAGTCCACATTCTGCGGGGTGGCAAAGAAACGTTCAAAGGGCGGGTCGAATTGCGCAATGGGCAGGTGCTCAAAAATACCGCCTCCGTCGTTGTTGATGAGCACGATGGTCAGGCTGGCGCCTTCGGGTAATTCGCGCTTGGCCAGCAGACCATTTTGATCGTGAAGCAAAGCCAGGTCACCCGTGTAGAGAATGGAAGGCTGGCCAGTGGCGTGGGCGACGCCGAGCGCGGTCGAGGCCGTACCATCAATGCCATTGGCGCCGCGATTAAAGAAAAAACGCTGGCCTTTGCCGCCTTCCCAGAAAAATTCGCCATCGCGTACCGGCATGGAGCTGGCCACAAAAATTGGCGTGCCAGCAGATAATTTGCGCGACATCAGCCAGGCCACCTTGCCTTCGAATAAAGAATCAAGAGCGCTAAACTTCTTAGCATAAGCCTCGGTCGTCGCCTTCTCTAGTCGCAACCAACGGGACAAATAGGCTTTATTGGCCGGAGCTTGCTTGGAGGCCAAAGCGATTAAATTGGCTGTGCCTGACCGCCAATAATGAACCGGGCGATGCAGCGGATCTACGTTGTCTGCGCCATCGTGGACAATCAACGTCGGCACCGGTAAATGGCTTAACCAGCCACGCAATACCTTGCTCGTTGGCAAAGGACCGAGCTGGATGACGGCCTCCGGCGTGAGATTGGCCAGATTTTTTTGCGAGCGCAGGATTAAATCGTAATGGCTTACCACCAAGCTGGAAAGTTCGGGCGCATGACGCAGCGGGCTCAAGACATCGGCCAGAATCGGCCAGCCTGTCTTCCGCGCCCAGGCCGCGACTTGTTTGATGTATTGCGCAGGATTGGCGGGTTGAGCCGGGCCAGCGATGATCACGCCCTCACGCGCGCGCAAAATCTCCTTCGGGCAGGCCGCGCCATTCGTTATAGATTTGATTTCCTCCAATGTCTCACCATGGCCGTCGAGGATTTGATCAATATCCACACGCGCAGGAGACGCAAAACCTGCCTGCGCCACCGGAGCCAGCGGCTCGCGGAAAGGAAAATTCAAATGCACCGGCCCAGCCCAAGGAGCTTGCGAGCGTTCCCAAGCGTGGACAATCGTCTCGCGCAAGTAGCGCAATTGCTCGAGCCGGCTTTCGGGCAGGGCAACTTCATGCTGCCAGCGTGGATAGGAGCCGTAGATTTTAATTTGGTCAATGGCCTGGCCCGCCTGGCAATCGCGCAGTTCCGGTGGCCGGTCGGCAGTGAAAATCAATAAAGGGATGGCGCTGTAGCTGGCTTCAATAATTGCCGGCAGAAAATTGGCCACGGCCGTTCCCGAAGTGCAAATCAATGCTACCGGTTTTCCTGAAGCCCTCGCCAAACCCAGCGCATAAAAAGCAGCGGAACGTTCGTCGAGAACAGAAATGGCCGAGATTTCTTTGTACCGCGTAATGCCCCACACCAATGGTGCCGAACGCGAACCGGGTGCAATCACCGCGTGCCGTACTCCCAAACGAACCAATGTCCCGGCGATGATTTCGCTCCACAGGCAATTGACGTTGGGAATGGAACCTAGGGGCATGGCGATAGCTTGATTTACCGCATTCGCCCCGCCCTACGCAAAACGATAAACACCCTAACCCAAAGCTTCGAGCAACGCTTTGAGCTTCAAATCCGTTTCGGCCTTCTCGTCCGCGGGCACAGAACCTTCGACAATCCCCGCCCCAGCGTAAAGCCGGGCTTTCGCCCCATCCATTAAGGCAGAGCGAATGGCGACGACAAATTCCCCATCTCCTTGATAATCAAAGAATCCCACCGTGCCGGCATATAACCCGCGATCAAAGGGTTCCAGTCGGACGATATCAGGCCGGGCAGTGGTGCGAGGTTGGCCGCCAACGGCCGGGGTTGGGTGGAGGGTGGCCAGCACATCGAGCAAATGCATGCCCGGCGGCAAGACCGCGCTAACTGGCGACCAAAGATGCTGCACATTGGGAAGTAACAGCAACCGGGCGTGTTCGGCAGTCACCGAGGTCAAGCCTCGCTCTTTTAATCGCCGCAAAATCACTTCGACGACAACTTGGTGCTCGTGGACTTCCTTGACCCGGGCGAGCAAATCGCGTCCCAAGCGCGCGTCTTCTGTCGCGGTGGCACCGCGTGGTGCTGAACCCGCCAATGCTTCGGTTAATAGTTCGTGACCGCGCACCCGAGCGAGACGTTCCGGTGTGGCACCGATAAAACTCTGGCCCCGACCATTGGCTAGGGAGAATCCATGGCAAGCCGGATAGCGTTCGCGCAAACGATTGAGCGCGTCGAGCGGAAGAAAGGGCGAAGATTGGACGAGATCCAGCGCACGCGCCAAAACAATTTTGCGGTAAACACCCGCGCGGATGCGTCCCAATGCTTCCGATACCGCCGACTCGAACCAATGGGTACCGCCGGTTTCGGTAATAGCACTCGGTGCAAGGTGTGCGCGCTTGACCGGCGCATCATAGGGAAAGGCGGAAAACTTGGCGTGGGCAGCCTGAACCCGTTTCGTCAATGCCGCCACATCAGCATCGGGAGCAACCCGAACGTTGGCCACAACAACGTAGCGACCCTGACAGGAAGCAACTTGCCAGCGGGGAAGAAACACCGTCGCTGGAGCGAAAACAGCAGTGGCGGGGGCTTCATCATTAAAAGCAAAGCCGGTAAAGAAATGAGGACCGGCGCGTGGAGTATCAAGATCACCAATCCCGATTAAACGCGATTGAACTTCTTGCGCCCAAGCCCGGACATCCGCAAATCGGGAAGCTCCAGAAAAAGTTGCCGACTCGACGGCATCAGCTCCGGCAATCGCTTCGCCACTCGCCGGTTTTTCGAGGTAAAAATGCAGTTCGTCTGGTTCGTAGATGGACTGAAGAACTGCCAGCGGGTCAATATGCGGAACTTCGAGTGAAATGCTGCCGATTCGCGGACGGCCATCGCGGCGGGCTTCGTCCCGGCAAAAGCCGATAAACCCGGCCAGGGCAGCCGGGTCGTGGCGGGGAAAACGCTCTTCCGGCACGCGGAGCATAGCAGTACTCCCCTAGCCTACCTTGGGTGGTTCAAGTTTCGGAAACAAAATGACTTTTTCGCCCAATGCCGCACCGGCGAGGCGCGTGCTCCAGTTGAGCTGGCCTTCCCATTTTTCAACCGGCGGTTGGCTGAGGAGGGAAAGGATGCGGGCAGAGATTTCCGGTGTGATGGGCGCAAGTGTAACCGCAACGAGGCGCACACTTTCCGCAAGGTGGGCCAGAGAAGTTGCGACACGAGCTTGGTCAGTCGAGTCGGCCGACTTGGCCAGTTTCCACGGTGAACGCACGTCGAGGTAGCGGTTAATTGCCTTCACGAAGACATTGAGTTTTTCGAGCAGGAGATGGAAATTGAATCCGTCAATTAAAGTAAGGATTTCAGGAGCAAACTTTTCCCACTCCGCGCGCAAAGTGCGCTCGGGGTCTTCATCCACCGTAAAAGCAGGCACCTTGCCGCCGGAATAGCGCGAGCCCATATTGAGCAGCCGGGCGACACAGTTGCCGAGGTCGTCCGCCAACTCACTGTTGTAGCGGGCGTTGAATTGTTCGAAGGAGAAATCACTGTCCTGCCCCACAACCATCTCGCGCAGGAGGAAGTAGCGGAACGGATCGGCGCCATGCGTGCCGATGACGTCCAGCGGGCTATCCACCTTGAGCCCGAGGGCTTTGGCTTTTTCGATATCTGTCTTCGATTCCTTTTTGCCTCCCGATAGCCACCAGCCGTGAACCAGCAGCTTGCGCGGAAGCTCGATGCCCATGGCTTTGAGCATAATCGGCCAGTAAACCGCGTGGGGCGGGACCAGGATGTCCTTGCCAATGACGTGGGCGTCAGCCGGCCAGTTTTTTGCAAAATCAGCCGTGCCATATCCGATAGCAGACACGTAGTTCACCAGCGCGTCGAACCAGACGTACGTAACGTATTTTTCATCAAACGGCAACGGAATGCCCCAGGCAAGGCGTTCGTGCGGACGGGAAATACAAAGGTCATTCAACGGTTCCTTAAGAAACTCGACCACTTGTTTCTGGCGAAAGGCCGGAAAAATCCAGTCCGGATTGTCGCGCAGGAAATCACTGAGCCAGGCTTGGTGTCGGGCGAGTTTGAAGAAATAATTCTTTTCCACTACTTCGACAACCTCACCAAAAATTTCCGGCCACTTGCCGTCCACTTTATCTTTTTCGAGAAGGAACTGCTCCTGCCGGGCGCTGTAGAAGCCCCGATACTCGCCAAGGTAAATGTCTCCCTGGTCGTACAGCTTTTGCAGGATGGTGCGGACGACGACCTTGTGGCGAGGCTCAGTAGTGCGGATAAAGTCGTTATTCGAAATATGCAGGGTCTGAAGGAGCGCCTTAAATTCGACTGCCACGGCATCACACAAAGCCTGTGGCTCGATACCCCGGGCCTGGGCGGACTGCTGCACCTTCTGGCCATGCTCGTCCAACCCGGTCAGGAAATGCACAGGGTGTCCGCGCAGGCGCTGGGTGCGCGCCACAGCATCGGCCAGCACCTTTTCGTAGGCATGGCCGAGATGGGGCGACCCATTCGCGTAGTCAATCGCCGTGGTGATAAAAAATTGCTTCATGGACAGTCCGCATGGATGCGGGGAAACGATGACTAAAACTCAAAATAGTCACCGGCGCAAGCCGGGGTTGGTTCACTGATCCTCATTCGACCAAAACCCAATTTTTACAGTTGCACCCGAGATAGAGGTCTGGGTAGAGTCATCGTTTACACACTACTTTCCGCCATGTCCCAACATCCCAGTTTCCGTCAAGGCGCCGGTGCCACCGGCAAAAAGCGCAACGTGCTCAAACGCTTCGAACGCATTGAGTTAATGAAGAAGCGTGGTACCTGGAAAGAAGGCCGCCGCGTCATGGGCCTGCCGAAGACCCGCGTGGACGTTTAGTTGGCTGCTTAGGTTAGAGCCTGAGACTCTCAGGCCGCTGGAGCTTTAAGGTTATGTCACAACCGTGCATTCGCGTGCACTTATGGACAGATTTGCCCCTTGGAGCAAATTATCCAACAAACAAACACCCCTACCGGGCACTATCCCGCTTGCTCTTACGCCGGCATACCTGCGGCTGCTGGACCTGGCCCGAGCTCTTCGCCCTTACGCTTTACCTTGTCCGGATTCGAATCCGTCATGGGAGGCGTGGGCAACTTGCGTTGTGTGCTGGCCAGAATCGGCGAAGTGATGGCACCGGTCTCGAGGATCTCGTGCACATGCTTGCCTTCGATGGTTTCGAACTCGAGCAAGGCCGCTGACACTTTGTCGAGGGCTTCGCGGTGTTTGATCAAAATATCCTTCGCGCGCTGGTACTGTTCTTCAACGATGCGGTGCATTTCGAAGTCAATGCGGCGGGCGGTTTCTTCGCTATAGCCGTGATTGCGGGAAATTTCCTTGGCCAGGAAGATCTGGTCCTGGTTGTCGCCAAAGGCCAAAGGACCGAGCGGACTCATGCCCCAATCACACACCATGTGGCGGGCGAACTTGGTGGCGCGCTTGATGTCGCCGGCGGCGCCGCTAGTGATGTTGGCTTCGCCAAATTGGAGTTCTTCAGCCACACGGCCACCCATGCCGCAGCAAACGTCATTTAAAAGGCGTTTTTGGCCATAGTTGAGCATGTCCTTGGTCGGAGCGAACATCGTGCTGCCGAGGCTTTGGCCACGGGGAATGATGGTTACCTTGTGCAAAGGCAACTTGCCGTCGTCAATGACGGCTTGGACGATGGCGTGGCCAGCTTCGTGATAGGCGACAATCTTCTTATCCTCTTCGTCCATCAGTTTGCGGCGCTCACGACCGTAGGAAATCTTTTCCCGGGCTTCGTCAATATCAGCCATCTGCACTTCGCCTTTGTTGTAGCGCGCAGCAATGAGGGCCGATTCGTTCAGCAAATTGGCGAGATCCGCACCGGAGAAACCGGGGGTGTTGCGCGCGACGAGCTGCATGTCCACCGTCTTGTCCAATTTGATTTTCTTGGCGTGGACGCGGAGAATCTCGGCACGGCCATTGAGGTCGGGCAAATCAATGAGGATCTGGCGGTCAAAACGACCCGGGCGCAACAAAGCGTTGTCGAGCACGTCGGGACGATTCGTCGCGGCGATAATGATGACACCTTCGTGGCCGTCAAAGCCGTCCATTTCGACCAGCAAGGAATTCAGCGTCTGTTCGCGCTCGTCATTGCCACCGCCCCACCCGGCACCACGCTGGCGGCCCACGGCGTCAATTTCGTCAATAAAGATAATGCAAGGAGCGTTCTTGCGGCCTTGTTCAAACATATCGCGTACGCGCGCCGCGCCGACACCGACGAACATTTCGACAAAGTCAGAACCGGAAATACTGAAGAACGGAACCTCGGCCTCACCGGCGACAGCGCGGGCGAGGAGGGTCTTGCCCGTCCCGGGAGGGCCCACCATGAGTACGCCCTTGGGAATGCGACCACCGATGCGCTGGAACTTCTTCGGATCCTTGAGGAACTCGACGACTTCCTGCACTTCTTCCTTGGCTTCATCACAACCGGCGACATCGCCAAAGGTAATGCGCTCACGGTCACGAGTGAGCATACGGGCACGGCTCTTGCCAAAGGCCATGGCCCCGCGGCCAGCCATCTTGAACTGGCGCATCAAGACGATGTAAAGAAAGACAACAATCACCAGCCAAGGCAGAAAGCCGATGAGGATATTGACAAAGACACTGTTGCCCGTGGATTCTTCAAAACGAGCGACATCGTTGTTCACAAACTTATCCAGTGTGGCATCGGTAAGTGTGCCACTGGCTTTGAATGGAACGAACTGCGGTTCATTGGGATCCGCTGGTTTGCCGTCTTCCGGAGCTTTGTAATTTAGATTCTTAATCTGCCCAGTGATGGTGACGTAATGATCGCCTCCGCCGCTGGTCTGGTCGTGGGTGACCTTGATACTGGTAATATCACCCGCCGTATAACGCTTCATCATCTCCTGAAAGGTCAGGTTCGTGACATGAGTCGTGGGCGAAGAATTGACCACCGACCAGAGCGCGATTAACAATACAAAAATTCCCAACCAGATCAGCAAGACCTTGGGTTGGAATCCATTTGGTTGCCCACCGTTCACTGGTGGCTTTTTGCGGAGATTGGGAGTGTCGCTCATGTTACGCAGGAACTGTTGATTATCTCGCGTTAGGGTTGGTAAGTCAATCCCAGAGCAGTCCTGGTTGCCTCCGCCACCCTGGCGCCGTGGGCCGGCGGGAAGCCGGGAACCCACACTGGCTCATTGTCCTCTGTACAGACAACAGGCAAACGGTGTCGTTCCTTAAGAGGGATCTTTTTATCGGTAAATAAATCCTGGAGTTTGCGGCGGCCAGGTGCGCCCAGCGGGCGGTAGCGGTCGCCGGTTTGCCACGAGCGGACCTGTAATGTCGGATCCTTCGATTTTGCGGAAAGCGCCAGATAGGCATTGGTTGATGGATTAATTTTACCGCTTTTAAGCTCCTTTAGCAGCTTTCGGTCCACCGCGATGACACGTGCCGTAATATTTGCGCCACCGGGAAGGGCCAGAGTCTGGCCAACCTTTAGGGCCAATGGTCCCCAAGAGGTTTCAGTCCCTGGTAAAGTGCCGCCAGTGAAAGATAAAGCCGCGCCATCCAAAACGATCCAGCGGCCAGGCCCAGCACTCCAACGGCCGGGTTGAGCCAGAATAATGGCATCCAGTAGTGTCTCAACTGAACGGAGATTTAAGTTATCCCAAAAACCATTTTGCGTCAGCCACCACCAAAGGGCACGGCGGCAAATCGCGCGGGGCTGGCCGGCCAACCGGGCGAGGGTCAAGGGTGCACCCTCAGGCAAATCGTGCATTACCTTCTCGGTCAGGTCTTCTAAGGCCTCGGCATCGTCTTCCAAAGCGGTGCGCGAGCGGGCCACCCCGGCCTCCAAATTGCGATCGCTAACGGCGGCGCGCCAAACGGGCATCACTTGGAGGCGAATGCGATTGCGCAAATAAATCGGCTGGGCATTGGTCGAATCTTCGCGCCAAGTGGCGCCACTATCGGCCAGAGCCTTGCATAATTCGTCATGCGTCAAATCCAGCAAGGGGCGCAAGGAAACGACGGTATTGGGCAATTCGTGCACGGGTCGCGGTGAACATAAACCACTCGCGCCGCTGCCCCGGGCCAGCCTCATCAACATGCTTTCCGCGATATCGTCGCGCTGGTGACCAAAGAAGATAATGCGGGCTTTGTGCTCAATCTGGTGCTTCCGGAAAAAAATGAGCCGAGCATCACGGAGAGCTTTTTCATTTTGCGCTCCACCGGGAGGCCGACGTTCGGTGATAAAAGGAACTTTTAGGTTCTTGGATAGGGCTTCGACAAATTGCGCGTCGCTGGCCGAGTCAGGCCGAACGGCATGGTCGTAATGGAGCACCAGCAGGTTTTTCCGCTTCTTGGGGAAATGGATCCATAACAAGATTAACAACGCCACGGAATCCAAGCCGCCGGAAACAGCCACGGCCCATTTCTCATCGTCACGCGCGTTCTTCGCCAACCAGTCGGTAACCCGCGAATGGAATTGGACGGCGGGGATACGCTCCCCCACTTGGGCGGCAATCTTGGGCCAGGATTTGGCGGTAGGTTTGCTCAAGCTCAGGCGTGGTTTAGCCCAATATACTCCCCGCCATACCACTTATGCAATACCTCGGGCACTTTAACCCGGCCATCAGCCTGCAGGAAGTTTTCCAGGATGGCCGCCAACACACGTGGCACCGCAAGACCTGAGCCATTGAGCGTGTGCACGACCTCAGCCTTGCCACCATCAGCCGGACGATAACGAATGCCAGCACGACGGGCTTGGAAATCAGTAAAATTGGAGCAGCTAGAAACCTCCAGCCAGCGCTTTTGGCCGGCAGCCCAGACTTCAAGATCGTACTGCTTGGCATGAGGGAAGCCAATGTCACCCGAGCAAATGAGGAGCACGCGATATGGCAAGCCGAGCTTTTGCAAAAGACGTTCCGCATCGGCCCGCAGTTTATCCAATTCCTCAAAACTCGATTCCGGCTTTACCCATTTGACGAGCTCGACTTTATCGAACTGGTGCAGACGGTTGAGCCCGCGCACGTGGGCACCCCAGCTCCCGGCTTCGCGGCGAAAACACGGTGTGTAGCCGCAACGGTAGAGCGGGAGATCCTTTTCGTTGATGATCTCGTCGCGGAAAAAATTCGTCACCGGCACTTCGGCGGTCGGAATAAGGTAGAGGTTGTCCACCGTGGAGTGGTACATCTGCCCCTCTTTATCGGGCAACTGGCCGGTGGCCGTGGCACTAGCGGGATTGACCATCAAAGGAGCCCAGACCTCTTCGTAACCGGCCAAACGCGCTTCCTCGAGGAAGAAGCTGACCAATGCCCGGACTAGGCGCGACATATCTCCGACATAAAAAGGAAAACCCGCACCCGTGACTTTTACGCCACGTTCAAAGTCCACGAGTTTCGAAAACCATGGAATATCGAAATGCGGAACCGCATGGGGGAAGGCCTGATTGGCATCACCCCAAGTGGCCACGGTTTTGTTATCTGTCTCCGCCCGGCCATCGGGTACGCTTTCGTGCGGAAGATTCGGCAGGGTCAGGAAAATCTTGTCCCATTCTTCGTCAATAACTTTGGCGGCGGCTTCCAATTCTTTAACCTTGGCCGACAAAGTCTTCATCTCGGCCAGCTTGGCTTGAAACTCGGACGAGCCCTTGGGCAGCTTCGACATCTCGTTGTTAGCCGCTTTCTGGCTGGCGCGGGCGTTCTCGGCTTCGGCCACGGCCTGGCGGCGCTTCGCGTCGGCGGCGAAAATCGCGTCGAAATCCACGGCGAATTTTTTGCGTGCAACGGCTTGACGCACACGGTCGGGCTCTTCACGCAGCAACTTAAGGTCAATCATGGGAGGGAAACGCGAATGT
>Ga0206943_1155_pt2 | contig 15508 bp, 15 predicted proteins | sample Alteio_BWOrgHeat_7_FD_153243 | JGI IMG/M metagenome (GOLD analysis project Ga0206943, IMG submission 153243) | Enriched cells from forest soil in Barre Woods Harvard Forest LTER site, Petersham, Massachusetts, United States -... | ecosystem: Environmental > Terrestrial > Soil > Temperate forest > O... | reverse complement strand
ACACATTTTAGGAAAAGCGTTTAGCGCTTTTATGCTTGATCTTGCGCAGGGTGTCATATTGGCTGTGGAACAAATTAGAGTGGAGCTTCCTGCATTTATTAGGGATGATTATTACGTAGGTGGGTGGGGAGATGCAAAGAAATCAGTGGTGAGCATCGGGCAACAATTTGATAGAGATATCGGAGCCATACAACATAAACAGCAGGAGCAAGATGCTTATTATCAAGATCAACATGAAGGCTTAGATGATGATTGTCAACCAGATTTAATGGATAGAGAAACGCCAACTAAAAAGAAACCGCCCAGAAGAAGAAACCATAACGCTCATGAAGGCGCTCGTTCATCTTTACCTGACAAAAAAGAACCGGCTGACGATCGACATTTTGCTTTGCCGCCTTATGATTTAAGTCCAGGAGAATGGGAAGATTTAGTGAGTGCAATACCGCGTGGTTTAAAAGCGTTTGCCGGAAATATTCTTCATCCTATTCATGCTAAAAACCCTTTTGTAGGATTGATCTATAATTTCTTTTATTTTGCTGGCGGGTTTGCTGTGCTGATGCCCCATGCGGTTCCATTGCCGCAATCTTATAAAGATTTTTCACAATGGCTAGGTGCACAAATGGCGCATGATCCTGTAGGACAAGCCGTGTCAAGTGCTGTTACTCAGGCGCAAGGCGCTGCCATGCTAGTTGAGGCCCCCATGCATGGTCCTAAAAGTATGTTAGGCCAAGTATGTCATACTGTAGAAGAAAGTATGATTGATATTTCAGTTCTTCTTTTACTGGCATGGTCAGGTGGATTTGCGCTTAAGGCAATGCCTGTCCTGGGTGATTTTATTCGATCAGAAATGGGGAATGCAGGTTATATTACATTAGCTACTTATGGCGGCAAGATGGGTATGCTGATACATGAACTTTGTGAAGCAGGAGAAACACAGCCAGTCAGTGAGGAACATACGCAGCAATTAAAAGAAAGATGGATTGCACTCGCTAAAGAACTGCATTCTAAAGTACAAGAGAGTAAAACATATCAGCAAAGTGATTTAATTGTACGAGAAGCAATAGATGAAACTTTTTTTGAGATAAGCAACCCTGCTACTTTAGAAAACATGGCAAACCAAGCTAAATTTTTAAAAAAACTAACTACTCACGCACATTTATTACCTCATCTTCCCAGCCGAACCAAGCGTGAAATAATGCAAGCAGCAGAGCAGTTGTTTAGTGGCAGACCAGAGGTGGTAACAGCCGTCAAGAATATGCTTGATCCTTATAAACCATACTCGATTGCTTCAAGGACATTACGTGTTTTGACAGGCTACATCATCTGCTTACTACGAATAGTACCCTGTTGCTTATTCACAGGAAACTTTAAACAGCCTGTGAAAGATTTGGCAAAAAAAGTGGCGAAAGATCTGGTTCGAGTAGTCCGTGGCCTACATGGATTAGGTGCTTTTGTGCTGCTTGGATTGTATGCTGCGATATATACTCCGCTACGTGCAGTAGCAGATGGTTTTTTAAATGGAGTTTTTGCAAGAATAGAGGGGGGGACTCGAGGTAATCAGCACAGTATATCGCAAGTGACTAGTCAAGCAGCATCGTGGCTCAGTGGAACTTATTATCGATTAGGCGATGTATTCACGCCAGCGAGTCTTTATAAAAGTGTGACTCATCCGGATCCTAGAGTAGTGATGAGAGATCCGTCGTCGGAGTATTTTGGTAGTTTATTTAAGGAGAAGGAGCATAGTGAGCCCAGCAGTACAACAAGTCTTTCAAGCGGCCCGCTAACTCGAACCTCATCGAGGACTTCATTAACAGCAACAAGCAGCGAGTCTTGACCTTGTTCCAGGCTTAGAGTAAATTACCAGACGATCTGACCTGTAGGGCAGAGACGTTATTTTGACTAATTGTTCAATTTAGGACTTGATCATGCGACAAGTACCTCGTTACCTCCTCATCGGCAATGGCCGCGTTGCGCGGCATTTTCAGCATTATTTTTCTTTTTGTACAATTCTAGGTGATTTCATAAAGAAGAAATTAATCAAAATGACAAAAGGGGTAGAGTTAATAGCGCCTTTATCAGTACACTGGGAAATTGGTAATGCTTTTTCTGCCATGTTAAAAAGAAAAAAAATTGATATAACAAAAATAATGCAAGCAATACAAATTTATAATTCTATAGCAATAGATTATGTTAATGTTGAATTAGAAGAATCTTTATTAGTGGCAGATAAGTTAAAAATATATGCTTATGATGCTTATATTATTTCTTGTGCTCTAAAGAATCATTGTCCATTAATTTCTTTGGATAATGGATTAGTAACAGCTGCTAATCATTTTGGTGTGAAAACATGGGAGATAGAATCATGACAGTGACATATAGTTATGCTAAAGCTAAGCAAAGGTTTGACATGATTCTAAAAAAAGCGTCAATCGATGGCAGTGTTAAGATACGGAAAGATGATCAGCTTTTTAGAGTGATACCAGAGCCTGCTAATATGTCGCCCTTAGATGTAGAAGGGATAGATGTGGGGATGACGTCAAAAGAGATTATTAAATATATTCATGAAGGTAGAAAGCGTTAAGATTTGGCATATTAAAGAGCAAATGATCTGACCTTTTAGGCAGAGACATTTTTTTACTAATAATTCAATTTAGGACTTGATCATGCGACAAGTACCTCGTTACCTCCTCATCGGCAATGGCCGCGTTGCGCGGCATTTTCAGCATTATTTTTCTTTGCTTGGCCTTTCTTTTGGCACGTGGCAGCGTAGCCAGCCTGTTAGCCTGTTAGAGCAACAGCTTAGTGACGTCACACATGTTTTAATACTCATTCATGATCAACAGATTGAAGAATTCATTGTACGGCATTTACAAAATACTAAAGCGCTGTTGCTGCATTTTTCAGGCAGTCTGGTGAGTGCAAAAGCGCATGGTGTGCATCCACTCATGACATTTAATCAAGAGTTATATAGCCTAGAGCAATATCAAGGTATTCCCTTTGTGATGGATGATGATGCGCCTGTATTTGAAGTGGTACTGCCAGGGTTACCCAATTCACATGTGCGTTTACCAAAAGCATTAAAAGCGAAATATCATGCGCTTTGCGTATTGAGTGGTAATTTCAGTTGTTTATTGTGGCAAAAATTATTTAGCAGTTTGGAACAAGAATTTAATTTCCCGCCTGCTATGGCGCAAATGTATTTGCAACAGCAGACAAAAAATTTGCTAACTAATCCGCAAACAGCGTTGACAGGCCCATTAATAAGAAATGATAGAATGACCATTGAAAAAAATTTAGCGGCGTTAGCAGGTGATCCGTTTCAAAAAGTATATGAAAGTTTTGTGGTGTGTTATCAGCAACTAATGGAGGTGAACGCACTTAAACTAAGTAAAAATACTATTTTTTAAACAAATGAGAACTTCCTTCTCCCGCCCATGAATGATGCTAGAAAAACTGATTTCGAGCGCGGGAGAGGGAAATTCTAAGCAGGAGTGAGCGGTTACGATATATAAAGAGGATCCCTAACATGAACATATTTGATTTTCACAAAAAAAAGACCAGCGGTAGTAAAATAACGATGGTAACTTGTTATGACTATACCAGTGCACGCATTCTCGCTGATACGGCTATTGACTGTATCCTGGTCGGTGATTCAGCAGCAATGACAATGCATGGTCATAAAGATACGCTCGCGGCGACCATCGACATGATGTGTTATCATGTTGCCGCCGTCCGTCGCGGTGCAGGAGATAAGTTTATTATTGGCGATATGCCTTTTGCCAGTTATCGTAAATCACTTTCAGACAATATCACCGCAGCACAAACGTTAATGCAAGCTGGCGCGCACGCAGTCAAGTTAGAAGGAGCTGCTGGCAACAAGGATTTTATTCAGCACGTGACAGAATCAGGGATTCCTGTGATGGGGCATATAGGCTTAACGCCACAATTCATGCATATGTTAGGGGGGTTTAAAATACAAGGCAAAACTGTAGCAGCGGCAGAGCGCTTGAAAGAACAAGCACTTTTACTGCAAGATGCCGGTTGTTTTGCTGTAGTGATTGAAGGTGTGCCAGCGAAACTCGCCGAAGAGATGACACAATTATTGTCTATCCCCACCATCGGCATCGGTGCAGGCCCTCATACGGATGGGCAAGTATTAGTATTGCAAGATTTATTAGGTTTAACGCTCGATTTCAAACCCAAATTTGTGAAAGCGTTTGTCGATGGCCATGCACAATTTAAGCAAGGCATAGCAGCGTATGTACAAGCAGTCAATACAGGGGAATTTCCACAACATGAACATTGTTACTGAAATCAGTGAGTGGCAACGGATCAGAAAAAACCTGGCGGGTGAAACTGTAGGGTTTGTGCCGACGATGGGAAATTTACACGCCGGCCATATGAGTTTATGCAGGCACGCGCGTACTGAGAATGCTATAGTGGTGGCGAGTATTTTTGTTAACCCAATGCAATTCAATCAAGCCAGTGATTTTGAACTGTATCCGCGCACTGTAGAACAAGATGCAGCGTTACTGACAGCGGAGCACGTTGATTATTTGTTTCTGCCCGCAGCCAAGGAAATATACCCTGATGATTACCAAATTCAGCTGACAGAAAACACCGTAAGCCTTGAACTGGAAGGTCTGCATCGACCAGGCCATTTTAATGGTATGTTAACGGTGGTATTAAAATTATTAAATCTAATACAGCCCACTCGTGCTTATTTTGGTGAGAAAGATTATCAACAATTATTATTGATAAAAAAAATGGTAAGTGCGTTATTTTTGCCATTGGACATCGTTGCCTGTGAGACGGTGAGAGCAGAGGATGGTTTGGCACTCAGTTCCCGTAATACAAGATTAAATGCAGTACAAAGACAAAAAGCAGTTGATTTTCCCAAACTGTTAAATAGTGTAATGCAGCCGGAAAAAATAACAGAGCAACTGGAGGCGCTGGGTTTTAAGGTAGATTATATCGCTGATCAATGGCAGCGACGTTTAGGCGCGGTTTGGTTAGATGAGGTGAGGTTAATTGATAATGTTCCACTTAAATAATAGGTAAAATTATGCATATTACAGTATTAAAATCGAAAATTGCTTACGGTACGATCACGCAAAAGGAATTGTTTTATGTCGGTTCGATTACGATTGATGAAGAGATTATGCAGCAAGCTAATATTAGAGAAAATGAAAAAGTGCAGGTTGTTAACTTGAACAATGGTGAACGGTTAGAGACCTATGCTATCAAAGGCAAAGCAGGCAGCAGAGTGTTTTGTTTAAATGGGGCAGCTGCACGTAAAGCAGAAATTGGGGATAAAATTTTTATTATTTCGTATGCGATGATTGATGCGAAGGAAACATTGGAGCCGATTATAGTGGATTTAGAACCTGTGTCTTTAAACATGAAAGATTATTGCTTAGCGTGAAAATTTCCCCTCACCCTAACCCTCTCCCGCAATAAAGGTTATCGTTCTTGGCATTATTGATGAGCGGGAGAGGGAAGTACTAAGCAAGAGTGAGTTACTTAAAGTTTATATTTAAGGAAATCCGTATGCTGCTATGCCTAGACGTCGGTAACACCCACATCCTCGGCGGTGTATTTGATAACAACAAACAAATTGCCCGCTTTCGTTATGCCACTCACTTAATTGGCACGGCTGATCAATTCGGTATTTTTTTATTGGCTATCTTGCAAGCCAATGCTATTGCGCCTGAAAAAATTTCCGCAACAGCAATGTGCTCCGTCGTACCCAGTTGTGATTTTACTCTTCGTCATACACTGACCCTATACCTCAAGGCCCCTTTATTTATCCTGCAGTCCGGTGTTAAGACCGGCTTAAATATCAAATATAAAAATCCCAATGAAGTGGGTGCGGACCGTATCGCGAATGCGATAGGCGGTGTACATGCTTTTCCCAATAAAAATCTCATCATTATTGATATGGGTACAGCCACCACGTTATGTGCAATCAATAAAAAGCGTGATTATCTAGGCGGCACTATTTTGTCTGGCATGCGTTTGAGTATGGAATCATTAAAAGCCAATACGGCAAAATTGATGGAAGTGGATATAGAAACACCCACCGCTTATATTGGGCGTTCTACACGTGAGAGTATTCAAGCGGGCTTGTATTATGGGCAATTAGGTGCTTTAAAAGAAATTATTGCGGGTTACCAACGTGAAGTCTTCCATGCAGAGCCAATCACGGTCATTGGGTCTGGTGGCTTTGCGCAGTTATATCGAGAAAAAGCTTTGTTTGATGTGATCTTGCCGGATTTGGTATTAGAGGGATTATGTATGGCGTATAAACTCAATCAAGAGTGACAGTAAAAGAATAGAGGTCAAGTAAAATGCTTTCAAACCTATCAGCAAACACCAGCGAATTACATATTTTCCAGGATAAATCCCTCGATTTTTGCGCTATCATTTGCCTGCAACAATATGGTCGCGGCCCTGCTTTAGGTGGTTGTCGTATGCTGTCATATGCTTCCATGGATGTTGCAGTACAGGAGGCGATCCGTTTAGCCAAGGCCATGAGTTATAAAGCGGCACTCAGTGAGTTACCGCACGATGGCGGTAAAGCGGTGATTATGCGTTCTGCTAACAATATTGATCGTCATGCTGTACTTAAACGTTTTGCTGAATGTGTGAATTCTCTCAATGGAAAATATATTACGACTATTGATAGCGGTACTAGCCAGGCCGATATGTCTACCCTTAAAAAGCATACTTCCTTTGTGACAGGGTATTTGGCAGGGGACAATACAGAAAACGATCCTTCGATTTCTACCGCGTTGGGTATTTTTAAAGGTATGCAGGCTGCAGTGAAATTAACGTATGGGCATGATAATCTGGCTGAGTTGCCTATTGCTATTCAAGGGGTAGGCAATGTAGGTTATCATTTAGCGAAATTACTTTATCAGGCAGGTGCGCAATTAACTATTTGCGACATCAATCAAAGCCGCGCTTTGCAATGTGCCGCAGAATGCGCTGCAACGGTTGTTGCTCCCTCAGCCATTTATGCGGTGCCTTGCGTTATTTTTTCTCCTTGCGCCCTGGGTCAAATTCTCAATTCGCTTACGGTACCGCAATTAAAGGCCAGAATTATTGCGGGTGCGGCGAATGATCAATTATCTTCGCCGGACCAAGCAGATGCCTTGGCGGCACGGGGTATACTTTATGTTCCAGATTATCTTATTAATGCGGGGGGGTTGATTCATTTGTCTTTGCAGCAAAAAACTCCACAATATATTCCTCGGGAGATTGCTCGTATCGCACAACGCATTTTCACTTTGGCAGAGGAAGCGAAGTTACAACAAAAGACGCTTTTTGCGATGGCGGAAGCGATGGCGGAAGTGAGGTTAAGTGCCAATAGCAAGACAAATTGCGAAAAATAGGCAGAATGTAACTATTCGCTTCATAAGTAAGGACTAACTGTGATTTTATCTGTAACAAATTGATTTTATTTATTTTTTCTAAAGCTTAGCGCAATAATCTATAATAGGATGACTAATTAGTAATTCTAAACTATAATACTTTTATATATGATCTATGCAGGAGTCTAACCATGAGCGCCATAAAAAAGACTATATCGCTTAGCGAAGAATTGGTAAGAGAAGCCAATACAATTAATTCTAACTTTAGCGCAGTCGTTGAAGAAGCATTAGTCGTCTATCTCCAACAAAACCGCCTAAAGAAAGCGATCCAAAGTTTTGGCAAGTGGGAGAAACGAAAAGAGAGCAGCGTTGATATTGTTAATACGCTTCGGTTAGAGGATGAGCGTCAATATACTAAATGGAGCGGTGTGTCTTCTGTAGCGTCAAAAAAGCGGGGAAAAGGAAAAGCAAGATGAGCCATATTTTATCGACCGTTTTGTTGGACACGGACTATGCCATCAATTTTTTACGTGGGTTGCCAGAAGCAAGAGACATTATTATTCCTTTATGGCAAGAAAACAGTGCATTTTTAAGTTTATTGTCAGTCTATGAATTATATGCAGGAATGCGTGCAAAAGAAAAAAGAGAAACGGATAATTTTATTAATGCATGTCGCATTGAACCGATCACAATGGAACTTACTAAAAATGCAGGTGAATATCGTTATAAATACCAGCAACGAGGTATTACCTTATCCATTGTAGATTGCTTTATTGCAGAAACCGCTCGCATAGGTACTCATAGAATTGCTACCAATAATAAAAAACATTATCCTGAAAGCTCGTTTTATCCTGTTAATGACTTTAACGCGGATTCATTCTCTTCTCGATGATAGAACTAGTATGCTTATTATCTATATTGTAAGCATACAATCCCCGATAAAAACATTCCTCAAAAAAATCCAGCTCCAATTCCGTCGATTTTTTAAAATTATCAAGCATCTGTTTTTGCACCGCTGCTGGAGCCGCCGCATAGTGTTCTTCTGTGATACCGATAATGGCTTGTGTAGAGGCAATATATTTTTCACTGGAGCATGATTCAATCCATTGCCGGTAGGGATGTGTAGGATGAGAAAAAGCATGCATCTGTAGACCCAGATCTCTATATATAAAAAAGCAAGGTAGCATGCAAGATAAGGCTATTTCAGGTGACGCATCATGGGCAGCAGAGAGTAGATGCTTTGTGTAATGATCAATGACACTGCTCTTATCAGTGGGTGTACTCGGTACAAAAAAAAACGAGAATGAACGACTATTCAGATAGTTGTTATTTATCGACAATTCGTCTTGTACCGCAGTTGTTCTTATTGCATTGAGTACTTTAGCATGTTCTTTATTTTTTAGGCGACTCGCCGTGAGTTGCAGTGCTTTTGAGAAATCAGCAAGATATAAAATGTCTTGTTGCATATAATGCTGGAAAATTTCTCTGGGCAATGAGCCTTGAGCTAATTGTGTATTGAATGGATGTTGATATATTTTTGGTAAAATATGTGCTACTGTTTGTCGCATTTTGTTAAATATTGGCATTGTTTCCTCGTTTTTTACGTTTTAGTTTCTTCCCTTGTGAGAGCAACTAACGCATAAAATAAAAATGATCCACAGGCCCCCGCCCTTTTCCAATGGTTTGCTTGCTTCCCATGGCAATGGCCTGCGTTAAATAATTTTTAGCCATTTTCACGGCTGTCGCTAATTCATAATTTTGAGCAAGATAAGAAGCAATAGCCGCTGATAAAGTACAGCCAGTGCCATGCGTATTTTTACTATCAATCCGTTCAGCCTGAAACCAGATAGGTTTCTGCGTTGCTTGTAAGTGCAATACATCAGAGGATGTGGGTGTTGCCAAATGTCCACCTTTTAGCAGTACATGAATATTAAATTGCTTACTCATTTCAGCTGCTGCCCATGCCATTGACTCCGTGTCCACAATGTCGTGACCGACTATTTTTTCTGCTTCAAACAAATTCGGCGTTATGATAGTTACCAAAGGTAACAAAGTTTCTTTTAAATAATCGATGGTACTCAAATCAAGCAGCGCACAACCATCTTTAGCAATCATCACGGGGTCTAGTACAATAAAATTCGGTTGATATTTTTTTAATGCCGCAGCAATGGCAGCAATGACCTCTTTACTATGCAACATCCCAATTTTGACGGCACAGATAGTTAAATCACTAAAAACAGAATCTATTTGCTTGGTAATAAACTCAACCGGGACTTCTTGAATGGCTTGTACACCCTGCGTATTTTGCGCAACTAAGGCAGTAATAATAGATGCAGCATAACCGCCCGTGGCAGAAATAGCTTTAATATCTGCTTGAATACCCGCGCCGCCAGAAGGATCAGTGCCCGCAATCGTTACAACACAAGGTGGTGTTTTCATAGCACCACCGTATACAAAGCATCTAAAAATGCGCTGCGAAATGAACCGGGTCCTGTGGCTTGTTTTGCAGCTGTTTCGCCACATATCCCATAAAAGAGTGTGGCAGCCGCAGCCGCAACGAAACGATCCTGTTCTACCGCATGAAATGCCCCTACTACTGCCGATAATAAACAGCCAGTGCCTGTGACTCTAGGCATCATGGCTGAACCGTATTCAAACTGTGCCGTTTGTTTAGCATCCACGATGACATCCGTTTTGCCACTGATCGCCACGGTGACACCATAGTTTTCTGCCAGAAATGTTGCGCTGGCAAGGGCTTCTGTGCTTGCAGCAGTGCTATCTACCCCTTTAGTTACACCTGCAGCACCGGCCAATGACATAATTTCACTGGCATTGCCTCGCACAATAGCAATTTTAAAATCATGAATAAATTTTAATGAAGTATTAGTGCGATAGCGACTGGCGCCCACACCAACAGGATCCAAAATGAGTGGAATAGCTAATTGGTTTGCTGTTTTGCAAGCCAGTGCACAGAGTTTAATAAAACTTTCATCCAACGTGCCAAGATTAATGATGACAGCTCGTGCAATAGAAATGAGATCTTCCATTTCTTGTTCCGCTTTGCTCATCACAGGCGATGCACCCAAACTCAATAAACCATTAGCAACAAAATCCATGGTGACATAATTAGTGAGATTCAGTACTAGAGGTTTTTCTTGTCTGATTTTTGTAAGAAGTGCATTGGTTTTTTCAATCATATTTGTGTCCTCTTTATTAAAAAAGAAGGCGAGCAAATATGCATAACTCTATCAGCTCACTCTCCCTCCGCAGGCATTACCCAGAGCAGGTTAAAGGGTATTTCTCAGTCTTGATGATATGGCATCAAGACACCCCTGGTGCTTAAAGAAGGGTAGTCTATTTATTTGGTCGTGTACTGTCAACGAAATAAGCGATCATCCGAAATTAAGGTGCCCTGCTTAGCACGCCCAAATTAGGGTGCCCTGCTTAGTACTTCCCTCTCCCGCCCATCAATGATGATAGAAAACTGATTTCGAGTGCGGGAGAGGGTTAGGGTGAGGGAAAACGTTATTATTTCTCTCTCCTCCCACAATACAGATTATCGCTCTTAGCAGCCTTGATGGACGGGAGAGGAAAGTATTAAGCAAGTCGGTGTAGTTATAAATTATGTTTATTTTACAGTGTATTAGCGCAAAAGAAATTTATCAATTACCCGCTATACTTAAGATTATCTAGATCAGAAACAGTGCTTATATCACATAAAAAAATTTGAGGAGAAATGCTATGGAACCACGAACAAAAGAAAGTTATCAGATTGAAATTAAAGCCCCTGATAAAGCAGGTATTGTTTATGTCCCACAACAGCTGTTAGGAGAATTTAAAAAACTGCAGCACAAAAAAGATAAAGAGCAATTTCTTAAAGCACTGAGTGTATTACTCATCCAGAGCGGCGATGGCAATGCCCAGACTTATTATCTTGCCAAGATAAAAAAAGAAAAACAAGCGAATGGTGAAGATGGCTATACTGTTGTTTTTCTAAATCAAAAATCAAAAGATCCTCTTTATGTAGAGCGCTCCTTTACATTGGCCCAGCTGGGAATGGCCCATGATAGTCCACTTTTTAGAAAGGCTGAGGCGAGCTCGCCAGAGAAATTTCCTCATGAGGTGAATGCTAAGTTGTCTGCTCTTGATGTTGTCGGGCAGGCCTATGCAATGGCTGTCCAAAAAGAAGCTGAAGCAAAGCAAGTGATAAAAGAAAGAGAAGCAGAAAAAGCAGCAGCAGAAGCTGCAAAAAAAGCTGAAAGAGAAGCGAAAGAACAGGAGCTTGCCAGAATTCAAGCTGAACGAGAAGCAGCCCTGGCAAGTGAAGCAAGACAAAAAGAGCGTGTTATGAAAGCTACACAAGAGCGGGTGGAGAAGCAAGCTGCAATTAAAAAAGAGCAAGCAGAAAAAGAATCTAAGGTTGCAATAGAAAGAGCCAAGTTACGCGCTAAATTATTTAAAGAAGATAGCCCACAAGAGAAGAAAACCGAAAAAGCGATTGAAAAGCGTTTTGAACTTGAATCTGTAGAGAACCCATTTGCGCAAGCTTTGATAGCTTATCAAAGAAAACTAACTGACATTGATAAAAAAATGGCTGAAATTGAGGAAAAGCGGAAACTTAAAATGGAGGAATTATTAAGAATGCCTCCTGCATACGATTCCGAGGAATTATCGCAAAGAGTAGCGCGAGAAGAAAAAAAACTTTCAACCTATGTTAGAGAGTCTGAAGAATCTCTTAACACTGCATTGGCAGAGAATACTAAATTAATTTTAGAATTAAAACAGCAAGAAAAGGCTGCTCTTCATGCGGCGCGAAAAGAATTTAATGGTATACGTGCCACAGTGGTACGTGCGGCACTGGAACATGCGGTAAGTACCTACACAGATCCAATAAAAGATAAACAAAAATTTCTAAAGGAAGCAGAGAGATTGGGTTTTAAGAATCTATTTTTAATAGATCGAGGCCATGTCATTGTTAATCCTGAGGTTTTGAGTGAGAATGTAGCGGCATTAAAAATTAACATTGAACAACTAACCGCACGTTTTGGTGCAAAACATGCTTTTATCAAAATCCTTGAAAACAATCTAAATGAACAGACTGACTCTCCTCTTATGCAATTTGAAGAGAAACGGCATCGTGACGCAATTATAGCAATACGAGAAAAAGCAGCTAAATCTGTTGCATCAATGATGGCCCAACCTATAGATTTTTCTCTGGATACTTACAGGGAAGCTGTACAGCTTCATACGGAACTTTACGAAACTGAAAAAAGAAAATTGCTTGAAATTGAAGAATACCGTGCCGCAGTCAAGACAGCGCCAGAAAGTATCAATGCGTTGTTAGAAAAACATGCTGCGGTTGAAGAAGAAGGCGCTCGTTTGCTGCAACAGATGAAATTGCCGGCAGGAGGAGATCTGAGTAAGGAACTGCAAGAATCTCTTGCCAAGATGAGGGCAGCTAAGCAAAAGCTAGTTGAACTTAAATCTGAAATTGACCAAAAATCAGCACCTATTTTTGCTGCATTAGCTTCAAAAACAATTAATGTTGATATTGCATTTGAAAAAGCGGGAATCATAAACGATAGGCTGCGTCAGGCAGAAGAACAAGATTTAATAATACAAAAAGCGATAAGATCAATTAAAAATGCACATTTATATCAAACAGTGCGGGAGGTTAGTCAAATTGCTCTAGAAAGACAAAAACAAAAGCAGCAAGAAAACGCACTTAAAGAGCAACTGGAAAAACCACAAACAGAACTTTATGAACTTGTAAAAGATCTGCTTGAAAAAAATATTCCTTATTGGGATAAGCAAGCCATCACCAGTGGCGGTGGTGATCCAGTGAGTTTTATAGATGATCAAGGACGAAAGAAAAAAGCAACTACGCCTACGGGCGTGAGTAAGATGATCTTAGCGACGAGAGAAGCAGAAGAAGGCGTGGCAAGTACGCAAGAAAAATTAGTGGAATTAGGTAAAATAGCAGAAGGCAGAGTACAACGTAAAGGGTTTCTTAAACCTATAAAGAGAACGACGGCAACCAAAGAATTTTATAATCTTGCCAAGGAATTTACTGCAGCGAATTTAAAAGATCCTGTTAAAGTAAAGCAGTTAATTCAAGGGTTAAAATCATCGCAAGTCTATCAGCAACAACAGGCACAACTGCATAAACCACTAGGTAAAAGTACTAAATAATTTGCTTAATAATAACCTCTCCCGCCTATTGTTTTTAACCAGAACGCTGGACTTTATTGCGGGAGAGGTCGACGCGCGAAGCGCGGCGGGTGAGGGAAAAAATTTCATCTTTTTAGCACGCGTAATCTTTTCTACATTCTAAAAAGCAGAATAAAGCACTGCCATTATTACGGGCAACCTCATAAAGTTCTTCACTAGTTTCGCAACTTTCCCTCACCCGTCACGCTTTGCGTGTCGACCTCTCCCGCAATAAAGTCCAGCGTTCTGGTTAAAAACAATAGGCGGGAGAGGTTATTACTAAGCAAATGCTAAATTCAGCAAGACAAAAAAAAGGAGAGAGTCATGAGACTTTCCCCTTTCAATATTAAGAATGTGTACAGAAAAATATACCGACTTGCGACGGCTTATTATTCAGCTACAGCCACATCTTCAGCTTGTGGACCTTTCTGGCCTTGTGTTACTGTAAATTCAACAACTTGACCTTCTTCTAAAGAACGGTAGCCATCACCACGAATAGCGCGGAAGTGAACAAACACATCTTCACCATGTTCTCTTGCGATAAAACCAAATCCCTTTCCACTATCAAACCACTTAACTGTACCTTTTTCACGCTTTGCCATAATCTAATAACCTTTAATAAGTAAAAAAAAACGCTACAAAGAGGGTCACAACATTACAATCTAATGAGGACATCACCTTGTAACGGCTTGGCTAGTGTAGCACAGATAATGAATAATGGAAGAGGTTTGTTGTGAAATATGATAAAAAAGAAGCAGGTACGATCGAACGCCAAAAATGCTAAGTGGATGTCTTGGTGGTGTTTTAGGCTTCCTTTTGAATTAAAGGTCTGCACACCGCACCAACACGCTGACTTCCTCTCATATAACCGTTGGGCTTCGATTCAGTACCTGCTTGCTTAATTAGTATAGCGCGAATAAGGGGTTTTACAAGAGGAGATTAAAGAGATACTATTTTTATTGGTTGTGACTATATAAAAGGAATTGCAAATGAGAAAATTAGGGAGACATTTAATTGTTATATTCATCACGTTGCTAGGCATCAGCAACGCTGTATGGGCTTGCACAGATTTTCGTGTGATGGCAAAAGATGGCACTGTGTTGATAGCACGCAGCATGGAATACGGTGTGGATATGAAATCCAATCTGCGTAGCTCGCCGCGTGGTAGAAGTTTTAGTTCGGTTGCGCCCGATGGGAAACCAGGTCTTGCTTGGAAAACAAAATACGGCTATTTATTTTTAGATGGGTTTAATGTGGATGTTGCGCTTGATGGTATGAATGAAGCGGGCTTGAGCATTGAAAACTTATATTTACCTAATTTTGCGGGCTATCAAGTGGTACCTGCAGGTCATAGTAGTCAGGCTTTGCCTTATCTCCACTTTGCTGACTGGGTATTAGGTAATTTCAAAACGGTCGCAGAAGTACGTCAGGCGCTTGCTAATGTTTATGTTTTTGAACAAAAAGTGCCTGGCATGGGTGATATGGTTTTTCCGCTGCATTTTTCTATCACCGATGCGACAGGTAAGGGTATTGTAGTGGAATATATTGCAGGTCAGCTACATGTCTATGACCACATTGGGGTGATGACGAACTCACCTGGCTATGATTGGCACTTGACTAATTTGACGAATTACCTGCGTTTAACGCCTGTTAACCCTCCTGCTGTTATCACGGAAGGATTAACATTTTCATCAAATGGCCAAGGTTTTGGTATGCTGGGTTTGCCGGGTGATGTAAGTCCACCTTCGCGTTTTATTAAAATTGCAACTCTCCTGCATGTGGCCATTCCAGCTGACAATATTACGAGCGCGCTGAATTTGGCGGAACATGTAATTAATAATGTAGATATTCCGTTAGGTTTGGTACGTGAACCGAATAATGGCAATGCGACGAATGAAACAACGGAGTGGGTGGTATTCAAA